>Ga0182024_10012265_pt1 | contig 16990 bp, 16 predicted proteins | sample P32metaG_FD_120480 | JGI IMG/M metagenome (GOLD analysis project Ga0182024, IMG submission 120480) | Permafrost microbial communities from Stordalen Mire, Sweden - P3-2 metaG (Illumina Assembly) | ecosystem: Environmental > Terrestrial > Soil > Wetlands > Permafrost | place: Sweden: Stordalen...
CCATGATCCGGACGCGCTCGGCGAGCGGCAGGTCGGCGATCTCGCGGTACACACGATTTGTGAGCAACGGGTGAAGCGTGCACTGCAAGCCCAGCATGATGCCGACCGGTCGTGGTGCCACCTGGCCGGTCATCGGCACTCCGTCGGCATTGGCGGCGGCCAACAGTTCGAGCTGGCGGCGGTAGGTGTCGCCGCGCACCTGCACGAGCGAGAACGACAACGGTCTTGCCGACTCTTCGGCCATGCGCCGGAAGATCGCGAACTCGGCGTCGACGTCGGTGAAGTCGGAGACGCCTTGCAGCACGCCTTTGCCCGTCTGACCGATCGCCCGCGCGATGCCGACCAGTTCGTCGGCCTCGGCGGTGAGCGTCGGCGTGTAGTCACCTTTACTGGTGCGATGGTTGAGCGTGCGCGACGTCGTGAAGCCGAGCGCGCCGACCTCGATGCCTTCGCGTGCGATGCGTGCCATCGCCTCGATGTCGTCGGTGGTCGCGACGTCGCGTCGGGCGCCGCGTTCGCCCATCACGTGCAACCGCAGGGCGCCGTGCGGCACTTGCACGGCGACGTCGACATCGAACGGGCGGCCGTCGAGCGAATCCATGAACTGGGGGAAGGATTCCCAGTCCCATGAGAGCCCTTCGTGCAGGACGACACCGGGGATGTCCTCGACGCCTTCCATCAGTTCGATGAGCCGGTCGTGATCAAACGGGTGCACCGGCGCGAACCCGACGCCGCAGTTGCCGACCACGACAGTGGTCACGCCGTGCCAGGACGAAGGGATCATGCGCTCGCCCCACGACGCCTGGCCGTCATAGTGGGCGTGGATGTCGACGAAACCGGGCGTCACGACCAGACCGTCGGCGTCGATCGTGCGTTCGGCGCCGCCGATGATCTTGCCGACCTCGGTGATGACGCCGCCGTCGATCGCGACGTCGGCGGTACGTGCTGGCGTACCGGTGCCGTCGACGACGGTCCCGGCACGAATGATCGTTTCATGGGTGTTCATGCGGCTACGACCTTTGGCTGTCGATACACGACTTCGGTTGAGACGGTCCACGTTCGACTGGGCGCCGGGTTCACGCGGTGCTCCCGGTTCGCAGCGCCGGGAGGAGCTCTCGGGTGATCAGCTCGGCCGCGGTGCGGGCGTGCTCGCGGTCGGATCGGAAAGCCGCGCCGGTGATGACGAAGCGGCCGAGTCCGAGCGCGGCGAGGGCGCGCAGACGCTGCGCGCACACGTCGGGCGGGCCCACGATCGCGAAGCGGTCGACGAACCCGGGTTCGAGCGCAGCGGTGTGGGGGGCCGCGTTGCTCAGGTGCTGGTTGCTGTCGTAGCGGCGGCCGACCTCGGCGACGACCTGACGGTCGGCCGCGGCCAAGCCTGCGCCGGTCGACCCAGGCATCGAGGAGAAGTGCGCGAACGCCGCGACCGATCCGCCGATCAGCGCGCGGGCAACCTCGAGGTCGGGATGACAGCCGACATTGACGTACGCGCCGAACGAGATCTCGGACGGGTCGCGTCCTGCGTCGGCTGCGGCCTTGCGGGCCAGGTCCATCGCCCACGCGACGCGATCGGGATCGGCTCCCACCGCGAGCGTGACCCGTTCAGCGATGCGTGCCGCGAACTCGATCATGCGCGGCCCCGACACCGCGATGTCGAGCGGAACCTTGGGTTGGCGGCACCGGTCGAGCCACTGCAGCCGGCTCGGACGACCGTCGCAGTCGATCGTGTCGTTGGCGAGGTAGTGCTGCACGTCGGTGACCGCCGCGACGAACGCGTCGACGGGCATGGGTTTGCGGCCGAGGTGGAACAGCGCGGTGTCACCGCGACCGATACCGAGCACGAAACGGCCGCCTGAGGTTTCTTGCACCGTGGCCGCGACGTTGGCGAGGGCTGCGGGATGGCGCGTGTACGCGTTGGTGACCCCGGTCGCGAAATGCACTCGGTCGACGGCGGCCGCCGCGAGGGCGACAGCCACGAACGGATCGCCGACGAGGTTCTGAGAGTCGGTGAAGGTGATGCCGTCCCAGCCGAGACGCTCGGCCCGTTCGGCCTGCGCGACGACGGTCCCGATCTCCGGGATCCCCATCGTCCAAAGGTCCATACCCCGGCACTATAGAATCGAACACTGTTCGAATCAAACACTGTTCGAAATCTGGGAGCCCGTGGCCTCGACCGCTGCGACCAAGACCAAATGGGGCGACCGGGAACGACGCCGCGCCGACATCCTGGGCGCGGCGCGGGATCGGATTACGAACGCCGGCTATCTCGCGTGCAGCATGCGGGACATCGCCGCTGACGCCGGCGTGTCACCCGCGACGCTGTACTCCTACTTCGCCACGAAAGAGGAACTGTTCGCCACGCTGTACGCGGAGGCGATACGGGCGCACACCGCGGCGTTGGTGCCCGTCGTCGGTGCCGAGCACGACCTCGACGCGTTGCTCGCCCTCGTGATCGACGCGTACCTCGGTCTGTATCGAAGCTTCGGTCGTCATTTCACGTTGTGGTCGACGATGCGCCACGACGCGAACGCCGACACTGCACCGTTTCCGAAGGAACTCATCGTGGAACTGCGGGGCGCGACGATCGAGAACAACCGACTGTTGATGGACGGCATTCGTGCCGCGGCACGTCGTAGCGAACGCCACATCGTCGACGAACGTCTCGTGCCGAGCTTTCTGTGGACGTCGCTCAACGGTCTCGCTGATCACTTCACCAGCGAACGCCGTTCGCTCGACCCGTTCCCCGCGGCGCAGCTCGTCGAATTCGCGGCTCGGCGCCTGGCGATCGCGATCACCGAGCCCGACGCGCGCTAGGCCGCTACGCGCTGCGGCGCCGCTTGGGGCGACGGGCCCGCGCTTCGGTGTGGATCGTCGGATCGGACGCGTCGACGACGCCCGACTTGAGCCGACCGAGGGTGAGCGTCCAGGCGATCTCCATGAAGTCGGCCGCTTCGGGCGTGTCGACGAGTTGGTGCACCTCCACGTGGCAGCCGGCCCCGTTGGGCGACAGGCGCAGATATCCGGTCATCTCCCCGCCGGGGACTGGCGTGTTGTCGTCGTCGAAATCCCAACGCAGCGCGATCAGATCCGGTGGATGCACACACTCGTAGGTGCCGCGAACCCGGGTCCCGAACTCCATGTCGCACGCGAACCGGCCGTCGTCGATACGGACCGGCACTCCGAGCCATCGCGAATAGACCACCGGATCGGTGAATGCGTTGAAGGTCTTCGGTTGATCCGTGTCGACGTCGACGGACGCGGTCACGGCCAGGGCGGTGCGGGCGTGCGCGAGGTTGGTTTCGGGAAGGTCGTCGGCCGGGGTCCACTTCGAAGAGTCGACCCAGAGGTTGGCGTGCAATCCGCGGACCACCTCGCGACGCGCGCGGTAGCGGCGGAAGGTGCCGTGAGCCTCCATGGTCACGAGTCCGGCGTCCCGCAATACCGCGAGGTGCTGGGAGATGGTCGGCGCGGTCACGTGGAATGCGGCCGCGATCTCGCCGGCCGGGAGGTCGCGATCCCAGATGAGCGCCAGGATCTCCCGCCGGACCGGCGAGGACAGGGCGGACAGGGTCCGCTGCACGTCGGCCATGCCGATCGAGGGTAGCCGGCCCTGGCCTGTTACTTCGGTCCCGGACTAATTTGCTGCTGACCGAAATAGCAGCCAGGAGACCCCCGATGGCCGACCTCATGCCGATGGTGCACGCCGAACGACAATCCCTGTCGGACTTCCTCGACACGCTCGCCCCCAAACAGTGGACGGAGCCGACGTGGTGCGCGAAATGGAACGTGCAAGACCTCGTCGGCCATCTCACCGCCGCCGGCAACATCACCGCGCCGCATTTCTTCGGCGGGTTCATCAAGGCGGGCTTCAACTTCGACAAGTTCGTCGAAGGTGATCTTCGACACTTCAGTACCGGCAGCCCGTCCGACGTGAAAGCGCGTTACGAACAGATCATCACGAGCACCCGTAAACCGCCCGGCCCCAGCTACGTCGCCCTCGGCGAGGTCATGGTGCACGGCGAGGACATCCGACGGCCGCTCGGCGCTTCCGGCGACCATCCGTCGGAACACCTCGTGACCCTCGCGCAGCTGTACAAGAACACCGGCGCCCCGCTGCGGGCGAAGCAGCGACTCGTCGATCTGAAGGTCACCGCAACCGACGTCGACTGGACGACCGGTACCGGACCGGAGGTGCGCGGCCCGTGCATGTCGCTCATCCTGGCGATGGTTGGACGCGCCGGCGCCCTCGCCGACTGTGAAGGTGACGGACTGGACACCCTGGCCGAACGCATGTAGCGACGGTGGATTGAACGCGGCCAGACCGCGGTGTCGTCACCGCTGACCGTCCCCACCGACATCGGCGGCTGCCCGCCGGCCGAGTTGGTGGCATGTCGCGGCGGCCAGACCCGGACGCGTCGCCGTCGTCACCCACGATGATGACGACCTGGTCGCCGTCGACGTCGACGTGCGCGCTGCGAAGCGCGCCCGACGGTTCGTCCAGCCGTCGAGACTCCACACCGTTCCGCTCGCCGTCCTCGTCGGTCCGCCCGTTCGGCGCGTCGCTTATTGTCCTCGTATGGCGCTCACGAGTTCGTACCGGCCGCCCGACGGGAACGACGAGATCCGCCCGACGACGATCGGGGGTGTGCTGCGCGACGCGACCGCGGCGGCGCCGGACCGCGACGCGCTCGTCGCGGGTGTGCCGGACCCGAGCGACCGTCGCCGGTGGACGTACGCCGAGTTGCTCGCCGACGCGCAACAGACCGCACACGCGCTGTTGGGTCGATTCAGCCCCGGTGAGCATGTGGCGGTCTGGGCACCGAACATTCCCGAATGGGTGATCCTGCAATACGGCGCGGCGCTGGCCGGACTCGTCCTCGTCACCGTCAACCCTGCCTATCAGGCCGGCGAACTCGAGTATGTGCTGCGACAATCTCGCGCGGTTGGGCTGTTCACGTTGACCGAATACCGCGCGAACCCGATGGCGAAATCCGTGGAGTCGGTGCGTGCGGGCCTCCCCGATCTGCGCGACGTCGTGCTGTTCGGCGAATGGGCCGACTTCGTGGCCGGCGGCACGCATCCGAGCCGCGAGCTCCCGGCGGTCGGTCCCGACGACGCGGCCGCGCTGCTCTACACGTCAGGCACGACGGGGTTCCCGAAAGGCGCGTTGTTGCACCATCGGGGCGTCACCAACGACTCGCGTTTGGTGAGCGCCGGCTTCGGTTTGGCTGCCGGCGACACCCAGGTCAGTCCGATGCCGCTCTTCCACGTCGGCGGCTGCGTGCTGGCGGTGCTCGGCACCGCGGCCTTCGCGGCGACCTACGTGCCGGTCGTCGCGTTCGACCCGGCGCTCGTGTTGGAGCTGATCGAAACCGAACGTGCGACACTCATGGGCGGCGTGCCCACCATGCTGTTGGCGATGATGGAACACCCCGACTTCGCCTCCCGTGACCTGTCGTCGCTGAAGGTGGTGGGATCGGGCGGCTCGACCGTCCCCGCCGATCTCGTCCGTCGCATCCAGCACACCCTCGGGGTGCAGTTCAGCATCGTGTTCGGCCAGACCGAATGTTCCGCGGTCGCAACCCAGACCAGGCTGGACGATTCACCCGACGACAAGGCCGAGACGATCGGTCAGCCACTTCCCAACGTCGAGATGAAAGTGATCGACCCTGTGAACGGCGAGACCGTACCGCCGGACACGCTCGGCGAACTCTGCGTTCGTGGCTTTTGCGTGATGACCGGGTACTACGACATGCCGCAAGCGACCGACGCGGCCATCGACTCCGAAGGATGGCTCCACACCGGCGATCTCGGAACGATGGACGAGCGGGGCTACCTCCGGATCGAAGGTCGGCTCAAGGACATGATCATCCGAGGCGGCGAGAACATCTACCCACGCGAGATCGAGGCCGTGCTGCACGAACATCCCGCGGTGGCGGACGTCGCCGTGGTCGGCGTCCCCGACGACCGGTGGGGCGAACAGGTCGCGGCGTTTGTGCGGCTCGCCGAACCTGCCCGGGCGAGCACGGGCGAACTGTCGGTCTACGCACGTGAGCGTCTCGCGCACTACAAGACACCGAGGATATGGGTCTTCGTGGACGCGTTCCCGCTGACCGGCTCGGGAAAGGTCCAAAAGTTCGTCCTGCGCGAACAGTTCGTCAACGGTGAGCTTACGCCCGACAGCTGACATCATGAAAGGACTGGTAATGCGGATCGGTCTCGTGCTCGGCGCCGGCGGCGCGGTCGGTCACGCGTTTCACGCGGGTGTGCTTGCCGCGCTGACGGACGAGACCGGTTGGGATGCCCGCGACGCGCAGATCATCGTCGGCACGTCGGCCGGCTCACTCGTCGGCGCGTTCGTCCGCGCCGGGCTGTCGGGAACCGATCTCGCGGCGCGCGCGACCGACGAGCCGATGTCGGACGAGGGTCGTGAGCTGGTCGATCGGGCGGTCGCGGCGACGCAACATCTGGCGCCGATTCCTTCGCGCCCTCCACGCCGCCACGGTGTCCCGACGATGTCGGCGCTCGCGGCGCGGACCAGCGCCGCGTTCCAACCGTGGAGCGTCCGACCGGGCGCGGTCGCCGCCGCGGCGTTACCGGCCGGTCGTATCTCGACCGACGTCATCGCGAGCGGGGTACGCCCGCTCTTCGACCATTGGCCCGATCGGACATTGTGGATCAACGCAGTCGACCTTCACCGCGGCCGGCGCGTCACCTTCGGCCGCGACGGCGCACCGGCAGCCGACGTCGCGTCTGCGGTGGCGGCGTCATGCGCGATTCCCGGGTTCTTCGCTCCGGTGTCGATCGACGGTGTCCGCTACGTCGATGGCGGCACCCACTCCCCGACCAACGCCGATCTCGTCGCAGGGCTCGGGCTCGACCTCGTCGTGATCAGCTCCCCGATGTCGGTCGCGCGCAACTCGGTTCGGCTCGCACCCGATCAGCCCGCACGTCGCCTGTCGCGTCTGACCCTCGCCGCAGAACTGACCAGAGTCCGGCGGGGCGGCACTCCGGTCCTCACGTTTCAACCGACGTCCGCGGACCTTGGCGTGATGGGACTCAACGCGATGGATCCGGCCCGCGGCGCTGAGGTGGTACGCCAGGCCCGGCGTTCGGCGCGCGATCGGCTCGGCCGCCCCGATGCTCGCGACCGGGTCGTGTTGCTTGATGCGGCGACGGCGTCGGGCCCGACGTCTCGCAACGTCGGCTAGCAGACGGTCCGGGCGTACGGCGCGGCGAGGCTTACGATTCCGCGGCTTCGGCGAGTTTGAGCAGTTCGGTCATGCCCGCTTCGACGCCTCCGCAGAGCACTGCGATGTCGGGCGCAGTGTCGTAGTCGCCGGTGACGCCGTAGTTGAGCATGCCGTTGTAGGAGAAGATCGCGACACCGATGCGAACGGTGCTGGCGAGCGGCACGAACGGAAACGCCTCGATCATCGGACGCCCACACGCGTACAGCTGATGCTGCGGTCCGGGAACGTTGGTGGTCACGGTATTGACGTTCCGTTGCGGGATTCGCATCGCGACTCGGGTTCCGAGCGCGAGCAGGAGCGACGGCGCGAACCCCGACAGTGAGGTCAGCACTTCGCCGGCGACGGCTTGCTTCGACTCTTTGAGGTCGTCCATCTGGGCGCGGATCGCGCCGAGACGCGCCGCGGGATCGTCGAGACCGACCGGGAGCTCCGCGATCATCGCCGAAACGCGATTGTTGTAGGTGCCGCGTTCGCCGGCGGTTCGCACCGACACTGGCACGAGGGTCCGTACGACGCGACCCGCGACGTTCTCGTCGCGGGCGACGAGCAGGTCGCGAAAGCCTCGGGTGAGCACGGTCAGTACAATGTCGTTGACGGTTCCTCCCAGCGCACGCCGGACGATCTTCACATCGGCGAGTGTCGTGCGGGCCCAATCCCATCTGCGGTGCGGGCCGATCGGACCGTTGATCGACGACACCTCCGTCGGACGGACGACGCCGGTCCACGCGCGCAGCCCGCGTGCGAGCTCGCCGAGCTGGCCGACCGCCTGGCGGGGCGCACGCGTCGCCGAACGCAGCGCGCGTATCTGCTCGTACGGGCTGGCGACGAGATCCACGAGCGCGTCTCGCACGAGACGTGTCGTGCCCGGTTCCGCGTCCGGATGCCAGGTGTCGGGCAGCGGCCGCGCCGGTTCCGGCTCGGCGTCGAGCATCACCGTGAGGAGATCGGTACCTGAGACTCCGTCGACCATGCAGTGATGGACCTTCGACACGAGCGCCCAATGGTTGTGCTCGAGCCCTTCGACGATCCACATCTCCCACAGCGGCTTGTGACGGTCGAGCTGTTGCGACATGACGCGCCCGACCAGGTTTCGCAGCTCGCGGTCGCGACCGGGAGCTGCGAGCGCGCTGTGGCGAAGGTGATATCCGAGTTGAAAGTGTGGGTCATCGACCCACACCGGCCGGCCGAGCTGCAACGGCACGAAGCGCACCTTCTGGCGGTAGCGCGGGACGGCGGGCAGCTTGGCCTGCACCATGCGAGCGAAGTCCTCCGCCGCGGGCGGCGGACCTTCGAAGACCGCGACGGAACCGATGTGCATATGACTGACCGCGTCTTCGACATGCAAGAACGAAGCGTCGAGCGGGCTCATTCGGTCCACGGGTACCCCTTCCTACGAATTTCGGGTCAGAGCTTGTAGAGCTTCGAAGCGGTCTCGCCGAGGATCTTGCGCTGCACGGCCGGGCTCAGCTCGCGCATGTTCTCCTCGGCTGTCTTCAGCGGGTCGGGATACAAGCAGGTCGGGTGCGGGTAGTCCGTCTCGAACATGATGTTGTCCTCACCGACGGCAGCAACGATCGCCGCCAAGTCGGTGCGCTCGAACCATGTGGTCGCGTAGATCTGACGTTTGAAAAATTCCGAAGGGCTGAGGGACAGCGCCGCCTTTGTTTGCGGTGCGTTCTCGGTCATTTCGTAGTCGAGCGCTTCCAGGATGAACGGGATCCATCCCGAGCCGCTTTCGACCGAGACGACCTTGAGCTGCGGGAACCGGTCGAGCATGCCGGTACAGATGATGTTGACGACCACCCGCGCGTTGCCGATGAAGAGTAGGGCGCCTCCAATCGCCAGTTTGGTGTCGTCGTCGTGCGAGTCCCAGGGATAGGTCCCGAAGTAGTTCATCGTCGTGAGGCTCGCACCGATATGGAAGTGAACCGGTAACCCCAACGAGCTGCACGCCTCCCATACCGGATCCCACGCGCGGCTTGCCAGGTCGGGAGCTCCGACGTCTTGCGGATCTGCGGTGAGATTGACGCCGCGCAATCCCAGACCCTTGCAGCGCTGCACCTCGCGTACGCACGCGTCGATGTCCCACGCCGGCAGCAGACCCATGGGCAGCAGCCGGTCGCCTGACGTCGCTTGGAGTTCGCCGTTGGCGTCGTTGAAGATTTCGAGACACAACGTGCGCAGTTCGACGTCTTCGACGAGGCTGGCCAGGTTCTGTCCGCCGAGGCCGACGACGCCCGGGTAGATGATCTGCGCCCAGATGCCGATCTCGTCCATGAGTTCGACGCGGGCGACCGGGTCGTAGGCGGCCGCGTGGGCCTGTTCGATCTCCCATTCGTACAAACCTTCGAAGGTGCGTCCCTTGACCCCGTTCTTGTCGACGACACCGCCGGCGCCGGCGCGGCCGAGCACTGCGCCGTCGACGACCCAGGTCGCGGCGCCGTCGACCTGGGTGACGTGCGGCACCCGGTCTTTCCATGCGGCCGGCGCCCGCTTCGTCCACAGGTCGTGCTGCTCGGTCATGTGCGTGTCGGCGTCGATCACTTTGACTTGATCGAGCGGGAGACTCATGCGCATTCCCCTTGTGTTGTCGCCGGTGACGGCCCTGGTCAGGGTACGCCGAACGGGGTTACGTGTTGCGCGGGAACCCGAGATCGACACCGCCGTGACTCGGGTCGAGCCATCGGCTGGTCACAACCTTCGTGCGGGTGAAGAAATGTACGCCGTCGGTGCCGTACGCATGCGTGTCGCCGAACAGGGAGCTTTTCCAGCCGCCGAAGGAGTAGTAGGCGACCGGGACGGGGATTCCCACGTTGACGCCGACCATCCCGACGTCGACTTCGGCCTGAAATCGTCGCGCCGCGCCGCCGTCGTTCGTGAAGATTGCGGTGCCGTTCCCGTACGGGTTGGCGTTGACGAGCCGGAGGGCATCGTCGTAGCTCTCGACGCGGATCACGGACAAAACCGGACCGAAGATCTCGTCGGTGTACAGCTCCATGTCGGGACTGACATGATCGAACAGCGTCGGTCCCAGCCAGAACCCCGAAGGGTCGCCCGCGACGGACCGGGCCCGTCCGTCGATGACCATCGTCGCTCCGGCCGTGACGCCACCGTCGAGATACGAGACCACCCGGTCGAGATGGGCGCGGGTGACGAGCGGACCCATGTCGGTACCGGCGCGGCCGTCGCCGACAGTCAGTCGGTCGACTCGTTCGGCGATCTTGGCGACAAGGTCGTCACCGACCGCACCGACCGCGACGACCGCCGAGATCGCCATGCAACGCTCGCCGGCCGAACCGAATCCGGCGTTGACTGCCGCGTCGGCCGCGAGGTCGAGGTCGGCGTCGGGCAACACGACCATGTGGTTCTTCGCGCCGCCGAGCGCCTGCACGCGTTTGGCGAAACGTGTCGCCGTTTCGTAGACGTGGCGTGCGACGGGCGTCGATCCGACAAACGAGACCGCTTTCACGTCCGGATGTTCGAGGAGCGCGTCGACCGCGACGTTGTCGCCGTGCACGACGTTGAAGACGCCGGCGGGAAGGCCTGCGTCGGCCCAGAGCTCGGCCATCCAGTTGGCTGGCGATGGATCCTTCTCGCTCGGCTTCAGGATGACCGTGTTCCCCGCCGCGATCGCGATCGGAAAGAACCAGCAGGGAACCATCGCCGGAAAGTTGAACGGGCTGATGATCGCCGCGACGCCGAGCGGCTGACGAATGGAGTAGGTGTCGACCCGTGACGACACGTTCTCGGAGTAGTTCCCTTTGAGCAGCTGCGGCATCCCGCACGCGAATTCGACGACTTCGAGGCCGCGGGTCACTTCCCCGAGCGCGTCGGCCAGGACCTTGCCATGCTCGGACGTGATGATCGCGGCGAGCTCAGCGGCGCGCAGGGCCAACAACTCCCGGAATCGGAACAGCACCTTCGTCCGTTCGGTCAACGAGGCGTGACGCCACGCACCGAACGCCGAGTTCGCCGCTGAAACTGCCGCGTCGACGTCGGCCGCCGACGCGAACACAACATGTTTGGTGACGCGTCCGGTCGCGGGGTCGAAGACCTCACCGGTACGTCCCGACGGCCGGTCGACCGCCTTCCCGTCGATCCAATGGGACACGACACCCAACCGGTTCGGGCTCATGACTCGAGTTTCGTCCAGGCCCGGGGCGACGACAACCCGCGCCCCGTACAGTTCACGGTCGCCGACGGGAGGGCTCCATGGCGACGGCCGACATCGATGGGACGACGATCGCGTACGAGATCATCGGCGACGAGGGTCCGCTGTGGGTCGTGACACCGGGCGGTCGTTTCGACAAGGACGAACCCGGGATTCGCGAGTTGGCGTCCGCGCTCGCCGCGCACGGCCAACGGGTCGTCGTGTGGGATCGACCCAACACCGGCGCCTCCGACGTCTGCTTCGCGGGACCGTCGGAGTCGGAGATGCAGGCCGACAAGCTGGCCGGGCTGCTGCGGACGCTCGGAGGGGAGCCCGCGGTGATCGTCGGCGGTTCCGGCGGCGCCCGTGTCTCGCTGCTGAGCGCGGCGAAACACCCCGACGTGGTCGCGAAGCTCGCCATGTTGTGGATCTCGGGCGGTGTGTACGGCTCGATGCTGCTCGGCGTGCACTACTGCGGCGAATCGATCCGCGTCGCGTGGCGGGGCGGGATGGACGCGGTCGTCGAGCTGCCCGAGTGGGCCGGGGTCTTAGAACGAAACCCCTCGAACCGTGAGCGGTTCCTGGCCCTCGACCGTAAGGAGTTCATCGAGACGCTCGAGCGGTGGATGCTGGTCTACTGCCCCCAGCCGGGCGCGACCGTCGCCGGTCTGTCGGACGTGGCGTGCGCGCAGCTGCAGGTCCCCACGCTCGTGTTCCGCAGCGGCAGCCGCGACGCACATCACACGCGAGCGACGTCGGAGCGCATCGCGGCGCTCATGCCCAACGCGCAGCTCGTCGAGCCGCCATGGGGCGACGACGAATGGAACGAGCGAGGCGACGCGGCCCGGGCCGGCACCGGTCATCTGTTCGAGCGATGGCCGCTGCTCGCGCCGCAGCTCCTGGAGTTCGCCCGGCCGACCTAGACCGTTCGCTCCGACGATTCGGCGCAGCGCCAGCCGCGAGCGGCGTTCACGGGTTCGGCTTGTTCGGCCATTCCCGAAACGTGCGACGGTGGCGGGCGCTTTCGGCCAGCATCGTGTCGACGTAGACCAACTTTCGGATCATGTAGGAGCGTGACTCCTTCGGGTCGAGGTAGAGGTTGTAGAGCCGTCCGTAGCCGTAGTGCTGCACCGTGCCGGTAAACCCGCCAGGGTTCGCGACGTCGGTGTCGTCGTCGGTGATCGAGGCCGACATGTACTTGTATTCGCCGACGCGCACGGCCGAATAGTTGAGCGTGAGCCAGTAGTGCTGGGCCTTGCGGTTCGAGACCACTTCGCCCTCGTCGGCCGGCGCGAGCAGGAACGACGTCTGGTCGACCGCGTCGAGATAACGGTCGTTGGGGACCCGGTCGGCGGCGTTTGCGAGCGTGACGCACGTGGCGAACAGATCGAGGAGGTGTACGAGGCCGTCACTGGTGCGACTCGGTTCGACCATCCCCGGCCATGCGACGATCGCGGGGACCCGTACCCCGCCTTCCCAGGTAGATCCTTTGGCGCAGCGAAACGGCGTGAACGCCGAGTCCGGCCAGGTCTCCATTTCCGGTCCGTTGTCGGACGAGATCACCACCATCGTCGACTCCAGCTGACCGGTCCGTTCGAGTGTGTCGACCAGCCGACCGCAAATGTCGTCGAGTTCGATGAGCGCGTCCTTGTACGGGTGTTTCGCCGGCGAACGTCCGAGGAAGTCGGGATGCGGATAATTGTCGAAGTGGGCGCCGCGGGTGCAGTGGTACAGGAACCAGGGCCGATCGCGACCGGCCATTGTCTCAATGAACGCCTGCGAGTACGTGCACCACTTGTCGTCGAGCTGCGACAGCACCGGGATGGTGACTTCGTCGACCTCTTCGACGTCGCCGCCGCGTGCTGCGTGGACGAAGCACTTGTTGAACGCGATGTTCTTCACCCATTCGGTGCGCGCCTCGCTGTACACGACCTCCGGGAAGAAGTACGGGTCGCGCCACTCGGTGTACATGTCGGAGACCGACAAGAATCCGTAGAAGTCGTCGAAGCCGACGTGCTGGGGTTGGCTCTCGCGGTTCTCGCCCATATGCCATTTGCCGACCGCCTGGGTGACATAGCCGGCATCGGAGAGGATCTGCGGCAACGTGATTTCGCCTTGCAGCCCGCCCGGCATGCCGTACATCGGCGGTATCAACAGCCCATGGCGCATCGGAAGCCGGCCGGTCATGATCGACGCGCGGGTCGGCGTGCACGACGGTTCGCTGTAACACGAGGTGAGCATCAACCCGCCCCGGGCGAGTCGATCGACGTTCGGTGTCGGTGCGCCGACCGCGACGCCTCCGCCGTAGCAGCCGAAGTCACCCCAGCCGACATCGTCCATGAGGATCACCAGAACATTCGGGCGGCGGCCGGTGCGGGCCACGAAAGCGTCGAGCTTGGCTTTGGCTGCCTGCTCGCGTGGTCCCAACACGAAGCGGGGCTCGCGGTTCGGGGCGGGCGCCTCGACCGGGCCGGTGATGGGATCGACGGTCGGGCGCGCGGCGCCGGTCACGACGTCATCCCACCGAGCCCGACGAGCCCTCGCGCAAGTTCGATTTCTCCCATGTGACGCAGCCCGTGCTGGTACAGCCAGCACTCGAAACCGTCGAGCACGGTGACGCCTTCGGGACCGGCGACCTGCGCGCTGTAGGTGCTCGCGACCTGCGGGGGAAACGGCCGGGTGATGAGCACCCGGGTGAAGTCGGCCGGATCGATGTCGTCGAGGTACGCCTCGGTCCGGTCGAACACGGTGCGCTGGTACTCGCAGAACGCGTCGTAGTCGCCGATGCGTTGGCCGACCATTTCGTCGACGGTCCGGTGTTTGCCGTGATCGTTGACGGTCATCTGCACGCGGGTTTGCCAGTCGTCGTTCCACACCGGCGCGACCCCGGTGATCAACATGAAGCTCGCGTCTTCCATGTTCGTGTAATGGAACAGCGAAAACGCGATCGGGAGCACCCCTTCGCGTTCGAAATGGTTGACGTGCTCGATGCCCATCGAGCCGACCGCTTGGTAGTAGAGCGAATGCATGGTGCGCATCCGCCGTTGCAGTGAATCGAGCAAGAGGTCTGCGGCCATCGGTGCTCCTTTTCAGGCCCACCCGCCGGCGTAGGCGACGAACTGGCCGGTGGTGAATCGACTCGTCCCATCGACGAACGGCATGCAAAACGACGCGAACTCCTCGACCGTGCCGAGCCGCCGCAGTGGGACCTGCGCTTCGATCTGGGCACGAACCGCGGGGTCGTCGGCGCCCGACGCGCGCAGGAACTCGGGAAAGTCCATGAAGTTCGTCCCGACCGCGTTCACCTGTACGCCGTGGCGTGCGACCTCGCCCGCGACGTTGCGGGTGAGCATCGTCGCGCCCGCACGCGCCGCCGAATACAGCGGAGCGCCCGGAGTGGGCCGGGCGCCCGCGGCGCTCGTGATGACGAGCACCTGGCCGTCGCCCCGCTCGATCATCGACGGCAGCACAGCTTGGAGAAAGTGGAACGGTGCCTCCAAACAGCCGCGCACCGCGGCGTGCAGATCGTCGAGCGTCGAGGACAAAAAACGGCCCGTGATCACCCGGCCCGAGAACGCGGCCGCCGCGTCGATGCGACCGAAGCGCGTCAGGCCGGCCGTGACCAACCGCCGGGCCGACTCCGGATCTGAGAGATTGCGGACACCGTCGACGGATTCGACATCGACGCCGAGGTCGCGCAGCTCGTCGGCGAACCCTGGCCCGGGATCGCCGAGCACGAGGTCGTGACCGCGTTCGGCCAGGAAACGGGCGAGGGGCGGCCCGACGTAGAAGCTGGCGTCGCCGACGAGGGCGACGCGGCGCTCAGACCCGGTCATTCGCCCAACACTAAGTTATGACATACTCACTGTCAAATGTTGTCCGACGCGGGTGAGCTCATCGACGAACACGACCTCGACGGCCGCACCGCGCGCCGCGACCGCAACCGGGTCGCCGTGCTCGACGCCGTGCTCGAGCTGTTCTCCGAGGGTGACCTGCGCCCGTCGCCCGAGCGGGTCGCGGCCCGTTCGGGGGTATCGCTGCGGTCGGTCTACCGCTACGTCGCCGACCGCGGCGATCTGATCCGCGCCGCGGTCGACCGGCACCTCGAGCGGGTCCAGCCGCTGTTCGTCATCGACGGCGGGGACGACGGAACGATCGCGGTACGCGTCGAGAACTTCGTGCGGGCGCGCATGCGCGGCTACGAAGCGATCGCCGCGACCGCGCGCGCGTCGCGGCTGAGCGCGGGGACCAACGACCTCATCCGAGACCAGCTCGACCGGGCCCGGCGTCTGTTCGGGGCGCAACTTGAGCAGCAGTTCGCGTCCGAACTCGCGCTGCCCGAGCCGCAACGGCGGGCGGTGCTCGCGGCGGCCGACGCGCTCACCCAGATCGAAACCATCGACCTGTACCGCGTGCACCGCGGCTACTCCTCGACCGAAACCCACGCGCTGCTCGTCACCGCGCTGCGGACGCTGCTCGATCCGACCTGGCGAGGTGATCGCTGATGGCCACGATCCGCCGGCAGGTACAGATCGCCCGGTCGGCTTCCGACGTGTGGGCGGTCGTCGGCGATCCGGCGGCGCTGGCGCGCTGGTTTCCCGGGGTCGTCGACGCGCAGGTCGACGGAACGACACGCGTGATCACGACCGCGAGCGGAATTCCGATGCCGGAGGAGATCGTGACCAATGATCCGCTCCAACGCCGGTTCCAGTACCGGATCACCGCACCGATCGTGCGCGACCACCTCGGCACGATCGACGTGTTCGACCTGGCCGACGGGACGAGCCTCGTGTCGTACGCGACCGACTGCACTCCGGACGCGCTCGCGCTGATCATCGGCGGCGCGTGCGGCAACGCGCTGCACGAGTTGGCGCGACAGCTCGAGTCCGTCGGTGAGGAATCGGAGGGTTAGGTGGGCCGCAAGATCTTGTTCGTCACGACAGATCAACAGCGATACGACACGCTCGGCTGCAACGGCGGGACGCTGGCCCGCACACCGGTCGTCGATGCGCTCGCCGCGCACGGCGTTCGCTACGAACGCGCGGTCGCACAGTCGGTGGTGTGAATGCCGTCCCGGTCGACGATCCTGACTGGACAACATCCGAGCACGCACGGCGTGTGGATGAACGGCGTTCCCTTGCCCGTCGATGCGCCTTCGGTTGCGGCGCACCTGCAACGGCACGGCTACCGCACCGCGCTGATCGGCAAGGCGCACTTCGAGCCGTTCATGGATCCATTCGGCCGCTTCACTGAGAACATGCTTGCCCGATCAGGTGAGGAGACGGCGCAACGTCGGTGGGCCGACGGCAGTACCGGACCGCACCGCGGCTTCGAACATCTCGAGTTCGCCACGCACGGCGCGGCAGGGATGCTGCATTACGCGCAGTGGCTCGCGGCGAATCATGCCGAGGCGATCGGGATGTACTACCCGGCGATCGACGGGTCGTTCAACGTGAACGCGGCCGGTGGCGGCGCGTCGGGTGCGCCGCAGGTGCACGACAATCCGATCCCGCGCGACTGGTACCACACCGACTGGGTCGCGCAACGCACGATCGAGTGGCTCGGTTCGCTTCCAACCGACGACGAC
>Ga0182024_10012266_pt1 | contig 16989 bp, 22 predicted proteins | sample P32metaG_FD_120480 | JGI IMG/M metagenome (GOLD analysis project Ga0182024, IMG submission 120480) | Permafrost microbial communities from Stordalen Mire, Sweden - P3-2 metaG (Illumina Assembly) | ecosystem: Environmental > Terrestrial > Soil > Wetlands > Permafrost | place: Sweden: Stordalen...
GCTGTTGACAAGATCAGCGATATGCGCAATACTGGCGTTGTTTTTACGGAACCTAAGAGCGACCTTGAGCTACATCACTTCACTCAGCTCGGCGCTTTTACACACGCAAAAAGACGCGACCTCTCGTAATCCAGGGTCACAGGTTGCTTGCCTTCAAATTTGAAATTTTCCTTGTGCGGATCCAATCTTGCTACGCGGTAATCAAAACGCAACATTGCGCCGAATTTCCAATACTGCTCTTCATCACCCTGTTGATAGTCTCGCTCCAAGTCGCGTAGGTCGAGCTGATGCGATAATGACATTACATGTTGCTGCCCTTTAACAGGGGAATTTTTGAGATATTGAGATTCTAAAGCCTCAGTTTTCGGCATACGCACGAACGGATGCATAATGGCTCCAACTTGCTCCAAAAGAACTTCGTAGCCAGCTATATATTTATGAATACGACCTTGCATTTGCTCATCGTGGTCAACGTGTCGTAAATCTTCCGTCGGTACGCGCTCCAAAGGTTTTACATATGCATACCTGTTTTCTCCATTTTGTACTTTCGCCGAACCTGTCGAGGATGGATGATTACGTTCTATGAAGCTCCATCCTTCATCAGCCTTTTTATTCAAAAATGGTAATTTTCTAAACGAACTGCCAATGCCAGGGGTAGATAATTTCGTAAAAAAATTTGAGAAAAATGAGAGTTTCACCTGCTGAAAGTTCTGAAAAACAAACCGCTTCTCAGCTTGGGTAAAAGAGTAGTTACGGGTAAAGCAAGCAGTTTGCCGCCAGTAGAATCGTTGCTTGCGATGAAACGCGCCGGCACATCGCGTCTTATCGCCCGATGCCGAAATCGCGACTCATGCTGCGCTCATGCGCGCGTTCTCGTTGCCGTTCCCGAGCTTGCTCTTGTCGTGCATGCTCGAGCAGGCAGTGCTGCTGATACGCCTGCATCTCGGGATTGAGGATACGCACGCCCGTCTTGACCGCTTCTTCCACGGCCGCGCGTTTGAACGCCTCGCCCCCGTGGACGCGAACGTTTCCCTCCCACTTCGCGGCCGCCAAGAGCAGCCCAGAACGCATCGCATCCCGCTCTTGCCCGGGCGGAGCCGCAATCAACTCCCCCCGATCCCGAAACGCCTCGCACCCGTCTTTTTCCCAGAGATACGCAACTTCGCCGGTACGCGTATCCACCCGCGCACGCAGGTTATGCAAGGTTCCCACGGTCGGGCACCGTCCGCTGCCCGCCCTCCGGCTGTTCCAACGCGGTGCCGACCTCGACGGTTCCAGCCAAATTTTCTGCGAAAAGGTACACGAATTAGAGTACTATGCTATAATTCGTGTATGGGGAGCACCGAGGATACCTTACGAGAGCTTGCTACGGCACACGACGGCCTTTTTATGGTGCAGGAAGCCGTTGCTGCCGGGATCGGTCGTGGCCTCATCGTGCAGCTTGCCGGCCGGGGCCGTCTCGAACGCATAGCCCAGGGGCTTTATCGTTTCCCGTCTTGGCCGTCGAGCGAGCTACAACAATACCACGAAGCGTTGCTCTGGCCGCAGACGAGGCATGATTTGGCGTACGCGCTCGTCTCGCACGATTCCGCGTTGGAGCTTTATAACCTAACGCAGCTCAACCCGGGGGTTATCCATGTGACCATTCCCATTGGAACACGTATCGTGCGCGAAACGCCGACATGGGTTCGCTTCCATCGCGCGGATGTTGAAGAACGCGACCGCACGTGGGAACGAGGGGTTCCGACGGTAACGGTCGCGCGTGCCGTTGAGGATATCGCCGCAACACACGGCATTGATGTCGTGCATCGCGCTGTGAGCGAAGCACGTGAACGGCGTTTACTGCGCGAGGATGAGCTTGCGCGCTTAGTTGCCCGATTCGGCGATGTCATCCTGGAGACGTATCATGCCGATTAGTCCCGTCCAACGCGCTAGAACATTGGAACGTCGGATTACCGCACTCGCGGCGGAACGTGGAACAACGGCATCACGCCTTCGTCGTCTCGTCGGATTCTCGGTTCTTTGCGAAACCATGGTGGAGGCGGTCGCTCAGGGTGCAATCCCGTTCTTTTTCGTGAAAGGCGGGGTCGCAATTGAGCTGCGCCTTGGATTAGCTGCGCGCGCGACGCGGGATCTCGATATAGGCTTGTGCGCCCCCGCAGAGGAGCTGCTTCCGGCATTTGATGCTTCGCTTGCTGTTGGTTTCGGCGATTTCCGTCTTCGCCGCCGAGGTGAAGCCCGGGTGCTCGATAACGGCGCACGATCCTTACAGGTAACCGTCGAGTATGTGGGCCGTCCTTTCGCTACGGTTGACGTCGATCTCGCAGAGGCGACGATCGATGTACGAACGGACCCCGTTGAGCCCATTGCGTTGCACGAACTGGGCTTGATGCACCCACGCGCCGTTCCATGCCTATCATTGACTGAACAGGTCGCACAAAAAATTCATGCGCTTACCGAACCAGGCCCGCGCGGTCGCGTAAACATGCGCGCGCGGGATGTACTCGATGTGTTATTGCTTGATGCGCGCTTATCGCTCGATACTGAGGCGATCACGCAGGCTTGCGTTAGCATTTTCGCACAACGTGCGACGCATGAATGGCCGATCTTGCGTTTCTCCTTTCCGTCCGAATGGGATGCAATACTAGCGGAATTCGTACGCCAGGTAAACTACGATACGTCGGATGTGGGAGTTATTGAGAGACGCTTCAACGCGTTCCTTACGCGACTGAACGGAGCACCTCTCATTCCTTCGAGTACGGCGTAGGGTCTCTCGTTGAGATTGAGTCACGCGACGGTGAGAAGGCTGTCTACAAGAGTCAGTACCGGAGCTGGTACGCATGAGGGTCGATACAGCGTCAACGGCTCTCAGTGCCGTTCAGAAAACCATCTCTGCGGACGGCGGTATATGATTGCCGATTTCTTCAATCGCGCTTTCTCCCCCGGAGGAGTTAGATGCTTGGCTCATGCCGATACGAGAGGCGCTGAACCGCATACCACGTCGAGCGATTGAGATTACATCGAGCGGAGGCATGCGGATGTACGTCCTTGGGGTCGATGAAAGGTACAGCGTCGCTTCTCCGACATTTGATCGGCTCGGCATTGACGTGGATGCATGGCCTGTTCCGCCTGCGGGCCTTTTCATCGTCGAGGAGCGAACGGTCTACCTACGTTCGACAAGTCCGGTTACGATCGTTCACGAATTTGGGCATGCGTTGGATTGCGCGCTCGGCAACGGCGTGTATCGTTCGGGTTACGACCCGCGTATTCGCAAAGCGTTCCATTCCGCTAGGGCATTCGTAACGCCGTACGGTGCCGTGAGCCCGGATGAATACGTCGCGGAATCGGTTAGGGCATTCGTCAATTGTCCCAATGAAAAAGGGTGTCCTTGGCCAGACGTATCCCGAGAGTGGCTTCTTGCAATTGATCCGACGATGCACGATCTCCTTGAAAGCCTTTTTCAGGAGTGCAGTGAGGCTCTACAACGCTAATATCGAAGGGCGCTCTCCAATCGGTGAAATAATCTCGATTCCAAGCTTCGTTGCGAAGATATTAGCGTCGTCCATATAAGGCCAGGAAAGCGCGAGGCCGAGAAAAACGGCAAAACAGCGTTTTGATCGTCGTGCGCGCTGCACTTTAGACGCTTCGCCCCTCTGACAGTCTTCCAATTCGCGTCGGACACTCCCGAGTCTACGACGTTTCCAGTGTGAACTTTGAACAAAACGCACGTTTCGTCGAGAGTTTGGGCCTCAAATCGGGTCGCCAAACTTTTTAAGGGGTTGGGCAAAAATGACTGATACGGAAAATCGAATGTCTACCTTCGCTTTTTTGCTTCTATTTGTATGATGATGCCTTGGCTTGGTATTAGAAAAAAAGCAATGAAAAGAACTAAATTCATGAAAATTTCGCCTGGATAAGGTGTATAGGCTCGTTGATAAATTGCTAATCCGCATAAAATCATTGCAAACACATAAATATATGTCACTACAATTTTTAAAATCGGTTGATTTAATGCCGCAAGGCTTGACTCATTTACCCGTGAACCTAATATTTTATGAATACACTTTGGAAGTATCATGTATCCTATATAGGATAAGGTTAATGATGAAAATGGAATAAAAACTGGCAAAAGAGTTTTCAACGATTTTTCTGGATCATGGAAGCAAACAAAAATTCCGAGAGCAAATAATAAAATTGTCGCCAGGCAAGGTAGTGTCCAAAATGTCGTTTTGGAGGTCAAACGGACTTTATGTTCCTTCATACTCCAGGAAATGTCCAATTTTTATGTTTTAAGGGCTCTTCTGGTGGAGATTTATCAGGAGAACCGTTTATTTGATACCCGCATTTTCGACATCGAACATAATTTCCAAAAATGAATTGGTTCGCAAGTAAAGCAGACTGACCACATTCAGGGCAAGGTAATTTAGAAATCCTCTTTGCCAGCACGCCATAACCAAGTAAATACCCGATAATAAATAATATACCAACCCAAGCTGGAGGATCGCCATATGTAAATTGCAACGTTAGAATAATTATTGCGCTCAAAAACGTCCAAGCTATAGGCCATAACCGAATCTCCTTGCGGTGCCGTCGAGCCTCTGTCATAAATTGAGCATTTGTCATATATTTCATTTTATCGACCAATCCACCAATTAGGCCCAGGGGCAACGAAGCGGCGCAAAATCGTCGCACTTGCCCATACTCGAATTTGGTCATTTTTGCTAACACTCCAAACGCATGCCTTATCGCCCGATGCCGAAACCGCGACTCATGTTGCGCTCATGCGCGCGTTCTAGTTCCTACTCAAGGTGAGCAAGCTCGTGCCGGCATTGCTGCCGATGCGCTTGCAAGTCGGGGTTGAGGATATGCACGACCGTCTTTATCGCCTCTGCCACGGCCGCGTGTTTGAACGCCTCGCCCCCGTGGACGCGAACGTTTCCCTCCCACTTCGCCGCCGCTAAGAGCAGCCCAGAGAGCATCGCGTCCCGCTCTTGCCCCGGCGGCACGGTAATCAAATCCCCCCGATCACGAAACGCCTCGCGCCCGTCTTTGGCCAAGAAAGCACGGGGCCGTGTAACGGTCAAACAGCGTTTTGAGCGTCGTTCGCGCTCTGCTTTTGATATTTCGCCCCTCGGACGGTCTTCCGAGCTGCGCCGGAAACATCGTAATTTCCGAAGGTCACATTGAACAAAACGCACGTTTCGTCAAGAGTGGCAGGCTGAAATACCAATAGCGGTCGTGTTCGGCCGCTTTTTGCAGCTGCATACTGGGCCGAAATGAAGCTCGGCTAGGACTGAAACGCTAAACTTGCCCGAAATTCCCAGAATGTAAGCACACAGATTGCCAGTTATGTAAGCGAAAAACCGGAATAAGCAAGGTACTCCAAGCCCAAAGGAAACGTCTCCAATGTATCACTTTTGAGCGGAGCAGAAAGTTAGTCTTATATAACATGGTCCATCAACCGGGCTCGCACGGTAAAGCATCCACCACCCCTGGCGGCGCATTCCATCCCCTTCGTGCTGCGAGCTTCGAGACAACTTCTCCATTCAAAATCATTGACGCACTCGATTTACGAGAAAAATTAAGCATAGATGCGCTTGACCTTGGGGGCAAGAAGCGGGCGGAACGGCGGATGCCTCCACGAATTACACCATATAAAAACGCACATTTTTACGCGCAATGCATGCTTGACGAACGTACTCCAAAGAAAAATAACGCTTTAGATAATCTAACAAATGCTTTTACATATGTTCCGGAACCATATCTTGAATTTCTTGCTATGCAGGGAACACGTTATTTCTTTGATTCAGATGATAAGAAAAGTCCTTTGCATAGCATGCAACCTGGGGGACCTGCGCCGCATGGAATGCATCTGTGGCCGGAAAACGAAATTCACATCAAGTTTTCAAACATGGAAACGGGAACACTTCTCCATGAAACAGCGCATGCTATCGACCGCACTACAAGAAAAAACCCTAAGACTAAGAAAAGTTTCAAAGGTTTCCTGAAAAAGTTGAAAAGATTATTTTCAGGACAAAAAACGTCCTCCAGCTCTGATTCCTTAGAATCCATCAGAAAAAAACATCCTTGGTTCAAAGGAGCCTATGCGAATAGTAATACGATTGAATGGTTTGCAGAATCCTGGCGTTTACATTTGGGCGTACCTTTGTTTTCAAGTCTAATTGATTATAAAGATGACCCACGACAAGAAACGCCTGATAACATCAGAACATATTGGAGTGAGAAAAACCATCAGTCTCTCGCAGCAATAGACAAAATTTTTAATCGACTGGAAAAAGACATTAAATCGTATCTTGAATCACAAAAAGAGAGACCGTGGAAATATGAAATCGGGAAAGAAGTTCCGAAGCAAGAATTGCGTGAACGTCAACAGCAGCAGATCGAATCGCGAGCAGCTGCTCTAAGTAACCAAAAAGAAATATCGGCCCCCCTGCATGATCCGCGAACGACGAAGAGAGGTCCGGGTTTTGATAAGGCTGTTGGAACAATTAAACCAGCATCAGTACAAGGCAAAAGCGCAAAAGAACGAACTAAATTACAGTCTAGGGTCTAGGATCATCTCGGATATCTTTCGGTGTCCCGACCGTTTTTGATTGCAAGTATCTGCTATCGAAAGCGTTGTCGCAATACAACGCTCCGCCACATCGCGACTTATCGCCCGATTCCGAAATCACGACTCCGGCCCCGCTCATGTTCGCGTTCTCGTTTCCGCTCCCGAGCTTGTTCTTGCCGCATATGCTCGTGCAGGCAGTGCTGCTGATACGCTTGCATCTCGGGATTGAGGATATGCACGCCCGTCTTTACCGCTTCTTCCACGGCCGCGAAGCCGCGCGCCCAATCCAGGGGGTTGCCCAGAAGCCGTGAGGCCCCGGTTACTCCCCTTCCTCCGCCGATGCGAAGAGTTGCGTGCGCCCGTTTTCCAATGCGCTGCATCATCGCTTCGCTTAAGCACGGCGCACTCGCTTCGACCATGCGTCGCGCCCTCGTTTCGCCCCCTACGAAGACGGACAGATGGTGTTTGCCGGCAAACCGACGTAACGCCGCCGCGAAACGCCTCGTCCTACGGGCCTCGGAACGATGACGCACCACGGGCGAGGATCGCACGCGCTCTAAAATCTGGGCTCAATCGCAAGATCGTATCCATATCTTTGGGCAGTGGGAATCACGGCGACACTTTGAAGACGGTTCCCGCGCCGCCGTTCACGCCGCCCGCGCTCGTGGTGCCGTAGAGGGTACCGTTCACCGCAATCAGGCCCCCATTAGGGTATCCTGGAGCCGTATTTGACGTAAAGCTGTAGATGGTCGCGTATGACGAGCGCGCAGCCCTGGATGCGCTAGCAAGCGTCGTTTCGAGCTGCGCCTGCGGCGCGGCGGCCTGCGATGCCCTCAGCGGCGGCGTGCTCGGTGCGCCCGCTCCTCCCCCGCCGCACGCGGTGAGCACACCCAAGGCCAGTATGCCGAGAACTTGTGTCGTAGAACGAAACGAGCGTGAAAGCATGGCCGCCTGTTCGTCTTACAGGCCAGCTCTTTCCTTTTTTCTGAGTTTGTCCTGAGCTTACGCGCCGACGTGCAGCCTTGTATCAGCCAGAGCCCACGATAATATCCATTAGTGTGCCACGAAGGGAGATTCTGGAAAGAATCGACCAAGCTGTACGAGAGATGAGGGGAGGCCCCTCGAATCGACGTGGAGGCGTTGAAGTCAAACCACCTCAAGCTGCGGGAGTAAAGAGCTTCCGTGGTGAGCGTTGAGGAAAAGCCGGAGCAAGACTGCGGCAGGTGCGATAGATGGAGACGAGCGTAAGCAAACCGCTGAAGACGTATCGAAATTTATCAATGGACGATGTCAAAACCGGGGATGTAACGGCTTCCCGGGATCAGGCTGGAGGAAACCTCTCTACCGACCAGTCGGCATCCGGTATAAAGGCGGCGTGAACGTGTATCAGGCTCTTGTATGGAACGTGGGAACCTGCCGTCGCGATGCAAAGGGAAAGGCTCAAGTGGCTCAAACCACGAGGCCGACAATACCGATGCGCGGCACAGGGGCCGAGCTGCCTGTAGTCCTGTAGTAATGATGACGACTCGGAAAGCGAGTTCGAGCGAAGGGTCAGCGTCATCTGGCATTCTCGTGCCGTCAACCAGAAATGGGACGAGCGTCATGGGAATGAGACGCCGGTTCACCGGCGGGATGATGGGAGCCGTATGAGTCGAGAGGTTCACGTACGGTTCTGAGTGAGTTGCGCCTTGCAAGCGCATGATATTCATTCGCCTGAAATGGCGAGCACGGCAAAGCCTAACCAGCAGCCGTGAACCGAGTCTTGCGTGGTGAGCGGCAACGCACACTGCGAAGCGTAGACAGGGAGCGTGTAGGCCGGAACGCGAGTGAACGGAGATATAGCCCCGAAATCGATCGTGGTAGAAGGCGGCCGCGTACGTTGTACGCACTTGGATGGGGAAGAGCGAGGCATCACGCGCGATCTGCGCGATCTCGGGGAGATGCGCAAAGCGCTGGAAACCTTCGAGCTGGAGGGCGCCTTTCCAGAGCGTGATCTAGCGCGTCCGGAGGTGGCGAGCCGGCGGGTTCGCGAATTGCGGGCCGCGTTTGATGCGGAGTTGGGGCGAGACCGGGGAAGAGCGCGCGAGGGACGTGGAGACGAACGCGATCGCGGGCTGGAGATAGATTTTTAGAGCGCGTGCGATCCTCGTCGGCGAACGATTTTTGGCGGGCGTCTCTCAAGCCGCATTTTCGCTTCGCAGAAAAACGAGGCGAAGCTTCGTTGCATCGCACTCAACAAAATGATGAATGTTGCAAGGCAAACGTGAACGCGCATAGCCAAGGCAAATCCGCACGCCGAAATCAGTAATTGTGCAACACCGCCACGCGAGGATGAAATTCCGCTCTGGCAGCGTAAGGTGTGTGGTCATGCACCAGACTCGCGTCATCGCTCGAACATTATTGGCGCTAGTGGTCGGAGTACTTATTGCTTGTTTAAGCCATAGAGCCTCAGCCGCGACACGCTCTATCGCGAACAACATAGCACTGTCGCCAACGCCCACATCGGCACCGGAAGCTCTTCGTTGCGGGAATGATGCCTTCCACCGACACGATTATGCCAAGGCGATGCGTTGGTACCGCAAGGCCGCAGATCAAAACAACGACGGCGCTCAGACCAACATCGGCCTTCTCTACGATGACGGCGACGGAGTCGCCCAAGATCATGCCGAGGCGATGCGCTGGTACCGTAAGGCCGCGAGCCGGAACTACAGCATCGCTCAGTACGACATCGGTGTTCTCTACGATCAGGGTCGCGGAGTGCCCCAAGACTACGCCGAAGCGATGCGGTGGTACCGCAAGGCCGCGAGCCAGAACAACAGCATCGCTCAGCTGGACATCGGCTATCTCTACTTTAGGGGCGCCGGGGTCGTCCAAGATTCCGCCGAGGCGATGCGTTGGTACCGCAAGGCCGCGAGCCAGAACAACAGCATCGCTCAGACCAATATCGGCATTTTCTACGCTCTGGGCGATGGGGTCGTCCAAGATTATGCCGAGGCGATGCGCTGGTACCGTAAGGCCGCGAGCCAGAACAACAGTGTCGCTCAGTACAAGATCGGCGTTCTCTACGCTCAGGGCGGCGGCGTCGTCCAAGATTACGCCGAGGCACGTTCCTGGATGCAGAAATCCGCTGCCAACGGACAAATAGACGCAAAAGCGTGGCTTGTCTCCCATTGACGCCGCGTTGGGGATCGTAGATCAATAGATAAGCGTTGGGTGCCCGAAAGTGAGCGAATCGCGGTAGAAGCGAGCATTTCTACGCCCCCCCCCCCGCGATTCAAGCGTTTTCGGGCGGACTCTCCGACCTAGGCGCGAAGCGGCTTTCCGTGTCTCGAAAAGTCGCCTCAAAAAGAAAATCCGTCCGCGCGCCGGTCGTCGTCACGATCGAGCTTGATAACACTAGAAAAGATGATTACACGAAACGTCAATGTCTGGATGATTGATCTTAAAAAAGAACTCATGTAGTGGGTGCTTCCGCATCCTCCAGAGATCACATATCCCGGTGACAAAGGCTCATGACTCGATGTGGTAGTCCTCCTGCATGGGCCATTGGAAAGTATTTGTTTGTCTCGTATACGTCCTCGAAGAGGAGGCGATCATATATTTTGTTGACAGGGGCACGACCTGCCACTACCATCCAATCAATTCCTTGCTCAAGCGTGAATACGGTGAATGCTTTGAACATTGCGTCTCGTACCACAGAAGAGTATTTAGAGCGCAGAACGCTCAGGCGTGTAGCCTCGCAGAGCTTGGCTTTTTGGAATTTTTCAGGCAGATCAATTGACGCCTGAAGAGGTAGCGACTTTTTTGAATTACTGTGAAACCTCATCGTGCCAAGTATAGCGCCGTCCCTAGATGTTGCCGCTATAACGATACAGCCGTCCTCGAAATCGGCAGGCTCCGGCTACGCCAGAGCCGAGCCTAACTCAGGAAGATGCCGTCCGTAAGTTTCGGAGCGCATACGAGCTACTTGTATTATTTGCTCTTGGGTGGCGATTTTGATTTGGAAGGGGAGGCGTTCGGTAATCATACTGACGGGCAGCACATTATTCTCGAAAATTTCTTGAAACTCCCCGTGGTTCATTCCATCGAGGCTTGAGGCGTTTAGAAATCTCGTAGGTGTGTGCGCGACGACCGTTGTTGCGCGTCCGATAATGGAACGACGGTGTTGAAAAAGTCCGGCGTTTTCAAGGCTCCAGGATGCGCCGTTCGGCCCACTCAGACGGCCCCTGGCGGTACGAGTGTTGGGTGAACCCCATCCGCTGAACATTCACCATGCAACGGGCAACGGTTGCATACTGCCCATCGAGCCCCGATGCGCGTATTTTTTTCGCGACTTCCTCCGGTGATAGTTCCTCATCATCGGGATTCACGTCATGCTCGGCCATGCCCTCAGCTTACTTGGATGCTGAGAACGTGTCTACGGGCGAGAGGACGGAATGTCTCAATAGGAATGAGACATTCCGCTTCGACATCGAGATCAAGCGGTGCGCAGCGTATCCCTCCGCCGGATGCGGTCAAGACGACGGCTCCGTGGCAAAAAACCGATGATGGTTTCCTTGGTGTAGTGAGTTGATAAGCTGAATGCGGGGCTGGAGAAGCGCCGAATTTGACGGCGTGAGCAAGCAATCGGCGTTCGACGATCTTTTCAAGCGGCGGCATTTCCCGGCGGAAATCATCATTTTGTGCGTACGCTGGTACCCTCAGGACCACATGTTAAAAATGCTGATCCCATACATCTAGGCCTTTTACGAATCGACTCCTTCCTTCTTTTTCGCGACCGCTTCATTGTCGCTTATGGTTTTCTTCGCTTGCGCAATCAGTGTTTTGACTTTCTGACCGCCCTTGTGGCCGATTTCTTCATAAAAACCAGCCCCGTATCGATCCTTCACCGCACGGCCGCCCTTTTGTCCAATCGCCTCGTAGAATTCGGAACCATGGCGCTCACGCGTCGCTTGCCCGCCTTTACGACCGATTTGCTCGTAAAACGTGGCACCATAACGCTCACGCACGATATCGCCGCCTTTTTTGCCGGCTTCCCGAACCGACATCTCGCCATTCGGCTTACCACCGTCGTTACTGGGTTTTTCAGCGTAATCGCTCGGCTTTACGTCCTGGCTTTTTTTTATCATAGACTCCCTGACTCCCTCGCTGAAAGCTCGTCGGTCGCCCGAAACGGAGTTACGACAAGCGTATAGTTGGCGGCACCCAAGCCTATAGACCTAAACACGGGCTGCATGCGGGAGAGCAGCCTCCGCCAGCTCTTAAAGTATTCTAAATGGAGGACCCCTCCGGTAACCGTGGGCTCTTTCTTAGTTCATACTACCGCAAGCGTCGTATTTTTTCAGGGTTTTATATTCGGGCTTGGAATTTTTCCGCAGCACTATTTTTGGCACTATCCGGTTCGGCCTGAATCACGGTCTCACGGGCGGCGTGGTCCTTGCGAACGACGTCAAACACGATGTTCGAGGCGAGAATCAGGACTCCGAGATGCTACGGATTCATTGCATGGTCCTTGGTTGTCGGAGGGACGACACGCCATTCTATTTTAGGCGCGTACGCTTTCCGACAGCTTACGGCCGTTCCTTCTGCATAGGTTTGTCGTATTTTTTACGGGTTCCATACTGCGGGCGCTCGTCCGACCGTGGCATTTTTTCTGGTTTATTTTTTGTGATGAGAGGTTTTTTCATGTTCGCAGCATGTCACAGGCAGTTCTCAGAAACCAGGTATGAACGCCGTCTCACGGCACGGCACAAGTGCGAACGGGTTATGAAAGACGCCCCACAGATCCCGCAATGCCCTCGACCTACGCCGCTTTTGAGCGTTGGCGAGACGCCGGGCGGTTTGGGAGAGCGATCCGGCGGATAGCGAGAATATCCGCAACAACCGCACACTTGGTGAAGCTCAAGACGTTCACGACGATGAACGTGAGACCGACGACGCCGAGAAGTATCACGGTTTGATCGAGCGCGGAGATCGGCCCGAGATCGGGTAGGAATGAAGTAGGCATTTTTCGTTGTTCTTTCCTCGAACAGCGTGGGTGCTTAGGAACGGCTCGGCGTTCGTAGCGTCGGGCTGTTCCGTATGGTCTTCGGTAGTCGTCTGGAAAACTTTACGTGTTCATATGAACGCACGAATGTATGAACATATGTTTACGTGAAAACTTAAAACGGCTGTGTCGCATTTCGTCTTTGACAAGCCTTGACGCGACACAACCCAAGTAATTACGCGCGCGACAAGGCAACTCGGGGTTCTGAAGGGCAAAGAATGGAGGCTGTCGGAGGAGGCAGTCTCCAAAGAACTTCTGCGATCCGTTTTTGAGCCTTACGATCTTCCGGAAAGACCTTAGCTTTGCGCTTGCATCTCTCGCAAGACGGAGATGCTCCCATGGTTGGAACCGCCGCAGGAGCATTTGCAGATGTCCTCTATTATTGCCGCTTTACAATGGTCGGTACACTCTTGGTCGGTAATTTCTACTTTCAACCAAGTGGATTCAATAAAGCCCGAAGCGCATTTAGGGCACAACGGTGTTCGAGCTTTGCTTTCCTCGAAGCCCCCAGGATTATATTCGCTAAACCAACGATGCTTTTTGGGGCATTGTAACGCGAGTTTTTTGACTGACGTTTTCGGTCGAGGGGCCGCGAAAAATTTCCGAATTTTAGCAGTACGCCTTTCATCTTTAGTTTTTAGTTTCAGTTTCGGACGCTCGTTTTCTTTGTATTTTTCGTGAGAACATCGCCCGCAGAGCATACCCGGACCGGATCGGAGTTGAGATTCTTTGCACATCTGACAATTGCTCATGGTGTGGTTTGTTCGGTTTTCCTTTCTGATTGAAGGACGGGGGATGCTTGTTTTGTTCATATCTTTCCCTTATCGGAAAAATAGAATACGAGGATCGTCGTGAGCGATCCGGCGAGGTAGGAAAGCGGGTTCCGTCGCGATAAGCGTTTCAAAAGAAGGGACGGCGGAAGCGATTTTGGTTTTCGCAGACCCGCACGACTGATTTTATGCCGCCAGCGAGTAAAATTACTGTGCCGACGTCAGGCTTTTGCCGCCGACCATATGTCCTTTCCGGATCATGTGCATGACTTCGATGTCTCCGAGAATGATGTGCGCTGATCGGATTTCCTTAAAGCCTTGAATCGCTCGTGTTCGTCGTTTCACCGCTCGGTGTTCTTGCTCGACAATATTATTCGGGGATTTGCATTGTCGGATCGTTACGTCCGTACCGTTCTCTCGGTTGAAATCCTCGATGCCGGCCTTGTTCGCTCCGCTCTTATCGATATTGGCGACGCGAGGAAGCCGATTGTTCTTGACCGCACGCGCAAAGAAACGACGCGCCGGAAGTTTTCAATGAATTTGAGACAGATTTTTCCAAACAATTAGTGAGCAAGTGGATCATAGCGAGCGCGGCGCAGATGCGCAAGCACTTTTCGCGTGCGGGCATCGAATCTTTGGACATACCTGCTCCTCTTTTCCGGGCTTTTCTTTGCCCTTACGGAGCGGGAAATCCACTTAAGGCCTTGTCCAGTTTTACCGAGCCACCTCTCGATTCGAAAAAGACACGTACACGGTTAAAGAGGTGGCGCAAAACTTGGGGGCATGGTTCTTCAAGCGTCATCGAGATTTTCGCGATATGATTCGCGCAGAAGTCGAGCGTATGCAGGTTGAAGTGCTAGCGGTCAAAGGTACAGGCTTCGCACATGCATCTGTCGCACCGTTCGACCCAGCGGATTGGATGACTGGCATCGTCGTCGGCGGTTATCAACCCAACTCATTTTTTCCGTGGCTATGGACATGGGAAGAGCCCGCACGACCTGGCGTCGGTAAAGGATTGCAGTGGGCGCGGGCACATGAAGGGCCGTCAGGTGAGGATGGGCCAGCCTCCGGCTTGGACTTCTGGGGCGGTACTCGTGCTCTTGAACGCCTTGTTCATGGCTATGATCGGCAACTTTTAGAGCGGCTAAAAATCGGAATGTCAAACGATTTCGAGGAAAACCAGCTACCTCTTATTTTAGAAGAAAGTCGCTGGAAAATCGTTCTCGAAGGCATGCCTATTCAAGACGCCGCCGACCTTGCTCGGTTCATTTTGCAAACTGGTGCCGGATATGAACACTTTGGAGAAGGTACGCCTCAAATTGGCGGTGCGTTGGATATTGCAATCGTGACGCCTTCGACAATCCATTGGTTCGAGCGGAAGCCGTTGACGAAGGCACTTGCGATTCCACGCTATCCCTTGGCGACAAAACCTGCTCCTGGCGACAAGCCGAAGTGAGGACAGCATAAAGACGACGCCGGGCAACTTGGATTTTCCCCGGTAAGAGCAGCCGGCTACGTTGTTGGATTGACTGAATAGAATGCACGATTATGGCAGTACTCTTGCATCCATAGGAGGACCCGTAGCGGAATCTCAGTCAATGACCGATTCTGATTCTTTCGTTCCGGCAATATCTATTTTTCCGCGCATTGAACGAACGATTGCTGTAGTGTAGACCGCAACGGCGATCAAGCCGATTACGCTTACGCTCAGTGTCGTTGCTAGAGCGGAGGTTGGGGGCGACGCGGCGTTTATGCTGAGTCCTCCTGAACCAGCGGGGTACCCGAGAAGCAGATAGGGATACATCGTGCCGGCTGATGCTCCCAACATGGAGGCGATGAACGCACAGGAACCAAGAAATGCGTGAAGAGCGCGAGTTTGTGCGATCGCATGACGGATGAAAAAGAGAATCGCAAGCGCGAGGAGAGGCATGAGTACCGTTGCGGGTCCGTGATTGAATACGACCGGACGTACGGAGAATGTCGAAATCGTCACGGCAAGATAGAGTACGATGACCATCGGCCAATAGCGCAACGCAATCTGCCGCGCGCGTTCTGCCGGCGGGCCGGCGATGCGTAGCATCAAGAAGGTAAGTCCGTGTTGCGCAAGCGATATGACGGCAAGCAAACCGACGCCAACGGCGTAGGGGTTCAGTAAGAACGCGAACGTTCCGGTGAAATAGCCGTCGGCATCTAGGGGAACTCCGCGAACGAGATTGCCGATCGCAATGCCGAAAAGGAGAATCAGCAACGTACTCGATAGCGAGAATGCCGTATCCCAAAAATCGCGCCAAATGCGGCCGGCGAAATGATTCCGGAGTTCTAGTGCGATACCGCGAAACATTAACAGCCAGAGGATGAGCATGAACGGGAGATAAAAACCGCTGAACGCCGAAGCATAGGCTTGCGGGAACAGCGCGAACAAGACGCCTCCCGCCGCGATCAGCCAGACCTCATTGCCGCTCCAAAAGGGACCGATGCTGCGCATCGACGCGAAGCGCTCACGGTCATTGCGTGCAACCAACGGCGTTACGCATGCGACCCCGAGATCGTATCCGTCGGTCAGCTCGTACATTGTGAGCATCAACGCCAAAAGGATAAATGCGAGCAAACTCATGCGTGCGCTTTCGCGTCAGGGCCAAGACCAATCTCTCGAAGCGTCAGAATGATGAAGAGCAATCCGAGTGCGAAATACATGCCGGCGAATCCGATGATCGTGAATATCGTTTCTCCGGCCGCGACGTTCGTTGAGGCGGCCTCCGAGGTTCGCATGAGGCCATAGACGATCCATGGTTGTCGTCCCACCTCGGTTACGACCCAGCCGGCCTCGTTCGCAATGTAAGGGAATGGGGTTGCCAACATCAGCGCCCAGAGATACCATCGTGCTTGGAACACGTTTCCGCGCCAAAGGAGAAAAGCGCCGAAGGCCATGAGGAAGACGAAGATCGTGCCGAGGCCGACCATCACATGATAGGCGTAATAGGTCAATTCAACCGGCGGCCATTCGGATCGCGCATAGGCGCTTAATCCCTTTACACCGGCATCAAAATTACCGTACGCAAGAAAGCTCAAGAGGCTCGGCGCCACAATTGGATCGATCAAGGTTTGGCGAGCCGTATCAGGCATCCCGATAATTGCCAGGGGCGCGTGGTTTTTCGAGGTGAAAAGTCCCTCCATCGCCGCGAGCTTGATTGGTTGATACGCCGTCACATCCGCGCCGTTCCGGTCGCCCGTCGGGAAAATTACGATCATGGAGAACAGGAGGCCGACGCATACGCCCGTTCGGACGAAGCGGCGCCCGAAGGCTTCATTGCGATCCGCAAGCAGATAGAACGCACCGATCCCCGCGACGATAAATGAACCGGCAACGACGGCACCCGTCATCACATGGAGATACTGCCACCATGCGAACGGAGAAAGCAATACCGCGGAGAGGCTTTGTAAATCGATTCGACCGTTCGCTTCGCGTACGTATCCGACCGGATGTTGCATCCATGCGTCGGTCGCGACGATAAAGAATCCTGAAATCCATGAACCCAAGCATACGGCGATTGCGGACAAAGCGTAAAGCTGCTTCGAAACACGTTCTCGTCCGTACAGTA
>Ga0182024_10012267_pt1 | contig 16988 bp, 17 predicted proteins | sample P32metaG_FD_120480 | JGI IMG/M metagenome (GOLD analysis project Ga0182024, IMG submission 120480) | Permafrost microbial communities from Stordalen Mire, Sweden - P3-2 metaG (Illumina Assembly) | ecosystem: Environmental > Terrestrial > Soil > Wetlands > Permafrost | place: Sweden: Stordalen...
CAGCTGACCCACCTTCGCGTCTACGCGGGCTCGGAGCACAAACACGAGGCCCAGCGACCGCAGCCGATCACCTTCGGCGAGCTAGGGGAGATCATCGTTGCCCGCAACAGTTGAGGCATACAAGCAGGCCACCGGCCGCCGCAAGACGGCGGTCGCGCGCGTGCGCATCGTCCCCGGTGACGGCGTCATCGTCGTCAACAACCGTCCGCCGAGCGAGTACTTCGGACGCCGCGACCTCGAGACCGTTGTCACGCAGCCGCTCCGCGTCACCGACACCACCGGTCGCTTCGAAGTCTCCGTCAAGGTCTTCGGCGGCGGCATCGCAGGACAGGCGGGCGCGGTGTGTCATGGGATCGCTCGAGCACTGATTGCCGCCGATCCCGAATTGCGTCCAGTGCTCAAGGCGGCGGGCCTGCTCACCCGCGACTCGCGCGAGAAAGAGCGGAAGAAATACGGCCTCAAGCGAGCACGGAAGGCACCGCAGTACACCAAGCGGTAGTGGTGGCGCCGCCCGTCACGCGAACGACGGTGCGGGCTCGTGTGCTCGGATGCCCTGTCGACATCGTCGACATGGCGACGGCTGTGCAAACGCTCGTGGAAATCGTGGAACGCAGGCGTGCCGACGCGACTTCGCACCCCGCAGTCGTGATCACACTCAACCCTGAGATGGTGATGATGGCGCGGCGCAATCAGGCGTTCAGCTCGGTGATCGAGTCCGCGACGCTCGTGGTTCCCGATGGGATCGGCCTCGTCCGTGCCCTCCGGCGTCGCGGTCATCCCGAGGTGGAGCGTATTGGCGGCGCGGACCTCATCGGCGCGTATCTCCCGCAGGCGGAACGCCACGCGCATCGCATCGCGCTCGTCGGTGGGGCGCCGGGCGTAGCCCGCGAGGCGCGTGAGCGCATGATGCGAACGCACCCCGGGTTGCAGGTCGTGGCGGTGACTGACGGCCCACCGGGAAAGGGGACCGCGGTCGAGGTGGAGCAGTCGCAGCCCGAGATCGTCCTCGCCGCATTCGGCGCCGGCCGGCAGGAGCTCTTTCTGGATCGATACCTCGGACCGATTGGAGCGGCATCGGGGATCGGCGTCGGCGGCACCCTCGACTTCCTGGCCGGCCGCGTGCATCGCGCTCCCGCCGCCGTCCGACGCATCGGCCTCGAATGGGCGTGGCGGCTCGCGGTCCAGCCGTGGCGCGTCCGGCGGCAGTCGGTGCTCCCCGTCTTCTGGTGGCTCGAACGCCGCGAGGCAGCCGCGCTGCGTGCCGGACGGTGACCTCCGGATGCTGAGCATCATCGTTCCGGCGTACAACGAGGAGCAGCGACTGCCCGCGACACTGGTCAGGATGCGTGCATACCTCGACTCTCGCGACGAGCCATACGAGGTGCTCGTCGTCGATGACGGCAGCACCGACAACACCCTCGCGATCTCTCGCGCCACGGCGGAGGACTGGCCACAGTTACAGGTGCTGGCTCTCGAGCAGAACACCGGAAAGGGCGCCGCGGTGCGCCTCGGTATGCTGAGTGCCAAGGGAGAGCATCGGGTCTTCAGCGACGCTGATCTCAGCACGCCGATCGAGGAGGTCGAGCGTTTACGGGCGCGGTTGCAGGGACGCTGCGCCGTCGCCATCGCGTCGCGCGCCTTGCCCGATTCGCAGATCGACGTCCATCAGCCGGGGCGACGCGAAGTGATGGGGCGGACGTACAACCGCCTGCTCCGCGTGGCTGCGCTGCGTGGCCTGCACGACACCCAGTGCGGGTTCAAGGTGTTCACTGCCGACGCGGCCGTGGCCTGCTTCACGCCGCTGCGCACCCTCCGCTTCGGTTTCGACGCGGAGGTGCTGCTCAGGGCCCGCAGGCTCGGCTGGACCGTTGCGGAGGTGCCGGTGCGCTGGGAGCACAAGGAGGACTCGAGGGTGAGCGCAATGCGGGACTCCGTGGGTGTTCTGTACGACCTCGTGCGTCTTCGGTTCATTGTCCGGCGATAATCGCGGGGTGAGAACCGCGCCGCGAGCCTCGACGTCGGGTCATATCGATGTCCGGGTCGCAGGCGCCCCGCTCGTCGGGCTGCGTTTTCACCTCGACGCGCGTGCCTCGGACCTCGACGAGCTGGCGGTGGACCTGGAGCGCCAGCTGATCTCGGTGGGATCGCGGCGCGTCAACCTTCTGGGCCGCCTTCGCCGCGCAGAGGATTCCCGTCAGAAGGCACTCGAGGTGCTCCCCGGGCTCGCCTCGCGGGCCATCATCGCCGAGATCGCTGCGACCTTTGCCGAGGGCCTCGAGATGAGCACGGAGCTCACCCGCCTCGAGACCCGAGCCGATGGCATCCGCACGCGCCTCGCAGACGTCATGGCGGAGCAGGCGGTGCTTCGCAAGATGAGCCGCCAGCTCGCCCAGGTGCCCGGGCACACAGTCGCCGATCCGAACCAGCGGGCGAGCCGGTACAGCCAGGCAGCGCGCCAGATCTACGAGATCGCCGACGTGGAGCATGCGGAGACAGCGAGGCTCATCCTCGAAGGGCCCATGCAGCGCCTCGCCGATGCGGCCCTCGAGGCCGAGCTCATCGGCAGGAGCCTCGCTCGCGAACCCGCGACGGCCGTCGGCGCCAGTGCACGCTGCCGCACCGCGGCCGCAGACGCATCCGAGCAACTCGGCGAGGTCATCGCGGGCCTGCTGCCGCTGAGCGAGGGCCGGGGGCTCGTCGGGGCGGTCCGTGAGCTTCTCGCCGCGTGGGCCGATCGAGGGACGGTGCTGCTCCACATCCTCGGCAGCGAGCGCCCGATGCCGACCCTCGCCGAGATCACCATGTACCGGATCCTCGAGCAGGCGATCGACAACGCCCTGGCGCACGGAAACCCGCAGCGCATCGACGCGATCATCTCGTTCCTGCCCCGCCTGGTCGTCGGCGTGGTCAGGGATGACGGTGACGGGTTCGATGTCAGCGCCACCGATGCGCGCCTCGGACGCACCGCCGGTCTCGGACTGATCCAGATGCGCGAGCGGGCGGCGCTCGTCGGGGGACGGGTGCAGGTGCGCAGCGGTCTCGGGCTTGGAACCGAGGTCCGCGTCACCGTCCCTGACAGCCGAGCGACGACCTAGCGACGATCCCGGTGGGCCGGAGACGGCCGGTTAGGATCGCGGTCATGTCCTCGACACAGCGCAGCTTCCGCCTGACCACGTCTGCCGGCGCCACGGTCGCCGGGGCGGTAGCGATTGCAGACACGCCCTGGCAACGGTTCATGGGCCTCATGGGCAAGCGCGAGCTTGCGGCAGACGGCGGCCTCTGCCTGCGTCCCTGCAGCTCCATTCACATGTTCTTCATGCGCTTTCCGGTCGATGTTGCGTTCATCGACGGCGACGGCCACGTGGTGCGGATGTACCACGGACTCCGGCCGTGGCGGATCTCCCGCGTGGTTCGCCGGGCAAAGGCTGCCATCGAGTTGCCTGACGGAGCGCTTGCGCGAGCCGGCGTCGGCGTGGGAGACCTCCTAACGATGGCCTGATTCGGTACGGTCGCTCCGCCCCACAGCGCGTGATTGGAGGAACGACGTGTACGAAGGACTGCTCGCCGAGTCGGTGACGATCACCGGTCACCGCGATGAGGAGATCAGCGCGTATCTCGCCCGGCCCTTGGGTCCGGGCCCTTTTCCGAGTGTGCTGGTGATCCATCACGCACCCGGCTGGGATGCTTCGACGAAGGAGATCACCCGCAGGTTCGCCCACCACGGGTACATGGCGATCTGCCCGAACCTCTACCACCGGTACGGACCTGATCTCGCACCGGATGATGCCGCCGCGGCGGCCCGCGCCGCCGGCTGGATCAGCACCGAGCAATTCCTCGGCGATGCGGCGGGCGCGATCCGCTCCCTGAGGGCCATGCCGGTGAGCAACGGGAAGGTCGGCACCATCGGCTACTGCTCGGGAGGCCGGCAGTCCTTTCTCTCTGCGTGCGAGCTGCCGATCGACGCAGCGGTTGACTGCTACGGTGCGTTCGTGATCAGCAGCTCACCGCCGGAGCTGCCGTACAGGATGGAGCCCGTCATCGATCGCGCGCCAAAGATCTCGTGCCCGATCCTCGGGCTCTTCGGAGTTGAGGACAAGAACCCGTCCCCGGACGAGGTCGCCCAGATCGACGCTGAGCTCACCCGGCTCGGCAAGGAGCACGAATTCCACACGTTCGAGAACGCAGGTCACGGATTCTTCGCCGTCGATCGACCCATGTATCGCGTGGAGGCCGCGGTCGAGGGCTGGCGCCTTGTCTTCGATTTCTTCGGCCGGCATCTGCGCTAGGAGATCCACATGTGCTCGTACATCGTTGAGAAGGCCGCTCTCACGGGCAGCGCCAAGGCCGCGGGGACCTGGACGCCGATCACGACCGCTGTCGTGTCGGTCGACCATCCATCGCATGCGACGCTCGACCATGCGCTGATCGTCGACTTCGTCAACGCGGGGCGCCCTGTCAGTGAGCGCGTCGCGTTGGAATTGAGCGTTGCCTCGGCGCGCGACCTGATCGTCTGCATGCAGACGGCGCTGGACGCGTTCGGCGAGGCGTAGTTTTCCCAGCACCGTCAATGGTTTGGCACCCGCGAGGGGCGTTGTCCCGGTGGCGTCCCCCGCGCCGTCGCATACCTGCTCGCATGCTCGCGGCACTCGCACGGCTCCTGCTCGATGCAGTGGCACCGCGGCGCTGCGCGGGCTGCGACGCCGTCTCTGACCAGCCAGTCTGCGGGCGGTGCGCCATGGAGATGCGCACCATGCCCATTCCTGCCGTGCGCCGGATGCCGTCCGGGAGCGCCTTCGCCGGCTTCGAGTTCGTCGAGCCGGTCCGTGCCGCGCTGCACCGGGGCAAATATGGCGGCGATCGCGATGCGCTCCGCGAACTGGCCGCCATGACCTCGAGCCGTCTCGCCGGGCCGCGCCTGTTCACACCCGACGCCGTCGTCGCCGTGCCGCTCGGCGCCCGGCGGCGCAGGCAGCGCGGCTACAACCAGTCCGCGATCATCGCCGAGGTCATCGCCGAGAGCCGGGACGTCCTCGTCCTCGATGACCTGGCGAGGACGCGAGATACGCCACCCCAGAGCGCCCGCGACGAGACCACCCGCCGGGGCAACGTCGCCGGAGCGTTCGTCTGGACCGGCGGCGACCTCCACGGCCAGTACCTCTGGCTCGTCGACGATGTGCTCACGACCGGCGCCACCGTCGAGGCCGGAGCTTCGGCCCTGGTCCTGGCGGGCGCCTCGCTCGTGGACATCGTGGTGGTGGCGGCGGTTTCGTGATGGGCGAGGGCTGCCACAATGAAAGGACCATGTCCATGTTCCGGAAGCCGATCAACAAGGTCCTCGGTGACCCCGTCAAGCGCGAGATCAAGCGCTACCAGGGGGTCGTGGATCTCATCAACGAACTCGAACCGGAGATGTCCTCGCTCACCGACGAGGAGCTTCGCGACAAGACCAGAGAATTCCGGGAGCGCCTCGGCATCGAAGCGGCCGACATCAGCCACGGCCAGTCCTTCGCCGCCGGACTCGGTGAGGAGACCGAGGAGATGGCCATGCAGCGCGCGGAGGAGGAGGAGCATGAGGCGGCGCGCCGCCAGGCGCTCGACGACCTCCTGCCGGAGGCGTTCGCCGTGGTCCGCGAGGCGTCGAAGCGCACGCTCGGCATGCGCCACTTCGACGTCCAGCTGATCGGCGGCATCGTCCTGCATCAGGGGCGGATCGCCGAGATGAAGACCGGTGAAGGCAAGACACTGGTCGCGACCCTCGCGCTGTACCTCAATGCACTCGAAGGGCGCGGCGCGCACCTTGTGACGGTGAACGACTATCTGGCTCGACGCGACGCGGGGTGGAATGCATCGCTGTATCACTTCCTCGGGCTGTCGGTCGGTGTCATCGCCGGGCAGGATCTTTCGTACATCTACGACCCGGACTTCGTCGACGACACGCACCCGGACCCGCGCCTCCAGCATCTCCGTCCGAGCACGCGACGCGAGGCGTACGCAGCGGACATCACCTACTCGACCAACAATGAACTGGGCTTCGACTATCTGCGCGACAACATGGCCCAGAAGCTCGACCGTTGCGTGCAGCGGCGGTTGCGCTTCGCGATCGTGGACGAGGTGGATTCGATCCTCATCGATGAGGCGCGCACACCGCTGATCATCAGCGGCCAGGCGAGTGAGGCAACCGACAAGTTCTACACGTACGCGCGTCTGATCCCACGACTCGTGGCCGAGGACGACTACACGATCGACGAGAAGACCAAGTCGGCGACGCTCACCGAGGAGGGCGTTGACAAGATCGAGAAGTGGACGGGGATTTCCAACGTCTACGAGATGGAGCACGCCGCGGAGGCGCACCAGATCAACCAGGCGCTGCGTGCGCACGCGTTGTGGCTGCGCGATAAGGACTACATCGTGCGCGACGGCGAGGTGATCATCGTCGACGAGTTCACCGGGCGGACGATGCCGGGACGTCGCTGGTCGGACGGTCTCCACCAGGCGATCGAGGCCAAGGAGGGCGTTGCGGTCCGGCAGGAGACAGTCACGCTCGCAACGATCACCTTCCAGAACTTCTTCCGCCTGTACGACAAGCTCGCGGGCATGACCGGTACGGCGATCACCGAGGCCGAGGAGTTCCACAAGATCTACAAGCTCGAGGTGGTGCCGATTCCGACCCATCGGCCGATGGTTCGCCTTGACGAGCCCGACCTCATCTACAAGGGTGAGGACGGCAAGTATCGTGCCGTGGTCGACGAGATCGCCGAGCGATACAAGAAGGGACAGCCCATCCTCGTCGGCACCACGAGCATCGAGAAGAGCGAGCGGTTGAGCCGCATGCTCGACAAGCTCGGGGTGCAGCACTCGGTCCTCAACGCCAAGTTGCATGAGAAAGAGGCCGACGTCATCGCCAATGCCGGCCAGCGCGGCAGCGTGACCATCGCGACGAACATGGCCGGTCGAGGCACCGACATCGTGCTTGGCGAGGGGGTCGCCGATGTCGGCGGTCTGTACATCATCGGCACTGAACGTCACGAATCGCGGCGAATCGACAACCAGCTGCGCGGGCGGTCGGGCCGCCAGGGCGATCCCGGCGAGTCACGCTTCTTCCTGTCGTTCGAAGACGACCTGATGCGTGTCTTCGGCGGCGAGCGTATGCAGGGCTTCATGGGCAAGCTCGGCGTCGACGAGGACACGCCGCTCGAGTCGAAGTTGGTGTCGCGTCAGATCGAAGGAGCGCAGGCGCGGGTCGAGGGCCACAACTTCGACAGCCGGCGTCATGTCGTCGAGTACGACGACGTCATGAACAAGCAGCGCGAGATCATCTACGGCGAGCGGCGCAAGATCCTCGAAGGGACAGATACCCGCGCGAACTTCATCTCGATGGTGGAGCACGTGGTGGCAAGCGAGGTGCCGGCGTTCTGCGAAGGACGGCATCGCGAGGCGTGGGACTTCGAAGGATTGTGGACGCAGATGCACCAGTTCGCCGCAGGCCTGCCGCAGTTCTCCGAGGTCAGCATGGACAGCCTCGGCAACTCCGTCGAGGAGGTGACCGAGACGCTCAGCGGTGAGCTGATCGGCCTCTATGAGGAGAAGGAGCAGGAGTACGGCGCCGAGTTGCTCCGTGAGGTCGAGCAGAGCGTGATGCTCCAGGTGATTGACACGCGGTGGCTGGCGTATCTGACCCAGATGGATCATCTCCGAGAAGGGATGGGCTTCCAGGCGTATGGCCAGATGGATCCGCTCGTCGAGTACAAGGCGGCTGCCTTTACCGCGTTCCAGGATCTGACCGAGGACATTCAGCGCGAGATCGTTCGGGCGCTCCTCAACGTTCAGATCCGCCGTGTGGACCCCAATGAGACCGCGCTCGCCGCCGAGGCCGATGCCGACGCTGCGCCTGCCGCGATCCCCGAACCCACGGCCGGTGCGGCAGAAGCGACGGCACCGCCGTCGCCTCGTGCGGACCGACCAGGCGGCGCCGACGATCCTGCCCTTGTGCCTCCGGCGCGTCCGGCTGCTGCACTCGCGAGCGGGGCCCTTGCTCGCGCAACCTCGCCGCGCGTATCTGCGCCGGTGGTGAGCAAGCCGATCGTGCGCAACATCGTGGAGTCGTCGTCAGCCGGGACGCGACGCGCGGATGGCAACGGGAACGGCGCGGCTCAGGCTCCGAATGGAGCTGTTAACGGCAAGGTCGGCCGCAACCAGGCGTGTCCGTGCGGCTCGGGGAAGAAGTACAAGTACTGCCACGGCCGCTGATTCGGCCGCCGGATATCAGGGTGGCCGGTTCGTAGCCGCGGTTCGCCATCACCCGGTCAGCCGGCCGAGGGAGTGGGCGAGGTTGTGTCGGCAACCAGGCAGACACCCGCAAGCCCCAGGGCACCCGCACTACCATCAATCCGCCCCGCTGAGGTGGCACAAGCGAGCGGAACCAGACCGTCATGAGGAGGCACCCCGATGTCCATCGACCCAGCCAAGACCGCTGTCGTACTCATCGAATATCAGAACGACTTCACCTCGGAAGGCGGCGCGCTGCACGGTGCCGTCGAAGGGGTGATGGAGAAGACGGGCATGCTCGCTAACACCGAGCGCGTGGTCGAAGCCGCCCGGTCAGCGGGCGCGACGATCATGCACGCCCCGATCATGTTCGCGAAGGGATACAACGAGATCAGCGCGCACCCCTACGGCATCCTCAAAGGCGTCGTCGACGGGAATGCATTCGTCAAGGGCACGTGGGGCGCTGCGATCACCGAAGAACTCGACCCGCAGGACGGGGACATCGTCATCGAGGGCAAGCGTGGACTCGACACATTCGCCAGCACGAACCTGGACTTCATCCTGCGCAGCAAGGGAATCTCGACCATCGTGCTCGGCGGCTTCCTCACCAACTGCTGCGTCGAGTCCACCATGCGCAGCGGCTACGAGAACGGCTACGAGGTCATCACGCTGAGCGACTGCGTCGCGGCAACGTCGGAGGAGGAGCACGCCAACGCCCTCAAATACGACTACCCGATGTTCTCCAAGCCGATGACGTCCGAGGAGCTGATCGCCGAACTCGGCTGACGCGGGCGACCTGGAGCGGACCACACCCGGGCCGCCCTTGAGTTCTGCTGGACGCTGTCGGGTCGAGCGCAGGGACACGGACTCCTCGCAACGCCCGTCCCCTTCTAACCCGGACCAGGTGCGGAGACCGCCGCTACCGCATCCGGATAAAGCTCGCGTTGCTCCGGTACTCGTCGAGCGTGCGCGCGTCCATGTACGACATGGAGCTGCGCAGCCCGGCGACGTAGCGCTGGATCACGTCGGCGACCTTGCCCTTGTACGCGACGATCGACTCCGCGCCCTCGATGTACTCCGGGTCCTCGCCGGCGAACTCCTGCTGCACCGAGAAGGACGCAGCACCGCGCATGATCTTGAACTTCTTCCCGTCGACGACGATCACGCGCCCCGGAGCCTCGTGCGTCCCGGCGAGCGCCGATCCGACCATCACGCAGTCGGCCCCGAGCGCGAGGAGCTTGCACATGTCGGCCGGGCTCCGGATACCGCCATCGCCGATGATCAGGGCGTGCCGGCGCACCTGCGCACATTCGTAGACGCTGTACGGGGTTGGAGCATGGACACCCGTCTCGGTACGCGTCTCGCACACGGAGCCACCGGCAATGCCGACTCGGATCGCGTCGACACCAAGATCCTCGAGCCACCCGAACGTCTCCGCCGTCGCGACATTGCCGGCGATGAGAAACACCGTGGGGTCCTCGTTGCGTACCCATCCCACCGCGTGGCCGACCTGCTCGTGCGCGCCGTTGGCGGTGTCGAGGCACACGATCCTGCAGCCGGCTGCGACGATGCGCGCGAACCGCTCGTGGTAGTCACCGGTGACACCGAGCGCGGCGGCCACGGGACCGCCCGCAGCGGCGACCCGACGAAGCTCCGCCGCCTGCTCATCCACGGGCTGGAACCGCGGCAGGATCCCGAGTGCGCCGTGCTCGCCCAACGCCGTGCACATATCGACGCCGCAGACATCGGGCATCGGCGAGCCGATCAAAGGAACCGTCAGCCGTACAGGGCCGAAATCCACGGCAGGCAGGGCTTCGGTCCGATGCGCGAGTGTCGACGGGACGCGGGGCACGAGCGACACGTCGTCGAAATCAAAGGCCCGCGGCATATCGGGAGACAGCTCGCCGAGCGCGTCAGACGACACCGTTGCAGCGGTTTGCATCACTGCATTGTGGAATACTCGGCGCATGAGCGAGCTTGCAGAACGCGCCACTGACGTCGCCGCCCGTATTGCCGAGCTCCAGGGGCATCTTTGACCTCGACGGGAAACGCATCCGTCTGAAGGAGCTCGACCAGGAGATCGCGGCTCCGGATCTCTGGGACGACCCGCGCCGCGCGGCCACCCTCAACCAGGAAGCCTCGCGCATCCGCGACGACCTGAGCACCTGGGAGTCGCTGACCCAACGCGCAGCCGATACCCGTGAGCTCGCGGCAATGGTCGAGGTCGAGCCGGACGAGGCGGTGACCCACGACATCGAGAAGGAGCTCGCGGCCATGGAAAAGGAGATCGGGCGTCGCCAAATCGACCTCCTCTTCAGCGACCCGTACACCGACCATGTGGCTCTGATCGGCATTCATGCGGGTGCCGGTGGCACCGACTCCCAGGACTGGGCGCAGATGCTCTTGCGCATGTATCTGCTCTGGGCCGAGCAACATCGGATGCCGGTCGAGTTCCTCGAGGAGTCGGTGGGCGATGAAGCAGGGATCAAGTCCGCCACCATCCGCGTGTCCGGGCAGCGCGCCTACGGCCTGCTCAAGGGCGAGCACGGGGTGCACCGCCTGGTGCGCATCAGCCCGTTCGATGCCGCCCACCGGCGGCACACGTCGTTCGTGCTCGTCGAGGTCACTCCCGAGATTGAGGACACCGTCACCGTGGAGATCGACCCGGACGATGTTCGCACCGACGTCTTCCGCTCCAGCGGCGCCGGCGGTCAGCACGTCAACAAGACCTCGTCGGCGGTGCGGCTGACGCATATCCCGACCGGTGTCGTGGTCACCTGCCAGAACGAGCGGTCGCAGCAGCAGAACCGCGACGTCGCCTGGCGCGTCCTTCGCTCACGGCTGCTGGCGCTGCAGCAGGCCGCTCACGCGCAGAAGGTCGCGGATCTCAAGGGTGAGCTGATCGCCGCCGAGTGGGGGAGCCAGATCCGCTCCTACGTGCTCCATCCCTACACGATGGTCAAGGACCACAGGACCGCGGTGGAAGTCGGCAACGCCCAGGGCGTCCTCGACGGGGACATTGACCCGTTCATCGAGGGATACCTGCACTGGGCGGCGCGTGAGGGTCCAGAATCGATGGCGTCCTAATGACGGCCAGGGCCAAACCCCATACGGAAGTGATCAATCTGTGCAATATCGCGGGAGTCAGTCGGAAACCCGGTTTATACTGGCCGCCGACTCAGTAGCGATCCCAGAAATCATCCTATGAAGACATCGCCCCAGGGGGCAGCCTGGTGAGCGTGGCGGTCGCCGAACGATCTGCGGCCCCCCCTCAGCACGCACTGCGCCCGGTCATCTCGTTTCACGGCGTGAGCAAGGTCTACCCGAACGGAACGGAGGCCCTGCGCGACGTTGATCTGGCGATCCATCAAGGCGACTTCTGCTTCCTGGTGGGCCCGAGCGGCGCCGGCAAGTCGACGTTCGTTCGCCTCCTGATCCGCGACGAAGCGCCGTCCACCGGGCGAATCTTCATCGACGGCCAGGAGGTGAGCCGGATGTCGCACCGCAAGCTCCCCAAGCTGCGGCGCAAGTTCGGCATCGTGTTCCAGGACTACAAGCTCCTGCAGCGTCGCACGGTGGCTCAGAACGTGGCCTTCGCCCTTCAGGTCACCCGGCCGGGCCAGCGCCACATGCGCGAGAAGGTGGAGGAGGTCCTCTGGATCGTCGGGCTCGAGGACAAGCTCGACAAGTTCCCGGACGAGCTCAGCGGCGGCGAGCAGCAGCGAGTGGCGATCGCTCGCGCCCTGGTGCACCGGCCGCGCATCTTCCTTGCAGACGAGCCCACCGGCAACCTCGACCCCGACACCTCGTGGGGAATTGTCCAGCTGCTGCTCCAGATCAATCACCGCGGCACCACCGTCCTCATGGCGACCCACAACCGCGAGGTGGTCGACCTCGTCCGCCGCCGCGTCATCGCCATCGACAACGGCCGGGTGGTCAGGGATGAGGCCGAGGGGCAATACCTGCGCGAAGGAACCGCCACGCTGTGAGGCAGATCCTCGCCTCGTTCTGGTTCGCGCTCCACAGCGCAGGGCAGAACTTCAGGCGCAACCTCGGCGTCTCGCTTGCGGGCGTCTTCACGATGGGTCTGATCATCTTCCTGGTGGGCGGGTCGCTCCTCTTCACGCACTCCGTCGACACCGTGCTCCAGGGGCAGGAGCAGAACGCGAGCCACCTCAAGATCTATCTCTCGGACAACGCCTCACTGGCGGCGATCACGAACTTCGAGAGCCGCCTGCAACATGACCCGAGGGTCATCTCGGTGTCGTTCGAAAGCAAGGACCAGGCTCAGCAGCAGGCCTCGCAGAACCCGTCGATCAAAAGCGCGCTCGCCGTGCTGGGAAGCAACCCGCTGCCCGCGTCGCTGAACCTCGACGTCCGCAAGCTCACCTACCTCGCCCAGTTCAACGCCGAGGCCAAGGCGATGCCGATCGTCGACAGCACAACCCCGACCGACTACAACTCCGACGTCATCGGCAAGCTGAACACGGTCATCACCGTGATCGAGTGGGTCGGGGCGATCATCGCCATCATTCTCCTCACCATCAGCATCGTGATCATCATGAATACGATCCGAACTGCCGTGTACTCACGACGAACCGAGATCGAGATCATGAAGCTGGTCGGTGCCACCGACTGGTTCGTGCGCTGGCCGTTCATCCTGGAGGGGATGCTCGGAGGGTTATTAGCCGCGATCTTCTCCGGGGCGGTGGTCTTTGGCGCGTACCGGCTCTTCGTCCAGGCGGCGCAGGGCAACCTCCTCAGCGTGCCTTTCGACGGGCGCTACACCATCACCCTCCTGATCGTGCTCCTGGTGGGCGGCGTCGCCGTCGGCGCCTTCGGGAGCTTCCTCGGGGTTCGCCGCTTCCTCTCGGCATGATCAGCACGGCCCTGCGGCCGTCCGGCGCCGTGGGCTGACCCGTCCCGCATGGCCGGCAGGACGGCGCCGATATACTCAAAGCCCGTGGCCCAACGATTTGACATCGCCATCCTCGGGGGCGGGATGGGCGGTTACCCCGCAGCGATCCGCGCAGCCCAGCTGGGTCTCAGCGTGGTGCTGGTGGAGGAGGACAAGGTGGGTGGCACCTGCCTGCACCGCGGCTGCATCCCGGCCAAAGCGCTGCTCCAGAGTGCCGCGCTGCTCGACGAGCTGCGCCGCGCGGACGCGTTCGGGGTCACCACCGGCGACGTTCACTTCGACTACTCGGTCGCCGGACGCCGCCGCGACCAGGTGGTGAGCCAGCTCTACAAGGGCGTGCAATTCCTGCTGCGCAAGAACAAGGTGAGCGTTGTCAGCGGCACGGGACGTCTCGAAGGCGCCGGCCGCCTTGTGGTTTCGCCCCCTGCGGGCGACGCGGTGGAGATCGAGGCGGGATCGGTGATCATCGCCACGGGCTCCCGCCCCAAACAGCTCCCGGGCAACCCCGCTGACGGGAGCGTGATCCTCACCAGCGACGAAGCACTCAGGATCGACCGGGTCCCTGCTTCCGCGATCGTGCTCGGCGCTGGCGCTGTCGGGGTCGAGTTCGCGTCGCTTTATCGCAGTTGCGGATCCGAGGTCACGCTCGTCGAGATGCTGCCGAGCCTCGTGCCGCTCGAGGACACCGCCGTGGGCGGGGAGCTACGCAAGCAGTTCGAGGCCCGCGGCATCAGGTGCCTGACCGGGCACAAGCTCGACCTCGGCTCGATCGAGCGCAACGAGGGCGGCGTCGCCGTGACCGTCGCGGGCGAGGATGGCAAGGAGCAGCGCCTCCAGGCCGAGGTGCTCCTGGTTGCGGTGGGCCGGGCTGCCAACGTCGAGAACATCGGCATCGAAGGCACCGGAATCACTGTCGAGCGCGGAGTCATCACCGTCGATTCGATGCTGCGGACCGGGGAGGCCGGGGTCAGCGCCGTGGGTGACGTTGTCGGTGGCTTTCAGCTGGCGCACAAGGCGCTCCACGAAGGGGTTCTCGCCGTCGAGGCGATCGCCGGCCGGGATCCGCACCCGCTGGATCCGCGCCTGGTGACCCGCACCACCTACTGCACCCCGCAGATCGGTTCGATGGGTCTCAGCGAAGCCGAGGCCAAGGCCGCCGGGTACGAGGTGGCCACCGGGGTGATGCCCTTCCGCGGCAACGGCCGGGCGGTCATCTGGGGCGAGACCGGCGGCTTCTGCAAGGTGGTGACCGACAAGTCCGACGGCACCGTGCTCGGCGTGCACATCATCGGCCACGAGGTCACCGAGCTCATCTGGGGACCGGCCCTTGGCGGCCTCCTCGAGACCACGGCGTTTGAGATGGGCCACGCGGTGGCGCCACACCCTACACTCAGCGAGGTGCTCTCAGAAGCTGCGCTTGCCGTCAGTGGCGAGGCGATTCACGTTTGAGCATCACGAGAGCGCTGAAGCTCCGCCGCCGGCGTCAGCTTCATTCGGAGGGATGATCCGCACGTGGCAATGACACGAACCGAGACCAAGGCGCGCGCCGGGCTCGACGCGGAGACGCTGCGGCTCATGTACCGGCACATGCTTCGCTCCCGTCTGCTCGACGAGCGGCTCTGGGTGCTCAACCGCCAGGGCCGGGCACCGTTCTGGATCTCCGCCGAAGGGCATGAAGCGGTTCAGGTCGCCTTTGGCATGAACCTCAGGCCGACGTACGACTGGGTCGCCCCGTACTACCGTGATCTCGCTCTGACCCTCGTGCTCGGGATGACTCCCAAGGACCATGTCCTCGCGGTCCTGCAGCGTGCGGACGATCCCAACAGCGGCGGCCGCCAGATGCCGGCGCACTACGGCTGCCGGCGGTTGAACATCATCAGCACGGGCTCGTCGGTGGGGACCCAGCTGATTCATGCGTGCGGCATTGCACTTGCCTCTCGAATGCGGGGCGAAGATGCTGTGACGTTCACGTCGATCGGCGAGGGTGGAACCAGCGAGGGCGACTTCCACGAGGCATTGAACTTCGCGGCGACGCACAAGCTCGCGGTGATCTTTCTCGTCGAGAACAACGGATTCGCCATCAGCGTGCCGTGGCAGAAGCAGATGCCGACGCAGGACGTCGCCGACCGCGCCAAGGGATACGGCATCCCGGGTGTGATCGTGGACGGATGTGACGCCATCGCCTGCTACCGGGTGGCCCGCGAGGCGGTGAAGCGCGCGCGTCGCGGCGACGGCCCGACGCTTATCGAGGCGAAGGTGCTTCGGCTCACGTCGCACAGCTCTGATGACGACCAGCGGCGCTATCGCACGTCCGAGGAGCTCGAGTCCGACAAGGAACGCGACTCTTTGCTGCGCTTCAAGGCGACGCTCGAAGAGCTCGGCGTCCTCAGTGCCGGTGAGGCGGACGAGATGCGCGCCGAGCTGGTGGTCGAGCTCAACGAGGCCACCGAGGATGCCGAGGCGGCGCCGCTGCCGGCCGCCGACACCGCGATGCTGCATGTGTACGCGGAACCGGGTGACTGGCGTGGCTGAGAAGACATACATCGAAGCGATTCGCGACGGGATCCGCGAGGAGATGCAGCGTGACGAGCGCGTGATGATCCTTGGCGAGGACGTGGGTGCCAAGGGCGGCGTCTTCGGGGTCACCGAGGGACTGCAGAAGGAGTTCGGCGAGGCGCGCGTGCTCGACAGCCCGCTTGCGGAGTCGCTGATCGTCGGTGTGGCCATCGGCGCGGCGATGAACGGCCTTCGCCCGATCGCCGAGATCCAGTTCCAGGACTTCATCATGCCCGCGATGGATCAGATTGTCAGCGAAGCGGCGAAGATGCGCTATCGCAGCAACGGCGACTGGGGTGTGCCGATGGTGCTGCGCTCACCGTTCGGTGGGGGAGTCCACGGCGCGCTCTATCACTCACAGTCGATCGAGGCGATCTTCGCGCACATCCCCGGATTGCGCGTGGTGGTGCCGTCGACTCCATACGACGCCAAGGGCATGATCATCGCAGCGCTGCGCGACCCGGACCCGGTGATGTACTTCGAGCACAAGCGCTGTTACCGGGCCATCAAGGGCGAGGTCCCGGACGGCGAGTACACCGTCCCGCTCGACCGCGCGCGTGTCGTTCGTGAAGGCACCGACATCGCGGTGTTCAGCTACGGGATGATGGTGCACAGTTCGCTCGAAGCGGTCGATCGCCTTGCTGCAGATGGGTTTTCCTGCGAGGTCGTCGACCTTCGCTCGCTCCGTCCGTTCGATCGCGATGCCATCGTCGCGAGCGCAAGCAAGTGCGGCAAGGTGCTGATCGTGCAAGAAGCGAACCTTGCAGTGAGCGTCGCGTCGGAAGTCGCAGCGATCATCGCTGAGGCATGTTTCGACAGCCTCGACGCCCCGGTGATGCGTCTCGGCGGTCCCGAGATTCCGGCAATGCCGTTCTCGCCGCCGTTGGAACAGTTCTACCTGGTGACGCCAGACAAGGTCGAGGCAAAGCTCCGCGAGCTCGCCGCGTACTGAACCCGAACCACGAGGAATCCCGCGAAATGGCCCTGACCGTCACGATGCCCCAGCTCGGCGAGAGTGTCACCGAAGGAACGATCGCCAAGTGGCTCAAGCAACCCGGCGATGCGATCGCGAAATATGAGTCGATCGCCGAGGTGATCACCGACAAGGTGAATGCCGAGATTCCCGCGCCGGCCGACGGCGTGATGTCCGAGTTGATCGCCCCCGAGGGCACCGTTGTGCCGGTTGGGCAGCCGATCTGTTCCATCGATACGGGCGCTGCGGCCGCCGATGCCGCGCCCCAGGCCGAGG
>Ga0182024_10012268_pt1 | contig 16988 bp, 11 predicted proteins | sample P32metaG_FD_120480 | JGI IMG/M metagenome (GOLD analysis project Ga0182024, IMG submission 120480) | Permafrost microbial communities from Stordalen Mire, Sweden - P3-2 metaG (Illumina Assembly) | ecosystem: Environmental > Terrestrial > Soil > Wetlands > Permafrost | place: Sweden: Stordalen...
GCCACACGCCCATCAGGGTCGCACGCCTCCGTGTACTCAAGCCCTGATCGGCGCAGGAATTCGGCGCGTCGTGAGTAGCATGTCGGATCCCAACCCCGAAGTAAGCGGACGCGGGTTTGAGCAACTAAAAGCGGCAGGAATTAATGTTGAGATCGGAAGCCTGGAAACGGAGGCGCGGCAGCTCAATGAGGCCTTTGCGATGTATATTCGTCACGGCGTTCCGCTGGTAACGCTGAAATCGGCGATGACATTGAACGGCAAGATCGCTCCGCCTTCAAACCCTGGGCAGCGAGGCGCCGCGGGAATACCAAATGGCGGATGGATTACGGGCGAATCTGCGAGGGCTCACGTACAGCAACAACGGCATCGTAGCGGTGCCATTATTGTGGGCGTGGGAACAGTTCTTGCGGACGATCCTTTGCTCACCGACCGCAGCGGCAGACCGCGCCGGAAACCGTTGCTACGCGTGATTCTCGACTCGCAACTGCGGCTGCCAATGGAGTCGCGCTTGGTGCTGAATGCCAGCGGTGAAGGTAGAACGAGAAACGATGTCCTTGTCTTCTGTACTTCCAGCGACGAGAAGAAAAAACAAGCATTGCAGTTGCGCGGCGTTCGAGTGGAGCAGCTTACGGCTGACACAGAGGGCCGTCCCGCCATCATTGAAGTGATGCGCCGACTCGGGCAGCTTGAAATCACGAGCTTACTGATTGAGGGAGGATCAACCGTAAACGGAGCGGCGCTCTCCTCGAATCTCGTCGACAAAGTCTTTTTGTACTACGCGCCCAAGTTTCTCATTGGGGGGGGATCGATTCCATTCGCCGCCGGCTCAGCAAATGGAAGCAAAGTGCCGCCGCTGCAAAATCTGCGCTTGCATCGTTTCGGAGACGACTTTGCGGTTGAAGGGTATTTGCGTGATCCGTACAAGGAATAAGGCTCCCAGGGTTTAAGATATTTCGTTACCAAACGAGGCCCCCATGTTTACCGGCATTATTGAAGAAGTAGGACGAGTCACACAGATTCAACAACAAGGCGAGAATCGCCGTATCACGATCACGGCCACGAACTCTCCCAAGGAGCTCAAACCCGGCGACAGTGTCGCCGTGAGCGGAGTCTGCCTGACAGCCCTCGATATCAAGTCCGATTCATTCTGTGCGGACCTGGCTCCTGAAACGTGGGTCCGAACCTCGTTTTCGCGCATGCATGAAGGCGCTTTGGTCAATCTGGAGCTACCGATGAAAGCGGATGGCCGCTTCGGCGGGCACATTGTTCAAGGCCACGTTGATGGAGTAGGCAAACTCATGGGCCTGGACCGGATTGCGAACTCGGAGAATTGGTGGCTTCACATCGAGATGCCGGAAGAAATTGAGAAGTACACGGTTTACAAGGGGTCGATTTCGATTGAAGGTATCAGTCTCACCGTGGCCAAGCTCGAAGGCAAGACCTGCACGATTGCGATTATTCCGCATACAGTAGAAATGACGAATCTCAACTCATTGAAGGCGGCGGATCCCTTAAATATCGAGGCGGATCTGATTGCAAAATATGTTGAGAAGATGATGACCCGGGAACAGTCAGCTGAGAGTTTTCTGACGGTAGAAGAGTTGGTGCGGCAAGGGTTCTAAAGGGCGTCACGGCGCAAGCGACAAAGGATGACCTCGGGCAAAGAAGAAGAGAGTTTTGCAGGAGCAGGTTTGTGTGGGCACTGCGTGAATGCCCGAATCCTCGAATCCGATCGGGGCTCAAAGTTCCTGCAGTGCCAGCTATCCTTCAGAGATTCGCAGTTCCCAAAATATCCGCCGTTACCGGTTCTCTCTTGCAGCGGTTTCCTAGAGACGACCCCCAAGCGGGGTAAGCTTTGATTTCCGTTCGTAGGGTCTAAGCTTCGATCTTTAGTTCGTCCAGTTCCAAGAACTCTTGCACAATAGGCTCGGTCGACTTTTCCATGTCGGCCGAGGTGCCGAAGAAAATCGCCCGACCTTCATGCAAAAAGACGACGCGATCTGCCAGTTTCTTGGCCAAGCGCATGTCGTGAGTGACAACGATGCTGGTGAGATTGAGCTGGAGTTTGAGGCGCTTGATCAGGTCGCCGAGCAACTGCGCCATGAGTGGATCGACCATCGTCGTGGGCTCATCGTAGAGGATGCATTCGGGGCGAGCAGCGAGAGCGCGCGCAATTGCCACCGAGCGCTTCATACCGGTTGACAGATCGGACGGCAAAAGGTCTCGCATTTCTTTCACTCCCACCATTTGAAGCAGACCGTCGACGATTTGATAAATCTGCTCTTCGGACAATGACCGAGTTTCGCGCAAAGGAAATGCAACGTTCTCACCGACAGTAAGAGAGTCGAAGAGCGCTCCGTTTTGAAAAACCATGGTCACTTTCTTTCGAATGCCTTCCAGTTGCTCTTCAGAGAAGTTCGTTATGTCCTCGCCAGCGACGATCACCATCCCCGAATCCGACTTGAGAAAACCCATGAGAATTTGCAACGACACAGATTTGCCCACGCCGCTGCGTCCTAGAATGCACACCGTCTCGCCGGGCATCACATTGAAGCTGACTCGGTCGAGAACAGGTTTGTCCCCGAAGGCTTTGGACACATCGCGGAACTCTATATATGGTCGCGGAGAAGGTTCAGGCATTCGTCGAGCTCTCTCAATCCTCTTTAGGCTGGGCCAGCGGTACGGTCTCCAAATCACCAGGAGTGTTCAGATTAAAAAACATATCACCGACGAATCCGGCGAGTCGCGTCTCTTTTTCTTCAATTGTGTGAATTCGAGGCCCGTTAAAGAGCAGATCAATCCGGTTGCGCCCCGCAACCAGCGCCGCTTCGGCATCGTCCGCAAATTCCCGGCGGTAAACAGCACACAGCGGTTGCCAGCGTCCATCCCGGCGCGGCACTATCACACTTGCGCCAGGAGCGCCTCGTGCCTCTTCAATTAGATATCGCAGGAACACTTCCGAAACAAATGGCATATCCACGGCGAGCATCAGGTTAAGATCTCGGGAGGAAGATCGCAACGCTGCATGAATTCCACCGAGCGGACCGCAGTCGTGGAATTTGTCTTCCACAACTGCGGCAAGGACAGCAAACTTATCGCGGCCGCCAACGATATACACGTCGCTTGAGATAGCGTGCGCCAATTCAAGTGTGCGCGCCACAAGCGTGCGGCCTTCGTATTCGATAAAGGCTTTGTCGCTGCCCATGCGGGTACTCTTACCTCCCGCGAGAACGAAGGCTGCAAGGTCACGCGCAGCGGGAGATTTCATTTCGCGATCATACACTCTGGCTCACCACGCTAAGCAACAGCCAAACGCAGCTCGTTTATTTCTTATTGAGCGCTTGGATTTGCTGTGCGAGAGCATCAATCTCTTCGGCTTTGAGCTTACCAGCGTATTTGGGCATGCGACCCTTGCCGTTGCTGATGATGTTGCGCAAATCATCAGAGGAGGAAGCAGCCATCTTTTCGGAGATGAGCGAGGGCCCGCCGAAATGGCGGCCCTCAGCGGTTTTGCCATGACACTTGGCGCAATTATTGCGGAAAACAGGGTTTTCCGTCAGGCTGCCGTTGGCAGGACTTGCCTGCGAGAAGGCCACAGCGCTGAACAGAAGCAAGGTGAGCGCAGAAATAATCTTTATAGACATGTTCGAAAGCGACTTTGCCAAAACAGCACCTCAGAAATGGAATTTGAGTGGTTGGATGCGTCCAAAACGCGATGCGGCATCGGGCTGCGGAGACGCACGAATCGACCGGTATTTTGCATTGCGCGCATTGTGTTTGCTGGACACCCTGCCTGTGGCAACCAGAGCTGAGAAGCCACGCATCACACGAGGATACTTGGGTCAATGTCGACTGCACAAATCTTTACACAGCAAGGATTTTAAGGACGCTTAGCTATCAGCGGGCGCTCGACATTGATTACACTCACTTATGCCAATCGCCGAAAAGCTCATTACCGATGCTTATGCTGACTACGTGAACCCTGAGTGGGTCAAGTTACTCAGCTTGCTTGAGATGAATGTCAGGTATGAGCGATGCCTGGGTGCTGAGCTGTATACAACCGATGGTCGGCGAATCGTGGATTTTCTCTCCGGCTACTGTGTCCACAATACGGGCCACAATCATCCAGCAATCGTGGATGCCCTCAAAAATGAATTAGACAAGTCAGGACCGGTCATGCTGCAAAGCAACGTTCCCGAGTTAGCCGGCGAACTGGCTGAGCGATTATGCAAATTGGCTGGGGGCGGCCTTACCAAAGTGTTCTTCGCCAGTTCCGGTAGCGAAGGTGTAGAAACTGCGATTAAATTTTCCCGGGCACACACTGGCAGGATCGGATTGCTATCGTGCGATCGTGCTTTTCACGGGCTGACCTGCGGCGCTCTATCTCTGATGAACGGCGAATATTGGCGCAAGGGATTCGGTCCGCTTTTGCCGGATACGGCCGTCGTGCCGTTCGGTGATCTGGCGTCTCTCGATAGGGAACTTTCAACGCAACGCTATGCCGCGTTTTTTGTGGAACCCATTCAGGCCGAGGGCGGCATTCGCGTTCCTGACCCGCACTATTTGAAGAGCGCACAGGCGTTGTGCCGACGCCACGGAACTCTTCTGGTCGCCGATGAAGTGCAGACAGGGATGTTCCGTACGGGTCCATTTCTGGCATCGCATCACTTCTCAATCACGCCTGACATTGTGGTGCTGGCGAAAGCCCTCAGCGGCGGACTGGTACCGGTGAGCGCCATATTGATGTCTGACGACATACACAAATCCGTTTTCAGTTCGTTCAAGCGTTCCATCGTTCACGCGTCCACGTTCAGCGAAAATAGCTTATCCATGCGCGCTGGCTTGGCGACTCTTGATGTTCTTGAAGCTGAAGAGTTGGGCGATCGGGCGCTGCAAGTCGGGGCGGAGCTGCAGCAAGGACTCGCCGAGGCTCTTTCCCGATACGAGATGGTAAAGGAAGTCCGCGGTAAGGGACTATTGATTGGCATCGAGTTTAGAGCTCCTCGACGTTTCGCATTACGAGCGCCGTTCGAGGGTTTTGCCAAGGTTCATCCCGCAATGTTCGGACAGATTCTGGTGATGCGCCTTTTCCGTGACTCAGGTTTCCTTACTCAGATTTGCGGTAACGACTTCATGGTTCTGAAGGTTGCCCCTCCGCTTGTGATCGATCGGGGTCAAGTAGCGGAATTCATATCCGCCGTTCGCGACGTGGTCGAACTCGCTCACCATCCTGGATCTTTCTGGTCGGAAGCTTTGGGTTTGGCGCGCAGAGCGATTGCTTCTTAGACTCAGGACGAATCGCATAGCGAATAAAAACCGCGCTCAGATGCGCGAGGAGCGTTCATTATTCAATGGTAATGGCAACTGACATTTTCGTAATTGGAGGTGGACCGGCGGGGTTGGCGGCCGCGATCGCGGCGCGCCAACGCGGTTTTCAGGTGGTGGTTGCGGATGGGGCGCGCCCTCCCATCGACAAACCTTGCGGTGAGGGCTTAATGCCAGATGGCCGCGCGGCGCTGGCAGCGTTAGGAATTCACGTGCCGGAGGAAGACTCTTACCCTTTCCGCGGAATTCGTTTTATCAGTGGCGGCCTTAAGGTGGATGCCGGCTTCCCCAGCGGTGGCGGAATCGGCGTGCGCCGGACCGCGCTGCACCGGCTCATGGTAGCCAGAGCAGAGGCAGCCGGTGTTTCGCTCTTGTGGCAAACTCCGGTTACAGGTCTGCAGTCGGGGGGCGTCCGGATTGGCAAAGACCTTGTGTGCTCCCGCTGGGTAATTGGTGCGGATGGCGGACACTCTCTAACGCGGCGATGGGCTGGGCTTGATCGCTACCACCACAATCGCACTCGGTTTGCCTTTCGCCGGCATTACCGTGTTGCACCGTGGAGTGATTGCATGGAATTGCATTGGGGCGCGGACTGCCAAATTTATGTGACCCCGGTGGCGGCGGACGAAGTCTGTGTAGCGCTGGTTTCTCGCGATCAGCATCTGCGGTTGGAGGCGGCCCTGCCCTGCTTTCCGGAGCTTGCACGGTTGCTGCGCGACGCGGAACAAACATCTACCGAACGGGGCGCGACCACTTGGACCCGGAAATTAAAAAAAGTGTATCAAGGTCCGGTCGCTTTGGTTGGAGACGCGTCAGGTGCAATCGACTCTATTACTGGTGAAGGCTTGTGCCTGACATTCCGTCAGGCGCAGCTACTGGCTGAGTGCCTGGTGGAAGGCAACCTGCGTCGGTATCAGCAAGGGCATCGCGCACTCGCGAGACGCCCGGCTATGATGGCGAGCCTCATGCTTGCGCTTGCCTGGAAGAGTTCATTCCGCCAGCGCGTGATGCGGGCCTTCAATTCGGATCCCCGGCTCCTTCAAAAGATGCTGGCGATGCATGTGGGTGAATTGTCGCCTACGCACTTCGCGGCTAACGGTCTTTCTCTAGGCTTACAACTGCTACGCCCCTGAGATTTTCCCACTTCTCAGAGCGCGGCATCACTTACACAGCCAATTCACGAAGATCACCGACTCTTCGCACTCGAAGTTATCGAAGATACTCTAGGAATCGTGACCGTATCGGGCTGGGTCCATGCGGCCTTCCCATTGCTCAACTCCAGCCTATTCATCGTTATCTTCACTTGCTGACGGTCCACTCCGACAAGCAAATAGTGATAATTAATTTCCTTGCTTTGAAAAGGATCCGTAGTGGCACGATCGATGGGATAAGCGTGAGCCGCACCGCCGCCCGAAACAAAATAAGTTACGCCACCGTGCTCGTGTCGTTCGTAATTATGCACGTGCCCGGAAAACACGATGAAGCGGGCGCGGGTGTGGGCCTGTCGGTCTTCGAGTAACTTGGCAAGTGATTGCTCCGTGGACCGCGCCGAGTGGCCACCCCCAAACTTTTTCGCGTCCGAAGAACTCGTGTAGGGCGGATGGTGGAACATCAGAAAGACGAAGTCCACGTCCGGCGGGAGTTTGTCCAACTTTGCCGCCAGCCATTGACCCTGCGGTCCCGACGCCTCGTCCAGTGAGCTATCCAGTACGAGCAGCAGAGTACTTGCCGCCCGTACGGAGTAATAGCGGCTCTGCTTCAGATCGGGGAAGCGCTGGAAATAATTCCCCAAGGCAAGCTTCTCGTCTCCATGCAGATCGTGGTTACCGAGCGCTGGATAAACGGAGATCTTCTTTTCGCGCCAGATGCTGGTCTCTTGATCCCAGACTTTCCAGTCGTTCGTATCGTATCCGTTATAGACGATGTCGCCAGTGAAACATACGAACGCGGGATTAATGTCGGCAATCGCTTGCACTAGAGCCTGGCGGACCGCAGGATTCGCGGCATCGGTATCCGTCGCATCGTGAAATCGAGTATCGCCGTAAGCCACGAAGCGAAACGGAACCGTGCTCTTGTACTGTAGGTCGACTGGAGTCGTCTGCGCGGTCGATGACCTCGAGCAGCAGAGCAACCCCAGTAGCGCTGCCGCAACGCACAGCAGCGACAATAAAAATACGAGAGATCTACATTTTGAAAACATAGATAAGAGCTTACGCCCGGACTTCCTTGCTCGGACTAAGTCCGTCAATACTTGCTCGCGCTATTTTCTACAACGAGCACCTCGAATTGACCGCTCTCTGCAGTCGAGAGAAAGAGGCGATGCGTTTTCGTATCCAGCGCCATGGTCTTGGCCTTGGGCACAGTCTTCACGGTTTGAACCACGGAATATTTGTCCGGACTGTCTTCGTGGATGACTGTGATGGTGCCTTCGCCGTTGGAGTTGAAGATCAGTTTCGTCTGGGGATCGAATACGGTGGCGTCCACATGATCGCCAATCGGTACGGTAGTGACGACTTGCCCGCTGTCGGCGTTCATGACTGCCATCACTCTGCTGCGGCACCCGATGAAGAGGCGCCGATTGTCGCGGTCTATCGCCATGCTGCTTGGAGAAGCGCACGGAGCGGTCGGCCACCGCTGCTCGACCGTTAGTTTGCGCGAGTCAATCTTCAGAACCAGACTCTCATCTTCAAGATTGTCGTAAACAAAACCGTTGCCATCAGCGGCCGCGTACTCTGGTCCGCCCTTGAGATCGACTGTCCCGGCAACCTTTCCGCTGGCCGCATCGATGGCCGTTGCATTGTTGCTGCCCCCGTTGAAGGCGAAAACACGCGAGGTAGCTGGATCGAAGATGATGGCATCCGGTTTCTGACCGGTGGGTACCTCGGCTATCGGTTTCAGTGTTTTGAGATCGAAAATGGTAACGGTCGATGACTGTCCATTGCTTACGAAACCGCGTCCAAGTTCAGGCGCGATTGCAATGCCGTGCACGCCCGGCGTTTTGGGGATGCTGCCAACGACGCTCTCCGAATCCACATCAATGACTTCGACCTGTGTTGCGTGGGAGACATACAGACGGCGTGCCGAATCATCCACGATCAAGTAATCCCAACTGCCTTGGCCAGGGATCGAGATTTTCTTGGTGATGGCGTAGCCGTCGGGCGGCGCAGGAGCGGCAAGCGCGGACGCACCAAGAACCAGAAGCGCGAAGAAACTGACAGCACGATTGAACATGGATTTCACCTCGCCGAAAGTCTAGCCGCGCCGCCTGAAATTTGCCTGAAGCCGAAATCTTCCCCTCAAAACTTGAAACGAAGCATGAGCTGAATTTGACGCGGCAAGCCCGTGCCGGTGTTAGGTGATGCGGCATTGTCGTTATTATTGTTGAAGTTCACCGTAGTGTCGATCAGGCCAAGGCTTTGCGCGGGTTGAAGGGCCCAGGTGTTGGTTGGAATTCCATTGTTGCCCGTTACCTGAGAGTAGTTGAACGTCAGGTTATTGGGGTTTGGGTCGCCGTATTGCGTGTGATTGAAAACATTGAAAACTTGCGCACCAAACTCCATAGCGACGCGCTCGGTCAGCTTCGTTTCCTTGATAAGAGCAAGGTCGATTTGCCATGAGTTCAACGCCCGGATCAATCCGTTGGGAGCATTGCCGAAACGGCTTACCAGGCCGCAGGTGTCTGGGCAATTGAACGTTTGTGAGACCGGGTCGTAGGTACCGAGACCGCCTGCAGCGAGCGGGGGCGGGGCGAAGGCAGCAGGATTGATAGGAAGCGTGTGGCCTTGCACTCCTCCCAGCAGAAATATCGGGACTCCTGGGACGAGGTCAGGCCTTTGAGTGGTTTGATCATTTCCGTCCGGCAATTGGGTCGGCGAAATATTCATTGTGATCGTCAGGGGATGACCGGTGTGCCAGAGTCCGATGCTGCTCAATTGCCAGCCGCCGATGATCTTGCCCAATATTCCCGAGCTGTTCAGGAACGGCTTCCCGGGGCCAAAGGGTAGCTCGTAAACCGCGTTCATGGTCACGTTGTTGCGAACATCGAACACGCTCGGGCCCTTGTCGCAGGGGAGGCAATTCACGTTCTCCGGACCGTTCGATTCGCCGCCGCCGACCGAACCGTCGTTAATCGAATGGGACCAGGTATAGCGCGCCTGAAAGGACAAACCATCCGAGAAATTACGCTCCAGGCTAAGCAGAAGCGCCTCGTAAGTGCTGGATCCGATGTCGGATTTGTAATCCACGGAAGCGTAAGGGTCGCCGCTGGGATAGTACTGGTCCAGCACGCGCGTACAGTTGATGTTGCCCGAAGCGTCGGTCCCATTCGGCGGTGTGATGCAGAAGTTGACCCCTCCGCGCGAGAACAGCCGTACTCCGTGCGATCCCAGATACTGCTCTGAAAACAGAAAGTGCGCTGGCAATTCGTGATCGATGGTCAAGCCCCAGGTCTCGACGTAAAGGTCGCGGCGACCGTGTCGCTGCAAGGCGCGAGGTTGCTGCTGTGGCGTTATGGCCAAGCTGCTGAGGTCCGGGTTGGTTTGTTGATATTGCGGCAACAGCGGCGTGCCTGGTCCGGATGGATCGAAGTTGGCGAACGCCGTATACCGGTCGCTTTCCAACCCGGCATTCAGATCGTCGTTCTGGGCCGCGCCATGATAGATTCCAAAACCCGATCGAATTACCGTCTTTCCTTTGAAGACGCCCGGCGCCCAGGCAAAACTGACGCGAGGGTCGAAGTTCCGGTAGTCAGCGTTGTAAAGAGCGGGATTCGTAGGACACGGGGGAGTATTAATCGGGGTCGGGATTGGAATGGGAAGGCTGGATCGCCAAGTGGATCCCGAACCGAAGCAGACGCCGTGAAATTGGGTGACATCGAAAACCGTGGTGCGATTGTCAGCCTCGTGCGCCACGCCATAGTATTCCCAGCGCACTCCGAGGTTCAGGGTTAAGGTAGGAGTGACCTTCCACTCATCCTGGAAATACGGCATATAGAACGTGCGTCGCAGCTTGTGGCAACACCACGTCGAAGTGTAGGAAATTCCGTAGAGATCCCCGCTTTCGAATCCTGGATTCGATGGGCTGGCGCCGTCCGCAAAGTTAAGAGTATTTCCTGCCGTCAGACCCTGATTCAGTCGAACCCGGCGAATCTCTATTCCCGTTTTGAACGTATTCCGGCCGTGCACAAAAGTGAGGTTGTCGACAACGCCATAAGTGGTGCCGATCTCGTGGTCTGTTTGATTGTTGTTGATCGTGACCCAGTCGTTGGTCTGGACCGAATAGGGTAGAGGGGGAGTCTGCGGATTGAGAAACGGTGCGCGGTTTATGTAAACCTTGACTTCATTCACCAGCCGCGGAGAGAACGTATGTTGAAGGGCAACGTAGTAACCGGCGGGATGATTGATGGTCTGGATCAGATCGTAGGGAAGAGATCCGCTGCCGTTGGTGCCGCTGACCATACTAATATCGCGGTGCGCGCTGCCATATAACAAGGTCTTGTCGTTAATCCTGTAATCCATTCGGACCAGCCAGGTGTCTTCGTGAACCGTGGTCGCAGCGGGGGCCGTCAGCAGATCGGCGTCCGCCAAGCCGCTGATCGAGGGTCCTGCAAAAGCCGTATCCGGGTAAACGTGCAGAGGATTACAATTTCCGATCGAACCCGTAGACGCGCGCCAAGGGAAGGCTTGAAGGATGGAGCACATCTGGGGGGATCCGCCCGGGTTCAGGTTCACGCCGTCTCCGCCAAGCAGAGTGCCTCGTGCGATGGCTGCGGTCGGAACCAAGAGCTGGTTGGTCGTCGCACCATATTGTCGAAGGCCCTCGTAATTTATGAAGAAGAAAAGCTTATCCTTTTGAACGGGTCCGCCCAACGACATTCCATACTGTCCGAAGCGAAACGGCGGGATGGCAGGAAGGCCGAGAACATTAAAGTCATTAAAATTTCGGGCGTCAAAAGCTGAATTTCGCAGGTAACCAAACGCGGAACCGTGCCAGTCATTGGTCCCGGACTTCGTAACAACATCAATCTGTCCTCCCGCCTGGGTACCATATTCGGCTTCATATAAGGCGCTGCTGACGCGATATTCCTCGATGGCATCCTGAGAAATCTGCAAACGGGTTTGGGATTTTTGCGCTTGCTCCTGAATGCCACCGGCATCCACGCCGTCAATCTGAAAGTTGTTGTCGTCGCGAGCCCGACCCGCGAAGCGAATGGTCCGCTGGTCGCCGCCGCCATCGTCCTGAGCGAAGGGCGCGAGCAAGGTGAAACTTGCCCAGTCGCGACCATTGTTCGGCAAGTTCTCGATCTGGTCGCTCGTGATCACGGTGGCGGCCTCTGCCGAAGCGCGCTCCGAAGGAGCCGAGGATGCCCGGACGTCGATTGTTTGCGTTGGCACGCCAACCGCGAGCACAGCGTCCAGCGTCCGCGTCTGACCAACTTGCAGCACGACATCCTCAATCACTTTGTTCGCAAAACCGGCACCGGCAAAGGTAACGCTGTACCGGCCGATCGCCAGCCCGGGAAAGCGATAGTACCCCTTGGAATTCGTCTGTTGTTGCTCCGAGACGCCTGTGTCTATTGCTAGTATTTTTACGCTGGCCCCAACAATGCTCGCTGACGAAGGATCGCTCACCGTGCCCTCAAGCACGGCGCGGTCAATTTGCGCCACCGTCGATACTGCTGACGATAGAAGGAAGAGGATTAAGACAGTCAATGGCAGATAACGATAGGCCGGAATCGATGCGGGATGCTCTCGCTTCATAGAACGCTCCTTACAAACGATTGCAAGACTTCTTACGCCCAATCGAGTTGCGAGTTACCAAGAGTTGGCACACAGAAACTCAGTATGATTTGTCTGGAAGATGACTGAGAATTCTAGGAGCGACTTGTTACGGGACTATGACAATGAAGGTGAATTTTCTTTCAGATTAGCCCTTCACTCTCGATCAAATGCGATGTCTAAAGATTTGGTCCACGAGATAGGTCGGCAACTCAAAGTGGCGAAGCGTGAATCAGCTATCGACTTAGTGCTTTCCTTGAATAGTTGGCTCTATTTGCAACTGCATTCGGTGAATCGACTGCACATCTTGAATGTCGATCGTCGACCGGCGCAGAGAGAAAGCAAGACATGCCTCAATAAAAGGTTGCCATTGTGACAGGAGCGGCTACGGGAATCGGCCAAGCCATCGCCATTGTTTTTGCCCAGCAAGGCGCGGCTATCGTGGTGGATTATGTCGGAAAGGGAGCAGAGGAAACCCTCTTTCGAATCCAATCCGTGAACGGGCTAGCCATCAGATCTGGCGCTAGTCATTTGCACCCGTCTTACCAGAAACCGTATGAGGAGTCACACGGCTCAAATTGAACGCTGTGTTCACCAGGCCGACGTGAGGAAAGGCTTGGGGGAAGTTGCCCAACATTCGTTTTGCAAACGGATCGTACTCTTCGGAAAGTAATCCAACATCATTTCGAATCGACAACAGCCGTTCAAACATGCGCACCGCATCTTCCTTGCGATTTTGCAACGCATAGTTGTCCGCTAACCAGAAGGAACACGCCAGAAACACACCTTCGCCGTGCGGCAGACCATCAACCGACGGATCCTGGGTGTAGCGAGCCACAAAACCATTTTCTAAGAGATGAGTTTCAATCGCTTTGACTGTTCCAACCATGCGAGGATCATCCGCCGGAAGAAATCCTACCAAGGGCATCATAAGAAGGCTCGCGTCCAGGTGCTTGTCACCGTAGAACTGCACGAAGGAATTCATATCCGTGCTAAAACCCTGTCGACAGACTTGCTCATGAATGGTGTCGCGGAGACTTTTCCATCGAGGGAGATCAGTTTCGAACCGTCCTTTTTCTGCCGAAAGGATAATGCGATCAACCGCTACCCACGCCATTACCTTGGAATGCACGAAATGGCGGCGAGGCCCGCGCACTTCCCAGATGCCGTCGTCGGGCTGCTCCCATCCCGTCTCAAGAAATTCGAGCATCGCCATTGCTATTTCGTGGCGGGAGTGTGCCGGGGGACCCAGTCCGGCCTCGCGTGCCTGATAGAGCGTATTCGCCACCTCGCCGAAGATATCCAGTTGAAACTGCTGATACGCGGCGTTGCCGATTCGCACCGGCAAGGACTTCTCATATCCCGCAAGCCACGGCAACTCGAGTTCCGTGAGCCTGCGTTCTCCGTGGAGCCCATAGAGGATATTGAGTTCAGAGGGCTTCCCCGCGACTGCCCGCAAAAGCCATTCCCGCCAAGCTCGCGCCTCTTCCAAATATCCGGCGCTGACTAGCGAGTGCAACGTAAGTGTCGCGTCGCGAACCCAGCAGAAGCGGTAATCCCAATTCCTTACTCCGCCAATCATTTCTGGAAGGGACGTCGTAGGCGAGGCCACAATACCACCCGTGGGCATGAACGTGAGTGCTTTGAGTGTGATCAGCGAGCGCAAAACCGCATCAGACCACTTGCCCTGATAAGAGCAGCGATCGGACCAATCCCGCCACCACCGCTCGGTGTCTTTTTCCGCTTCATCCATCTCTAAGGGCGCTGGCTCGTTCTTGTGAGATGGATACCAGGTCATGCTGAAGGAAACCTTTTCTCGCTCGGCCACCGTAAACTTAGCGTAGGTTTTGAAATTCTCGCCTCGGAGCGGCACCTTCGTCCGGAGGCTCACCATGTCAGGCCCGGCGATTGCCGATATGCCTTGACCCGTGCGCCGAACCCACGGAACCACCGACCCATAATCGAAACGAAGTACAAACTCCAAGTGCATCTGAACCTGCCCTCTTGTGCCGACCACCGAACGGGCGAGCACAGGCAGTTCGGTACGAGGAGTCATGAAATCGATCAGCGTTACCGATCCATTCTTGGTTTCAAACTCCGTCTCGAGAATGAGGGTGCCTTCGCGATAGCGACGGCGAATGGAGAGGATCGGTTCGGCCGGAGTAATGGACCAGTGTCCGTTCTCTGCGCTGCCGACCAAACTCGCAAAACAGGCGCCGGAATCAAAGTGCGGCAAGCAAAGCCAGTCGATCGAACCATGTTTCGAGACGAGGGCAGCGGTGTGGCAATCGCCGATCATTGCATAGTCTTCGATGGGAATTGACAAGAACTAGCCTCCGAGAACGCAGCGAGTCGTTGACATCGTTCTGCGATTTTCGTCTGATATTTATCAAAACCGCGCAGCAAGCCGCACATATTCTGGCGTTAAGCCGCGAAAGCACTACAAGTTATGAAGATGAACGCGACGAGCGACGACGCAGCCCTTATCAACTTGCATTGGCGTCCTATTTGGATGCATTACAGGCTCCAAAAGCGCTGTGGACCAATCTTTTTCTCAGCCCTGCGCAAAGTTCGTCTAGTCTAAAGAAGTTGTTTCCTCTCTGAAAGGATCACATTCACATTCCCGCATGTACCCAGCCGACAAGGTCGCTCCTTAATTTATGATGCTGCAGAGTCTTATCACCTCACGAGCTCGATTATGGCCTTGTCAACAATGCGAAATGAGTTCGAAAGGCGCTTCGGCGGTGAATGTCATATTTTTCGAGCCCCAGGCCGCGTCAACCTCATCGGCGAACATACCGATTACAACGACGGATATGTGATGCCGGCTGCGATCGAGTTTGACACCTACGTGGCTTGCGCCGAAACGGATAACGGGATGTTGTCGATGCAGTCTCTGCAAAAGCCCGAGAAGATTGAATTTGCGCTAAACGAGGCGGGGCCTCAGCCTTCAAAGAACTGGACCGATTATGTGCTCGGCGTTTTGATTCAACTCACCCGCGAGGGGCACTCATTTCGCGGTGCGAATCTATTAGTCGACGGGGGTGTGCCAATCGGAGCAGGTCTAAGCTCTTCCGCCGCTCTGGAAGTCGCAACAGCTTTGGCGCTACTCAGCTTGTCACCGCCGCCGATTGACCGCATGGCAATCGCAAAATTGTGTCAGCGCGCAGAAAATGAATTCGTCGGTTCGCGCTGCGGCATCATGGATCAGTTTGCGTCGTTAAATGGTCGCCCCGATAATGCTTTGCTCCTGGATTGCCGGTCACTCGCCTTTCGCTTGATCCCGCTACCGGCGGATGTAAGTTTGGTAATTTGCAATACGATGGTGAAGCATTCACTGGCGTCGGGCGAATACAACGCTCGCCGGGAGGAATGTGAAGCGGGGGTTCGCCATTTCGCTCAACATCGAGCGGAAATCACAGCCTTGCGGGATGTTACAGAAGGTGATCTCCAGAATTTTGGTGACGGACTTCCTGATGTATTATTTCGTCGCTGCCGTCACGTCATCACCGAGAATGCGCGAGTGCTTGCCGCCGGGCAGGCTCTCGAATCTGGCGAATTCAGGGAGCTTGGCCACCTCATGTACGAATCGCATTGCAGCCTTAAGGATGACTTTGAAGTGAGTTGTGCGGAGTTAAACACGATGGTGGAACTCGCCAGGAATATTCCTGGAACATATGGCGCCCGGATGACAGGAGGCGGTTTTGGCGGCTGTACGATCAACTTGGTTGCGCGGGAGCGGGCACAACAATTCAGCGAACAGATCCGCCAGAGTTACCAGGAAGTCACTCACCTTCGACCAGAAATCTATATTACGAAAGCTGCGCAAGGAGCCGGACCGGCCATTTTAAGGTGGCGATCTCCAAAATGAGGAGCAAACTCTAAGGTCTGCCGGATCATGCCACTTACAGGATCTTCTCATCGCCGCCTAAATCCGTTGACGGGTGAATGGGTCTTGGTTTCGCCGCATCGTGCGCAGCGTCCGTGGCAAGGGCAGGTTGAAGCGGTCGCGGATTGCAGCGAACCTGCTTACGATCCCTCTTGTTATCTTTGCCCCGGCAATAGCCGCTCGGGTGGGGAGTGCAATCCCAGCTATTCGTCCACGTTCGTTTTCGATAATGATTTTCCCGCAATCCGTCCTGACGCCGCCGAAAGAGAAATTGCGTCAAGCGAGTTGATGGTTGCCCAGGCAGAACGGGGAATCTGCCGGGTAGGGTGTTTCTCGCCACGCCACGACCTAACGCTGGCAGGCATGGATCAAACGCAAATCGTTTCCGTTATCGAAATGTACCGCCAGCAATTCTCCGATCTTGCTCATCGCGATTTCATCCACTACGTGCAGATCTTTGAGAATCGTGGCGCCATGATGGGCGCCAGCAATCCTCACCCTCACTGCCAGATTTGGGGAACCAGTTCCCTGCCCAACGAGCCGGCAAAGGAGCAGGGCTCACAGCGCAATTACTTAGATCGTCACCATCGGTGCATGCTCTGTGACTACCGCAGAATCGAGAAATCATCCGGCGAGCGCGTGATATTCGAAAACGAAAGCTTCTTGCTACTCGTGCCTTTCTGGGCAGTTTGGCCGTTCGAGACGATGATTCTTCCGGTTCAACACATCGCAGATCTCTCACAACTGAATGGCAAGCAGAGCGAGCAACTGGCGGAAGTCCTGCAAAAGGTGACCACTTGTTATAACCGCTTATTCAATGTCCCGTTTCCCTACTCGATGGGATTTCACCAGAGGCCGACAGATGGAGAAGCGCATCCCGAGTGGCACCTGCACGCACATTTTTTCCCCCCATTGTTGCGATCGGCGGGCATCCGAAAATTTATGGTTGGCTTCGAGCTTCTGGGCACTCCGCAGCGGGATATTACTCCGGAGATAGC
>Ga0182024_10012269_pt1 | contig 16988 bp, 8 predicted proteins | sample P32metaG_FD_120480 | JGI IMG/M metagenome (GOLD analysis project Ga0182024, IMG submission 120480) | Permafrost microbial communities from Stordalen Mire, Sweden - P3-2 metaG (Illumina Assembly) | ecosystem: Environmental > Terrestrial > Soil > Wetlands > Permafrost | place: Sweden: Stordalen...
CGAGGAGTTCCTCGAACTCGGCCGGCGGGGCAAGGAGGGGCCGCGTCGTCAGGACCAGGGCCAGGCCGGGGGTCTTCTCACGCACCTGGCGGACCAATTGCCAGGAGGCGGAATCGAACCAGTGCGCGTCTTCGAGGACCAGGAGCACCGGGCCGCCTTTCGCCGCCTCGGCCAGCAGGCTCGTCAGCAACTGGCGAAGGTTCTCCGCCCGCGCCCGGCCGTCCATCTGGGAGACGCGCTCATTGTCCGCGAAACCGAGCGGCAGGAAGGCGTCCAGCAGCGGGGCCAGGTCCGCCCGGTCGCCGAGTCGCTCGAGCGCACGCCGGCGCCGCACTTCCGGGTCGGCCGCATCCAGACCCAGCAGTTCCGCGAACACCTTGCGCCAGACGTAGTAGGGGGTGGTGGTTTCAATCGAGCTGGCCTCCCCCAGGAGCCGGCGCACGCCGGCCTCGGCCGCGCCGTCCATCAACACCGTCGCCAGGCGCGATTTGCCTAGCCCCGCCTCGGCTTCGATCACCAAGAAAGGCCCTTCGCCCGCCGCCGTCATTCGCACCGTGCGGGCCAACGCCTCCCGTTCGGCCCGACGCCCCACCAGCACGGCGTGGGAGCGTTCGGCCTCGCGTTCGCCCGCCAGGGGACGGTACACGGGGACAGGCTCGGCCACCCCCTTGAGCCGTAACGGGGGGAGGGACTCGAACGGCGCCTTGCCGCGGGCGGCCTTGTGCGTTTCCGGATCGCAAAGGACGCCTTCGGGAGACGCCGCGACCATCAAGCGGGCGGCGAGATTCACCGCCGCCCCGATCACGGTGTATTCCGTCCGTTTCGCGCCGCCCAGCGGGCCGCAGAACACGTTCCCGCTGCCGACGCCGACGGCGACTTGCAGTCCGAGGGGCTGAATCAGTTGCCGCAGGAGCGGGGCGAAGCGGACGGCCCGGACGGCGTCGTCTTCGTGATTGAGCGGCGGCAGCCCGAAGACGACGACGGCCACCGTGCCCTTGTCGTCCTCCAGAAGTTTGACGACCGCGCCCTCGAACTGAAGGGCGGCCTGTTGCAACGCCTGCATGGCGCCGCGGAGTTGGAAAGCGGCGTCGGGGCGGTCGTAGTGGACGCCGCGGACCTGCACGAACGCGATGGTGACGAACCGTAGATCGGCCAGCCACTCGGATTGGCCCGCGTCCAGCCGCGCCAAAACGGGGGCGGGGATGTAGCAGCGCAGGGCCGGCCCCATGCACGCCTCGACCGCGGGGAGCGGACGCCGCGCCGCCGCGACTGGCGGCAGGCCCGTCAGGCGGAAATGGCCTTCGCCGGCCGGCGCGGCGCGGGCGGACCCTTCCACCAGGGCATAGGCTTCGGGCGAAAGGACCACCGCGCCGGCCAGACCGTGGCGGTCGGCCCGGCGCACCTGATCCAGAGGCGCGCCGCTAACGACGACTTGCCAGAAGGACTGGACGCCGCCGACGTAGACCGCCGCCGCCTCGCCCGCGCCGAGGCTGATCCGCATGGTCAGAAGCACCCCCGGCGCGACCTCAAATCGGTGCAGCCGTTGCTGAACGAGCAACGCGGCCCCGGCGGCCCGGCGCACCGAACCTTCCAGCCCGTCTTCCGCCGCCGGCCACAGGGCCAACACCGCGTCCCCGGCGTAGCCGACCACCTCCCCGCCCCACTCCTGAAACAGATCTACCATATAGCCATAGTAGACGTTGAGCATTCGGCAGAGTTCCTCGGCCCCGTCCGGCCCGAGCACGGCCAGGCGTTCCGCCAGCGCGGTGAAGCCGCCCAGGTCCGCGAACAGCACGGCCGTCGGGAAGCGTTCGCCGAACACGTCTTGCGGCGGCGAGGGGTCGCGGGCGAGCCGGCGCAACACCAGATCGGGAACGAATCGCACCATCTCTTCGATCGGCGCGGACGGGATCACTTCTTTCGTCCTCCGGCGGAGGCGGCCGGTTCGGGCTGACTGTTGAACCGCGTCATTGTATAGTGGCGCGGCGGGGCTGGTCCCGCGCCGGAGATACCCGCCGTGCCCGGTCCCACAATCCATCTTCTGGCGGCCCTCGACTCCTTGCGGGCGCTGGAAAAGCCTGCCGGCAAGCCCCCCTTCCCGGTAGACGACGCCCTCTGTCGCAACGCCTTTCTGTGCGGAGCGGTTGGGCCGGACATGGGCTATTGTCCCGGCGGCGTCCCCTTTCTGTCGGACTTGGCCCATTACGTCCACACGGCCGAGTTGGCCCGCAACCTGCTCCGTTTCGCGCGGAATCCGCCCCAGCGGGCCTTCGCCTGGGGGTGGGTCAGTCACATCCTCGCGGACGTCCTGGGGCACCCGCTCATCAACCATGCGTCGGCCGAACGACTGTTCGGCGACCGCACGCTCTCGGTAAGCTACGCGGACGATCCGATTACCCACCTCCTGGTCGAGCTGGGTCTCGACGCCTTCTGGTCGGTGCGCGACCCGCGCGCCGGCCGGCCGGCCCTGCGGCCGGTTTGGGCCCCCGGCGGCGCGGCGCCCTTCGCCGCGGCTTACGAGGCGACGTATTCCGTCCGCTTCGCCCCCGGCCCTTTGCTGGCCTCCCATCACGCCTCCCTTCGCGCGACCCGATGGGTTCTGTTGCTCGACCACGTGACCGGGTCGCGCTGGGCCGACCGCGCGCGAGGGCTTAAAGGTCGCCTGTTCGAGTGGTTCGCCCTGGCCCCGGTGCGATGGTACACGGCCCGTTTCGCGCGGGCCTCCCGCGTCCACGCCCTGACCCGTCTGATCCCGCCGGCCCCGTGGCTGGTGGACGCCTTCGCCGAAGTGCTCCGAGAGGTCCCGGCTAGGCTCGTCGGCATGACGGGCGACGGACTGGAACGGCTCATGGACTACAATTTGGACCTCGGTTTGGTCGAGAGCGGCCCGTCCCGATACGAACCGACGCGGCGTGCGATGCTTCGCCTGGACCGTCGGCGACGGCCGGACGCCGCGTGACCGCCGGCCTTCCCGCCCCTTTCCCCGGCGCGAGCCGTCCGACCCCTGCTTGGACGCCGCCACCGCCGTTCCGTAAACTACCCCCCATCGCCGGACGGCGGGCCGCCGTCAGGGAGGCGTTTTCTCCCCGGCCGCGTCGCTTTCCCACAGGAACACAGTCGCATGAGCAAGTACGTCTATTTCTTCGGCGGCGGCAAGGCGGACGGCCGCACGGACATGAAAGACCTCCTCGGCGGCAAGGGCGCCAACCTCGCCGAGATGACCAACATCGGCCTGCCCGTGCCGGCCGGCTTCACGCTCACCACCGAAGTCTGCACCTACTTCTACAAGAATGGGCGCAAATTCCCGCCCGAGCTGCGCGACCAGGTGGCCGACGCCCTCCAGCGCGTCGAGAAGCTCATGGGGACGAAGTTCGGCGACGGCACGAATCCGCTGCTGCTGTCCTGCCGCTCCGGCGCCCGCGACTCCATGCCGGGCATGATGGACACCGTCCTCAACATCGGCCTCAACGACACGACCGTTCAGGCCCTGGCCAAGCAGACCGGCAACGAACGCTTCGCCCTCGACTCCTACCGCCGGCTGTTGCTGATGTACGGCGAAGTCGTCATGGGCCTCAAGGGCCACCACGACGAACCGTTCGAGCACATCCTGAGCGACGTGAAGAAGTCCAAGAAGGTCAAACTCGACAACGAGTTGGACGTGGACGCCCTCAAGACGGTGATCGCGCGCTACAAGGAGGCGATCCGCAAGTACAGCGGCAAGGACTTCCCCGAAAACCCGATGGACCAGATCTGGAATGCCGTCGGCGCCGTGTTCGGCTCGTGGATGAACGACCGGGCCACCGTCTACCGCCGGCAGTACGGCATCCCCGACGAGTGGGGCACGGCCTGCAACATCATGGCGATGGTGTTCGGCAACCTCGGCGACGACTGCGCCACGGGCGTGGCCCTGACGCGCGACGGCGCCCTCGGCACGCCGGGCATGTGCGGCGACTACCTCATCAACGCCCAGGGCGAGGACGTGGTCAACGGCTCGCGGCCGACCAAGCGCATCGAGGAGACGCTGGGCAAGGACATGCCGGAAGCGTTCAAGGAACTGGTGGCGGTGGGGCACAAGCTCGAAAAGCACTACCGCAACATGCAGGACATCGAGTTCACCATCTCGCGCAACAAGCTCTACATGCTCCAGACGCGCAACGCCAAGCGGACGGGTTTCGCGGCCGTGCGCGTGGCCGTGGACATGGTCGAGGAAGGCCTCATCTCCAAAGACGAGGCGATTTCGTCGAAATTCATTCCGGCCGGCGACTTGAGCCAACTGCTGCAACCGTTGTTCGACCTGGAGGCCAAGAAGGCCGCGAGCAAGGCGGGCAAGCTGCTGACCAAGGGCATCCCCGCCGGCCCCGGCGCGGCCACCGGCAAGATCGTGTTCACGCCGCAGAAGGCCGAGGCGCTCAAGCAGGCCAACCCGTCGGCGGCGCTGATTCTGGTGCGCAAGGAGACGACGCCGGAAGACCTGCGCGGCATGAAGGCGGCGCTCGGCATCCTCACGGCCGTCGGCGGCGTGTCATCGCACGCGGCCCTGGTCAGCCGGCAGATGGGCAAGGTCTGCATCGTCGGCGCCGGCGAAATGGACATCGACCGCGCCGCCGGCACGCTCAAGGTCAAGGACAAGGTACACAAGGAGGGCGACGACATCAGCATCGACGGCTTCACCGGCGAGGTGTTCGCCGGCCGCATCGCCACGCGGCCCAGCGAGGTGGTGCAGGTGCTGATCAAGAAAGAACTCGCCCCCGAAAAGTCGGAAACATACCGCCGGTTCAAGCAGGTGATGGACTGGTCGGAGGGCCACCGCAAGCTGGGCGTGCGGACCAACGCCGACCTGCCGGACCAGGCGGCGGAGGCCATCGCCTTCGGGGCGGAGGGCATCGGCCTGTGCCGCACCGAGCACATGTTCTTCGACCACATCTCCGAGATGCGCGAGATGATCATGGCGGAGACGACGCCGGCGCGGGAGGCGGCGCTGGCCAAGATACTGCCGTTCCAGCGCAACGACTTCGCCGGCCTGTTCAAGGCGATGGCCGGCCGGCCGGTGACGATCCGCCTGCTCGACCCGCCGCTGCACGAGTTTTTGCCGCAGGACAAGGCGGGCCGCGAGGAGATGGCCCGCGTCCTCGGCAAGAGCGCGGAGGCCGTGGCCCGGCGGGTGGAGGAGCTGCACGAATCCAACCCGATGCTCGGCCACCGCGGCTGTCGGCTGGGCATCGTCTACCCGGAGATCACCGCCATGCAGGCGCGGGCGATCTTCGAGGCGGCGGTGCAGGTGAAGAAAGAGGGCGTGACGGTCCACCCCGAGGTCATGATCCCGCTGGTCGGCTTCCCCAAGGAACTGCTGAACCAGGAGAAGATCGTGCGCGACACGGCGGCCAAGGTGTTCGCCGAGACCGGCGTGACGCTGGAGTACTCGGTCGGCACGATGATCGAGGTGCCGCGGGCCTGCGTGACGGCCGACGAGATCGCGAAGACGGCGGAGTTCTTCAGCTTCGGCACCAACGACCTGACGCAGACGACGCTGGGCGTCAGCCGCGACGACTACGGGCCGTTCATTTCCGCTTACACCGACCCGAAAAGGGCGGACATCCTGCCGGCCGACCCGTTCGCGACCATCGACCAGGAGGGCGTGGGCGCGCTGATGAAGATGGCGGTGGAGAAGGGCCGGGCGACGCGGCCGACGTTGAAGATCGGCATCTGCGGCGAGCACGGCGGCGACCCGGCCTCGGTCGTGTTCTGCCACAAGATCGGGTTGAATTATGTGAGTTGCAGCCCGTTCCGCGTGCCGGTGGCCCGGCTGGCGGCGGCGCAGGCGGCGCTGGGGAAGTGAGCGGCGATCAGCCCCCCGGCCAACGGCCGGGGGGCCGTCCCGTTTACGGGACAAATTAAGGACGCAATACGATGGCGACGACCAAGCCCCACCCGCTTCCTTGCGTCGCCGACTTCGCCGTATTGTTGGAAGGCGCCCAACTGATCGATGTGGAGGTCGGCCCCCGGCAAGAGTTGTACGCCCTAGCCTTGTCTGGCGTTCCCGACTATCGGGAGGTGAGGTCTGGCGCCGCCTTCGCGAAGCTCACCACCGAGACGCCGCATGACTTCGCCGTCGTGCGCGTGGACGGATCGGAAGTGGAACGCGTCGAGATCCGTGGCGAACTCTGGAACCTCCACTCCGTTCAGCCCCTGCCCGAAGGCGAGTTGCTTTTGTTCTGTGGGCGATGCCGTCGCCATAGCGACGGAACCCACGACCGGAACGCTCGTGTGTACGATCGAACCGGCAGATTTCGGAGAGATTTCTTGCTGGGCGACGGGATCAACCGCGTCCAGACGACCGCTGACGGGCGAATTTGGGTCGGCTACTTCGACGAAGGGGTATTTGGCAACTTCGGCTGGACGGAACCTGTCGGCTCCACCGGCCTGCTCTGTTGGGACGCGATGGGCGGTCGCCTTTACGAGTACGTCCCGCCGCCAGGCACGGACACGATTTGCGATTGCTACGCCCTGAATGTCACCGCTGACGATGAAATATGGCTCTACTACTACACGGAGTTTCCCCTCGTCCGAGTCCGCCGGAATGGGGAAGTTTCGGTTTGGCATTGCCCACTGGGAGGGTCGGCCGCATTCGCACTTCACGACCACTTTGTTCTCTTCCGCGGCGGCTACAAGCAGCGTGATATCTACCAACTCTTTGAATTAGAGAATGGCGGTGTGATGACCCAACATTCCCTATTCACCTTAACGGATGAGTCCGGGAGGCCTTTGCAAAGCGTCCGCGCCTTCGCACGCGGGCCGCTTCTCTATCTGCTCGAAGGATTCCGGTGTTATCGAGCGGATGTCCGCGAACTTGTCTGATATTCGCAGTGGGGCGCGCCAGCCCATGGGATGGGGTGTGAACCGCCGGCCCTCGTCCGGTAAAATGTGGCGTGAAGATTTCGCCCGTTGTCCCTGCCGGAGAGCAAGCTCAACGCCGTCCACGTGAACATGAAATCCTTTCGACGCCCCGTCCGGCGCGATCTTGGACACCTTGAAACCAAAGGGATGCACCGGCGCTCCCACGGGCGTCGCCTTGAGGCGCGTTCACGAAACCGCCTCGGCCGCGCCCCACCATTCAGGTGAAATCCAGCCGCAAATGAATCAAATCGTTCCGCCCCACGTCCATCTGCACGGCGTCGCCCCGCACCGGCAATTCGAGCATCGGTTCGCCGTGGGCGTCGAGAAGCCGGGCCTGCTTAGGGTCGCGGACGCAGCGCCATTGCGCCTGACCGCCGAAACCGCCGACCTCCAGCAAACGGGCCGTCACGGCGTCGGCGCCGTCGGCCGCGGGCCGGAGGCTGGTCAGCAACAGATTCGGCGCGTCGAGGTGGAACAGCCAGCCGACCGCGCCGACATGCGGCGGCCCCATGCTCGTTTCGATCACCGGGACCGGCGACACGACCCCGAGCGCCGTTTGCATCGGCTGCTCGCGGTCCAGGCCGATGGCCAGGTCAAAGGACAACGTCTCCTCTCCCTCAACGAGTAAAATCACGTCGAGCATCCGGCCGCCGTGCCGCTGGTGGAACGGCAGACCGCCGGGGAAGATCACCGTCTTCTGACTGCCGGAGGTCAGCTCCAGGTAATCCGGCGTCTCCGGCCGCGTGTGGCTGGTGGCGTAGGACGCGCCGCAGACGCCGCGCGTCAGCGCCGCCTTTTCATCGCGCCAGGCGAAGCGGGCGCCGTAGTAGGCGTGCCACGGGTAGCCCTTGGGCGGCTGCACCGGCTTGACGTCGATGCGCATCTCCAGAAGCGGGCGGCCGACCCACGCCCGAAAGCGCTGGCGCACCGAGGCCAACACCTCATCCTTGGGGTCGAGCAGCACGCTCTCGCTTACGATCTCGCCCAGCGCCGGCCCGGTGGACGTGGTGCGCACTTGCTGGACGTGCGTCGTGGAACCGGGGTTGAAAACGATCTGCTGCCCCAGGCGGTTGGCGCGCGTCCGGTGGTCGCGGATGGCGCGCAGGCCGCCGGTGGCCGGATCGACTTCCGCCTCGAAATATTCGTTGCGCACGCAACGGTCGTCGGCCAGGCGCAGTCGGCCGGGGGTCGGCGGCGGGCCGGGCGGCCCTTCGCGCTGGAACCAGGCGAAGCCCAGGGCCGGCACTTCGACCACCACGCGGCCAACGCCGTCGTTGAACTGACTGGCCTTGACCGGGCCGCCCTGCGGAATCGGGCCGGGCAGGCCGCCCAACTCCAGCGCGACGCGGCGGCTGAAACTACACGGATTGAGTAGGAGATAGCCGGGGTTGTTCGGCTGACCACGGGCCGTCAGTCGGCGGGCGAGGGCGGTGGCCGCCAAGTCCTGAGCCTTGGCCAACTCCTCCCCCGGCGGCGTCAAATCGGTCTCCGTCCGGTCCTCCAGCCGCGACAGGTATTCCTCAAACGGGCCGCCGTCCGGCCCTTCGATGCGTCCGCCGAGGCCGCGGTTCAGCGCCGCCAACCCCCAGGCCGTGTCCAGCTGCCGGCGGGCGCGCGTCTGTCGGGCGAAACCGCTCACCGGTTCGCGATGCTCCGGCCCGACCGGCCGGCCCTCCGGCGGGTTGGCGCGTTCCACCAGATAATCGCCGTGAAAGTCGTCGGCCGAGGCCGGCGCGGTGTAATCGCCGGCCAGCACTTCCGACAGGTACGCCGACAGCGTGGTCCAGCGGCCGAGCACCGGCGCCAGCCGCGTCAACTCCAGCCAGTCGTCGTACCAGGGGCCGGCCGGCGTGGTGCGGTGCAACAGCGCCAGCGTGGCGGCGTGGTCCTGCATGATGGTGCGGTGCAGGTGGTGGGCCAGGTGGAAGAACGTCTGCGGCGTGTCGGCCGGCAGCGGCGTGCGCGTGAAACTCTGGACCTGTTTGCCGTCAAGTGAGGGCCAGTTGACGACCGTGGTGCGGTGGGCGGGGATGACCGATTCGTCGAAGGCCAGCAGGAGCGCTTTGCCGATGCCGGAGCTCTGAAGGAGCAACGGCGTGTGCGGGTGGAAGCCGAACCGGCGGCGGCCGAAGACGCGGACCTCCCGGCCGAGCAGATGCTTGGTAACGGCCTGCCCTTTGAGCAAATTCCACATTTGCGATTCGATAGGCAGCAAGGCGTCGTCGCGTTCCAGGTACGAACCGCCGCACACGTCCACGAGGTCCGCCTCGACGCGCTCGCGCAGCTTTGCCAGGCGTTCCGGCTGCTCGCGGCCGATGCGCTCCAGCAGGGCGGCGCTGGCGATCAGGTTGAGCGGCAATCCTTTGTCGAAGGAAGCCGGCCACGGCGCATCCAGGTGGGCGTCGTCCGGCAGGGCCAGATCGACCAGATGCACGGAGGCGGGGTAGATCACGTCGCGGGCCGAAAGCATCTTCTCGGCGGCGGCCTTGAGGCAGCGGCGCGGGGTGTCGGCGTCGTCGCCGGACAAGGCGGCGACGGCGTCTTGCACGTCCTTCCAGAAGGCCGCGGCGTCGAGCATGTTTTCGTGCGACATGGCCTCGAACAGCGCTTCCAGCAGGGCTTGGCCGAACCCGAGGCCGAGGAACGGCGCGGCACGTTCCGCGTCCAGTTCGATGAGTGGGTCCGGCGCCGCTCCTTCGGACATGCGGGATCGCAAGGCGTCCTTAAGGCCGGCGAGGGTGGCGTCGCGCCCCGGACTGGCCTTGAAGGCGATAGAACCGGCTTGGCGGACACGGAAATACCAGTCGTCGGGCAGCATTAGCGGCGGGCTGACCGGCGTGGCGTAGATGAAGCCGGGCTTGGGGTCTTCGTGGTCGTAGGGCGAGGCGACGCGCGGCGGCGCGGCGGCCCCATTCAGGGCGGCGGGGTGCCAGAGGGCGGCGAGGCCGTTGAGGAAGGTGGCCACGTCGTCGTCGGCGAGGTAGAGGGTGTGGTGGGTCGGCAGGCGGTAGGGACTCAGCAGGATCAGTTCGTGGGTGCTCATGCTCTGGATTTAGCAGAGGACGCGCACAAAAGCCAGTGGGTGCGGCGCCGCCCGGTGCAATAACTAACCCTATTCCGCCTCCGAATCGGGCATGACGCCGGTCTCGACGGCCATGCGGATCCCCTCGGGGCTGGCGTCCCAGGCCGCCTGATAGGTCGGTTCCAACGGCGTCGCGACGTGCAGCTCGTTCGTGAGGAACAGGGGCATGTCCGGCAGGGCGTCGCCGACCGCGACCGGCTCGACGTATGCGGCCTGTTCCAGTCCCGTCTCATAGGACGCGACCATGCGGTCCATGCCGGGCGGGAACGTGAAGTCCTCCTCCATGAACTCGTCCCAGACGACCTTGTGGAGACCGGAGGGGTCGCGCGGCGTCGGCGGGAAGAGATCGACGATCAGGACGTGAACGCCCGCGCGGAGAAAATCGACCGTCTTTTCGACGAAATTGCGTAGGGCGGCGCGGCTGTCCTTGTTGCCCGGCGAAACGATTTCGATGACCGCGAGGATTCGGCCGAGGTGATGTCGGACGACGACCCGGTTGGCCCGGTCGGAGCGCTGCTCCACCAGCGCGTCCACTCCTTTCGACAGGCGTCCGCGGTTCAGCGCGCGAGCGATCTCAATGGTCCAGTCCTGGTGGAAATGGTGAAATAGCCCGGCGGGCACTCTCGTCCAATCGTGGATCGGCATGACATTCCCTCCCCCGGACAGTATACCAAACGCCCCTTCGCCGCATCTAGGAAGGCCGCTGGATGAACGAGGCGTCCCGGCGTCCGGCCAAAAACGTCCACTTGCCGTGACAGGCCGCGCCGCTCGAAAACTGCTCTCCCCCTTTGCCGCCCAAATCCGCGATACTGAGGAAGGACCGCATTCCGCGAGGCGTACACGAAAGGAACCCGCGACGCATGGACAGCCTGATTCAGACCGCGCCGGCCGCGCCACGTCCGGCGGCCGCGCCGCAAGCGCCGCAACGCCGGCCGTCCGCCCTGCCCCTTCTGCTCGCCTCCCTTACGACCGGCGGCCTGCTCTGGCTCTGTTACTTCCCCGTCAACTGCGGCTGGCTCGCCTGGTTCGCCCTGGTCCCCCTCCTCTTTCTGGTGCGCAGCACGGCCCGGCCTTCGCTCGTCTACCTGTGCGCCTACGCCGGCGGACTCACTTTCTTCGGGCCGGCCCTGCAATGGATGCGCGTCGCCGACCCGCGCATGATTATCACTTGGATCTTTCTCGCTCTCTATTGTTCGATATATTTCCCGCTCGGCCTGTTCTTCGTCCGCTTCCTCGACCGCCGCACCGGGCTGCCGTTGGCCCTGACGCTGCCGGTCGTGTGGACCGCCCTGGAGTTCTTCCGCTCCGTGTTCTGCACCGGCTTTTCGTGGTATCTCCTCGGCCACACCCAGCACGATTTCCTCCACGTCATCCAGTTCGCCGACCTCACCGGCGGCTACGGCGTCAGCTTCCTCGTCGCCGCCGTCAACGCCGTGCTCTTCGAGGCGATCTACCGCCGGGGCAGGTTGTGGACGGGCGCCTTCCTGATCCAGGCGGGCGCCGTCGCGGCCGCGCTGGTGGCGGCGCTCGGCTACGGCGACTGGCGGCTGAGACAGGACGCCTTCACGCCGGGGCCGCGCGTCGCCCTGATCCAGGGGAATGTGCCGCAGCAGATCCGCAATGACGTGAACATGGCCGACGTGATGGCCACCCATTTCGTCGCGCTGTCCGACCTGGCGGCGGCCCAGAAGCCCGACCTGATCGTCTGGCCGGAAACCAGCTTTCCGGGCGCCGACTGGTGCGACGCCGACCCCGACGCCCCGGCGCCCCTGCCGAACGGGTGGGGCCAACGGATGAAAGACTGCCGCTCCCTGATGCGCAAGGCGTCGGAAGAATGGGGCACGAACCTCCTGATCGGCCTGGACTCCGGCGTCTGCGAGGCGGACGGTCATACGCACCATTACAACTCCGCTTTGCTCGTCGGCCGCGACGGCAAGCCGCTCGGGCGCTACGACAAGATTCACTGCGTCCCCTTCGGCGAATACGTGCCGCTGCGCGACGTTTTCCCCTGGATGCAGGCCTTCGCCCCCTACGACGATCAGGATTATAGCGTCTCGCCCGGCCGCTCCGAGACGCGCTTTCCCCTGGACGGGGGGACCGACCACGCCCACTCGTTCGGCGTCGCCATCTGCTATGAGGACACCGACCCCGATCGCACGCGGCCCTACGGCGGCGGCGACGGCCGGCCGCCGGCCGACTTCCTGCTCAACATCTCCAACGACGGCTGGTTCGACGGCACCAGCGAACACGACGAACACCTGGCCATCTGCCGCTTCCGCGCCGTCGAGTGCCGCCGCAGCGTCGGCCGCGCCGTCAACATGGGCATCTCCGCCGTCATCGACGGCAACGGCCGCGTCCTTCCCCTGTGGCCGGTCGCGGGGACGGAATGGGACAACGCCGGCATCCGCAAAACCATCATGGACCGCCTTGACGCGCTGCCGGCCGACACGCGATCGCTGGCCGTCGGGTTGTTCCCTGACGATGGTAGGGCCGCCGTATGGCGCCAGGAGCCGTCGCGCGGAATGCCAAATGACTTGCCGACGGGACAGTGGGCTCACTACAAAAAAGTGCCCGGCATTCTTGTCGCCGACATACCCATCGACCGCCGCGTCAGCCTGTACGCCTTGTGGGGCGACTGGCTGCCGTGGGGCTGCTGGGTTTTGGTCGGCGCGGGCTTCGTCTTGGCGTTCGGCCGCCCCCGGCGGACGAGTGATATCCGAGTTACACACCCTTGAATGCCGCCATTTGGAGTGCTTATTCGTGCTGCTGGCGCTGGAAAACTGGCTGCTGTATCACCCCAAGTCTCACGACCGCTGCTGGCGCGGCCTGCCGCCCGCTCTGCACGTCGAGGACGTGGAGCTTATCACCCCCGACGCAATCGCTTCGACAACCTGGCCAAGATCGCCGCCGTCCGCGCCCCGGTGTTCGTCGCCCACGGCACGGCCGACCGCCTCGTGCCGTTCCGCCACGGCCGAAGGTTGTACGCCGCCGCCCCCTCCCCCAAGCGCTTTCTGCCGCTGCCGGGCCTCGGACACAAGGGCGGATTCAGCGATCGGTTTTATGGCTCTTCGCGTACTCGTGTGGGTAACTTTCACGGCTTCGGCAGCATGCAGGTGAGGATTTTCAGACGGAGGTACTCCTCATCCCGGAAGCCGTAGGCCCGCCTCTGGATGGCCCGGATCTTGTTGTTTAGGCCCTCCACGAAACCCAGCGGCACTTTGTTCTCCTCGTGGCAATAGGCTTCGATGCCGTCCCAGTGGGACTCGACCATTCGGGCGAATTTCTGGAACGGCTCCAAGCGTTGCCACCGCAGGGCGTCCCGCCACTGGTCGAAAAAACGTCGCGCCCACGCCGGGCTCCGGTAATCCCACAATTGCCCGAACGACTCCTTGAGGAGGTAGGCCTTGTTCAGCCGCTTGTTGGCCTTGAACAGCAGCTTGAGCGACGCTCGGCCTTCGGCCGTGAGGTTTCCCCAGTGAGACAGGAGCGTGTACCGCTGCCCCTTGATGAACCGCCGGTCTCCTCCCGACAGGCGGGCGTACTCCCGCTCGCGGACCTTGTCCATCGCTTCGCCCAAGTGGGTCAGGATGTGGAACTTGTCGTACGGGATCGTGGCCTGTGGGGCGTTGCCCTCCTTGAGGGTGGAGTTGCGGAACGCCTTCCACATGTCCATGACCGCCAGGCGGATTTTGCCGCATTTTTCCGGCCCGAGCCAGGCGAAGAACTCGTCCAGGCTGGCCTCGGAGCGGTCCGTGCCGCCGAACCGGATGGGCCGGCCCCGCTCCAGGTCGCTGACCACGATGCGATACCGATGTCCCTTGGCGATGGCGATCTCGTCGATGCCAAGCACACGGGGGGCGGGAGTACCCGTGCGGCGAAGTTGCTCCCGCATGTACTGCTTGTCCAGCTCCTTGACCGTGTGCCAATCGAGGAACAACTCCTCGGCCACTTCCTTGACCGTGGTCGCGCGGCACCGCCGGCCCACGAAGAAGGCGAACCGCTTGGTGTACAGCGGGTTGTCGGCGAGCCAATCCAGTCGTTCGCGCTTCACGCCGCCACACCGGGAACAATCGATCCCGCGGACCGAGAAGTCGAGGTACACCCGCTTGTCGCCACAGGACAGGTCGCGGACACGGCGGGGCCGCTGGTCGTAGTACGTGCGGAAGGCCCGTCCGCAGACTCCACAGAGCGTTTTTTTCGGCGGCGCCGCAGGGTGATGACCACCGCCAAGGGGTCGCCGAAGATGCCTCGGACCTTAGGCCGGGGGAGGAAGCCGGGGAAGCGGTAGACGTCCAGGAGTCGTTTGATTTTGGCCATCCGCGCATCGTGACAAGTTCTCCGAGGCGAAGGAAGGCCGCTTTCGCCGGGAAATACAGGGGAAAGCTGGCCTCAACCATCGAAAGTTACCCACACGACTTCACGAAGAACCGGTTTTATCTTTCGTTGGGCCAATTTCTTGAAGATATGGCGTAGGGCCGATGTGTGTTCTGTTATGGCCCCCCTCTCCCCGGTACTCTGGAGAGGTCCTATGAGACCTATAGGACCTATGAGACCTATAGGACGCACAGAACTCCTCCCCGTCTAACGGGGAGAGGGGAGAAACGCCCAAGTACTAAAACAGCTCGTCGATGGCCGTCGGGTCGTCGAGGACGGGCGTCGGCCGGCCGGTCGGGTCGATCAGTTGCAGCGTCGGGTCCATGCCGAGCACCTTGTAGACCGTGGCGTGGACGTTCGACGGCGTGACCGGCCGCGTGGCCGGCCGCGTCCCCAGGCGGTCGGTCGAGCCGACGACCCGGCCTCCCTTCACGCCGCCGCCGCCCATCAGGCAGAACATGGCGTCGCCCCAGTGGTCGCGGCCGGGCGTGCCCTTGCTGCCCGCCGGGCCGCCGTTGCCGCCGTCGTTCATCTTGGGCGTCCGGCTGAACTCGCCGCACAGGACCACCAGTGTCTTTTCCAGCAACCCGCGGTCGTCCAGGTCCTCGAACAGGCTGGCCACGGCCGCGTCCACGACGGGCAGGTAGTTCTCATAGCCCTTTTGGAGGTCCCAGTGGTGGTCCCAGCCGCCGAAGTGGACGGCCACGAACGTCGCCCCCGCCTCCACCAGCCGCCGCGCCAGCAGCGTGGACTGGCCCCAGCCGTGCCGCCCGTAGCGGTCGCGCAGCTTGGGGTCTTCCAGGCCGACGTCGAACGCCCGCCGCGCCTGCGGCTTGCTCACGAACTCGAACGCCTCCCTGCCGAAGCGGTCCATCGACTGCTGGGCGCCGGCCGTCTCGACGGTGCGGGTCATGGCGTCGAAACGTTGGGACAGGCCGCGGCGGTCTTCGAGCTGTTCGATGCTCAGGCCGGGCGTGAGTTCGAGATTGTGGACGGTGAAGTTGGCGGCGTTGGGGTCGCCGCCGGTGGCGAACGGGTCGTGGGTGGCGCCGAGGAAGTTGCCGCCGAAGTAGCCGGGCGACAGGCCGATACTGCTGGCCTGCGGCACGGCGACGTAGCCGGGCATCCCGTAGCGGCGGGCGCCGACCTCGCGGTGGACGATGGCGCCGATCGACGGAAACTTGCCGGCGTTGTTGGCGCCGCTGACGCCCATGTCCTTGGCGGTCAACATGCGGTGGCCGCCGCCGAAGTGGTCGCCGGTGTCGTGGTGCAGCGAGCGCACGACCGAGAATTTGTCCGTCACCTTCGCTTGGCGGGGGAACATCTCCGTGATATCGAAGCCGGGGACGCGGGTGTGGATCGGCTTCCAGAGGCCGCGGTATTCCGCCGGGGCGTCCGGCTTCATGTCGTAGAGGTCCATGTGGCTGGGGCCGCCGTCGAGCCAGAGGAGGATGACGGAGGTGTCCTTGGTGACGGCGGACTCGGCACCGGCGCGGAGGAGTCGTGGCAGACCGAAAGCAGCCAGGCCGGCGGCGCCGAGTTGGAGGAAACTGCGGCGACTGAGGCCGGCGGAGTCGCGCGGGACACGGCCGAGGTCGATCCGGAACATAGGGTAGGCCTCCGTGAGAGGACGCGGGAGGGGCGGCCGCGGGGTGGGAAGGGCGTTCGGCAGCTAAAGGGGATCGTACCCCGGCGGGAGGGGGGAGTCAAGAAAGACGTTGCGGTAGCGGCTGTCGCGCACCCCGGACTCACGAGTACGTTCGCCCAGGGCTTTATTTCGGTCGCACGAGGTGCTCCGGCCCCCGCGCCTTGTCTTCGGAGCACCTTGTGCGACTGGAATAAAGCCCCGGACGAACGTACCCGTGAGTCCGGGGAAGGTGGAAGCACACCCACCCTGCTCACGATGTGCTTGCATTCTCGCTCCGGCCCTTTTACATTCATTGAGGCTCCCTTTCCCGCCCGGAGGCAACGCCCCGTGTCGCTCGTCGCGCAACTGGTCGGCTTCGGACTGCGGCAGGTGATCGGCGACTTCGCCGACAGCTCCGTCCAGATCGTCGCGGCCGTCGAGCAGCGCTTCCGCGACCACAGCCAAACGCTGCCGAAGGCGCTGGACCAGGCCCATAACCGCGCCTGGCAAGCGCTCGGCGTCGCCCTGGCCGGCGACGGCTTCCTTGACCGCGTGAAGGTCTTCTTCGCCTCCGGCGACGACAAGGGCGTCCGCGAGCAGGTGCAACTCTTCCTGCAAAGCAACGCCGTCTCCTTCGACGGCACTCCCGCCGACTTCCGCCGCGATTGCCTGGACGAACTCAAACGCCTCCGCAAGTCGGGAATGCTGTCCGTGCAGGGCGGATCGGCGGCGGAGATCGCCCGCCAGGCGGCCGGCTTCCGGCGGCACGCCGACCCGCAGGGGCTGATCGAGGAATCCCGGCGGGCCGTGGCCGGGGTCGCCGACGCCCTGGCCGAGGGCTACCCGAACCTGGCCCGGCTGCTGCGGGCGCCGACGCCGGCCGGGCCGCCGCTGTTGGCCGCGGCGTTCTGCTACTTCTTCCGCCGCGAGGTCGAGACCGACGACGAGCTGGCCCACGGCCTCTTCTTCGACGGCCTGCGGCAACTGTCGGCCGCGCAGGCGAAGGCGTTC
>Ga0182024_10012270_pt1 | contig 16987 bp, 16 predicted proteins | sample P32metaG_FD_120480 | JGI IMG/M metagenome (GOLD analysis project Ga0182024, IMG submission 120480) | Permafrost microbial communities from Stordalen Mire, Sweden - P3-2 metaG (Illumina Assembly) | ecosystem: Environmental > Terrestrial > Soil > Wetlands > Permafrost | place: Sweden: Stordalen...
GCAACAGCCCCTTCTTGGCTGCTGCGGCGGCATCCTTACGCTGCTGAAAATCGGGATCCTTGTAGTTACCCATCCAATTCCACGGCCTTTAATATGACGCCCTGCCACCGGAGGCGTCTGCTTAAATTCGACGTGCGGCTGTTCGTGCCCATGCGAGGCGAGTTGATCGACAAGGGCGATGAAGCGTTCAGGGTTTTCCATCATGTGCGAGAGCGGCAGTTAACTAGCGACGGACATTCGTGCGCTACGCCATCACCAACGGTAACGGGAAAACGAGCCGGAGTCCCGACCCAGACACGGGCATTCCTTCACATGGACCATCGCCGAGACCGGCGATTTCGACGGCACCGGCAATGTCGCGATCTGGTTCATGAACGGATCGACAATTGCTTCGACTGCCAGCTTCGGCAATGTCGGAACGAGCTGGTCGGTCCGGGCGCAGAACGCCGAGTGACGAAACGTCATCCGGAAACCACTCAATTCTTCAGGGAATGGCGATTTCGCAGTCGAGGCCCTCACACACGACCGCCGGCATGATATTTCCCGGCGCCGGCAGTGACTAGATGCCGAGATGGCGATGCAGCAGTTCGGGATGGCCGCGCACCGCGTCGGTGGTCAGCGCTTCGACGATATGGCCGTTGTTGATGATGTAGATGCGGTCGGCGAGCGTCAGCGCGGCGGAGATGTTCTGCTCCACGATCAGGATGGTCTGCCCGGCCTCGGCGAGCGTGCGGCAGGTGGCGAGCAGATCGCGCACGATGATCGGGGCGAGGCCCTCGAACGGCTCGTCGAGCAGAAGAATCTTCGGCTCGCGAACGAGCGCCCGCGCGATCGCCAGCATCTGCTGCTCGCCGCCGGAGAGGTCGGTGCCGCGGCTGGCGCGCCGCTCCTCGAGGCGCGGGAACATGTCGTAGACGCGCTCCAGCGGCCAGCGCTGCGGCGCCGTCAGGCCGGCGAGGATGAGATTTTCCTCGACGCTGAGACTGCCGAAGATGCGCCGGTCTTCGTGCACGAGCTGCATCCCGGCCTGCGCGATGGCGTAGCTCTTGCGGCCGGCGATCTCGACACCGTTGAAGATGATGGAGCCGGCCCGCGGCGTGACCACGCCCATCAGGCTCTTCAAGGTCGTGCTCTTGCCGGCGCCGTTGCGGCCGAGCAGCGCCACCACCTCGTTGCGCTCGACCGCAAGCGCGACGTCGAACAGGATGTGCGAATCGCCGTAATAGCTGTTCAGGCCGGTGACCTCGAGCAAGCTCATGCGGCGCGCACTCCGCCCAAATAGGCATCCTGCACGGCCTTGTTGCCCTTAATCTCACCCGGCGTGCCTTCGACCAGCACGCTGCCCTCGTGCAGCACGGTGACACGCTCGACCAGCTCGAACAGCGAATCCATGTCGTGATCGACGATGATCATGGTGCGGCCGCGGCCGATGGATTTGAGGAGCTGCACGGTCTCGATGCGCTCACGCGGGCTCATGCCGGCGAGCGGCTCGTCGAGCAGCAGCAGGCGCGGCGAAGTGGCAAGCGCGAGGCCGACTTCCAGGCGCCGCTTTTCACCATAGGCAAGGCCGGATACCGGGACATCGGCGCGATCGGCGAGATCGACCAGCTCGAGTGTGTGCTCGACCTGATCGGCAAGTCCGGGGATCGACGACAACCGCCGCAATAAGTCGAGCCGGAACTTGCCGCGCAGCTCGGCAAGCGCCGAGATCGTCAGATTTTCACGTACCGTGAGGCGAGTGAAAAGCTGATTGACTTGGTAGCTCTTGGTCAGCCCAAGCTGGCACACGTCCGCGACGCTCATGCCAGTGATATCCCGGCCCTCGAACACGATCTTGCCGGAGGTCGGCGGAATCTCACAGGTCAGCATCTTAAAGAAGGTCGTCTTGCCGGCACCGTTCGGTCCGATCACGCCGCGCAACTCGCCGTGATTGACCGTGAAGTCGATGTCGCTGTTGGCGGCGAGACCGCCATAACGCTTGGTCAGGCCAGTGGCCTGGAGGATCGCACCGGAAGACCGGTCGGTGTCGCGATGCGCTGCGGGCATCGGCGCCGCCGACTGCATTCTGGCGATCTCGGCCCTGGCCGCCCTTTGCTCTTCCAGCGCCGTTACACCGGCAATCGGGGCGGCTTCTTTCGGCTCGGCCGACTTTGTGCCGCGATGGGTCAAAAACTCGTAAAGGTCCTTGATGCCGCCAATCAGTCCGTGGCGCAGAAAACAAACCAGCAGCACGAACACGATGCCGAGCACGAGCTTCCAGGTGGCGCCGAGATCGAGCGTCGTTTGCAGGAAATCGCTAAGGTAGAGCCAGACCGTGGCGCCGACCAACGGACCGAACAATGTGCCGGCGCCACCGATCGCCGTCTGCATCACCAGTTGCCCGGAGGTATCGAACACGAATGCTTCGGGCGGCATGAAACCTTGCATGATCCCGAGCAAACCTCCGGCAAAGCCGGCATAGGCGGCGGCGACCACGAAGGCGGTCAGCTTGTAGCCGTGAATGCTATGGCCGACCGCGGCGGCGCGCAGCGGATTGTCGCGGATGGCTCGGAGCACAGCGCCAACGGGCGAGCGCACGATGCGCAAGGCGATCACGATTCCGACGAAATACCAGAACGCCAGAAACCCATAGAGCGACCAGTCGGTGTCGAATCGAAGCGTGGTGAAGCCGAGATAGAACGTCGGTGTCGGCACCCCGGGCAGGCCGTTCTCGCCACCCGTATAGGCCGAGAGCGGATTGAATTCGACAAAGTGAAATACTTCGGCGATCGCCACAGTGATCATGGCGAAATAAATGCCGGTGCGCCGCAACGCGATCAGCCCGACCAGAAACCCGACGATCGCGGACGCGATCATGCCGATGAACAGCCCCGTCACCACGTGCGGGAAATTCATGACGGTGAGCAGATAGGCGGCCACCATGCCGCCAGTGCCGAAAAAGGCGGATTGGCCGAACGAGAGCAGCCCGGTGAAGCCGAACAGGATATCGAAGCCGATGCCGAACACGCCCCATACCAGGATGCGGTTGATCGTGGTGGGCGTGAACCCGAGATGCGGCAGTATGAATGGCGCGGCGACGAGCCCGACTGCGGTGAGCAGTTCGACCAGATAGGGGCGTTGCCTGAGCATCAGATCGCCGCGCTCATTCGCGCCCCGCGGTGCCGAGCAGCCCGTAGGGACGCAGCACCAGCACCAGCGTCATGGCGACGAAAAGCATGACGTAGGAATAGCCCGGGTTGAACATCGAGGTAATGCTGATGATCTCGCCGGCGATCAGGCCGCCGAGAACCGCTCCGGGGAACGAACCGACGCCGCCGATCACGACCACAACGAACGTCTGCACCAGGATCGCTTCTCCGACGTCGGGAGCAATCGACACCACCGGCGCGTTGACGATGCCGGCGAAGCCCGCCGCCATGGCGCCGATGCCGAACACCAGCATGAAGACCTTATAGACGTCAATGCCGAGCGAGGAGACCATGACCGAGTCCTCGATCCCGGCGCGCACGATCATGCCGATGCGGGTGCGATAAAGCGCGATATAGAGCGCCAATAGCGCGACCGCGACGATACCGAGCAGCGCCAGCCGATAGGTCGGGTAGAACATGAAGCCGATGGGAGTGATCCCAACCAGTGACGGCGGCGGCGGCACGGCTTTCGACAAGCTGCCGAACAGGAACCGCACCGTTTCGACAAAGACGATGCCGAGCCCGAAGGTGACCAGGAGCTGGTCCGCGTGCGGCCTTGTGTAGAAATGGCGGATGATGACCCGCTCCGTCACCACGCCGACGATCAGGACGAACAGCGAGCCGGCGATGACCGCGACGATGAAGGAGCCGGTATAGCTGTAGGCCAGCCAGCCGGCATAGCCGCCGAGCATGAACATGGCGCCGTGCGCCAGGTTGAGCACGCCGAGCGTGCCATAGATGATCGTCAGCCCGGACGAGATCAGCGCGAGCAGCGCGCCGAGCACCAGCCCGTTGAAGCATTGCGAAATAAAATTGGCCCAGTTGATCACGCGCTGGTACGGAGTTGGTGCATTTGCCTCAGCCGGCCGCCGGCCTGACCACTAACATGCAAGTGTCTTCAAGGACAAACAAGCTGTGGAGGGGCGCGCTGCTCGCGCGTCCCTCCACAGCGGAAAGCAAGCCTTCTCTGCGTCGCTGCGGAGAAGGCGTTGCGACAGCGGCCGTCAGGTGTAGTCGCCGAGATTGCAGCCGAACGCGTCCGGCTTCTGCATCAACCCTTCGCCCGGCAAGACCTCGGTCACTTCCCAATAGTCCTCGCCGTTTTTCATGTCCTTCGGCGCCTTGCCGCGGACGATGACCACCGGGCGCACCAACTGGTGATCGGCAGCGCGGAAGTGCACGTCGCCCACGGTCGAGGGGAAGGTCTCGCCCTTCTCGTAAGTCTTGATGACATCCGGCGGGTAGAACGAGCCGGCTTCCGACACCATGCGGGCCCAGATGGCGAACGACATGTAGGCGTTGTTGGCGCCCCACTCTGGCCGATAGTTGTATTTCTTGTAGAAGGCGTCGACGAAACCCTTGGCCAGTGGATATTTGTCTTCCAGCGTCCACCAGAAATCGGTCGCCGCATACACGCCTTCGGTGAGTTCCGGCCCCACTTCCTTGGCGATGAACGGAATCTGGTACGGAATGACGAGCTTCATCTTCGGCAGGATGCCGAACTGCTTGGCCTGCTGGATCGACAGCACCGCGTCACGGCCCCAGTTCACGTTGAGCAGGATTTCAGCGCCGGAGTTGGCGATGTTGGTGAGATACTGGCTGAAGTCCTGCGTGCCGAGCGGCGAGATCTGGTTGGTCACCATGGTCCAGCCGCCGTTTTGAGTCAGATAGTCGTTCATCGACTTGGTGACGGTGTGGCCGTAGGTGTAGTCCGGCGTCATGAACGCGGACTTCCGGTTCTTGCCGAAGGCCTTGAGCAACACCGGGCCGATGGCGTTGGCCGCGGTCTCGCCGTAAAAATTCTGGCGGAAGCCGTAGCGCACGCAGTCCTTGCCGGTGGTGTCGTTCGAGCCGGAGATGCCGGTGACGTAGAGCACCTTCTCGCGTTCGGCGAAGTGGTTGAGCGCCACCGCGACCGCGCTCGAGGTCGAGCCGGTCATGAGCACGATCTTGTTGTCGGTGATGAATTTCTGCTCCTCCTGCACCGCGTCGTTCGGTTTGGCGCCGGAGTCGGCGACGAGCAAGTTCACTTGCTTGCCGAGCAAGCCCTTGGTGACCTTCGGGGCGATCTTCTGCAGCAGCGGATCGCCGTTGTTGATGTGCTCGACCGCGAGCTGCCAGCCCTTGAGTTCGTCTTCGCCCTGCACTGCGTAGGCGCCGGTGCGCGGCACCGCCGCGCCGATGTTGACCGTGCCCGCCGACGAGCCACCCGGCCAAGTGCCGATCGCTGGCTTATCCTCGGCATAGGCTGCGCGCATGAATTGGAAGCCACGCGGGCCGGCGGCGGACAGAACTCCGAGGCCGGCTCCGGTTGCCATCGCTTGCTGGAGCAGCCGGCGCCGTGACAACGTCTTGGACAAAGACGATTTAATGATGCTCACATCTACCTCCCACGTTCTCTGGTTGCCGCCACGCTGAGCGGACGGCTTATGCAGGTGTCGCCCAAATCAACCCCAATGGCTGAAGATTACAGGCTTGTTCGCTATTAGGCTTCCGCAGCGGGTCGAATAACGACGGCGCCGGCTGCGAAATTTTGACGCAATACGAAAGACGTAGGCGAAGGCCCGATCAGACGAAGGCAGTGCTGATGAGGGCATCGATGTCCCATTCGAGGGCTCTCGGGCCAAAGCGAGGACGATGCCAAAGATCAATCATGGCGAGACGGCTTGGCCGCTTGAACGAGGCCTTTAATTTCTCGAACCTTTGCCCGCATGACGTCACGGATCGTTTTGACCTCGCGCGTCCACAGCCCGTGCTTGAAATTGCCGTTGCGATCGCCCGGGGGGCCGCCCGAGCCCTTGGCTCCGCCGTGCATCCGGCACCGCGTCCTATCCCTTAGCAGCCCGCCAAAAGCAGCAGAAGCGCCAAAGCGAGAAAGCGGCCCATTCCCCTGCACCCTCAGATTTGGCACGATACCCGCCCGGTGCGGGCCGCGCCAGCATCGCGCAAAACGAGGGGAGACGAGACGATGCCAACTGTAGAAGTGTGGATCGCTATGGACGAGAACGGCGGCTGTGAGGTTGCCACTGACGAGGACTCCGCTATCGAGCGCCTGATAGATGGATCAGGCGAGGACTTGGCCGGAACGTCCTGCCGCGTCGTCAAGCTCAACGTCAACATGGCTCAGCCGCACGAACCCGATGACGGCGAAGTGGATGGACCGGCGGTTGATGTAAGGGTGCCGGATGATGCCGGACGCCTCGTCGAGAGTGCTTAACGACTCGCTTAACGGCCGGTTGCGTGAAGGCTACCCCGTAGCTCGTCATGGTCGGCTTCCGTGAGCCTCCTCCCCGGGCCGGTAACCGTCCTCGCCGCGCGCCGGTGGCAACATTCTGTTCCGGAAAACGGGACCACCTCTGTAGAGAGCATGCCGCCGGTTGCGGGTAAACGGCCGTACCTGACCGGCCCAGCGCCCCGCCTCTACGGCCTTCGCCCATTCGCGGCTTACCAGAACATGAGGATCGTCGATCTCGTAAAGCGCGCTATGGCGCGGGCCATCATGTGTGATTCGCTTTTCTTCGCCGCCGATGCTCACATCAAACGGCTCGCCCTCCATGCGCGTGACGGCGTGCACGCCCGGCACTTTCAAGAGGTTGGGTATGTGCTCAGTATCATAGACCTCGTTGAAGAGTGCTTCCTTGTTGGGGTCGACATCCATGCTGGCGACGAACAGATATCTGGATTTAATCGGCATCGGATTCTTCTCCGTTTTGCTGCGATTGCTCACTTCAGAGCATTATGGGGTAATCTCCAATGATAAACTTGTTGCGTCGCGCGGAACGCTTGTATGTGAAATCGGCGGCTACCATTTGGACCGTTTCGTGTATTTAAGAAAAGCCCTTCGCGTGCTTCAAAAAAATGCTATCATTGATAGACTGGGGCGTTCTGGAAAACCCCATCGATGAAGGAAACGCAGTGAGTTTTAGCGCCGAAGAACTGGCCAGAGGTAGCAGCGGCCAAATGGCATGGACGGCGCCCGATCTAGATGACTGTCATCTAACAGGCCAATATTGGTTTCCGGGTGTCCATAACTTTTGGGTAACCCCGTTGAATACGTCCCGGCGGCCACAAGCCCGAGCGGGCTCCACTCGTGAGTTGGGAATCGACTCGTTTAAAATACCGATGCACGTAAAGCCTAGCGTGAGTCCGAGCTAGGCCGCCCTCGGGGACAAATCCCCGCATAAGAGACATCAGGGAGGATCAGCATGTCAAAATTCAAAACGTCGGTCGGCCGTCGCACTTTTATCCAGGCGGGCATGGCGCTTGGTGCCAGCCACGTCATCGGCGCGCCGTTCATCATCACGGCGCGCGGCGAAGAGCCAATCAAGATAGGCATGGTTGATCCGTTGACCGGAGTGTTGTCGGCTCTAGCGCAAAGCGAGGTCGACGGCGCCAAGTACGCCGAGGCTGAACTCAACAAAAACGGGGGGATTCTTGGCCGTCAGGTCCAGCTTCTAGTCGAGGATTCGGCGAACGACGTCGGTACCGGCGTGCAGAAAACGCGGAAGCTGATCGACCGAGATAAGGTTGATGTGATCTTTGGCGATGTGAACTCCGGCATCGCCTACGCTATGTCGCAGGTCACGTACGAGAAGAAAGTGTTCCATATCGTGCCTGGTGGTCATACCGATCCGATTACCGGCACCAATTGCAAGTGGAACGTGTTCCGTGTCTGCAACACCACGACGATGGATACGGCGGCGATTACGCCCGAGCTGGTGAAGCGGTTCGGCAAGAAATGGTTCTTCATTACGCCAGACTATGCCTACGGCCACTCGCTGCAGGATGGCTTCATAAAGGCCCTTACCAAGCTCGGTGGAACCTACGACGGCGACTATCTGCCGATCAATAACACCGATTTCTCCGCCACCCTGATCAAGGCTAAGGCTTACAAGCCTAACGTCCTGCTCAACAACATGGGCGGACTCACGCAAATCAACTGCATGAAGCAATTCACCCAGTTCGGCATGCAGAACGAAATGGCGCTCGGCGGCGCGCTCTTCGAACTGGAGACCATCAAGGGAGTGCCGCCAGAGGCGCAAGCCGGCTGGTGGGATATGGAGTGGTGGTGGGATCAGCCCAAGGTGCCCGAGGTCGTGAAGTTCGTCAGCGAGTACCGTGCAGCGACCAAGAAGACGCCCTCCGCGCGCGATTGGTTCGGGTATGTGTCGATGCATACGGTCCGGCTTGCGGCGGAAAAAGCGAAGTCGCTCGATGGTCCGAGACTCGCGAAGGCGTTGGAAGACCTCGAACTGCCGCCGGATGTGGCGCTGCAGCCCGGTAAGGTGCGTTATCGCGCAGGCGATCATGAACTGATGGCAAATATCTTCGTCGGCGAAGCGCATCCGCCGAAGGTAAGCCCCGACGACGTATTCACGGTCGCCGAGATCGTACCGGGCGAACAAGCCGCCGGTTCGGTTGCCGAGACCGGATGCAAGATGGTTGAACCGGCCTAATCTGCTGCTGCCTGCCACGCGATTTTGAGTGAAGAGCGGCGGATGGCGCAAGTCATACTTTTCAACGTCACCAATGGGCTGATCATTGGCGCGTTTTACGTGCTGATGGCACTCGGTCTCTCGCTGATTCTCAATCTCAGCAACGTGATCAACTTTGCGCACGGCAATTTCTTGGCGCTCGGCGGTTATCTGGCGTTCACACTGTCGCCCACGCTGGGCTATTGGGGTGCGCTTTTAGTCTCACCGCTGCTCACGGCACTGATTGGCGTGGTTGTCGAGCGGCTGATGATCCGTCGACTCTACAACCGCGACCCGGTCTATAGCCTGCTGCTCACTTTCGGACTCGCGTTCGTCATGCAAGACATGGCGCGTTTTATCTGGGGCCCGAATGGTCTGCCCATGGGCCTGCCGGCCGTTTTGGCGCAGCCAATAACCGCCAGCCTGTTCTTCATCACGTGGTATCGCGTCTTCATGGTGACGGTCGTCATCGTGACTGTGGTCGCGTTGTTTGCCTTCCTGCGTTACACCCGCGTGGGTCTGCGAATCCGAGCCGGTACGCTCGATCTCGAAACGGTGGCGTCGCTGGGCGTAAACGTTCAGCTTCTCCGGACGTTCAATTTCTCCTTGGGCTGCCTATTGGCGGGCCTAAGCGGAGTGCTTGCCGCCGGGCAAATCGGCCTCAATCCAAATATGGGTGATGATCTACTGATGCCTAGTTTTATCGCAATTATTGTTGGCGGCGTCGGCAGCCTGATCGGCACCTTGTGCGGCGGTTTGTTGATCGGCATGGCGGCAGCGCTGACCACCGTCGTTTACCCCACCGCGAGCGAGGCGGTGATCTATGCAATCTTGATGGCAGTCCTTCTGCTTCGTCCGCGCGGTCTCATGGGCGAGGAAGGAATGCTGTCATGAGCACTGCTATCGTGGCCGCCGCGGCACGACGCCCAGGCAAGCGGCGTTGGTTAGTGCTCGTCGCTATCTGGACGATACTGCTCACCGTGCCGCTCTGGCTCCCGCTACTCGGCGGTTATACCGCGCTCGCTGGCCGCGTGCTGGTGTTCGGGTTGGCGGCCATGGGGCTCAACCTGCTTCTGGGATTCACCGGCGTATTGAGCTTCGGCCACGCGGCCTATTTCGGGCTCGGCGCATACGGCGCCGGGCTCACTTTGAGATACCTCGTACACAGCACGCCTCTCGCTGTATTGGCCGGCACGCTGCTCGGCGGGTTGGGCGGCACGTTGTTCGGCATGCTGATCGTGCGCCGACGCGGCGTCTATTTCGCGATGTGCACTATCGCCTTCGGTCAGCTCTGGTATTATCTCGCTTATAGCTGGAACAGCTTTACTGGCGGATTCGACGGACTGCGCGATTTTCACCGCGAGCCGATCGGATTCGGGCCTTTGATTCTCGACATCACCGGTGGCGGGACGCCGTTCTACTTTTTCCTCCTAGCCATCTTCGCAATTGCCGTAGCCTTGATGGCCCTTCTCGTTCGCTCGCCCTTCGGACACACCTTGCGCGCAATCCGCGAGAATGAGCGCCGCGCGCGTTTCCTGGGCATTCCGGTGGAGCGGCAAATCTGGCTGTCATTCTCGATTTCCTGTTTCTTCACCGCCCTGGCCGGCACACTCTACGCTTTGCTCAACAACTTTGCCGATCCAATGGCCCTGCATTACTCGCTGTCGGGTTATTTCGTCGTCATGACTGTGATGGGCGGCATGCGCGCGTTCTGGGGACCACTGGTAGGCGCGGCGGTGTTTGTTGTGCTGCAAGACTACATATCCTCGATGACTGTGAACTGGATGTCGTTCATCGGAGTAATCTTTATACTAGTTGTGCTCTTTTTCCCACGCGGCCTGCTGGGCAGGTGGCAGCGAGCGGGTGCGGTATGACTATGCTCGATGTCCGCAACGTTTCGAAGAAATTTGGCAGCCTAGTCGCGGTGCGGGACGTATCGATGTTAGTCGAACCGGGCGAGCTGAGGGCGATTATCGGCCCGAACGGCGCTGGCAAGACCACTTTCTTCAATATGATCAGCGGCAATTTTGCACCCACGACCGGCTCGATCGTGTTCGACGGAACAGACGTGACACAACTCCCTGCGTATCGGCGGGTCGCGCTGGGAATGGCGCGCACCTTCCAGATTACCGAGATCTTTCCCGAGCTCACAGTGCGCGAGAATGTGCTAAGCGCGGCGGAGGTGGCCGCGGGGCAGTGCCTACACATGTGGACAACCCAGGCCGATGCGGGACGCGCCGAGCAGGTTGTCGGCGAGATGCTGGCGCTGGTCGGACTTTCTGCCAAGGCGGATCGGCTGGTCGGAGAGCTCGCGCACGGCGACCAACGGGCGACGGAGATCGCAATGGCTCTCGCACTTCGACCGCGGCTGCTTCTGCTTGACGAGCCGACGGCCGGCATGGGCGATCAGGAGACCTACGACATTACGGGATTGATTCGCCGGCTTCATCGCGACAGCAAATTTACCATTGTTCTGATCGAGCACGACATGCGAGTTGTGTTTCACTTGGCCGACCGCATCACCGTGCTCGATCAAGGACGCCTGCTGGCGGAAGGGACGCCGAAGGAGATCGCTGCATCGGAGGCGGTCCAGATGGCCTACCTCGGGGAGGCCGCATGAAACCGCTGGAGGTCGCTGACCTCCACACTTTCTACGGCAGGAGTCACATCCTGCATGGCGTCGGATTGGAGGTGAACGAGGGAGAAATCGTCGCACTCCTCGGCCGCAACGGTGCCGGCAAGACCACCACGCTTCGCAGCATTATGGGCATGACGCCGCCGCGCGAAGGCAGCATCAAAGTATTCGGGCGAGAAACGAGCCGGATGCCAACCTACCAAATCGCAGCGCTTGGCATCGGCTATGTGCCGGAAGGTCGTAAAATCTTTGCCAACCTTTCGGTTGAGGACAATTTGAAGGTGCCGTTAATGCGGCCGGGCTCGTGGACGACTAAGCGTGTCTTTGAGTACTTTCCGTTGCTCGCCGAAAGGCGCGGCAATCGCGGCCGGCAGCTTTCGGGAGGCGAACAGGAAATGCTGTCGATCGGCCGCGCGCTGCTTCTTAATCCCAAGCTCCTGCTGCTCGATGAACCAAGTCAGGGTCTGGCGCCGTTGATCGTTAAGGAGGTCTTCCGCATCATCTCATTGATGCGAAACGAGGGCATCGCGGTCCTGCTGGTCGAGCAGAACGTGCGCGTCAGCCTGGCGATCTCCGACCGCGCCTATGTGCTGAACGATGGCGTGGTAATCTATAGCGGCAGCGCCTCCAATCTTGCGAAGGACGAGGAGCGCGTCCGCGCTATGGCTGGCGCCAGTGCCGAGGAATGGACGGCCGAGGACTAGGTCGACTGTAAAACTATTTGCGAAAAGCTACGATGAGACCATTATTGGCTCGGCAAATTCTAGGTTCGAATTGCCACGTTAGCCTGTTCATGTTCCGCGGAATAGGTAGTGGGTCGCGGGCAAATCTGTGCGCCGCAATTGACGGCTGTTGCGCTTATGAACCTTTCACAACGCTACACGCCGTGGCACCCGCATCATCGAACGTCTGCTGTTGAGGGATGAACGAACTAAGCGCGGACACCGCTTGAAGACCGGTTTTGACGGAGGATTCCCTCAGCTTCCAATCCGCCCGTTTGGGTGGACGACGGGAGGGCGGGACGCTGACTGGCCGGAGACCCAGCGTCGGGTCCCGGGCCACCTCGCTCCAAATCTTAGTCACTTGCCGATGCAGAACAACAGTCGTGAAATGCGGCGATCCGCCGGACCCTTGACCGTCACTCGAAACGGCGTTTTCGACCCGATTCGGACTTCCACCAAGCTCTTGGCTCAATGCTGCGCGGCCTCATCACTCGGCGTTTTGCGCTTGGACCTGCCAGCTTGTTCCAACATTGCCTAGACTGGCGGTCGAAGAGATCGTCGATCCATTCATGAACCAGATCGCAAGGTTGCCGCTGCCGTCGGTCCAGAGAATGTCGCTGATACCGTCGCCATTGAAGTCGCCGGTTTCGGTAATCTGCCATGTGGTGCTGGTCGGCACCAGGCCGATACTCGCGGTCGATTGAACATTTCCGCTGCCGTTGAGGAACCAGATCGCCACCGTACCGGAACTGCTATCCCGGAACAGAATGTCGGGATTGCCGTCGCCGTCGAAATCGCCGAGGGCGTAGACCACCCAATTGCTCGGCACGGCGCCGAGCGCGCTAGACTGTACGGTTGATCCATTCACCTGCCACAGCGCCAAGTCGCCCGCCGAATCGCGCCACAGAATACTGCCGGTGCTCGACCCGATAATGCTCCAGGTGCTGGAGGGAGCCACCGTGCCCAGGCTCGCCGTCGACGTGGTCGTGCTTGCGTTCATGAACCAGACCGCGAGGTCGCCGGCACTGTCCTGCCAGAGCAGGTCGCCAATGCCGTCGCCGTTCATGTCGCCAGTCCCCTTGACGGTCCAGGTGTTCGGTACATTGCCGAGACCAGACGACGAGGTCATCGTCAGCCCATTCATGAACCACATGTAGGGGTTGCCGCCAGTGTCGCGCCAAAGGATGTCGGCGTTGCCGTCGCCGTTGAAGTCGCGCCGGCCGATGATCGAATAAGTGTTCGCTATGATTGCGACAGTCCCAGCACTCGCGATCTGGCCGCCGCTCATCAGCCACATTGCGACAGTGCTGGACGGGGTGCCGGTGCTGCGAAACAGAATGTCGCTCTTGCCGTCACCGTCGAAATCGTGGGTGTTGGTTCCTGGCGGCTGCAGGCGCCCGATCTTGTTGGTATTGAACTCGGTGAACCACAGCGCGCCGTCCGGTCCCTCAACGATGCCACCGGGCTGGCTATTGGCGGTGGGAATAACAAATTCCGTGATGAATCCAGCGGTGGTAATCCGCCCAATATTGTTGCCGCCAGACTCGGTGAACCACAGCGCGCCTTCCGGTCCCGCCGCGATGCCATTTGGTTGGCTGTCGGGGTGGGAACAGGATATTCGTTGGTGACTACACCCGCGGTGGTGATCCGCCCGATCTTGTTGGCAGAGTTCTCAGTGAACCACAGGGCGCCGTCCGGACCCGCCGTGATGAATTCGGGCCCGGTGCCGCCCGCAAGGACGAATTCCGTTATGACACCCGCGGTGGTGATCCGCCCGATCTTGTCAACGTCATGCTCGGTGAACCACAGCGCGCCGTCCGGTCCCGCCGTAATGCCAATGGGGCGGCTGTTGACCATCGGAATGTGAATGGGGAACTCGGTGACAGCACCTGCGGTCGTGATCCGCCCGATTTTGTCGGCAGCGCTCAAAGTAAACCACAGCGCTCCGTCCGGCCCGACCGTGATCCCTGCAGGGTAGTTGCCGCCCTCAAGAGTGTTGAATTCGGTGTATGCGGAGACGGTTCCCCGGATCGTCATCCGCCCGATCTTACTGCCAAGGTACTCCGTGAACCACAGCGCGCCGTCCGGACCCGTTGTGACGTCCACAGGGGAGTAGTTGGCCGTGGAGGGAATGGAGAATTCGGTGACGACCCCCGCGGGCGTAATACGTCCGAGATTGTTGGCATTGAACTCAATGAAATACAGCGCGCCGTCCGCTCCTACGTGATGCGAGCGGGTTCGCTGCCGCTCGTGGGAGTGATGAATTCGGTGATGGCCGCCGCAGCGCCTGCCGGCCGGCCGGGCGCCACGCTCACCGCAGCCGCGCAAACCAGCCAAATGGCCCGCGACACCGCAAGCCTCCGCGTCATGCCGCGCAGCCGGGTCCATTTGTTCGAACTGTCCCGTGTGATCGCGATGCGGTCGCGCCAGCCAGAATGCCGCGCTGGACCTGCTGAAATCATCGTGCTCATGGCCAAACCCTCATGTTCGCGCAAGATAAACGGGGCCCGCAAAACCCACGAAGACTAATCTCAGAATGCTTGCCCGCCGACGGCACCAGCGCTGCCAATTAGCTAAAACGAAAAACTCGGCACGTTTTCGTTTTGAATGCAGGCCTCAGAATCGTTGCAGCAATCCATAGGTGTATGCAACCTACACGATTGGCTATTTTATCGGAAGGCCATGCGGACAAAATCCCGCAAGAGGAATTGAGGCGGAATTTGAATGACATCGACAGAGTCAGGGCGCACAATCTGCCCCGCGACTAGGCTGCGCGGGTTCGAAGATCACCTTCTTCCCGAAGCGATGTCGCGCTTTGGCCCTGAACGTCACTTGGCGCAATGCAGCAATTCGGTAGCGATTGGGGAGAAGCGGACATGCCTCGGACACAGTACCAGTAGTGGCGGCGCAAAGGCCAGCCTGTCCTCACATACATTCTATACCTGGTGTGCAGCAGATGTTGTTTTCTGGCGCTGTCATATCGGACCTTGGGAATTGCAACGCACCCGTTCTGAGGTGGCTGCACGGCATCTACTGATGAAAATGAAAATGCAATTTGCATCAACCCTATCACGACGGTGATAAGTGCGATGAGTTTTGCCCGCTTTATTTGATACCTCGTCGGCGATGGCGAGCAGCGTGAATGGCACGTCGAGCTGTTGCGCCTTGTGATCGGCGACCACTGACTGATCCAGGTGGAATGTTAGATTAGCCTCGGCCTTTGCACCAGCGGGAGCGTGGCCCGGCGCAAGCTCAAACCGTCGAAGATGACCAAGTATGTGTAGGCGCGCCTGATGACGATAAATGAAATGCGCGACCCGCATTATATCTGCGGGGCGCGCTCTTATTTTCCGTGCAATAGGCCGCAACCGTGGCCAATGCCTGTGCGATCCTTGGCCAGCGTGATTTCGACGGTGACGGCAATGCCGACCTGCTGTGGCGCGACACCAGCGGAAATTTATACCTGTGGTTCATGAATGGCGCAACGATGTCCTCGTCGGCAGCAATCGGAAACGTGTCGAACACCTGGACCGTGATGGGCACCGCCGATATGAACGGCGACGGCCTCGGCGATATTCTCTGGCAGGACACCGCGGGGGATCTGGCGATCTGGTTCATGAGGGGCAGCACGGTCTCGTCGTCGGTGCCGCTCGGCACAATAGCCCCATCCAGCAATTGGAGCATCGTCGGGACGACCGCCGGAGGCATTCTCTGGAAGAACACCTCGTCCTCTCCTTACACCTATGCGCTCTGGCAAGTGAATGGATCCACGGTGACATCGAGCATGCTCGGCAACGTGCCGAGCGACTGGGTGGTGCAGGGCGTCGGCGACTTCAACGGCGACGGCGTTGCCGACATCCTGTGGCGCGACACGACCTCTGGCACAGTGGCGATCTGGTTCCTCAACAGTAGCGGGCAGGTTCAATCGTCCGGGACGGTCGGGGCGGTATCGATCGGCACCACGTGGGCCATCAACGAGACCGGCGATTTCGACGGCAACGGCACGAGCGACATTCTCTGGGTCGACGGCACCGGCAATCTCGCGATCTGGTTCATGAACGGCGCGACCATCGCCTCGACAACCGGCCTAGGCAATGTCGGCACGACCTGGACGGTCCAAGCGCAGAACGCTGAGTGAGGCGGTAACGGCTTCGCGACCGAGCGGAATGTCCGAAACATTTGCCATGTCCGGCCGAAGGACCATGAAAATGAGCAAGCCGCCGAAGGATGAAATCGTACCAAGAAATGAACCGGAAATCATGCGAGCAAATGGCCGTCGCTGCGTCGAATTAAACAACAGGATGGCGCGCAGGCCTTACGGTAACAAAGTCTATCAGGCCCTTGAATTAGCAGAGCAGGCGTATCGTGCGCATCGCCTTCCACATGAGCCCGGCCCCAGCGCATTGGACCGCTACCCGCCCGATAGATTTACTTGGATTTGCGATGATAATAGCGAAGCGAAAGAATGCGTGAAGCTACGGGATAATCGGACTGGCAAACTTGTCGTGTGGCCGCATTGGCGTTGAGATAAGGGCGACGCGAGCTATGCGCTACTTGCTCCGCAGCAGGTCCGGCAGCTTGGCGATGTTCGCAGCGATCCGGCGCGCCTCGTCCCTGCTGAGCAGCTTCGCAGCCGACCGCCGGCCGGGCTCCTCCTCGAATAGACATAGGCCAGGGCTTGAAAAGTCGCCGTCGCGCACGATGAAGCACGCCGTGTCTTCATCGACCATCCAAGGCGGCGGGAAGCGGCGCTGCGTCATGTCGGCAGGCATTGTACGCGTTCCGGGCTCAGCACCAGGCGCAGCGCCACCGCTACCTGCACAGGATCGACGTCACCCCGCGCGACGGCTTTGAGCGCGTCGGCGACGTGGCGCCAGGTGTCGAGCGCGCGACGATCCTTGGGGACGTGGCGCAGCAACTCCCGCACGTCAGCGAGCGTGGTGAGCGTCATGATGTCGGGGATGCGGA
>Ga0182024_10012271_pt1 | contig 16987 bp, 10 predicted proteins | sample P32metaG_FD_120480 | JGI IMG/M metagenome (GOLD analysis project Ga0182024, IMG submission 120480) | Permafrost microbial communities from Stordalen Mire, Sweden - P3-2 metaG (Illumina Assembly) | ecosystem: Environmental > Terrestrial > Soil > Wetlands > Permafrost | place: Sweden: Stordalen...
CATCTGCTCGAACTCGAAGCCCTGAAAAAACTCCGCGACGCCGACCCCCAAGAGGCCTGAACCCCATGACCAGCCGCGCCGCCACGGAATACCGCTACGAGAAACTGACCTGGCCGGAGATCAACGACGCCGTCGAACTCGGCAAGGTCTGCGTCCTGCCCTGCGGGGCCGTCGAGCAGCACGGCCCCCACCTGCCGCTCGACGTGGACCTGATCTGTCCCACCGAGATCGCCCGCGGCGCCGGCCGACAGGTCCCCGACAAGATGCTCGTCCTGCCGACCGTCTGCTACGGCTACACCGGCCACGTCATGGATTTTCCCGGCACCATCAACAACGACTTCGAGCACTTCATGCATCACGTGCTCGACATTACCAAGTCGCTGGCCTACCACGGTTTCAAGAAAATTGTGCTGCTCAACGGCCACGGTTCCAACATGCCCAACCTCGACCTCGTGGCCCGCCGGACGAACCTCGAAACCGACGCCGAATGCGTTTTGGCCGCGTGGTGGAACCTATTGACCGTCGATAAGGAGTTTTTGCCGCGCTGGCGGCAGAGCAAGTTCCCCGGCGGCTGCGCCCACGCCTGCGAGTTGGAAACGTCGCTCTACCTCTACCTCGACGGCGACAACGTGCGCACCGACAAGATCAAGAGCGGCGTCATTTCGTTCAATCAGGACGACAGCCCGTTCAGCTGGGTGGACCTGTTCGCGGCCGGGCCGGCTACGGTCATCTCGTGGACGAGCAGCTATTCGGAGACGGGCGTGCTCGGCGAGGCCGAATTGGCCACGGCCGAGAAGGGCCGGCTGGCTTACGAGGAGGCGGTCAAACAGCTGGTGCGGTTCGTGACCTGGTTTGCGGAGCGGCCGAAGGACGTGCGCCGCGACCGGCACGCCAAGCCGCCGACGATGCCGATGCCGTGGGGGCAGCGGCCGATCCATTAAGAATCGATTGAAGAAATCCCGACCGGCCCCATCCCGCCGCGCCGATTGGACAATCGGCCGCCCGCGACCTACGCTTGTCTAGCATCCCGTCCGGACATGAAGAGAGGTTGCGTCTCGACTCGCTTCCGGTTCGCGCGCCGCGTGGGCCGAGACGGGTTTCACCGACGGGAGGGCTGGCCTCGGTCGCTCCTCCCGATGTGAATAGGGCTGTGCCATGAGTTTTCTGCGGGAGCCAAATGCGGAACCGATCCCCGGCTACCGCCTGATCGAGCCGCTCGGCAGCGGCGGCTTCGGCGAGGTCTGGAAGTGCGAGGCGCCCGGCGGCCTCTTCAAAGCCATCAAGTTCGTTTTCGGCAACCTCAACTCCCTCGACGTGGACGGTGCCCGCGCCGAACAGGAAAAGAAGGCCCTTCACCGCGTCAAGGAGGTTCGTCACCCGTTCATTCTGTCGATGGACCGCATCGAGGAAATCGCCGGCGAACTCGTCATCGTCATGGAGTGGGCGGATCGCAGTTTGTACGATTCCTTCGAGGACTGCCTGGCGGCCGGCCTGGTCGGCATCCCGCGCGACACCCTGTTGCGCTACATCCGGGATGCGGCCGAAGGCCTCGACCACATGAACGACAAGCACGGCCTCCAACATCTCGATATCAAGCCGCGCAACCTGTTCCTCGTCAGCGACCGCGTCAAAGTCGGCGATTTCGGCCTGGTCAAGCACCTGGAGCGCTCCGCCGCGTCGGGAGTCCTGGGCGGCGTTACGCCGCTGTACGCCCCGCCGGAAACCTTTAGCGGCGGCATCAGCAACCACAGCGATCAGTACAGCCTGGCCATCGTCTACCAGGAACTGCTCACCGGCCAGCGGCCGTTCGACGGCAAAAACGCCCGCCAGCTGGCCCAGCAGCACCTGAACGACGCGCCGGAACTGCGGGCGCTGCCGGAGGCCGAACGGCCGGTCGTCGCCCGCGCCCTGGCCAAGGACCCCGCCAAGCGCTTCCCCAACTGCCTCGCCTTCGTCCGCGCCATCTACACGGCCCGCTCGGCCGGCGCCTCCGACGTGCATCGCGCCGAAAGCAAGGCCGGCGGCAAGCGGCCCAAGACCATGGCCGACACCATGGAAGACATTCTGCTGGAGCAGATGTCTTCCGAGGACGCGGCCATCGGCGATTGGCCCGGCTCCGCGGCGCATAAGCCCGATTCCAACCCCGACATGGGCGCGCTGGACGAGGCGTCGCGCCTCGGCATGACCGTGGCCCAGCCGTCCACCGGCGCCTTGCGGCCGACCATCGTCATCGGCCTCGGTTCCTTCGGCCGTCGCGCCCTGCTGGAACTGCGTTGCCGCTTCCTCGACCGCTTCGGCGACCTGGACAAGACGCCGCTGGTCCGCTTCCTCTACATCGACGTGGACGGCGATGCCGTGAAGTCCTCGACGCGCGGCTCGCCGGAAGTGGCCCTCAAGGCCGGCGAAGTGTATCACCTGCCGCTCCAGCCGGTCTCGCACTACCGCCGCCGTCAGCTGGACCACCTCAACGACTGGCTGCCGCGCGAGAAGCTGTACACGATGCCGCGCTCGCTCAAGCCGCAGGGGTCGCGCGCCCTCGGCCGGCTGGCCTTCGCCGACAACTACCTTCGTCTCGTCGGCCGCTTCCGCCGCGAGGTGCAGCAGGCCACGCACCCCGACGCCTTGTACCAGTCGGTCAGCAATACCGGCCTGGCCCTGCGCGACGCCACGCCGCGCGTCTACGTCGTCGCCGCGGCCGGCGGCGGCGTCAGCGGCCTCCTGACCGACCTCGGCTTCGCCCTGCGCCGCCTGCTCAAGCAGATGCACCATCCCGAAGCGCCCGTCACCGCGCTGGTGTTCTGCGGCGCCCCGGACGACCCCGCCACGCCGCCCGGCGAACAGGCCAACATCTACGCCACGCTCACCGAGCTGAACCACTTCGCCGACCCGTGCGTCCCCTTCGCCGCCCAGTACGGCGTGGACGGGCCGCGCCTGGTGGACGAAGGCTCCGCCTTCGACAGCGTGTATATCCTGCCGCACGCCAACCGCTCGCCGGAGAGCCGCCGCGACGCCCTGGCCCACCTCGGCAGCTACCTTTTTCACGAGCTGACCACGCCGCTCGGCCTGCGCCTCGACGCTTGCCGGCTGAAGCGGCCGGCGGCCGACGCGGTCTGTTTCCGCAGCCTCGGCACTTACGGCATCTGGTTCCCGCGCGGCCTGCTGCTGCGTCTGGCGGCCCGCCGCGTCTGCCAGCGCCTGCTGGAGCAGTGGCAGGCGCCCGTCAAAGAAGATCTTCTATTGGGGGAAGAAGGAGCCTTGCTGGAGGCGGCCCAGGCCCGCGTCTTGGCCGACCCCGAACTCCAGCCGGAGGGTCTGCCGCGGCGGATCGCCGAGGCCGCGGCCGTCCCCGGCGAGGGCGAGCCGGCGGAGGTCCTGACCCGGCTGGTGGCCAACATCGAGGAACAGTCGCGGCAGATGATCGCGCTGGAAGACCCGGCGGCCTGGGCCACACAGGCGCTGTCCCGCGTCCGCGAGTGGTTGGGCAGCGGCATCCCGGCGCCCGGCGCCCCGACGATCCAGCAGCGCAAAAGCCGCATGACCAAGGCGCTGGAAACGGGGGCGGCGCAGCTGGCCGAGAAGTGGGACCGGCGTTTCACCGATGGGGCCTACGGCCTGCTCGACCACTCCGGCCGGCGGCTGGCCCTGGCGGAGGCCGCCCTGGCCCGGTTCGTCGGCTATTGCGACGCCGCCGCCGCCGCCCACGCCGAGCGCCTTCAGCAGCAGGCGCCGCGTTCCCGGCAGGCGGAGCAACAGCTGCAAGCCGCCCTGGAGAATTGCGCGACCGGCGGCGGTTTCAGCTGGTTCGGCAACCGCTCGCGCCGGCTGCTGCGCCTCTTCGTGGACCACCTCGCCGCCTACGCCCGCCAGTGCATGGCTGACGACATCGCCGCCGTGACGGCCCAGTTCTTCGCGTGCCTGCGCGGCCGGCTCAACGACCGCCTGCGCGACCTGTCCTTTTGCCGGCAGCGTCTGCGCCACATGCACGACATGCTGGCCGCGGCCGAGAACGGCGACGAACCGGTTGACGGCGAGCCGGCCGACGCGCTGCGGGCGGCGCTGGGCGCGCCGCCGTCGGCGGAATTAAGCCCTTCGCCGATGCTGTCCACGGAGGCGTTCTGGGAGTCGGTGCGCGAGTCGGCCACGCACCGCGTCGTCCTGCCCGAAGGCGTCGAACAGCTGGAGGCGGCCGCCAACCGCTTCCTGGCCAGCCTCAATGCGGACCACTGGCTGCACCTGGACCAGTCGTTGCAGGATCTGGTCCTGGCGGATCGCAAAGGCCTGTTCCAGGCGTGCATGAACACCAACGACCTGATCCGTCATTTGGCCGTGCCGCTGGTGAACCAGGCGGTGTCCACGCTGGGCGACTACCTGCCGGTCACGGACGTGGCCCAGGTGGAGCTGTCGTCGGCGGGCCAGAGCGCCGCCGCCGCGGACGTCTCGGCGGAGAGCGAGCTGATCGAGCGAATGCGCACCTTCCAGGCCCAGGCCGCCCCCCTTATCGGATCGGCGAAGAACCTGATGGTGGCCGCGGGGCGCGACGCCCCGCCGTACGCCGCCGGCGCCGCGCCCCCCGCCACGGACGAGACCTTCCTGCTCATTCCCGCCAGCGAGGCCGGCAAGCAGTACGGCGAGGAGGCGCTGCGCGTGCTGCCCGGCGTCCAACTGGTGAACGTGCCGGGCCAAGCCGATCTGATGTTCTGCCGCGAACAGAATGAATTGACGGTCGAAGACCTCGACCGCATCCTTCGACCCTGCCGCTCCGCCTACGAGGATGCGGCCGGCACGCCGCAATCGTCGCCGCACGCCCGCTTCGACATCCAGGACTGGACACCGCTCGACCCGTGACGCCGGATTCGTCCTGGTCTGTCGAAAACCTGGCGAGCGGCGCGGCGTAAGCCCGCCGGTATAGCTTACGTCCAGAGGCGCTATTCTACACCGGCGGGCTTACGCCGCGCCGCTCGCCGCCGAATGGCGGTTTTCTACAGAAGCGTGGGAACCAGGAGACCTATCTCAAAGGGGCGAGAACCGCGCCTGCGGCTCATGGTGAACGACGGCGCGGCCCTTGGCTTGCAGCGTGGCCACCTCGGCCAGCAGGGCGGACACGCCCGCGGCCGTGTCGCACACCTCCAGGCTCCAGCGCGACTCCCAGCGGCCGCCGGGCGGAAGCAAGCGAACGCGGCCCTGCTTGCGCTCAAAACCCTTGAAGTTCGGGTAATTCGTCGCCGGTTCCAGGCCGGTGACGTAGCCGTCCTCGACGGCCCCGGTGTTCTTCCAGACCGTGAAACAGGGCAATTCATCGCGGCAGAACCGCACGGCCACGGCCCGGTCTTGTGTCGCGTTCACCAGCACGGCCAGCGTATGGCCGCGGCCGTCCGCCAAAAGCTCGTATAGATATACCTGTTCGGTGAAGCCCGTGGTGGGGCCGGCGTAGGTCTCGTAGGAATCGACGCCCTCGGCGGCGCGCGGCGTCTGCGGCGCCATCTCGCGCGCCGGCGCCAGCACGCGGCTGCCTGCCTCCAAAAACGGCGGGCCGAGGTTGCAGTGATAGAGCATCTGCATCTCGGCCGGCCCGGCGGAGCGGTTTTCAACGATGTCGTGGATCACTAAACGGTTCGATCCGGGCGCGGTGACGTAGGCCGCGGTCAGCCGCAGGTGCGGGCAGAACAGCGCCCCCTCCTCCACCTCGCCGCGGACGGTCAGCTCATATGGCGGGTCCGGCGACACCGACACCTCCACCGCGTCGGCCGGCCGGTTGGCGATGCGGCCGTGCAACGTCAGTTGGGCCAGGCCGCCGCCGCCGTCCTCGCCGGGCGGGCCGTTCGACGCCAATCCGCAGCGGCAAAGGAGTTCATCGAAGCCGGCCAGCCAGCCGAGGCCGCCGCGGTCGGCCAGCTCGACGTGGCGGGGGTGGACCGGGCCGGACGCCGGCGACCGCCAGCCGAGCGGCAGCCCGTGGAAGTCGCCGCGCCACAGCCCCATGCCGCGCGTCGGCAGCACCGAAAACGACAGGGCGCCGTTGTGGACCTCGACCAGATCGACGCCGTCGCGGAGGCCGCCGCGCAGCGTCCGCTTGCGGATCGACCAGTCGTGCGGCGTCGGCAGCCGCAGCGCGTCGTTGCCGACGGCGAAGTTGTCCAGCCACACGTCGCCGCGAACGTCGGTCAGCGTCCAGGTTTTGATGCGCGTCATGGCGGAAAGTCCTGCCATCTTTCCCCCTCTTCCCGGTACTCCGAGGAGAGCGATCCTATAGGTCTCATAGGACCTATAGGTCTCATAGGACTTATAGGCGTCTCTCCCCAGAGTACCGGGAAGAGGCGAGAGGTAGATCACTTGACGCCGTGCATCATCTTCTTGATGACGCCGACCAGCAAGAACAGCACCACGGCCGCCGCCGCCAGCGCGGTCATGATCCAGAAGAAGTAATCGATCGGCTCCATGGAACTCCAGCTCTCGCCGAACTGGCCGGCCGCGAAGTTCCCGAAGAAACTGGTCAGCAGCCACAGACCCATCAGCATCGTGGCGAACTTGGCCGGCGCCAGTTTGGACACCATCGACAGGCCCACCGGCGACAGGCACAGCTCGCCCAGCGTGGACAGGATGTAGAACCAGAACAGCCACCACGAACTGACCTGATACCGGGCCGACTCCTGATACAGCGTATCGACGGCCGTGCGTAACGCCGGGTCGCCGCCGGCCACCCGCAGCGCCTTCACGTCCTTGTCCGCCAGCCGCTTGTCGGTCACGGTCAGCGTCCGCGTCGCCTCGTCGAAGGAAACCTCGCCCTTGGGGAAGCCGGCGTATTGCAGGTCGAAACCGGGCGGCACGGGGTCGAGGCGGACGGAGGCGGAGAAATGGCCCGCGGCGTCGGGCTGGGCGTCCTGCGATTCCTTCTGCAATTCCTTGAGTTCCTTGACGTAGGAGTCCGGGGCGGTCTCTCGGACGATCAGGTCGCGTTCGGTGTCGGGCAGGACGCCGCGCAGCAACAGGGCGTGCGCGGCCGGGTCGTACGTCAGCCGGCCGCCCTGGAAGGGGCGATCCTCCTCCCTGGAGATAAGTTGATTCTTGTTGTTTACCTCTATCTTTTGAGGCAATCCGGCGGGAAGCTCGACGCGGGTGGGCTGGTCTTCGTATTTGCCGGAGAGAATCATCAGGCCGAAAGCGGAACTCATAAGGAGGACGCCGATGGCCATCTTGACCGGGGTGGACGGGTTGGCGCGGCGCCGTTCCAGCCAGACCCAGAGGACCGCGAACAGCGGGGCCAGCACGAAAATGGCCAGGGCGTTGATCGACTGGAACGCCTCGGTCGATACCGGGTTCCAGAAGGAGACGAAACCGTCCCACCAGCCCTGGTTGGCTTTGGCGGCCCGACTCGGCTTGAGTTGCCACATGGTGACCCAGCGCATCAGGCCGGACGATGGGGCCGGCACCGCCTCGCCGCCGCCTTCGGGCTGGGCCCCGGCCGTCGTCTCCGGATAAAGAGGCGGGACGGGCGCCTGGCTCGTCAGATAGCGATTGGTGGTCTTGTCGGCCCAGAGATTCATAGCGTTGCCGGCCTGCTCGAACGCCGCCCAAAAGAAGACCACGAACACGCCCAGGGCGTAGATGGCCAGCACCCGGTCGCGCTCGGCGTTGCGGACGCTGAACAGGATCCACGACGCGATGAGAGAGCAGACGGCCACGATGCCTAAGCCGACCAGGTTGTCGTTGGTTACCCAGTCCGACAGCGTGAGGTGCTGGAAGAAACCCGCGCCCGGCGCCGCCCAGGCGAGCAGCCGGACCAGGGCCAGCAGCGCCGTGCCGCCGGCGAGGACGCAGCCGACGACGCAGAGCAGCCCCGGCGTGACCCAGTTCAGCCAGGGGACGCTGGAGGGCGCCGTCTCGGCCCGCGCCTCCGACATCGCCCCGCCGGCCGAAGGGGATTCGTCTTCCCCGTCGCCATTGCCCCGAAGCAGCGCGGCGATCTGCTCGTCGGTCAGCGGCGCGACCGCCGTGAGCGTGCCGGTGGCCGGGTCGTAGCGCAGCTGCTGCTCAGTAAGGCCCGCCTTGCGGACATCGAACCCCGCCGGCAGCGCGGCGACGTGGACCTGTGAGGAGCCGCCCGCCGTTCGCAGCTGGCGTAGGGCCGTGGCGAAGGCGTCGGGCCGGCCGGCAGCGCCGGCGACAGGATCGGGTTGGGCCGCCTCCTGTTTCTTGTCGCCCTGGTCGAGTTCGACGACCCAGCGCATGCCGACGAGGTAGATGACGAGGCCGAAGACCATGCCGATGCCGGCCATGGTGAAGCCGGTGTGGTATTCGCCGACGGTGTTGAGTTCGAGCCAGCCGCAGATGAGCGGCGACAAAAAGGCGCCGAGGTTGATGCCCATGTAGAAGATGGTGTAGGCGCCGTCGCGGCGGGCGTCGTTCTGGGGGTAGAGCCGGCCGACCTGCGTGGACATGTTGGGCTTGAAGAAGCCGTTGCCGAGGATGAGGAAGACGAGGGCGGCGGTGAAGATCGAGTAGGCCTCGAAGGCCATGAGGAAATGGCCGACGGCCATGAGGACGGCGCCGATGATGACGGCCCGCTTGTTGCCAAGGTAGCGGTCGGCGAGGTAGCCGCCGAGGAGCGGCGTCAGATAGACGAGGCTGGTGTACCACTTGTAAATGGAGGAGGCGTCTTTCTGCGCCATCTTGAAGTAGTTGACCATGTACAGTACGAGCAGGGCGCGCATGCCGTAGTAGCTGAAGCGCTCCCACATTTCCGTGAAGAACAGGACGTAGAGGCCGACGGGATGGCCCAGGAAGTTCCGTTGCTTCACCGCGACGGCGGCCGGGCCGCCTGGTGTCACACTCATGGTCCGCGCCCTCGTCCGGCGGTGTCTGTAAGGCAGGGTGATTGTAACGGCGGCGTCGCGGCGTGGAAAGCAGAATGCCGCCGCAAAAAACACAACCCCCGGGGCGGCGACGCCTCATGCGTCACGGCCCCGGGGGTGCGTCGAATGCGTCATGGGAGAGAGAGGCGCCCATCAGGCGCAGATGCAAATGGCTTCGGTCTCGGTCAACTCAACGTCCTTGCGGGTCATCTCGTCGAGGATCACGGGGTGCCAGGACCGTTCCCGGCCGCCGAGAGGAACGTAGTTCTCGCGCGCCCAACGACGCAGGCGCAGTTCCTCGATAAAATCCACTTCCGCCGACACACTGCTTCGCATAAACCAAGTCCTCACAGGCCGAAGGGTCTTCCCACTTTTGGGAATTATGTGAGAAGTATATCGACTGGAGGCGTGAGGGCAAGGAACTTTTTCGATTTCCCGACGGTTTTTTTCTTGACCATCCATCCCTTTCCCCCGATTCACGAGTACGTTCACCGGAGGATGCTAGGAAGGGCGTCCGCGGCCGTGCGGGTCGTGCGGTCGGCCGGCGCGGAAAATCTTCGGGCCGGCCCGGTTTGGTTCACGTCCGGGGCAACCTGCGCCGTGGCCGCCGTGCGTGCCGGAAGCGCCCCCGCGCCGACTTGAGCAAAAAACGCGGGATTCTCCCGCCGCAGCGCGGCTGCCGCGGAAAACGCCGGGCGGCCGGACTTTTCGCCCCGGCGACGGCCGCTTTCGATGGCCGCCCGGTCGGCCGTGGGCAATGCTTGGGCGTCCGAACGGTGGCCGCCCTCAACGGGAAGGCGGGGCCGGCGGAAATCGCGGAACGAGGTTTTCAACGATGAAGAATGTCCTGTTTGCGGGGGCCGTGGCGGCGGCCCTGGCGCTGACGACCCTATCGCAGCAGCGGGCCGCCGCCCAGTGCTGCCCGCCCCAGTGCCAGCGCGGCGGCGAGATCTCTTTCAACACCGGGATCACGTTCGGCGTTCACTGGACGCCGAGCCACGGCCACTGGCAGCCGAACTGCTGCGGCCCCTACGGCGCCCCGTTCGGCCCGTATGGCTACGCACCGCCGCCGCCCAACGGCTACGGCCCTCCGCCCGGCCCCGGCGCGAGGCCGCCGGCCGCCCAGGCGGAGCAGGTCGGCGCCCCGAACGCGCCGGCCGCCCCGGCCGCCGCGCCGAAGGAGGCCCAGCCCGCCGTCCAGAGCATCGGCTACTCGTACCCGGCGCCCTATGACTACGGCTACGGCTACGGCTACTATTACGGATATCCCTACTACCAGGGGGCGGATTACGGCTACGGCCGTTGAGCAGGGACGGGCGGGCCGAGGGCCGCGTTCCCGCACGGGCGGGGTCTTCGGCCGGCTCGTTCCGCCGGACGCCCCCGGCGTCTTCGGACGCCGGGGGCGTCGTCCGCTTTCGGCCGCGCCCTACGGCCGGCCGGCGGTTTCAAGGACCTTACGGGCCTTGAGGTCGTAGCGGCCGCCGGCCTTGAGGGACTCGTAATCGGGGCCGCCGCCGGCTTTCGGGCCTTGATCGGGTCGGCCAGCCGTCGCGCCGCATCCCGGCCGGCCGACGAGGTTTTCGGGACCAACAGGAAACAGGCATTTGGGAACGAGGGGAGAAACCTGTCGGCCCGCGCGGCAAGTCATTTCTCCGGCCCCTCGTCCGCGTCGGGCGTGACGCGCGGCGTCGATTCGCCCGTACCCAAGTGCGTCTTGTCGAGCTGGTATTTTTCGAGCAGCCGGTACAGGGCGCGGCGGCTGACGCCGAGGGCGCGGGCGGCGTGGGCCTTGTTGCCCTTCTCCTCGCGCAGCACCGCCAGCACGTGCCGCCGCTGGGCGTCGTGCAGGTTGTAGCCCAGCTCATCCGCGCCGGCGGCCGCCGGCGCCGCCAGGAACAGGGCGTCCGGCAGGTCGTCCACTGTGATCAGGTCGCCCTCCGCCAGGATCTGCGCCCTCTCCAGCACGTTGGCCAACTCGCGCACGTTGCCCGGCCAGTCGTAACGCACCAGCGCCTCCAGCGCTTCCGGCGCCGCCCGACGACGCATCGGTCCCACCCGCCGCGTCGTCAGGAAATACTCGACCAATTCGGGGATGTCCGGCCGCCGCTCCCGCAGCGGCGGCAGCCGCAGCGTGATGACGTTGAGCCGGTAGTACAGGTCCTCGCGGAAGCGGTTCGACTTGATCTCGTCCTCCAGCACGCGGTTCGTGGCGGCTACTACGCGCACGTCGGCGCGCTGCTCCGTCGTGCCGCCGACGCGGCGGAAGTGGCCGTCCTCCAGCACGCGCAGCAGCTTGGCCTGCAGGCCGACCGCCATCTCGCCGATCTCGTCGATGAACAGCGTACCGCCCTCGGCCACCTCCACCAGGCCCGGCTTGGCCTGCACCGCCCCGGTGAAGGCGCCCTTCTCGTGGCCGAACAGCTCGCTCTCCAGCAGACCCTCCTGCAAGGCGGCGCAGTTGATGGTCACCATCGGGCTGTCGCGCCGCGGACTGCCGGCGTGGATCGCGCGGGCCACCACCTCCTTGCCCGTACCGCTCGGGCCGCGCACGAGGACCGTGGCGTCGGTCGGCGCCACCTTCTCGATCAGGGCCGCGATCTTCTGGATCGCCGGGCCGGACCCGACCAGCCGGTGGCGAGGCTCCTCGCGGTGCAGGTGCTGTACCAGCCGCCGCTCCCGACGGGCTAATAGGACCTTTTCATAGGCTTTTTGGATGTGGACTTCCAGGTCGGGCAGGTGGAACGGTTTGAGCAGGTAGTCGTAGGCGCCCTTCTTCATGGCGGCCACGGCCGTCTCCACGCTGCTGTGGGCGGTCAGGAGCAGCGCCTCCAGGTCGGGCTGACACTCCTTGAGCTTCTCCAGCAGTTCGACGCCGTTGATGCCGGGCAGATGCAGGTCGAGGACGGCCACGTCGAAGCGCGCCTTGGCGGCGATTTCCAAGGCCTGCTCGCCGCTGCCGGCGTCGGAGACGGCCACGCCCTTACGCTCGAAGCGGCCGACCAGCGTGCGGCGCATCTGTTCGTCGTCGTCCACGAGCAGCAGGCGGATCGGCGTGCGGGGGGTGTTCGACATCGGCTTCCCTCTTCCGGCGAGCGGCCGGCGTGAGCCGGCTGATGATCGCTTCGATCAGCCGGCTCACGCCGGCCGCTCGCCGGCGCCGCCCGGCGGCTTCCGCGGCACGGTGAAATAGAACCGGCTTCCCTCACCCGACGTGCTTTCGACCCACACGCGGCCGCCCCCCTGCTCGACCACGGTGCGCACGAAGTACAGACCGAGGCCGGTGCCGGCGCGACGGCCGGCCTCCCCCGGCCCGCGCACGAACGGCTCGAACAGCCGGTCGCGGATCGTCTCCGGCACGCCCGGCCCGTTGTCGGCCACGCAGAAGACGTAGAAATCGCCGTCCTCACGCCAGGCCACCTCGACCCGGCCCGGCTCCTTGTCCAGGTAGTTGACGGCGTTGGCGATCAGGTTCGCAAGGGCTTCGCGTAGTTGCACGGCGTCGGCCCACACCCGCGCCGCCTTCTCCGGCAGCACCAGCTTCACGTCGCGGCCCTCGGCGTACAGCCCGAACCGCGCATGCAGCGCCTCGAAAATCGGCCCCGTGTCCACCAGGGCCGCCCCCTGCCCGGTCGGCGACGCGGCCAGCATCTCGCCCAGCAACTCCGACAGCTTCCAGCAGCGTCGCGTCAGATTGGTGAGTTGCTCGGCGCCGGCCGCACCCATGTCCGGGCCGGCCGAGTCCTGAAGGTCTTCCAGGCCGGTGATGACGGCCGCCAGGCCGCCGCGGATCTCGTGGCTGGCCATCTTGTGCAACCGCTCCTCGCGCCGCTGGGCCTGCCAGTACAAACCGAGGGCCTGCTGCAATTCCTCGTTGCGCTGCCGCAGCTGGGCCGTCGCTTCCTGGAAGTAGGTGTCAAGAGCCAGGCCCACGTCGAGGAAAATCACCTTCACCAGCGACAGCAACAGCGGCAGCACCTTCTCCAAGTCGTCGCCGAAGGCTCGTACAAATATCGGAAATGTCAGCTGAATGTACTGGTTGTACGCGCCCAGATACCAGACCGGGGATAGGCCGATGCGCTGGTGGGCGACGCCGACGCGCAGCCGGCCCTCGAAGTAGGCCACGTCGAACACGCCGTCCAGCAGCTGCGAGAAGTACTCCGCCTGCAAGCCCTTGAGCTTCCGGAGTTGCTCGGAGTCGCGGAGGTAGGCGCGTGTGTGCGGGTCGGCGAGCAGGTGCTCGTAGAACCGCTCGGCGAATCCGCGGGCGTGTTCGGCGAAGGCGTCGCGGAGGGCGCGGACATTGGCGGCGTCCGCCTCGGTCAGCCCCAGGAACGCCTTGCGGCGGCGGCGTTCCGCTTCATCCATCCCGTAGCGCTGCAGAAACGGCATGTGCGACCTCGGCGCGAAGTCCCAACCCCCCGGCGTCGAACGCCGGTCGCCTGTCGTCGTGGCGTGGTCGTGGACTTGCATTGTGTCGCCGCGATGCCTTTCGTGCAAGGGTGGGGCGGCCGAACGCCGAGCGGTTTCCTTCCCGCCGGGCCTTCTTGCGGGCCGCCGGGGTGTTGGCAAAGCGGATGCCGAAAGATCACCCTCGCCGCAAAGAGGCGTCTTGCCCTGAAAATCCCTCAATTTTTGCCGAACAAATGCCGACACGAATCGTGGGGGCGCGGTTGCGGAGCGCGGCGACCGTGCGAATCCGCACGCGCCCGGTTCGTTACCGCACGCGCCCACGGATTCATCGGCGGGACGCCGCCCCCCGGTGAGCCTGTGCGGCCTCCGCCCGTCGTGTGCGGAATCGCCCGCCTTCACCCCGCCCGCCGCGCCCCGCTCTTCCTATCGGCGTCTGCCGGAAATGAGCTTGATAGTCGGGATTTGCTCCCGTGCCAATCGGCCGGGGCCGCATCGGGCACGGGGCTTGCTTGGTCGAGCGGCGCGTACACGGCCCCGGTAGCCGTGTCCGGCGGCCTGACCAACCCGGAGGTGAGCGAACGGCTACGGCGCTGGGGTCCGAATGAGACGCCGGAGGAGCGGGCCAATCCGGTCCTGCTGGCCCTTCGGAAGTTCTGGGGGCCGGTGCCGTGGATGCTCGAATTGACGCTGGTGCTGGAAATCGCCTCGGGAAAGTTCGTCGAGGCCGTCATCATCGTCGGCCTTCTTTTCCTGAACGCCACAGTCAGCTTCGTGCAGGAGGGCCGGGCGCGGCGCCCTCGCCTTGCTGCGTCGGCGGCTCGAAGTGCGGGCGCGGGTCCGCCGCGACGGCTGCTGGCAGTTGGTCCCGGCTCGGGACCTTGTGCCGGACGACGTGGTTCACGTGCGCGTCGGCGATTTTGTACCGGCGGACCTGCTCGTCCTGGACGGCGGCGTCCTCCTCGATCAGTCCGCGCTGACGGGCGAGTCGTCCCCGGTGGAGACGGGATCGGGAAAACCGGCCTGCGCGGGGGCCGTGGTCCGGCGCGGCGAGGCGACGGGCCGCGTCACGGCCACGGGCGGCCGCACTTCCTTCGGCAAGACGGCCGAGCTAGTCCGGACGGCCCACACCCCCAGCCGTCAGGAAGCGGTGATCCTCACCATCGTCAAGTATCTGGCGGCCTTTGACGTCGTTCTGCTGGTCGTCCTCCTGGCCTATGCCTGGTTCTCGAACCTTCCCTGGGCGGAAGTACTGCCCTACGCCCTGATTCTCCTGGTCGCGTCCGTCCCGGTCGCCCTGCCGGCGACCTACACTCTGGCCACCGCCCTTGGCGCGCTGGAACTGGCTAAGCGCGGGGTGCTGGCGACGCGCCTGGCGGCCGTCGAGGAGGCGGCCGCCATGGACGTGCTGTGCAGCGACAAGACGGGGACCATTACCGAAAATCGGCTCGCGCTGGCCACCCTGCGGGCCTATCCCCCCTACAGCGAACGGGAGGTGCTGCGGTTCGCCGCCCTCGCCTGCGATGAGTCCACCCAGGATCCCATCGACCTGGCGCTCCTCGGCCCGGCGCGGGAGCAGGGTTTGCTGGCCGATCGGCCCCCGCTCCTCCAGTTCGTCCCCTTCGACCCCGCGACCAAGCGGTCGGAGGCCCGCCTGCGCGACGGCGATCGAACGCTCCGCGTGGTCAAGGGGGCGCCGGCGGTCATCGCCGGGCTGGTTGCAGACGGGCCGGATCTCCATGAGGACGTGAGCGAGCTGGCCGCGAAAGGCCTCCGCATCCTGGCCGTCGCGGTGGGCACGGAAGGGCGCTTGCGGATGGCCGGCCTGGCGGCCCTGCACGACCCGCCCCGACCGGAATCCGCCGCCGTCGTGCGGCGTCTGAACGACCTCGGTGTCCGCACGGTCATGGTCACGGGCGACGGCGAGGACACCGCCCGCGCCGTCGCCCGTGCGGTGGGGATCGAGGGCCGCGTTTGTCCCGCGGGCGGCTTGCATGAGGGGATGGGGGCCGACGTGCTGAAGTACGGCGTCTTCGCCGGGGTTTTGCCGCAGGACAAGTTCCGCCTGATCGACGCGCTGCAACGGGCCGGCCACGTGGTCGGAATGACGGGCGACGGCGTCAACGACGCCCCGGCGCTGAAGCAGGCCGAGGTCGGCGTCGCCGTGGCCAACGCCACCGACGTGGCCAAGGCCGCCGCCAGCCTGGTGCTGACGCGGCCGGGATTGGCCGACGCCCCGGAGGCGGTCGAGACCGGCCGTCGCATCTACCAGCGCCTGCTGACCTACACCCTGAACAAGATCGTCAAGACCTTCCAAATCGCCCTTTTCCTGACGGCCGGTCTGCTCGCCACCGGCGTCTTCGTGACGACCCCCCGCCTGGTCTTGCTCCTGCTGTTCGCCAACGACTTCGTAACGATGTCGCTGGCCGCCGACCGGGCGTCGTTCTCGCGGGGGCCAGTCCGCTGGCCCGTCCGCGCCCTCGTGGCCGCGGCCCTGGCGCTCGCCCTCGGCTGGCTGGCGCTCTCCTTCGCCGTCTTCTTCGTCGGCCGAGACGTCCTTGGCCTGGACCTGCCGCGTCTGCAAACGCTGATCTTCCTTCTGCTCGTCTTCACGGGACAGGCGAACGTCTATCTGGTGCGCGAGCGCGGGCGATTCTGGCGGTCGGCGCCGGGCCGGTGGTTGCTGGTCTTCTCCGTCGCGGACGTCGTCGCCGTGAGCGTCCTGGCGTGCGGCGGATTCCTGATGGCCGCCGTCCCCGCGGTCCTGGTCCTGGAACTCCTGGCGGTGGTTGCGGCCTACGGCGTGCTGCTCGATTTCCTCAAGGTTTGGCTTTTCCGGGCGGCCGGCGTGGCCTGACCGGGCGCCGCCCGGCGGCCCGGCCTCTTTTGGGGGACCTCTCATGGTCCACTCTCTTCTCATCGCCCTCGACGGCTCGGCCTTCGCGGAGCACGCCCTGCCGCTGGCGTTGGCCCTGGCGCGCCGGGCGGGCGCCCCCCTGGAGGCCGCCCTGGTCCACGTCCCGCTGGCATTCCTGGACGTGGAGGGCATGTCGGCCTACGCCCTCGAAGAGGACGCGAGGGCGGAAAAGCGCGAGCGCGCCTACCTCGACGACTGGCTCCGCCGGACGGCGGCGAACTCCCCCGCGCCCCTGACGGTGAAACTGCTGGAAGGCCTCGGAGTCGCCGAAACCCTCAACAACCATGCCGTCGCCCGGGGCGTGGATCTGGTGGTGATGACGACGCACGGCCGCGGGCCGCTGACGCGCGCCTGGCTCGGCGGCGTCGCGGACGAATTGGTGAGACGGTCGGCGGCGCCCGTCCTCGTGATCCGGCCGCGGGAAGCGGCCCCCGACCTCACGCGGGAACCGGAGATCCGGCGCATCCTGATTCCGCTCGACGGTTCGGCCCTCGCCGAGAAAGTCCTGGCGCCCGCGCTGGAACTCGGTACTCTCACGGGGGCCGAGTATACGCTGCTCCGTGTGGTCGACCCCGCGACGGCCGGCGAATCGTCCGCCGGCGCCCTTCGTGCCGAAGCGGAGGCTTACCTGGGGCGCGTCGCCGAGCGGTTGAAGGGGCTGGGGGCGCGTGTGCGAACACGCGTCGTATCTGGCCGGCAGCCGGCCGTCGCCATCCTGGAGGAAGCCGCGACCGGCGGCGGCGATCTCATCGCCCTGGCGACGCACGGGCGGCGTGGGGCGGCCCGGCTTCTGCTGGGCGGCGTCGCCGACAAG
>Ga0182024_10012272_pt1 | contig 16985 bp, 14 predicted proteins | sample P32metaG_FD_120480 | JGI IMG/M metagenome (GOLD analysis project Ga0182024, IMG submission 120480) | Permafrost microbial communities from Stordalen Mire, Sweden - P3-2 metaG (Illumina Assembly) | ecosystem: Environmental > Terrestrial > Soil > Wetlands > Permafrost | place: Sweden: Stordalen...
AGCCCTCTCGGTGACGCCCTCAACGCGGACATCTTCCCCAGAACCGGCAGACGCTCATCCTGCACGCTCCGAAAATCACCATTCCGGAATCGACGATGTGATCGACCTTCCCAGCCAGGACGCTTCCGGCCAATCGATTCTCTCCGCGGTGATTAAGAAAGCCGCTGGCAGCTTGATCGAATGCCCGCTTCGTCCGCCGATGTGCGTCGAGGCGCGCATCGCCGTCGATCGGGACCGCACGCTGGTGCTGTTGGTCGTCGCCAGCCAGGGCTTGGGCGAGCTTCGCTCGATCAGCTCTGCCTACCGCTGGCTGCGCGAGAACCGCGAACTCATCGGGATGGCCCTGCCCCAGTTCTCCATTGACCCGCGCCAATCGCCGCGCCTCCGGCTGCTGGTCGATCGCGCCGACCTGACCGCCGAGGCCCTCCAGGCCATGCTCGGCAGCGACCACGTCTCGGTCCAAGCCTACCGCAAGCTCCGCTGGGGCGAACGCCTGGGCGTGTTCCTCGAAGCGGCTTGAGCATTCAATCAAGCCGGCCCCGCCGCTTGCCCCTTCGCGGAGAGCGAGAATGTGTGCTACCCGCGAAGGGTCAAGCGGCGGTCCCGCCATTCCGGTAGCGGGTTCTAATCTGAATCGTGCGCGGCTGGTGCGATCAAGCACGACACGCCATCTTTCCGCCCGGGCAGGACAATGCCGTCCTTCACATTTAGTTCGCTCGTCCCCCGTGCGACTGCACGTGCTTGATGATCAATCGCACGTCATAGGCCGAGAGGCCTTCGCGCTCCGCCGCGTCCAGCAGGCGTTGCATCATCAGCGGGGGAATTTCGCCCTTGACCATTGCCCCGGCAGCCATCTGGGCAATTCGCTGGTGCCGCGGGTCCATTCTGATCGGCGCAGTCGGCGCTCCCGCCGGAACGGGCACGACGCTCGACGATCCAGTGCTTGCCTGCGATGACGCGCGGCGCCCCGGAGTCGGGGCCGAGTAGCCGCTGATGGCGCGTCCCTCGTCCTCGACCGGTTCGTAGGCGGACTGAATCGCCACGCGCCCCGGCCCGGTCAAATGCAGCCACATCAGGCGGTGGCTCATCCATCGATATCCCGTCGGATACTGCACGTTCAGCCCCATCGAGACCGACCGGTCTTTGTAGACCAGGGCCTTGGGCTTGATAAGCAGGCTCTGACCCGCCGCCAACTGGCGGACGAAGACGTTGCCCCCGGCGTGCAGTAGAAGAAGTCCGGGCCGCTCCAGTGCCGTGAAGCGGTCCATGTATCGTCCCGCGGGATAATGATATTCCGTCTCCGTGCCGCGTTGGGACGAGACCCAGAGGCCGGTATCGAACCAGGTGTAATTCACGTTGCTGGTGGCGGCCAGCAGCAGGTGCTCGCGCACATCGATCGCATGGCCGGCATCGAGCGGCAGCGCAATCATCTCGCCCGGTTCATCTCGCGAAAATGCGATATGCCCCGGCCCATGCGCCTCGGCCATCACCACCGGCATCCCCGCCAGCATCCGCGTGAACGCGCCCGCCAGCGGCATCCGCTTGATCTCCACCTGCACGTCCTTCCAGAGCAGCACGTGATGGGCAAAGTAAACGCTGTCTCCCGAGGCCAGATTGAAATCCGCGACCGGGACGTACATTCCTTCGATCTGGCAGGTCGATGACCCGACCCGCAGCCGGGCCATGTCCTTGATGGGCGGAAGTTCGATCCAGCCGGAATCCGAAGCCTTTTGCGACCGCTCCACCGTCGCGCCGCAGCCGGGACACGAAAGCTGCGAGGAATCGATCACCGCGCCGCACCAGCGGCAACGTGAAACGGGTGCATGCGAATGAGACGCAGGATCCTGGGCCGGCATCGCAGCCTCCTCAGAGACGGTCACGACGATTTGTGATGCTTGTACATGGACTGGATTCCGACCCGGCCTGGGCCGGTCATGCGCGCCAGGGCCATGCCGGCTCCGCCCAGCAGGCCCGCGCCGGTGCGCTGCATCTCGACGTTCATGGTGACGGTCGCGTCCTTGTAGAGAAAACCGCCGGGCTCGACCAGGATGCACTCGCCGGCTTTGAGCGTGCGTTGGAAGACGTTGCCGTACCCGTGCAACATGAGCAGCCCGCTCTCGCCGGCGGTGACGAAGCGGTCCATGAACATCCCTTCGCCGCCGAAGAGGATATTGAAGAATCCCTTGATGCGAATGAAGGAATACTGGATCGAGTGCGACGCCAGCAGAAACGCGTGCTCGCGCACGTCGAGTTCCATTCCGGGGTGCAGCGGGAGCACGACCAGCTCTCCCGTCGCATCGCGCGAGAACGCGACGTGCCCCGGCCCATGCGCCTGCGTGACCGCGAAAGGCATCCCCGCCAGCATGCGCTTGATGGCGCCGCCCAACGGCATGGCCGCCAGCGAGATCGCCGGGTCCTGCCAGAGCAACACGTGGTGCTCGAAAAAAACCGAATCACCCGGCCCGAGCATCACGTCCGCCACCGGCACGATTTCCCCCTCGACCTGGCAGGTGCTGTGGGAGAACTGGAATTCGGTCATGTCCTTGAGCCGGGGCGCGGCGGCCCAGCCGGAATCGCTTACCGTGTTGCGCACGTCCAGCGGCGCGCCACAACTGCGACAACTCACCGCGCCCGGCAGATTCTGCCCCCGGCACCACTGACAGACGATTCGCTGCTCTGGTCCCATTCCAGCCAAGTCTACCGGGCTCAAAGATTTATTCACCGCGGAGACGCGGAGGACGCAGAGAAAAGAAAGGAGAAACAGAGAAGAGATAGATCCGCAGATTGCGCAGATTTTCGCAGATTAAAAGAATTCAAATCTGCGTAAATCTGCGCAATCTGCGGATCTATCTCCTCTCTTCTCTCGGTCCCATCTCTGCGTCCTCGGCGTCTCTGCGGCGAATCGTCTGTTTAGTTCGTCTGGTGGATCGCGGGCTTCAGGGTCCATGCCTGCAGGCGCGCGATGTCGAGGATGTGGGGGGCGCGGAAGCCGGCTTTGTGGATGATCCATCCGCCGTAGACATTTGGGCCGTCTTGGACGACGCGGTCGGCGGTGAGCAGTTTGATGCCGGTCGGCAGGGTCACCGAATCGGGGAACTTCTTCACCTCTGCCCGCCGCGCCAGGACCTGGGCCATGGCGACCAGGAAGTCGGCAGGAGCCACCGCGTCAGCGCCGATGAAGACCCGCGCGGGAATGCGATGCCGCTGGCGGACGAAGTCGGCGGCATCCAGCGTCGCGTCGCGGAACGCGGGCCAGGGGATTGGATCGCGCAACTCCGAGCCGGATGGCGAAGCGCCGTCAGGGCCGAGCAGCCCGGCGGGAATTCGAAGCGCGCCGTCTTCGTCGTCGGAATGAATCGCGCGGGTTAAGGCGTTGCAGAGCAGCCAGAACTGATCCGCCGGCGAGAACGCTTTGTCTCCAATGACGCGGAAGTCGATGCCGGGCGAATCGGCCGTCGCTAGTTGCCGGGACAGTTCCATCACTTCCTCGTCGGTCGCGTTCTCGGCGGTGGTGCGGTCGGGGTAAAGCTTGGGCAACTGCGACGCGGTGACGAACTGAACGCCGGGCGAGGCACGCATGTGGTCGAGGTAAGCGCCGAACCGCTCGAAGGCCGCTTCAGTTTCCGGTGCGGGCCGCTGCGGCGGGGCTTTCCAGTCTTCTCGGGGCGGGTTGGCGCCACGGCTGAAATTCACCGCGTCCCAAAACTTCTGATGCACCCATTCGCAAGGGTGGTAATAAATGCTGATCAACCCGCCGCCCTCCGCGGCTAGGCGTGATGCGATCTTGTCGAACGCTTCGTCGCCCCGTTCCAAGCCGCCAGGTTCAAACAGGTCCATGCGCGTCTCGTTGGGCGACATGTCGTAAACGACGAGCGCGCCGCAATACCAGTACGGCCTGCCGTGAAGCCCGATGTGATTTCCCGAATCGAGATAGCAGGGGATGCCGTCATTTGAGACGCCGCATTGACCGAGGGCGGCAATCGCCTGCGGCGCCCAGGATGAGCCGGGCTGGCCGTAGCAGACCAGCGACGGCACGCCGAAGATTCGTCGCACGTCAGCCGCGCCGCGGGCTTCGTGGCGGACGAATTCCTCCATCCCGTCGAGCAACCCGCAATCGGCCAGGTATTCCGCCGGTGCAGGATGGACTGAGTGCAAGTTGGAGTGGTAGCCGATGTCGTGCTGCTTGAGCGCGTCGATCACGTCGCGCCGGCCGCGGCGTTCCAGCACGCGCGCTTTCTCGCCCACAACCTTGAACGTGCCTCGGATTTGCCGCTGGGCGAGCATCTCTGCCAATCGCTTGTCGGCATCATCGTCGGCGGGAAGGAGGTAGTCCTCGGTGTCGAACCAAAGGATGACATTGACTGCCGCTGTCGCCGCCGCGGGCGGTGTCGTCTGCCCGCGCGCCGGCAGTGCTCGCACCAGCGACAGCGATATGATGATCAAGAGGATCGACAACGTCGATCGGCGGTGGAAGTTGGGCATCAAGCCATTTTAGCGGTTTTGAAAAAATAGGTGCGGTCTTCGACCTCCGAACACGTCGTCGGCCTCAATGCCCACCCTCCCACGGGCGGGACGCCCGTGCTACAAAGGATGACGACACCGATCAGGGAGAGCCGGCCCGTCCTCGGGCCGTACTGCCGCATCCTGCGCGGCCGTCCCCTTCGGCCGTAGAATGCTGCTCGATGCCGCTCCCCCGCGTGCAACTCGACAGCTCCCGTCCCGGCGCATCCGGTTGGACGTGTGGCACGAGCGCCGCGACAGCCACACTGCGGTGCGCATCAGACGGCCATGTGACGCGATTGCTGGACGCGGCAGGTATTCAGCGAGAATGGAGCAATCCGCCGGAGGCGCTGGCGTGGCTCGAGGCCGACGTTCGCGATCGGCCCGGCGCTCGCTGGGTAGGCTTCATCAGCTATGACTTGGGACGATGGTTCGAGAAGTTACCGGTGACAGCGGCGGATGATCTGCGACTGCCGCTGTTCCAGTTCGCTCGAGTGGAGAGCGAGAGTGCTCCGTTTCCCCGCAAAATTTCACCGGATAGCGGCGCGGCTAAGGTCGTGCAATCGACCTTCAGTCGCGCCCAATACCTGTCGGCCATCGAACGCGCCATCGACTATATCTGTGCCGGAGACGTGTTCCAGGTGAACCTGTCGCAGCGATTCACAGCGCCGCTCGGCGAGCTTCCTGAGGCGATTTATCGTCGGTTGACCGAGCGGTCTGCATCCCATTATGGCGGGCTGCTGGATTTCGGCGACTATGCCCTGATCTGCAATTCCCCCGAACTGTTCCTTCGGGTCACCAGCGATTCGCGCACGGGGGAGCGTCGGGTCATTACCCGTCCAATCAAGGGAACGCGGCCAAACTTGCCAGGCATGGACGAGCAGCTTCGCGACAGTGTGAAGGACGCCGCCGAGCTAAACATGATCGTGGATTTGGAACGCAATGACCTGGGTCGGGTTTGCCGCATCGGAACGGTCAAGGTCACCCAGCCCCGAACCATCGAATCGCACCCGACGGTCTTCCATGGCGTGGCAACGGTGGAAGGCACGCTCCGCGAAGACGTTTCCTTTGTCGATCTCCTCCGCGCCACCTTCCCGGGCGGCAGCGTCACCGGCGCTCCCAAGATCCGTGCGATGCAGATCATCGAAGAACTCGAGCCCGTCCGTCGCGGGCCGTATAGCGGCGCGATCGGCTACCTGGACTCGGACGGCACAATTGAATTCAACGTCGCCATCCGCACCATGATCGCCACCGCGGGCGAAATTCACATCCCCGTCGGCGGGGGCATCGTTGCCGATTCCGACCCTGCGGCAGAATACGAGGAGACGCTGGTCAAGGCCCGCGCCATGTTCGCGGCTTTGGGGTTGTCATTGCCTTCTGAGCAGGGGAGAATTCGGCAATGAGCACGCGTGCGGCCATCACACCAGAGGCCCGAAGTGGGTTGGCGGAAGTGGTCCCGCCGCTCGAGCCGGGCGATCATCTCTCGCGTGATGAGTTCGAGCGCCGCTACGAAGCCATGCCGGGAGCTCCCAAAGCAGAACTGATCGAAGGAGTGGTGTATATGGCGCCTCCGGCAGTCCGATGGGATTATCATGCGACTCCGCACTCCTATTTGACCACTTGGCTGGGTACATATGCGCTGGCGACTCCAGGGCTGCAACTGGGCGACAACGGTTCGGTGCGGCTCGATTTGGACAATGAACCACAGCCCGATGCGGCGCTGGTCATACAGCCTGCGTTCGGTGGGCAGGCGCGATTTGCCGATGATGGATTTCTCGAAGGAGCGCCGGAACTGGCCGCCGAGGTCTCGGGCACCAGCGTGAGCATCGATCTCAACGCCAAGCTTCATGCCTACCGCAGAAACGGAGTCAAGGAATACCTCGTTTGGCGCGTCCGGGATCGCGTCATCGACTGGTTCGCACTCAGTTGCGGCCAGTACGAGCCCCTGCCGCGGCTAGATGCGATTATCCGTAGCGAAGTTTTTCCGGGCCTGTGGCTCGCTCCCGACGATTTGATTAACCACCGTCGCACCGCGCTGGCAACCCTGCACCAAGGGCTTGCGTCGCCGGAATATGCTGCATTCGTCTCGCGGCTCCGCGCCGCCGGCGCTGAATGAATTCAATGAGCGAAGTTTGGCTCAACACCCAGTTCGTGGGCGAATGCGCGGCCTTGGGTTCACGATTAGCCATCGCCATGTCTGTGGCTTTGGGGTTGTCATTGCCTACGCAGGTGGGGAGAATTCAGCCATGAGTACGCGTCTGGTCACGCCACAAATGCTGCCCCTCGCGCCGGGCCAGGAAGAGATTCCTTGGCTGGAAACTGGCGATCACCTGAGCCGCGACGAGTTCGAGCGACGCTACAACGCCATGCCCGAGGGCATGAAGGCCGAACTGATTGAGGGAGTGGTGTATATGGCGCCTCCGGCATTACGATGGGACTATCACGGCACTCCCCATGCCAATCTAATGTTCGTGCTGGGATACTATCGATCAGCGACGCCCGGGGTCACCGTGGGCGATAACAGTTCGGTACGGCTCGACCTCGACAATGAGCCGCAGCCCGACGCCGCGATGGTCATTCATCCAGCCTACGGCGGCCAAGCCAAATTCAGCTCCGACGGTTTGCTCGAAGGCGCGCCCGAATTCGTCGGCGAAGTTTCCGCCACTACCGTAAGCATCGATATGAACGCGAAGTTGCGCGCCTATCGGCGCAACGGCGTGCGCGAATACCTCGTCTGGCGCGTTCGCGAAAAAGCCATCGATTGGTTTTCCCTGAGGAACGGGCAATTCGAGCCGTTGCCGCAGACGGACAATATCATCCGCAGCCAGGTCTTTCCCGGCCTCTGGCTGGATCCCGCCGCGCTTATTGATGACGATCCCACGAGCGTCCTGCGGGTCCTCAATCAGGGACTGGCGTCTCCCGAGCACGCGGCGTTCGTCGCGCTTTTGAAATCTCGTGTGAGTGGTTCCTGACTCCATGCCCGATGTCTGGCTGAACAATCAGTTTGTAGAGGAAAGCGCCGCTTCGGTCTCCATTCGCGACGCCGGTCTGTTGCACGGCGCGGGCGTGTTCACGACGATGCGCGCCCGCGAAGGCCGCGTGTCGCGGCTCGCGCAGCATCTGCGGCGGCTGCGCGATTCGTGCGAGGCGTTATTTATTCCGCTGCAACACACCGATGCCATCCTTGAAGCAGCCGCAACGGAGTTGCTGGAGCGAAACGGATTATCCGATGCCCGCCTGCGGCTCACCGTCACGCGCGGATCGGTTGCGCAGGATCCGCTGCACGGGATGCGCGTCGAACCCAACCTAATTCTGACCGCTGGGCCGTTCGAGCCTTATCCGGTGGAGTATTATCAGCGCGGACTGACCGTCGTGCTGCTGGACGATCAAAAGCTCAACCCGTACGACCTTCAGGCGGGACACAAAACACTCGATTATTTTTCGCGGCTGGCCGCGCTTCGCGAAGCCAATCGTCGGGGCGCGGGCGAGGCGCTTTGGTTTAACGTCCACAACTATTTGCAGTCCGGCAGCATCAGCAACGTGTTTATCGTCGAGGATGGGAAGCTGGTGACACCGCCTACTCCCGCCGAACTGCGCGAGCCGGCCGTGGCTAATGAGATACCATTTTCCCGAAGTAACGTGTTGCCGGGCGTCACCCGCGCGGCAGTGCTCGAACTGGCCCTGGCGGCTGGCATCCGGGTAGAAATCGGGGCGATCGACGTGAATCGGCTGCTGGGAGCCGGCGAACTTTTTTTGACCAACAGCATCATGGGAGTCATGCCGGTTTGTCGAATCGAGCAAAACGCGGTTGGAGAGGAGCGTCCGGGACCGATCACGCTTCAACTGGCTAACGCATTTCGCGAGCAGGCCTGAGGCTCGGACTCTGTCGTTGACTCGCTCTCTGCTTTGATAAAAATGGAGTGCTTCCAGCAGAATTCGCAACTGCCGGAGGGCGTTTCCGTAAAAGTGTCACAAAATCGTATTTCCAGCGTCCGACGTGGTTTAAGTGCGCATAATTCAGATTTTACCCATATAGTGGGGGAACACTTTTCCCATCATGCCCGATTGGTCCCAAATTGGTTCCCGAGCTGTGAGTAATGCCAATGAACAACTGCATTCCGTTTATGGTCTTGGTGACGCTGTTTTCTGCCGTGCTAGCTGGCGCTCAAGTCGTGCCGCCACCGGGGCACGACAGGGACTGGGACCAAGGGTACGGCGCTGGATTTGGCGATGCGATCACCGCCGCGGCGCGGCTCGGGCCGCCGGCGTGGCCGGCGGATGTGACTTACAAGCCCGACGCCACCTATCACATCGCCCCCACCGGCAGCGACAAGCTTTCGGACGGATCGGTCGCCCGGCCGTTCGCTACCATTGGCCGGGCTCTTCAGCAGATCCACAATGACCGCGCCGGCGCCAGCCCGCCCAAGCTTGCGGAAATCTCCTATCGCGCGGATGGCACCTATTTGCAGAATCAGATCATCACCGAGAATGGCCTGCTCATCGATAGCTACGGCGCGACGAACCTGGAGCAACGGCCCAAGATTAACAGCGACTATACGCCGTTTTTGTGGCTCAAGGCATCCGATGTTCATCTGCAAAACCTCCGGCTCGCAGGCACCGTGGCCGCGAACACCAATCCGGAGGGGAGCTTCGGCATCTACTGCAATGGCGGAGACAACATCACCCTCGATTACTGTGAGATCGACGGTTTCCAAATGAACATCGTGCTGATCAGCGGCGCCACGCACGTGCGGCTCTACCACAACTTCATCGCCAACTCCTGGACGCCCAAGGCACAGACCATGAGCTGTTCGGGCCTGTATACCGAATGCGTTTCCCCCGACGTCCAATGCAATATCTTTTATCACAACGGATGGCGCGCTCCGTTTGATGTCAAGAACGCGGCGATGGTGCAGGCGATGATGTTCCGGCATGGGTGGTATGAAAACCCCGGCTCAAATGCGGTGGGGGGGACGGACAAATTCAATCTTTATCTGCGCAACGCCTGCACCGGCCACCAGTGCCGGGCCGGCGGGAGTGACACCGAGTGGTGCGTCTTTTGGGACAACGGCAACGCCTGCGATCTGCTAACCACCGGCGGAGAATCCAACACCCTCGGCGGCCAGGTCGGCCACTGTGCCTTCTTCGGCAATCTCACCCGCGACTTCGTCAGCAACGGCGGCGGCGTGCTGGGCCAAAGCGCCGCCGACGACTTTCACGACCTGCTTTTTGCCGGCGGCGCCCAGTCGATGCAACTTCCGCCGGCGATCATGATCGGCTGGAAGAACGCCGCCCCCGCGACGATCACCGCCACCTTCACCTACTGCCGCGGCATCTGGCCGACGACGGATGTGATGCTCCTCAGCGGACGCACCGCGATGCAGACCGGCGTCGCCATTCGCAAGCCCAACGCCACCGAGCACGTGCCAACCCTGCTCGATTTTCTTGGCACGAAAGACGACGTGTCCACCGCCGCGCTCCTGCGAAAGAACCTGCACAATCCCAAGTTTTCGGCGCAGACGGTGGTCGGATGGTTGACGCGGTCGCTGCCGAACTAGAGCGGTTTTCATTTTGCTGGATCGCCAGCGAATCGGTTGCGACTCCGCGTCTTATCCCCTCTCCCTCCGGGAGAGGGTTAGGGTGAGGGGAAATCGGTGGCGCGTTTCCTTGCCAATCGATGTCTATCGCGACTTCCCCTCACCCCGGCCCTCTCCCGGAGGGAGAGGGAGGAAGAGGGAGAGCCGCATCGAATCCGCGCCACCTATTTGGGAAACGCTCTAAGCGTGCCGATCCGAACATCTACTCATCGGCGCCTCTCAGAACGTGCCGGTAGTCCGAACGAGGGCGCACAAGGCGACCAGCCACCGTCCGGGATCGCGCGGCGGCTTCTTGACGAGATCAATCAGGATCCGCGGAGATGGCTGGATAAACTTCAGAATGCGGTGACGACCAAGACCCGGAAGTCTGGAAGGAATAACTGCCCCGCATAAAAGATGGACAAGTCCCGGCTTCGAGGAATGCCGCTTAATCCGCGGCATTCTTTGTTTGGTGCCCCGCAGTCATGCCGCTGCTACTCTGCGGGTTGAACGACTACAACCCAGAGATCGAAGATCTTGGCAACGCCCCGTCGAGTTCTACGTGGACTTCAATTCTGCATCGCAGGGTTTCTTCCAGCAGCCGGTATTTCTTGGGACGGCAGAAGACCTTTCGCGCCTTCTCCATTCGCTCGTGAACGTGACAATTGACCCTTATGCGCCGATCTCGGCGCACCAGAACCAAGTGGGGCGGGTCGATCGACCGGCTATCGAGCGTGTCGGCGGCGCGGAGCAGGCCGAGCACCTTGCGAAGCCCTTGGCGGTCGTCAGTCGAACGAAGAATTTCATCGCGGCCAAGATCGGGGACCGGGCCGCGATGATAGAGCGTCAGATATGCCAGTTGACGCCGGGCGTCGGGGGACAGGCGTAGCCAGGGATCGGACAGGATCATTTCCGCGCCGATCCGCTCGTGTTCCGCGGGATCGACGCTCCGGCCGACATCGTGCAGCATCGCCGCGGCCGAGAGGAGCCGCTTGTCGGTGCGGCCCAGTCCGTGCAGGTCGCGAGTTAGATCGAACAACGCCTCGCCAATCTGCTGCACGCGTCTTTCGTGATTGATGTCACCCAGACGACGACGCGCCCAAGCCGCAAGGTGCTCGATGGGGTCGGCGCGGTCGGACAGGTCCCGGGCAATCTCCTGGCGGGGGGGCAACGTCGCGCGATCCATCGCGGTCCCTCTGAATTGAGAATTGCGGCTCGAACTCTGAGGCGCTCTGGCAATCATCCATCGCCCTCTCTGTGAAAGGTTACCACGCATCAGCAAAATGCGTACGCGAAATGTGAGGTGATGGTAATTAATCAAACATTTACCGAATCTGAAAGGTTGCTCAGCAAAGGGCGACCGCCGCGATCGAGTGTCTCCCAGCAATCCGCGCGCTTCCCCGCGAATTTCGCGCCCGTGGGCAGGCAGCAACGCAAACGCATGCGACTGAATTTTGGGAGGGCGGTCTTTGAAACGCCCGGAACGCCTCATACCCGCTATCTATGATGCCTGTGACGACTTTGAGCGGCCCTTTTCCTCAATGTTGCGATATGGCGGTCCCCAATCGTTGGCCATCGACCGGATTGTTTTGGAAGTTACGGGTGGGAAGACGATCGCGCCTATCGTTGGTTCCAACAGGGAATGGGAGCAGGCAATGCACTTTGTGAAGGCCGCGGCAGCCGGGCAGGCAGTGGATTTTTCGGAGGTGATCTCCTCGCTGTCGTACGCGCTGGACATCACCGAGGGCCAGCCGGCAGGCCATGCCGCCCGATCGTGCATTCTGGGCATGCGCATCGCGCGGGAACTGGGATTGGACGTTGCCGATCGGTCGGCCCTGTTCTACGCGCTGCTGCTGAAGGACTTGGGCTGTTCCAGCAATGCATCCAAGGTGTGTTACCTCTTCGGGACCGACGACCGCAAGACCAAGTGCGATCTGAAGACCACCGATTGGACGCGATTGTCCGAATCCATGCGCTATGTCGCCCGGAACGTGGTGCAGGACGGAACGATGTTGCAAAAGGCGTCGCGTTTCGTCGCCGTCGCGGCGCGCGGGCAGAAAGCGGCCAAAGAACTTGTGCAGATTCGGTGCGACCGTGGGGCGGCCATCGCCCGCAGCCTGCTATTGCCGGAAGCTACCGCCGTGGCGATTCACTCGCTCGATGAACACTGGGACGGCAGCGGCTACCCCGATTGCCTTCATGGCGACGCCATCCCGCTGTTCGGCCGCATCCTGGGCCTGGCGCAGACGGCCGAGGTCTTCTGGCACCGGGGCGGGGTCGAGGCCGCCTGCGAGGTGGCGCGGAAGCGGTCAGGCACCTGGTTCGATCCGCAACTCGTGGAGGTCCTGCTCTCGCTTGAGGGCGATGCCGCGCTCGCCGCGGATATGGGTTGCGACGATGCCGCCGGGATAGCGGCCAAGCTCGAGCCGGCCGAATTGGTGATTCACGCCGACGAGGACGCACTCGATCGCGTTTCCGAGGGATTCAGCCACGTCATCGACGCCAAGTCGCCTTGGACATTCTGTCACTCCAGCGGAGTGGCGGAAGTTGCCACGGGAATCGGATCCGTGCTCGGCATCGAAGGCCGGCGTCTGCAGAAACTCCGCCGAGCGGCGCTGTTGCACGATATTGGCAAGCTCGGCGTGTCCAATCAGATTCTCGACAAGCCCGGCAAACTAAATGCCGAGGAATTGGCCGCGATGCGGAAGCATCCGGACTTTACGCTGAAGATCCTGAGCCGGGTCCGCGCCTTCCGCGATTTCGCCGAAGCGGCTGCCTCGCATCACGAGCGTCTTGACGGCCGCGGGTATCACCGCGGGATGTCCGGCGCCGCGCTGTCTCTGGAAGTCCGCATCCTGGCCGTTGCCGACATGTACGAGGCGCTGGCCGCCAAGCGGCCCTATCGCCAGGACCTGAGCAAGGAAGAGGTCATGACGATCCTCAAACGCGAAGCCGGCGTCGGGCTTTGCCCGTCTGTGGTCGCGGCGCTCCAAAGCTTCCTCGCCCACAGCAACTTCGTCCCCTATCAGGTCGCGGCATGAAGCGCAGCCCGAGGTCATCCTACTTGGGACCCACTGCCACCGGACCGGCACGGAGGCCGATGATTTTGATAGTCACGCACGGCTCGGGAACGTAGGTCTCGGTTTTCATGACCAACTCGCCGGTGAGTTTGTCCCGCCAGTCGGTATGGGTGCGGCGCTTGATGGTGCCGTTGCCCTCGACGATTGCGATCACGTCCCAGCCGACATGGTCGTTGATGCCGAATTGGGTATGGCGCGAGCCCTCGGCGAATGCCTCTTTCACGCGGTCGTCGTAGGTGCCGGCGACCGGATGGCCCTTGATGTCCGTCGCCCAGTCGTAAGCGCCGTTAAAATCCCATCCCGAACGGTTGTAGTAGCCCTTGATCTCAATGACCTTCCCCTTCCAACTGCCGGCATCGGCAGGATCGAACCCTTTCTCCGCGCCGGAGGAGGCTTCAATGGCAGGCCAGGCCGTATCGGCCTGCGCGGTCAGGCGCTTGAGGGTCTCCTCCATCTCCTTCTGCATTCGGGCCACTTCCGCGTTCCATAAGTCGTACAGCTTCTGAGCGCGGGCAGCGTCGGCGTCCTTGTAACGGGTTCCATCGAACCACTTGGCCGCGTCACGGGAGAGTTGTGCCACGTCCTGGCGGTCCGATTCGCGGCTGGGCATCGGCGCGCGTTCGGCCTGGGCGACCACCGCGTTGAAGGCGTCGTTGAGCTTGGCCGATGCTCCTGCCAGGGTCTTGTTGGCTTCCTGCAACGTCGCCGTAATCACCGCGTCGTCCTTGTACTTCGAGGATGTCTGCCGCGTGTCCGGCTCGCCAAGCCAATACAGCGTTTCGCGAATGGCCCGGATCGTCTTGTCGAAGCCAGGCACCCGCCGCTGAGATTCCTTGAACGAGGTGAGATTGTCCGATTCCCAGCCGGCAAAGTCCTGGCTGGCGGATTTCCAACTCGAGGCGAAGCTGTCCTCAATCTGCTTGACCGCCCACTTGCCCGATGCCGCCTCGATTTTGGCATCAGCGTCGGCGATGTGGTCGAGCACCGGCTTAACCTCCGGATCATCCTTGGGAACGCCATTGAACTGGTGGCGGGCGCGGGCCACCAGGTTCTTCAGTTCGGCATACACTTTTGCCGCCGCGAAGTCGTCGGCGCCTTTGAACGGGTCGGTCGAGACGCGGTCCTGTAGCTCCTTCACGAGCGGGGCCGAGCGCTGCAGCGACACTTCCACATTGTGCGCCTTGAGCTTGGCGTTGATGGCGTCGAGCTGCGACTCATAGGCTTTGATCCCGGCCGGGTCCATGTAGGTCTGCACATCGTGGCTTGCAAGCAAATCCCTGGATTTGTCGATCCATTCGCTGCTGGAAACCAAGCCCGGGTGGATGCTGCTTTCGGCGGTACCGACGTAGCGATGCACCCGCTCATCGACGCGGCGGGCTTCCTCGGCGCGTTGCGCTTTGAGCTCGACCTGGTCGATCAGCTTGGTCAGCGCCGCCGCGTCGGCCAGGATCGGCGCCTTCTGGGCTTCGGGAGCCGACTGCACGAGGCCAATCGACTGGCGGACGAACGTTTCGGCCATCTTCGCCTCGCCCTGCTCCATCATCGCGTGCGCCGTCCGCATGTGCGAAACCGCGGCCTGCACGTCGTCGGACATATTCCCTTGCGGGACGGCGGGCGTCGGCTGCGGCTTATCCGGGGCGGGCGCCGGCGCCGTGCCACCGGCCAGATCGGCCGTCCGGGCGCGCAGTTTCTTAATCACCGCCGGGTCCGCATAGGCCTTGGCTTCATCGGAATCGAGGCGCATGGCCGCGCGGTCGGTGTCGAGCTTGTCCTGACCCCGGCCGGCCTGGGCGGCGCGATCCAGCCGCTTGGCCACGTCCGCCTCGACGGATTTTGTGACGATTCCCTTGATCTCGTCGATCTGCCGCAGCAGCGGCGCGCTCTCATCATCACCGAGGCCCTGCATGTCCGTCTCGGCCTTTTTCATGGCATCAACGAAGCTGTCCCAGCGCTCGGACTCAGCGCTGTCCTTGGCGAACATCAAGTCGCGGCGGGCGCTGCTGGCGCTGCCGGCGTCGGCCGCGAGGGACCCGCAGCAAATCACACCTGCGATCAAACCGGTTGCCGCCAATCTGCTGAATCGCATCGGAATCCTCCCCGACGTGAATGCCCCCAATATTCCCGCTCGGCATTCTGCCCCGTTATTGTCATCTGTCAATAAAATGCTTGATTCTTGGCAGGAAGAATTACACACACTTGCATCGGGAAAGGCGGGTCGCCGCCGAGCCCGGGAAAAGAACCGCGAGGGGAATCAGAAAGGGAGACGAGCGGGACGGGGGTCGCCCTCCGGCATCCGCTTCTCAATTAGGGTTGGTAATCTCACGTGTCTAGCGGCGGTGGCGGAGCATTACCATCTGCGTTGGCCCGGACGGTTCGCCGGTTTCGTCCAGGGCGTCGAGGAGTTTATCGCGGCCGTCGTCGTTTAATTCGACGGTCACGGTGAAGTTTCCGCCGCGGGCGTGGCCTTCGAATTCGACCTTCTTCTGGTTTAAGAGCAACTGCGCCAAGGCGACCGCTTCATTGAGGTGTTGGTTGGGGTCCTGAATGTAGTCCGCGAGCGTGCCCGGCAGACGGTCGATCGAACCGCCGACGAGGAAAAGGATGCCGTACAGCTTCATCGTCTGTGCGGCGTTTTTGTCGTCGCGCGCGGGGGCGATCGCGGCCATCGGGTTGTCGGTCAGCAGGTCGGTGGAGTCATTGGGGCCAAGGTCGAGCGAGGAGCCATCGGTGTAGCAGTCGATGCGAAAATCGCCGACCGAGAGATAACAGATTTCATCCTGATTGAACTGGCCCGGCTCGATGTGCTGGTCGTGCCGCGGGAAGGAGAGGTGGAGGACCGTATACTGGCCGCGCAGGGCGAGCGGGATTGAGGCGGGCGGATCGATCGCGGCTTCACTTGCCGCGACGGTCCGCTCGCGAGCGCAGCCGGCCAGAGCCGCCGAGAGCACGCCCACCGCCGCCCACCGGGCCAACTGATTGCATCGCATGCGGATTCCTGGGTGACCGGTTATTTGCCGGGGGCCGGCTCGGCGCCGAGCGTCTCGTTGAAGAACAATTGCATCGCCTGCCAGCTCCGGCGATCGGCCTCGGGGTTGTAAGCGATACCGGGAATGCCGTGCTTATCGGCATTGGGGTTGGTGAAACTATGCACCGCGCCGCCGTAAATATTGAGCTGCCAATCGACGTGGTTCTCGCGCATCTCGTTCTCGAAGGCGTCCAGGTCCTTCTCGGAAGTGAAGCCGTCGTTCCCTCCGTGGCAGACAAGCAGGCGCGCCTTGATGTTCTTTCCGTCGGCGGGACTGGGTGAGTCGAGGCCGGCATGGAAGGTGACGATCGCCTTCACGTCCGCGCCGCTTCGGCCGAGCTCGATCGCGGTGGTGCCGCCGAAACAATAGCCGATGGCGGCGGTCTTCCGCGGATCGACGTTTTCGATTTTCTTTAACTCTTCGAGGCCCGCATTCACTCGCTGGCGGAGCAGGGCGCGATCGGCTTTCAGCGCCCCGGCCCAAGTACCCGCTTGCTTGGGGTCTTCGGTAGTCTTGCCGTCGCCGAACAGGTCCACGGCCAGCGCCACGTACCCGAGTTCGGCCAGCTTCTCGGCGCGATATTTTGCATAATCGTTCAGTCCCCACCATTCGGGGCACACGATGATGCCGGGCCGCTTGCCCTGGGCGGCGTCATCCCAGGCGAGGAAGCCCTTTAGTTTGGCGCCGCCCTGTTCGTATTCGATCGTCCTGGTCTTGACCGCGCCGCTTGCAAGCGAAGCAGAAAGCACGAGCCCTACCATTACCGCTGGCATGAACTTCATGAGAATCTCCGGCTAAGCCCG
>Ga0182024_10012275_pt1 | contig 16983 bp, 11 predicted proteins | sample P32metaG_FD_120480 | JGI IMG/M metagenome (GOLD analysis project Ga0182024, IMG submission 120480) | Permafrost microbial communities from Stordalen Mire, Sweden - P3-2 metaG (Illumina Assembly) | ecosystem: Environmental > Terrestrial > Soil > Wetlands > Permafrost | place: Sweden: Stordalen...
CGATTGGTCGGCTCGTTCACGATATAAGCGCGAAGTGATGCCGGCATCACTTCGCGCTTATATCGTGAACGAGCCGACCAATCGCGATGAGCTTGTGGGGCGGATGAACGCATTGATTGAGGCGGCGCCGGGCCTGAAAGCTGCGGCGCGTGCGGCGGCCGCGGAGTTCACTTGGGAGCGGTATGCGCGCGAATTGCTAACAATCATCGACGCTGCGGCCGGTTGGACAACGCCGCCAAAATCGTGAACGCACACATGACTTTGGGAGGAAGAAGGAGTCATCCGCGCGGACGGGTGAGCAAGGCGTTGCGCGTCCCTAAGTAAAGCGTCAGTGAGGCGACGCGCCTCGCAGGGCGTCGTGCATGCCGCGAGCGACGGCGAGGCGGCGTTCTTCGCGGGCGAGTCGCGCGATCGATGCTCCGGGTTTATGCTCGGTGGTCAGCCCGCGCGCGACTGCCAGAGTGTGCGCACCGATCAGCATGCGCACGGCGGCCAACCTGGCTGATGCGATCAATTCCTTGGTCCGGATCTCGAACATCGAATGATGCTCATGGATCATCCGGCAAGAGCCGCGTTCGCGTGCAATGCGGATGAAGCGGTCGCGATCGGCGCGGGATGGATCGACCTCATGCCAGACCATCGCGAGCGGGGCGTAGCCGATACGCAGGCCGGCGCGGCGGAGGCGCTGGGACATCTCGGTCTCTTCTTCGTGGCCGGCGGCACCGGGACCGAGGCGTTGGTCGAAGGGGCCGACCTGGTGCAAGGCGGAGGCGCGGAAGGCCATGTTGGCGCCGAGCACACCACGCACCTCGACCACCTGATCGCCGTGGTCGGCGATCGGCAGATCGAGATAGGGTGCGGTCGCGCCAACTTTCGCGACGGGGTCTTCGGCGGGGAGGATACGACCCTTCATCGCGGCGAAATTGGGATAAGCGGCGAAGAATTGCTCGACCGCATCAACGTAACCGTTCGCCACCGCGAGGTCGTCGTCGAGAAACACGATGAGGTCTCCGCGCGCCGCGGCGATAGCGCGGTTCTGCACGCGGCATTTGCCGGGAAGCACTTCGTGCAGATGAATTATGTCCATAGCAGTATTGAAGGGAGATTGGTCGAGCGGGGTAGGAGAAGGCGTGCCGTTCTCCGCAATGAAGAGTTCATGATCGCCGGCGCGCATTTGCGGCGCGAGGCTCGCGATCAGGCGGGCGAGCGATGCGGGCCGGGCGTGGGTCGCGATGACGATCGAGAGTTTCAAGGGCGCGAGTTTAATTGATGGCAAGACGGGACTTCCCGGCCGTTCTCATGCGGGCGCAAAGGGAAGCTGTTATTTAATCACAGGTTATCGGCGAGGATAAATCAAATTCTGGGCGACGGGTACTGGGCGGGGCGGCGTCTTGAATTGGACGCCGCCGCGGGTTAAACCTTGAGGTTCGTCAACGAGTTGCGAGAGTGGCGGAAAGGCAGACGCGCAAGGCTCAGGACCTTGTGAAGGCAACTTCGTGGGGGTTCAAGTCCCCCCTCTCGCACCAGTATTTTTCCGACCATCAATCGGGTCGAGGCACGAGTGCGCGGTGGTCGAGTACGACAACCGCCTCGGTTCGGCGTTGGAATATCGGAGACCTCACCCGCGCCCGCTGCGCGAGCTTGCCCTCTCCTTGGACAAGTAGAGGGTCCTTGGAAAACTGTAGCTGGCCAGCATTTGTCGCGAGTTACGGGGGTTGGGCAGCGTTGCTCGCCAGTACGTAAAGCTCTCCTTCAAAAAGCTCAGCATCGAGACCCATTCGCTGCGCTCAGGGTGACAGCATCGGGCACCCGGCGAAGTTAAGCAAAGTTCTCCTTCAATGGGAAGTCTGAAACCTTAGTAAGGTTTCAGAAAAAGCTTAAGGTTTTGAGTTCCTCAACAACTTTCCCTGCTCCACATCTTCCGCGCTCTTTGCCAGAACTGGAGCGGTCGGTTCCCAGCATGTCCAGCGTCTCCAACCCCGCCGTCTTTCGCAGGAAATCGACCCCGCGCGCTATCCAGTTACCCACTGGGGCGCCAAAGATCGGGTTGGTCACGCCGCAGCGGTCGGTTATGATTCTCTTTGCGGACACTATGCTTCGCGACTTCAATACTACTATCTCGAATAAGACGGCGGTCCTGCTTTGGAACTGAGCAAAACATTTGATCCGAAATCCGCAGAAGAGCATTGGTTTCAGACGTGGATCGATTGCGGCTATTTCAAGGCCGATCCCAATTTAACACCCGAGAAGGACGACAACGGGAGGGATAAAGTCTTCTCGATCGTTATCCCGCCGCCGAATGTAACCGGACAGCTCCATCTGGGGCACGCGCTGAACGTGACGTTACAAGATGTGATCGTGCGGACGCGGCGGATGCAAGGCTTCAACACGCTGTGGGTGCCAGGGACGGACCACGCGGGTATCGCGACGCAAAACGTGGTCGAGCGCGAAATCGCGAAGGACGGCAAGAGCCGCCATGAACTTGGGCGCGACAATTTCGTTGCTCGCGTGTGGGAATGGAAGGAGACCTACGGCAACAGGATACTTCATCAGTTGCGGCGCCTCGGCGCGTCCTGCGACTGGAGCCGCGAGCGGTTTACACTTGATCCGGGGCTATCGCGTGCGGTGACACGGGTGTTCGTCCGGCTCTATAAGGATGGGCTGATCTATCGCGGCCGGCGGATGATCAACTGGTGTCCGCGCTGCGAGACCGCGCTGTCCGATCTCGAAGTGGAGCACAAGGATGCGCAGGGTAATCTTTGGTATATCCGCTATCCGCTAGCCGACGGCTCGGGTTCGATCACGGTGGCAACGACGCGGCCCGAGACCATGCTCGGCGATACTGCGGTCGCGGTGAATCCAGCCGACGAGCGTTACGCGGCGCTGGTGGGCAAGAAGATACCCCTGCCACTGATCGGCCGTGAGATTCCGATTGTCAGCGATGAATCGGTCGATCGGGAGTTCGGCACCGGTGCGGTAAAGATCACGCCCGCGCATGACTTCAACGATTTCGAACTCGGCCGGCGGCACAATCTGCCACAAATTTCCGTGATGGATAACCGCGCGCGAATGAACGCCGAGGCGGGGCAGTTCAAGGGGTTGACCCGTGAGGAATGCCGCAAGCGAGTGGTTGCGGATATGACCGCGCTGGAATTGCTGGAGAAGGTCGAGCCGCATGCTCATAAGGTGGGGGTGTGCTCGCGCTGCGACACGATCGTCGAGCCGATGCTCTCGGAGCAATGGTTCGTTGCGGTGAATAAAGTGGGGCCCAACGGCAAGTCGCTGGCGGGCGAGGCGATCGCGGCGGTCGAGCAGGGCGACACCAAGTTCCATCCAACATTCTGGGAGAACACCTATTTTTCCTGGATGCGCAATCTCGAGGACTGGTGTATTTCGCGCCAGCTCTGGTGGGGCCATCGGATACCGGCCTACTGGTGCGTGCGCTGCGAAGGACTCGAGAATGGTGCCGCGCCGATCGTTGCGGAGGAACGCCCGGCCGCGTGTGCGGATTGTGGCGGCGCCGAACTGCGGCAGGACGAGGACGTGCTCGACACCTGGTTCTCGTCGGCGCTGTGGCCGTTCTCGACGCTTGGGTGGCCGGACGCGACACCTGAGCTTGCGCGCTACTACCCGACCCGCCTGCTGCTGACGGGCTTCGACATAATTTTCTTCTGGGTCGCGCGGATGATGATGCTCGGAATCTACTGTCTCGACGAGCGGCCCGAGGAGAAGGAGCGCGTGCCGTTTCGCGAGGTCTATATTACGCCGCTGGTGCGCGACCAGTACGGCAAGAAGATGACCAAGTCGCGCGGCAACGTGGTCGACCCGCTCGAAATCATGGAGAAGTACGGCACCGACGCGGTGCGGTTTACGCTCGCGCAACTGGCGATCCAGGGACGTGACCTGATTTTGTCAGATGATCGGCTGGCGGCGTCGCGCGCGTTCGCGAACAAAATCTGGAATGCGGCGCGATTTGTGATGATGAATTTGGACGATGCGCCGCAGCCGATTCCGGCGGTTGACGCAGCGAAGCTCGGGCTGGCGGAACGTTGGATTCTGAGCCGCCTCGATAAGGCCGTGAGTGAAGTGACGAAGGCGATCGACGCCTATGAATTCAATAACGCGGCATTGATCGTTTACCAATTTATCTGGCACGAGTTCTGTGACTGGTATATCGAGCTGGCGAAGGATCCGCTGAAGGCAGGCGGCGAGAATCAGGCGGCGGCGCGTTATGTGCTAGTGCGTTGTTTCGACGGGATGCTGCGGGTACTGCATCCGTTCATGCCGTTTATCTCGGAGGAGATCTGGCAGGCATTGCGGCCGTATTTTCCGGACAAGGATTTGAGTGAGCATCTGGCGGTCGCGAAGTTCCCGACGCCGTCGAGCGCGCCATGGCTCACGACGGAAGAAGAAACCGCGATGAACCGCTGTATCGAGGCGACGCAAGCCATCAATTCTTTGCGATCTCTGGTCAAGTGGAGTCCGGGGCACAAGGTCGAGGCATTCTTACGACCTCTGCCGCGGCAACATATTTCGGTTCTGATTGGTATTCAAGGAAACGTCGATTTCGATATACATCCGCCAAACAGCGTCGAGAATGCGGCGACGTCAAACGACACCGATGTTTCTCCAGATGAGCCAGAGCCTAAGTCTCTGAGCGAGAGCGTCACTCCTTGGGAGCAATATGCTGTTGTTCTTGCGAAGATCAAGAACCATTTAATCGTACTAGATAGAACTTCGCCAGAGCCGAGCCGAAGCGTTACGAAATTTCTGGAGTGGTGCGAAGTGAGGGTTGTTGCGCCTGAGAACTTCGACTTTAGAGCGGCTAGGAATGAACTCGAAAAGAAACTCGAAGCAGAGCAGGCTCTCTATTCGCGAGATACCCAGACTTTTGGGAATCCGGAGTATGTCAATAAAGCACCTCTAGAAAAGAGGGTGGAGCTCTCGGCGCGTATCTCAAATTCAATGGTCAAGATTTCTCAGATGCGAGCTGAGAGTGAAGCTCTGGCGGACGCTTCGGGGGAGAAACCTTGAATCTACTGAAGCAAATTGATCTCGCGAAACTACTCAAGCGGGCGCTGGCCGAGGACATCGGCCAGGGCGATATCACGACCGCGTCGACGGTCGGATCGTCGGATGCGGGCGCCGCGCGAATCACGGTCAAGGAAGCCGGCGGGATTATCTTTTGCGGCGGGATTCTGATCGAGCAAATCTTTACGCTGACGGGAAGTGAACCGACCACGGTAAAGCTCGCGGACGAAGGCGAACGGCTCGCGCACGGGACGATCGCAACCGAAGTTAACGGGCTGCTCGCGGGCCTGCTAACGGGCGAACGCGTGGTGCTCAACTTCGTGCAATTGATGTCGGGAATCGCGACTGCTACGCGCCGTTACGCCGATGCGGTGGCGGGCACCCGCGCGCGAATCGTCGACTCTCGCAAGACTCATCCGGGACTACGCGCAATCGAAAAGTATGCAGTGCGCGTGGGCGGCGGCGGGAATCATCGGTTTGGTTTGGATAGCGGCGTACTGATCAAGGACAACCATATCGCCGCGGCAGGGTCGATCGGCGCGGCGCTCGAACGCGCGCGGCGATTGGCGCCACATACATTCAGAATTGAAATCGAATGCGAGACGCTGGCGCAGGTCGAAGAGGCGGTGCGGCACGGCGCGACCTCGATCCTGCTCGACAACATGACGCTCGATGACCTGCGGCGGGCGCGGGAGATCGCCGGCGATGCGGTAGTGCTCGAAGCGTCGGGTAATGTGAACCTCGACACCGTGCGTGCGATCGCGGAGACGGGGGTCGATCTGATATCGGTCGGCGCGCTGACGCATTCGGTGAAGGCGGTCGATCTGAGTATGAGGATTAAGAAGATTTGAGGAACGCAGAACCTTTAGCTTTTCAAGACCTTGAAACCTCACCGAGGTTTCAAACTTCCCTTTTGTTTAAGATGCGGGCTTCGCCCTGGAAACACTGATCAACATCCATTCGCACCGTCATCTTGGACGATGCAAGAGTGTGATCGGCAAACCGGGAATCGAAGTCATTGGCTCGTTTTGCTAGACGCCCATACCAAGAGCAGTTGCCTCGATAGCATTTCGATCTTAGTTCGCGTAGCTAGTGGTTACGCGGTTCGCAAACATGTGACTAGTCAGGTCGAGGCGGTCGGCGTACTCGTCAGTCATTAATAAATGGGAAGTCTGAAACCTTGTAAGGTTTCAGTTTCCGGGAAATATTGGTTTTGCATTCTTCAACAAACTTCTCTTTGTGCTTTGCGAGTTAAGATGGCGGCGAATCCCTATCAGCAGATTGAAAATGGCGAGCCGGGCCGGATCGGATGGCGGATTCATTATTTTGACGAGGTCGGATCGACGCAGCTCGTTGCCGCCGAACTGGCCGAGGAGGGCGCGGCGCAGGGGACCGTCGTGATTGCGGAGCGCCAGAGCGCGGGGCGCGGCCGGATGGGACGCAGCTGGCATTCGCCGGCGGGCGTGAATCTCTACATGACGATTATCCTGCGGCCGTCGATGCCGTTGGGACAGGTGCCGCGCCTCAGCCTGGTCGCGGGAGTAGCGGCGGCCGAGGCCCTGGAGACGGTCGCGCCCGGAATCGTCGCGCTCAAGTGGCCGAATGACGTGTGGCTCAAAGGGCGCAAGGCCTGCGGGATTATCGCAGAAGCGGTGACCGACGCGGCCCAGGGGCTGCGCTGCGTGTTATTGGGGATTGGACTTAACGTAAACCTCGCGCTGAAGGACGTGCCGCCGGACTTGCGCGACAAGGCGACCTCGGTGCGGATCGCGACGGGTCGCGCCTGCGACCGGATTGAACTGGCATCGGCGCTTTTTAATCGGCTGCACTCCCGCTATATGGAGACTGAGGCTGCGGGTTTCGCGGCGGTGCATCCCGCGTGGGAACGGTACTCGGCGTTGACAGGCCGGCGCGTGACGGTAGTTGATGGAGACATGCGAACGGAAGGCGTCGTGAAGGGAATCGACGATGAGGGCGCGCTGATGATCGATACTGACAAAGGCCCGGCGAAGATCTTAACCGGCGATGTGAGTATCGAAGGCGCTTACGAGTGAAGGGCATAGGCGCGGAGGCGGATGGCCAGTGGGGTCGCGCTTCGGACGGTGCGGCCGTGGCGGCAGCCGTAAGACATCGGCGAGTAAGGGGGGCGTGACCGGGGGTCGGAAATAAGAGACTGCGATTAACAGAGGAACGCGGCGGCAAGTATGCCGGACCGCCGTTCAGTAAAGCTGCGGCGATTCGGCTGCGCAATGCATAGGCGCGTTCCGATCTGCGTTACGAAAACAATGCGGAGAGGTGAATCGCTATGGCAGTCGAGGAAATCGGTCGCTTAAGGACAGTCGCAATCGTCGGCCAAGGTGGCGCCGGCAAGACCCAGCTCGCAGAGGCGATGCTGTATACGGCCGGCGCGACGAAGATACTTGGCCATCCCGACGACGGCAGCGCGGTGATGGATTTTGAGCCAGAAGAGCTCGCGCGGCACATCTCAATAAGTTCGTCCTTTCATCATTACAACTGGAAGAAGACCGAGGCGATTGTCGCTAATACGCCCGGCTATTCAGCCTTTCTGCCTGAGTGTTTCAACACGATGCGCGCGGTCGACGGAGTCATCTTCGTCGCCAGCGCTGGTGGTGACCTGAAGGTCGAAGCTGAGAAGATCTTCGACGAAATCAGGCGGCTGGATCTGCCTCGGATTGCGTTCGTCTCGCGCCTCGAGCGGGAGCGGATGAACTTCGCGGCGGCACTAAACGACCTGGAAAAGGCGCTCGAAGCGAAGCCGGTGGTGCTGACTTTGTCGATTGGCGAGGAGGCGGCCTTCAACGGGATAATCGATGTACTGGCGATGAAGGCGTTGGTGTATGCCGACGCCAACGGGAAGCCGCGCGAGGAGGAATTGAGTGGCGAGTTGCGAACGCGCGCAGAGGAAGCCCGGACCGCGCTATGCGAAGCGGTCGCCGAGACCGACGACGCGTTGCTCGAGAAATATCTCGATCAGGGAGAGCTTTCCGAAGACGAACTGCGGGCGGCATTACGCAACGCGGTGATCGCTTGCAAGCTCACGCCGGTGCTGTGCGGATCCGGCACGAAAAATATCGGCATGGGGCCGCTGCTCGACGCTATCGCGACATTGATGCCGGCGCCTAATGAACGTCCAGCGGTGCAGGGGCAGGGCCCGTCGAACGGGACGCCGGTGGAGCGTCCGCATGATCCGGCAGCGCCCTTTTCGGCAGTGGTCTTCAAGACGGTAATCGATCCGTTCGCGGGCAAGCTCTCAATCATGCGGGTGATGTCGGGGCGTGCGGCGACCGACGCGAACGTGCTCAATTCGACGCGCGGCGTGAAAGAACATTTCGGGCATCTGCTGCGGCTCGAGGGCAAGAAGCAATCGCCTTTGGAGGCCGCGCTGGCGGGCGAAATTATAGCGGTGGCGAAGCTCAAAGACACCACCACCGGCGATACGCTGTCGGACGAGAAGGCGGTCATTATCTATCCGCAGCCGGAAAAGCCGGCGCCGGTGATCTCGTTTGCGATTAGGCCCAAGACGCGGTCCGACGAGGAGAAATCGTCGCTGGCGCTGCAACGGTTGGTGGAAGAGGATCCGGCGTTGGAGACTCATCGCGATCCGCAGACCCACGAGATAATTCTGTCGGGCACGGGCCAGATGCATATCGAGGTGACGGTCGAAAAGCTCAAACGCAAGTTCAACGTCGAAGTGGAATTACAGGCGCCCAAGGTTCCGTATATGGAGACGATCAAGGGGCGGGCGGAGGCGCAGGGCAAGTACAAACGCCAATCGGGAGGCCGCGGACAATACGGCGACTGCTGGCTCAAGATCGAGCCGCTGGGGCGCGGCAAGGGCTTCGAATTCGTCGATGAGATTGTTGGCGGTGCGATTCCGCGGCAGTTCATCCCGTCGGTGGAAAAGGGCGTGCGCAATACACTGCCCGAAGGATATCTGGCCGGTTATCCGATGGTTGATGTGCGGGTAACGGTTTACGAAGGCAGCTATCACGATGTCGATTCCTCGGACATGGCATTTCAGATAGCGGCCTCAATGGGCTTCAAGAACGCACTGGAAAAAGCGCGACCGATACTACTCGAACCGGTGATGTCGATCGACGTGAGCTGTCCCGATGACTGCATGGGCGATGTGATCGGTGACCTCAACTCGCGCCGTGGCCGGGTGCTCGGAATGGAGACCAAGGGTCATTCGCAAGTGATCAAGGCGCTGGTACCAATGGCGGAGATACTCAAGTACGCACCCGACCTGCGCTCGCTGACATCGGGGCGCGGATCGTTCGAGGTGCGCTTCCATCACTATGACGAAGTGCCGGCGCCGATCGCGGAGAAGGTGATCAAGGAAAAGGAGGTCGCGAAGGCTCAGGCGCACGCCTGAGCCTTTGATCGGCCTAACGACCCAATGCGGCCAGTCACATCGCCAAGTGATCGATAATCGATAACGGCGATGGGCTGGCCGCTGATCTTGAAGATGGGAGGTGCTGGGCCGCCGGTCGCGAATTGCCGCATCGGCTGGTACGATCGACGGCGTAGGCAGAGTGATCGCCATGGCGCCGGTGGGAAAGGTAATCGTCGTAATCGGATTGATAGTGGCTGCGTGCGGATTCGTGATCTGGGCGGCGCCTTCGATTCCGATCTTCGGGCGGCTGGGCCGGTTGCCGGGCGACATAATCGTGCGCCGGGGTAATTTCACTTTATATTTTCCGATGGTGACATCGATCGTGATTAGCGTGGTCTTGTCGCTGCTGTTCGCCCTGATGAGGCGGTGATGGTGGAGGACGAAACCGAATCAATCCTGACGGGGGCGGAGGTCAAGCGCCGCCGGCGCGAATTGATCGCGGTTGGCGTGGCCTCGGTCACGCTGATCGCTTTCGTGCTGGCGCAGACTACGCTGCCGCCACTGAGTTCGCATACCTCGCTGGTCTCGAATCTGGTCGTAATCCTGCTGTTCGACCTGAGTTTTCTGCTGCTCGGCCTGATGTTGCTGCTGGTCGGGCGCAACCTGGCGAAAACCTTTTTCGAACGCCGCCGCGGCCTGGCCGGGTCGAAGCTGCAGGCGCGGCTGGTATTCGGATTTATCGCGGTGGCGCTGGTGCCGAGCGCATTTCTGCTGTACGTGGCCGGTGCGTTTCTGCATGCCGATATCGATAGCTGGTTCAATCCCGAGTACGAACGCGTACTGGATGATTCCTTGGAAATCGCGAAAGTTTACTATTTGAACTCGGCCAACAATGCCGTGCATTTTTCGCGGGTTATCGCTGAAATGGTGGAGGAGCGCGGCCTGCTGAATCCGTCGAACCGGAGACTCTTGCGCAGATCGATCGAGAAGGCACAGCAGGAATATAACCTTGGCACGGTCGAGGTCTTCTCGGCGAACCGGAGCCTGGTGATGCTGGTGCTGAGTCCGCGCACTCCGACCGGAATCGGTGTAGCGCCGGATGCGCCGATTGTGATCGGAACGTTGGCAGGGCAGTCGCTGACGCGGACCGATCGGATGGGAAAGTCGGATGTAATTCGCGGCAGTGCGCCGATTTACGCGTCGCCCGATTCAGACAACGTCACGGGTGCGATCGTAATCGACTACTACCTGCCGAAGAGTCTGTCGGCTAAGGCGGCCGGGATTTCGCGGACCTTCGAGGAATATTTCCAACTGCGCATCCTGCGTCAGCCGATTATGCACAGCTATATCCTGGCGCTGGTGCTGATCGGATTGGCGGTGACGTTGCTGGCGAGCTGGTTCGGAATCTATCTGGCGCGCGGAATAACCGGTCCGATCAAGCTGTTGGCCGAAGGCACTCAGGCGGTTGCCCGCGGCGATTTGAGTTACGAAATACCGCCGGTGGGCGACGACGAGATCGGTCATCTGGTGGGATCGTTTAACCGCATGACGGCGGATTTGCGGGCGTCGCGGGCGGAACTCGAACGACGTCGCAGCTACACGGAAACGCTGCTGCGCAATGTTTCGGCGGGAGTCGTCGGGCTCGATCCGGAGGGCTATGTCACCGCGATCAATCCGTGCGCGGAACGCCTGCTGGGAATCCGCGCTAGCGAACTGCACGGCCGGCGCTACAGCGCCTGCTTTCCGACGGCGCTGGTACACGCGCTCGACGAACTGTTCTCAGCCGGTCCGCGGCCACCGGAAATGCGTTCGTCGTTGAAGTTCGAGGGAGCCGGGGCCGACGCCGAACTCATGATGACGGCGAGTCCACTTGGCGACGAAGCGCGCGATCTAGGCACGGTGTTGTTCTTTGAGGATGTGAGCCAGATAGCAAAGGTCGAGCGGATGGAGGCCTGGCGCGAGGTCGCGCGGCGGATCGCGCATGAGATCAAGAATCCGCTGACGCCGATACAGCTCTCGGCGGAACGGCTGCGGCGGCAGTTGGGCACGCTCGGGGACGGCGACGCGCGCATCCTGGACGAATGCACACGCACGATTATCGGCGAGGTCGGCGACCTCAAGCGGCTGGTGAACGAGTTTGCGGCTTTCGCGCGGATGCCGCAGCTCAATCCGGTACCGGGCGATCTCAATGCGTTGGCGGAAGAGACCGTTGGCAATTTCCGCGAGGCGAATCCGGCTGCCGACTTCGAGCTGATGCTCGCACCGCGGCTGCCCACCGTCGCGATCGATCGCGAAGGGTTGAAGCGCGCATTGGTTAACCTGCTCGACAATGCAGTGGCGGCCGCGCTCAGCGTGAATCATAACGGCGAGCGGGCGCGGATTGACGTACGTACCGCGGTCGATCTGGGTACGGGGGTGGTAACGCTCGAAGTGTGCGACAATGGTCCGGGAATCGATCCGCGCAATCGCGCGCGTATTTTCGAGCCCTATTTCTCAACGAAAAAAGGTGGCACGGGGCTCGGGCTGGCGATCGTCGCAACTATCGTGACCGACCATCACGGCTTCGTGCGCTTCCACGACCGCCGGCCGCATGGAAGTAGATTCGTGGTAGAGTTTCCGGTAAAAGAGCACCAAATTGCTGCCTTAAGTGATTGACGCGTTTTCAGTGAGGCTTGGGGTGTCGGCTAAACTATGCGAGAGGGGGGAAGTGAGCAATTAAAGAGACCTAACCCCCAGCCCCTTCCCTAAAGGGAAGGAGCCTGAGAAGAGGCTTGATGAGGTCTCCGTTCAGGCAAACTTCAGAGACAGGATTCAAACCAAAATTCAAAACCAAGCTTTAAGACAAGGACTGACGACGGCAGGAAACCTAGTGAATGCGACCGTATTGGTGGTGGATGACGAGGAGCGGATCAGGTCTTCATTGCGCGGAATTCTGAGCGACGAGGGCTTTCGCGTGATCGATACCGGCGACGCGCCGGGCGTGATGGGGATAATTGCGCGGGAACATCCGGAATTGGTTCTGCTGGACGTCTGGATGCCCGATCTTGACGGTATCGAGTTGCTCCGGCGAATCAAGACTGAGCAGCCAGACACGCACGTGATCATGATCTCCGGTCACGCGAATATTCAGAACGCCGTGGCCGCCACGCGGCTCGGCGCCGAGGACTTTCTCGAGAAGCCATTTTCGGTGGCTGGACTGCTCGCGTCGATCGGACGAGTGCTCCCGGGTGAAACCGGCGGCAGCCGCGGTCCTGCGGCGGTGACCGACGGAACGATCGCCGCGCGCGCGCGGGCGGCCGGGGTTAGCGCCGTAGCGCGGCCTCAACGGACGATCAGGGAATCGCTGGTGTTAGCGGGGCAGGGGCTCCATTCGGGACTCAAGACCGGCGTCATACTTCATCCGGCGCAGGCGAATGCCGGAATCGTGTTTTCGTCCCTGGCCGACCAATCGGAGATCGCGGCGCGGATCGAAAACGTCACAGAGACCGGCTACAACACGACACTCAGCGGCAACGGTCATTCGATTCGGACCGTAGAACATCTGATGTCGGCGCTCCACGGACTTGGCATCACGAATCTGCTGGTCAAGACCGACGACGAGCTTCCAGCGCTTGACGGATCGGCGCAGGAGTACTGTCAACAATTGCGCGCGGCGGGGGTGCAAAGCCAGTGGCCACCGGTAGAACCGATCGCTGTGACCAGGACGATCCAGATAGGGGCGGGTGACGAATTCATTCGCATTGAGCCCGCAGGCTATCTCATCATCGATTATACACTTGATTATCGGCAGCCGATCGGTATTCAGCGGGTCCATTTCGAAATGACATCGCCCGACGACTACGTCAATCAGATCGCGCCAGCGCGGACGTTTGGTTTCGTGGACGAATTTCACAAGATGTCGCAGATGGGGCTCGCGCGCGGCGGGCGGCTCGACAATCTGATCCTGGTCGATGACGAGAAAGTCGTGAACACCACGCTACGCTTTCCCGATGAATTCGCGCGGCACAAGGTGCTCGACTTAATCGGCGACCTTTATCTTCTCGGTCGGCCGATTATTGGACACGTGACGGCGTCGAAGACTGGCCATTCCGACAATCTGGCGCTGCTGCGAGCGATCGCGGCCGCGGCGTAAGCGGGCGGCGCGGGACCTGACCCGCACCCTCTTCGCAAAAAAAGGGGCGTCGGAATCTTTCAGCGATGGAGCTCAAGGGAAAAGTAGCGCTCGTGACTGGCGCGGGAAGGCGACTTGGACGGGCGGTCGCAATCGCGCTGGCTGAGCATGGCGCGATTCTCGCGATTCATTACCGCAAGTCGCATGCGGAGGCCGAAGCGGTGGTCGCGCAGATCGTGAATGGAGGCGGCAGGGCGCAGTCGTTCGTGGCCGATCTCGAGCAGGTAATCGAAATCGAGCGCCTGACCGCGGAAGTGATCGCGGCATTTGGAAGAATCGACGTGCTGGTCAATTCGGCGTCGGTCTTCGTGCGCAAATCGATCGAGGAGATTTCCGAACGTGATTGGGACGCGAATCTCGACCTCAACCTGAAGGCGCCTTTCTTCCTCTCGAAATTCGCGGGCATAGTAATGCGCAAAAATGGCCGCGGCAAGATTATCAATCTCGGCGACGTGGCGGGCATCCGTCCGTACGTAAATTACATTCCATACTCGGTTTCGAAGGCAGGGCTGATCGGGCTTACCCGCGCGCTTGCCAAGGCGTTGGCACCCGAAGTTCAGGTGAACTGCATTGCGCTCGGCCCCGTGATGCCGCCCGACGACTACGATGCCGCCGAGATCGAACACCTGCGCAAGACCACGTTGACCAAGCGCCTCGGCACCCCGGCGGACGTTGCGCGCGCGGTGATTTTTCTGTGCGAAGGAACCGATTTCGCAACCGGCTCGATCCTGATGCTCGAGGGTGGACGTATCCTGAACTGAGTGGATCAAATTGGCACGCATAGCAAAGCAGACTGTGAACGTACCCGACGGATATCAAATCGCTCCGATAGCAGGACGTATCGCGATATTGGCAAGCGGCGGACTCGACAGCTCCGTCATGCTCGGGACGATCGCGCGATCGGGGCGTCATGTATTTCCGGTTTATATTCGCGCCGGGCTGAGCTGGGAGCGCGACGAGTTGGCGACGCTGAAGCGCTTTGTGCGTGCGCTCAAGCTACCGAACATCGAGCCAGTGAAGGCACTGAGTCTGCCGATGGGTGATTTGTCTGGGGACCATTGGAGCATGACCGGCCGCAACGTGCCGGGCTACAATGCGTCGCTCTCGTCGAATTACATTCTCGGGCGCAACTTCACGCTATTGACCAAGGCCGCGATTTTCAGCGCACGCAATCAGATCGGTGAAGTCGCAATGGCACCGCTCGAAAGCAATCCGTTCCCCGACGCGCGGCCCGAATTCTTTCGCGCGTTTGCCCGCGCGGTGGAGCTCGGAGTCGGGATTAAACTCGCGATTCGCACGCCATTCGCGGGCAAGACCAAGGCCGACGTGGTACGCGCGGGCGCCGGGATGCCGCTCGAATTGACGGTTTCGTGCGCGCGGCCGGCCGGTATCGTGCATTGCGGAGCGTGCACCAAGTGCGCGGAGCGGGTAGAGGGATTTCTCGATGCGGGAGTTCCCGATCCGACGCATTATGCACGCAAGCCCAAGCGCCCGCAGCTGCTGCCCGGCTAGCCGTGCAGCAATTCGGACACGCCTTACTGAACTTGCTGAGCCGATGCGGAGCTAGTCGGCAGAGTCCTAAGATCCCTAATAACGGGAGGGTCTCAGAATTACCAATCTGTGGCTTATCCCCAGGTCAGGGGACGAGGGCGGACTCGTAAGCGGTGATGCAAGGCGGTCCGGCGGCGAAAAAATGTTCGACGAGGGCGGAATCGCGTTGCATGAAGATCAGGCTCGACGAGCGGGTGCCGTAGTCGCCGAGATGAAGGCATAGGGAGTTCGGCCGGCCGGTGCGCGGATCGAGCTGGGTCGAATGGTCAGCGAGCAGATCGGCAAGGTCCGCGCGCCGGGCGACCGGGTCTTGCGCGAAATCCTCACGCTGTCCGAGTTCGGCGAAGCGGCTATACGACCGGCTAATCCGCGGACACTCGAAATCGTCGACGTCGGCGTTGGTGAGCAGGTGCAGCCCTGGCGTCAACTTCACGATTTCGATTTCGCCGCCGCGATTGTAGGCGACAAACGCGGCCTCCCGCGAGGCCAGCAAAAGATTGAAGGCGTTGTAGTCGCGCGCATGCTGGCGCGCGAGATAACTCGCGGCTGCGGCAGCGCTCGAATATTGCAATGCGTCGAGGGTCAGCAACCCGCGCGACCGCAGATTCGCGTCGTTGGGTCCGCTCTCCGCAATACGCCGGTTGAGCAGGCCGGCGACGAGTCCGTGCTGGTTGATTCCGAGCCAGGTCCCGCTCGCGCGTAGATCCTTGCCGCCGATAATCCGCGGACGATCGCCCAGCGAGGTCGGCGGGAGCGCCGCGCGGTCGAGAAACTCGTCGCGATTCGCCGCCACCACGACCGGATAATCGGCAAAGACGCGGAAGTAAATTGCGAGCGTGCACATGGCGCTTTAAAGGTTGCAAATCGGATGCGGTCAGCACAAGCGGATTGCCGTTGGCGCATTTGCTAAGATCGAAGTGTGGCGGCCAATGATCATTACGAGGTTGTGCTGATTGGCGCGGGCATCATCGGCAGTTCCGTGGCGATGGGGCTGGCGGATCGCGGGGTGCGGGTCGCGGTAGTTGATATCGATTTGAGCGGGCGTCTGAGTTCGAGCGAAAAAAATGCGGGCGGCGTGCGCGCGACCTGGTGGCAACCGGTTAATATCACGCTCTGCCGCGAGTCGATTCGATACTACGAAAGTATCAGCGATGAAGTCAGCTTCCGGCAAAAGGGTTATCTCTGGCTCTATGACAACGAGACCTGGGCGAAGGCATGCGATCATCTCGACGTGCAGCGAGGGCTCGGACATTCGATCGAGGCGCTCACGCCAGCCGATGTTACTCGGCGGGTGCCCGAAATCGATCGCCTCGAAGGCCTCGCGGGTGCGACTTTTTCGCCGGCCGATGGGCTCATCAATCCCAATCTCCTGAAGCAGCATTACCGCACGCGCGCGGCGGCGGCTGGCGCGAAGTTCCTCGATCGGGTTTACGTTGACGCTGCGAGTGTGGACGCAGATGAGGTGCGCCTGCAATGCTCGCAAGCTGCCGCACCGCTCGCGGATGATGACCTGGCGCAACTGATGACCGACGACGGTCCGGGTATAACGCATCCCGGCCAGCCGTTTGAGCTGCGCGCCGATGCGGTTGCGATCACCACAGGCGCATGGTCGGACAACGTGCTCGGGATTTTCGGGCTGAAGAATTATAGTGATCCGATTCGGCGGCAGATTTGCCTGGTGGACAATCGCGTGACGAACTTCTCCGCCTACGGCATGATCGTCGACACGTCGGGCGTTTATTTCCATAATGAGGGCGCGCACATCCTGGCCGGCTATTCGCCCCCGGACACAGCTCCCGGGCGTCATTTCAATTATGATGGCGAGCCCTTCTTTTTGAATGAGATATGGCCGAGGATGTATGCACGGATGAGC
>Ga0182024_10012276_pt1 | contig 16983 bp, 6 predicted proteins | sample P32metaG_FD_120480 | JGI IMG/M metagenome (GOLD analysis project Ga0182024, IMG submission 120480) | Permafrost microbial communities from Stordalen Mire, Sweden - P3-2 metaG (Illumina Assembly) | ecosystem: Environmental > Terrestrial > Soil > Wetlands > Permafrost | place: Sweden: Stordalen...
CACCATCATCCGCCGCATGCCCAACCTGGTCAAGTTCCGCGAAGACCCGGACGCCATGCTTGTCATGTCCCTTGAGGATTACGACGAGGTGACCGGCAACGCGGCCAAGGCCGCCATCATGAATAAGGACGTGGTCGGCAAGAACCCGCCGATCACATCGGTCGCCAGCGCCGAGGAAGGGTTGCTGGTCTCGCTCAATCAACGAGGTGCCGTCGATCTGCCGTTTATCTCGGAACTCTATGGTAAGCCGCGCAAGGAGGTCATTGCCGAGCTGGGCGACCTGATTTTCCCCGACCCGGAAGCCAAGAAATGGGAGACGGCCGACGCCTATTTGTCCGGCAACGTACGATCTAAGTTCGCCGCCGCTGAAAGCGCCGGCCCACTGTTCGCCCGCAACGTCGAGGCGCTGCGGAAAGTGCAGCCCGAGGACGTGCTGCCCGGCGACATCGACGCCAATCTCGGGGCACCGTGGATACCGGAAAGCGACGTCCAGGCTTTCGCTTCCGATCTGTTCCGCGTGAGTCCCACCAGCGTTCCGGTCGGACATTTCAAGAAGGATGCCGTCTGGGGCGTCGAGGCCGACTACGCCGCCAAGGCGTCCGTCGCTGCCACGTCTGAATTCGGCACGGCACGCGCCAACGGCACCTGGCTGCTTGAGCTGGCGCTCAACATGAAGTCACCGACCATATACGACACCATCCAGAACGGCGACCGCGAGGAACGCGTCGTCAACCAGGAAGCGACCCTGGCCGCACGCGAGAAGCAGAAGTTGATCAAGGAACGTTTCCGCTCCTGGGTGTTCAGCGATGCTGAACGCACCGAGCGACTGGTGCGGCTCTACAACGATACCTACAACAATCTGCGTCCCCGCCTGTTTGACGGTTCGCACCTCGACTTCCCCGGCATGAACCGGACGATCCGGCTGCGGCCTCACCAGAACGACGCCGTCTGGCGCGGCATGAGTTCCGGCAACACCCTGCTGGCTCACGCCGTCGGCGCCGGCAAGACCTTTACCATGGCCGCCACCGGTATGAAGATGAAGCAGGCCGGTCTCATCAAGAAGCCGATGTTCGTGGTCCCCAACCACCTGCTGGAGCAGTTCTCCCGCGAGTTCATGCAGCTGTATCCGAATGCCCGGCTGCTGGTCGCAGCCAAGGAAGACTTGACGAAAGACCGCCGCAAGTTCCTGACCGCCAGAATCGCCAGCGGCGATTGGGACGGTATCATCGTCACCCATTCATCGTTCGAGCGGATCGGCATGTCGCGCGACTACCAGGAGAAGTTCCTCCTGGACCAGATTGAGGAATACAACCGTCTGTTACTCGACAACGCCAGTGCCAAGGGCGCCAACCGAAATATCATCAAGACCATCGAAAAGCAGAAGGCCGCGAGATGCGAACGGCTGAAGGACTTGCTCGCCAAGGACAAGAAGGATGACGGGCTGGTGTTCGACGAGCTGGGCGTCGATCACATCTTCATCGACGAGGCGCATTATTTCAAGAACCTGGAGACGCCAACCAAGATGGAGCGCGTAGCCGGCATCCAGACCGGCGGCAGCGAACGGGCCTTCGACGTGTACATGAAGTCACGTTACCTCGACGAGCAGCACGCCGGCCACGGCGTGACCTTTGCCACCGGCACGCCGATTTCCAATAGCATGATGGAAATGTACACGATGCAGCGTTTCCTCGACCCCGAGGGGCTCAAGAGCCGAGGCCTCGAGCATTTCGACGCCTGGGCGGCCACCTTCGGCGAAGTCATCGACACCATGGAAATCTCCCCTGACGGCGCCGGCCTGCGGCCGCGCAGTCGATTCGCACGGTTCACCAATCTGCCGGAACTCCAGCAAATGTTCCGGGCCTTCTCCGACGTGCAAACGGCCGAGATGCTGAACCTGCCGCGTCCGCGCCTGCAAGGCGGCAAGCCCATCGTCGTTGCCTGCCCAATGTCTGACGAACAGCACGCCCTCCAGCAGGAACTGGTGGAACGCTACGAGCGGCTGCGCTCACAGAAGGTGGACCCGCGTATTGACAATGCCCTGAATATCACCACCGATGGCCGCAAACTCGCTACCGACGCCAGAATGCTGTCGCCTACGGCACCGGACTTCCCGGAATCGAAAGTCAACCGCCTCGTCGAAAACGTCGCTTCCATCTGGGAACGCACCGCCGCCACGCGAGGCACGCAGATGATCTTCGCCGACATGGGCGTAAATCCGACCGAATGGGGCTATTCGGCATACGAGGACATCATCAAGAAACTAATCGCTGCCGGCGTTCCGGCCGAGCAGATCGCCGCCATCGGCGATGCCGAATCCGACGCCAAGAAACAGGCCCTCTTTGAGAAAGTCCGTAACGGCTCAGTCCGCGTGCTGATCGGCAGCACCCAGAAGATGGGCACAGGAACGAATGTTCAGAAACGGCTGGTCGCCCTGCATCATCTCGATGCACCGTGGAAGCCAGCCGAGGTTGAGCAACGCGACGGCCGCATCCTGCGCCAGGGCAACGAGAACGAGGAAGTGGCAATTTACCGCTACGTCACCGAAGGCTCATTCGACGCCTACATGTGGCAGGCCCTCGAAACCAAGGCCCGGTTCATCGGCCAAGTCATCACCGGCGACAACGCCGCCCGCCGTGCCGAGGATATCGGCGGACAAGAACTCTCCTACGCCGAGGTCAAGGCCATTGCCTCCGGCAACCCGGCGGTACTCACCCTTGCCGAGGCCGATGCCGAATTGCAACGGCTCACTTTGCTCAAGAAGAATCATCTCGACGAGCAATATGTCGCCCGCCGCAGCGTGCGTGATTTGCCTGCAACCATCGCCAGCCTATCCGAGCGAATCTCGAAGCTCACGGCGGACGAGGCCACGGCGAACGCCCATGCTCGCGATCCGATTACCATCGGCAAGCGCAGCTGGTCACACGCGGACGCACCCGGTGCTCTGGCTTCCCAGCTGGGAGCCATGCCCAAAAGCGTCCGCGAAATAACCCGCGTCCCCCTCGGCATCTACCGGGGCCTGCGCTTTGGAATGGTACTTCATCCGCAATCTCCGCCCGACGTAAATCTGCAAGGCGCAATCAATCGTCAGTCCACCCTGTCGCGGGAGCACCAGGGCCCGCGTGCCATCTTGAACGCCCTGGAACGCCTGGCCACCGCCTACGGCTCCGAATGCGTCCGCGCCCGGCAAGACCTCGCTATCGCCGAGTCCCAGTTACGTGATTATCAGGGCCGCCTGGGCAAACCGTTCCCGCACGATGCCTACTTGTCCGAACTGACCAGCTTGCGTGACCAACTCAAGGCCGGGCTCTCAGCAACGGCTCTGGCGCAGGGAGATGAAGCCAAGCCCACCGTGTCCGAACTGGCCGACCGGATCAAGTCGCTCAAAGCGTCGAATACCATCGAGGCCACGCCGCAGCGCATCCGGCAGAAGCATTCAAACGCCGAGGAGCCGGTCACAGCCCGCATCCGTAGACGGACGGAAGCGGTTCCATCAAGCAGCCAAGCTGATGACGCCGTATTGCCAGCGGGTCCTGGTACCGCCCATGCTGGCAAATCGCCGATAACATTCCAGGAACGCACTGCGATGGTGCGGCACCGCCAGGATCAGGGGCCAAGTCTGCCGTAACATCAGAAGCACATATCTTGCTCAGTCCCGTCGTCCACGGTACGATCATTTCACGCCCCGGCAGCCGAGGACAGACGATGCCCCCCGAAGAATTGGCCTTGCTCTCAGCCATCCACACGGACCCCAGGAATGACTCCCTGCGCCTTGCTTACGCCGACTGGCTGGAAAAGGTCAACAAAGGGGAGTATGCAGAGTTTATTCGGCTACAGTGTCAACATCCGTATATCGCTGTCCTTTACCATCCGCCATCGCCGCCCCGCGTCGGCCTCAGCTTCGAAATGCCGTGGGAAGACTCGCAAGCAAAGGCCCGGCTGAAGAGGTTGCTGTCTCTCGCACCTCATGCCTACCGCGTGGGAGCGGAATTCTGGGAGGAGCACTTCCGCGGCCTGCCGCTGCTGCAACAGGAGCTACACGAAAACCAAATAACCTACGCCCAGGAATTACTTGAACTGATCGGCCCCGCCGCCCGGCTCGACCTCAGCCTGCACACCGCTCAATTAGCTGACTGGCTGGCTCATCCGGTGATGACGAGAGTTGACAAGCTCCACATCTGGCCAAACCTGCCATCAGACGCTGAGCCCGACGAGCAATGCACCCTGAACCCGCATTACGACGCTTTCTGGGCGGAAAACATCCCGGTGCTTGCCGCCAGCGCCGTCATTGACCGCCTCGAAGAGCTGAATCCGTGCGGTTGCATATCCACTGGCAAGATGACGAGTCGTTCGGTTCAGAATCTTGCGCTATGCCGGGAATTCCTCGAACCCCGAGTTTGCGTCGAGTACAGCTACTGACAGTCCCGTCCGACCGCATCCGCCACGACTAGGAGCCGAGGCAAGCCGGCTTTCGCCCACGGCATCGGACTTTTCGGAATCAAAGGTCAACCGCCTTGTCGAAAACGTCGCTTCATCTGGAACCGAACGGCACCGACTCGCGGCACGCCGTCCGAATCTTATGGCCGGATCATTCCCGATCTTCATAAAGCGAACCTGAACGAATTTCACCTACCCAGCTTGACATGTCTATCACAGGTCGATAGGGAAGATAGCAACAACCCGGTGAGGATTCATGCTTTATCAGCGGTCTCTGGAGATCGAACGCCGGCTAAACACCGTGCTGAGGCTCATTCGGACGGGCCACTATTCGACTCCTAAACTGGCCGAACGGCTCGGCGTGTCCATTCCGACCGTTTCCCGTTACGTAATTGCATTGCGCGCGAGGGGATACAATATCAAGGCCTTGAAGGGGTCGAGGGGCTGGCGGTTTGCCCTTGAAAGGAAACCTGCCGATCAACCAAAGCCAAAGTTGACATCCGTTGCCAAGACAACGAACGAGCTGCCTGCATGAGCGAGATGACACACATGGCAACATTGGAACAAATAACTCGCGGAACGGTAGTCAAGGGCATTTTGCCCGAGGGTCTGGTCACCATCAGCGACGTGCGCTGGATAGGCACTGTCGCCATTGAGGTGACGTATAAGGACACCGCAGGCCGCCTAGGCAACGAGCTGCTGTACCGGGATCGCGAGCCCACGCTAGAAATCGTGGAGACGGGTAAACCCTGGAGCTTCGACGGCGACGGTGCGCTGTTCCGCCTTCTTTCTGAAGCGAACCGCATCCGGCTGGCATACCTTTTCGATCCCCTGCTTGCCGTCCATACGTCGCTCGTCGAGCCGTTGCCGCATCAGATCACCGCCGTGTACAGCGAGATGCTTTCTCGTCAACCACTCCGATTCCTGCTGGCGGACGATCCTGGGGCCGGCAAGACGATCATGACCGGCCTTTTCATCCGAGAGCTGATCGCCCGTGGCGACCTTCAACGGTGTCTCATCGTCTGCCCCGGCAACCTCGTCGAGCAATGGCAGGACGAACTCGACAGCAAGTTCCACCTCCCGTTCGAGATCATGACCAATGATGCCCTGGAGGCAGCCAGAACCGGAAACTGGTTCAACGAAGTCTCCCTGGCCGTCTGTCGCCTTGACACGCTGAGCCGGAACGAAGATGCCCAGGCCAAACTCCAGCAGACCGACTGGGACCTGATCGTCTGCGACGAGGCCCACAAGCTAAGCGCGACCTACTTCGGCAGCGAGGTCAAATACACGAAACGCTACCGGCTTGGTCAATTGCTCTCCACACTCACCCGGCACTTTCTGTTGCTCACGGCAACGCCGCACAACGGTAAGGAGGCGGACTTCCAGCTTTTCATGGCCCTGCTCGATGGCGACCGATTTGAGGGCAAGTTCCGCGACGGGGTCCATGTCTCCGACGCAAGCGACATGATGCGCCGACTGGTCAAGGAGCAACTCCTCAAGTTCGACGGCACGCCGCTCTTCCCAGAACGGAAGGCATACACCGTCAATTACGCCCTTTCGGACGGGGAAGCCGAACTTTACAAGGAGGTGACCGACTACGTTCGCGAGGAATTCAACCGAGCAGAGGCCCTTGAAAACGAGGGGCGCAAGGGAACCGTCGGCTTTGCCCTCACCATTCTGCAACGCCGTCTGGCGTCGTCGCCCGAAGCAATTTACCAATCCCTGAAGCGCCGCCGCGAACGCCTCGAAAAGCGGCTTCGCGAGGAGCAGCTGTTGAAGCGGGGGGCCGAAATCGGGCTCGACCTTAATGTCGGCCTGCCGTCACTATCGGCTGACGATATCGAAGACCTTGATGACGCCCCGGACGCCGAGCTTGAAGATACCGAGGAGCGGGTCGTCGATCAGGCATCCGCCGCCCGCACCATTACCGAACTTCGCGCCGAGATCGATCAATTGACAGGATTGGTGCGGACTGCGCTTCGCGTCCGGCAATCCGGTACCGACCGCAAATGGGACGAGCTTTCGCGGCTTCTTCAGAACAACACCGAGATGTTCGACGCTGACGGACATCGCCGAAAACTCGTCATATTCTCGGAGCATCGCGACACGCTGAATTATCTCACCGAGAGGATTCGGGCACTCATTGGGCGACCGGAGGCCGTTGTTATCATTCACGGTGGAGTGGGGCGCCAGGAACGGCGCAAGGCCGAGGAATCGTTCAAGCATGACAAGGAAGTCGAAATCCTGGTCGCGACTGACGCCGCTGGGGAAGGCATCAATTTGCAACGCGCTCACCTAATGGTGAATTACGATCTTCCCTGGAATCCCAACCGCCTGGAACAGCGTTTCGGCCGCATTCACCGTATTGGGCAGACCGAAGTCTGCCACCTGTGGAACCTTGTCGCCAAGGATACTCGCGAAGGAGAGGTCTATTACCGGCTGCTCGAAAAGCTCGACGAAGAGCGAAAAGCATTGGGTGGGCAGGTTTTCGATGTGCTTGGCCAATTGACCTTCGATGACAGGCCCCTTCGGGAACTCTTGCTCGAAGCGATTCGCTACGGCGATAAGGCTGAAGTCAAGGCCCGCCTGTTCCAGGTCGTCGATCAGGCACTCGACCGCGAGCACCTGCGCGAATTGGTCGAGGGGAGAGCACTCACCCACGATTCAATGGATGTCACGAAAGTCCGGCAAATCCGCGAGGACATGGAACGGGCCGATGCCCGAAGGCTGCAACCGCACTTTATCGCCGCATTCTTCTTGGAAGCCTTTGAGCTGCTCGGGGGAACGATTCACGAGCGAGAGCCGAACCGCTACGAAATCAAGCATGTTCCCGCCGTAGTCCGCAACCGCGACCGGGAGATCGGGCGAGGCCAAGCCGTCTTGCAGCGTTACGAGCGGATCACATTCGAGAAGAGCCTTATCAGCATCCCCGGCAAGTCCTTGGCGGCTTTCGTCTGCCCAGGCCATCCGCTGCTCGATGCCACGCTCGACCTCATCATTGAGCGGCACCGTGACTTGCTAAAACGCGGCGCCATTCTGGTCGATGACACTGACGAAGGCGACCAGCCCAGATCGCTGCTCTACCTTGAACACGCCATCCAGGATGCAAGGATCGACCGAACCGGGAATCGCCGGGTTGTCTCCAAAAGAATGCAATTCGTTGAAGTAGCGGCGAACGGCGAGGTGAGGACCGCCGGACCTGCACCATATCTCGACTACCGGCCCATGACCGACGCGGAGGGAATTGCCCTAGCGAAATTTGATTCTCCGAACTGGCTCCGCCAGGACCTCGAAACGCTTGCAATGGAGCATGCTGCGATCCATCTTGTTCCGGAACATTTGGCTGAGTTGCGCAAGCGTAAGGAAGAAATGATCGAAAAGACCCAGGCAGCAGTGCGGGATCGCCTCACAAAGGAAATCAACTACTGGGACCACCGGGCCGCCCAACTCAAGGACCAGGAACTGGCTGGCAGAACCAACGCGAAGCTCAATTCCGGGCTGGCCCGGCAACGGGCCGATGACCTGACCGCCCGACTTCAAAAGCGACTTGCCGAGCTTACGCAGGAACGAAAACTCTCAGCACTGCCTCCGGTCGTTCTCGGCGGGGCGATGATCGTTCCCGTGGGACTGCTGCGAAGGCTTTGCGGCGAGGCAGAGGCCGCAATCCCGACTTTTGCCATCGACACCGAGCGATCCGAGCGACTGGCCATGGAAGCTGTCATGGCTGCGGAGCGAAAGCTTGGTTATGCCCCGCGAGACGTCAGCGACCAGAATCTTGGATACGACATCGAATCTTCCATCCCTGGCACGGGGCTTTTGCGGTTCGTCGAAGTGAAGGGTCGGGTCAAGGGGGCCAAGACCGTCACCATCACCAAGAACGAGATTCTCACCGGTCTCAACAAGCCCGACGAGTTCATCCTGGCCATCGTCATCATCGACCAAGACACGACCGTTGCTTGGTATTGCCGAACACCGTTCGAGACGGAACCGGACTTCAAGGCGACTAGCGTCAATTACGACCTTGATAAACTGCTGGCCCAAGCCAAGGAGCCAGCATGAGCAAAGCGCCCAAGAAGGGCACGAAACAGCGCATTGCGCGGCAAGTCACCGCTGATCCCCCCTCGCAAGCTGACTTCGACGAAGTCCTTCGGCTGATCGACGCCGCGAAGGTGCGGGCTGTTTCTGCCGTCAACACCACGCTCATCGAGCTTTACTGGAGCATCGGCCAGTACATCAACCGCAAAACTGCCGAGGAAGGCTGGGGCAAGGGCACCGTCGAGGCCCTCGCCGAGACCATCAAACGGCGTTATCCCACCATAAGGGGCTACTCCGCCCAAAACCTCTGGCGGATGCGGCAGTTTTTCGAGACTTACCGCGACCAGCCAAAACTCTCGACACTGCTGAGAGAATTGTCCTGGACCCACAATTTGCTGATTCTGGGCAAGTCTAAGCGGGCGGAAGAACGTGAGTTCTACCTCCGCTTGGCCTGCGCCCAGAAGTGGTCAAGCCGGGAACTGGAGCGGCAGCTCGATGGGGCCTTGTTCGAGCGCGTGGCCCTGTCACCGACAAAACTCTCACCACCGCTGAGAGAATTGCACCCCAACGCCGCAACCGTCTTCAAGGACAGCTACCTCGTCGAGTTTCTCGACCTTCCGCCGGAACACTCCGAGGACGACCTGCAACGCGGCTTGGTCGAACAGCTTAAGAAGTTCCTGATCGAACTCGGTCGCGACTTCTGCTACGTCGGCAGCCAGTACCCGATCCAGGTCGGCGGGCGGGACTTCGCCCTCGACCTGCTCTTTTTCAACAGGGCGCTCAATTGCCTGGTCGCTATCGAACTCAAAGTCGTCGAGTTCGAGCCGGAACACCTTGGCAAACTCCAGTTCTATCTGGAGGCACTCGACCGCGACGTGAAGAAGCCGCATGAGCAGCCGTCCATCGGCGTGCTTCTTTGTGCGACAAAGAATCACGAGGTCGTCGAATATGCCTTGAGCCGGGCGATGTCGCCTGCACTCGTATCCGAGTACCAGACCCGAATGCCCGACAAGAAGCTGCTTCAAGCCAAGCTCCACGAGTTCTACGAATTGGCCCAGGAACAGGCGGCGATGCCGACCATTGAAGATAAGAAGCCGGCCACGAGCCAATCGGCCAAGCCGCGAAAGGGCTGCAAGAAATGACCGCACCTTACCGCAAGAAGCTGATCGAAGTCGCGTTGCCGCTCAAGGCCATCAACGACGAGTCTGCGCTCCGAAAGAGAAAGGCTCCTGGCGGGTATCCTACGACGCTGCACAAATGGTGGGCACAGCGTCCTCTTGCTGCATGCCGAGCGGTCTTATTTGCGTCGCTCGTCGATGATCCAGACAGTGATCCAGTGTACCAGAAAGCGGACGGTTCTGTTGACGAAGATCGTGCCGGCATCAAACGGGCGGAACTCTTCAACCTGATCGAAGAACTCATCCTGTGGGAGAACTCGAACAATCCCCGGGTCATCAACGCGGCCCGTGCCGAGATCGCCCGGTGCGTTGCCTCCCACAAGATCGAACTCGGAGAACTCGGCAAAGAAACGATCATCTTCGGCGATCGGAAAGGCAAAAAGCATTCGAAGGGGGCGGTTTCCGGTCAGGGTGTCACCGTATGGGAAGTGCTGCTCATGAAGGCACGGCCCGAGGTAGTTAACGCCTTCCTGGCTGAGTATGCCCCGCCGGTGCTCGATCCATTCTGTGGAGGCGGGTCGATTCCTCTGGAGGCACAGCGCCTTGGCTTGCGGGCATATGGGTCGGACCTAAATCCGGTGCCGGTGCTCATCACGAAGGCTCTCATCGAAATCCCGCCCAAATTTGCATTCCGGCCACCGGTCAATCCAGAATGGCACCAGAAATCGGCAAATGAGAAAGCTGTCACTGTTTGGCAGGGAGCGCAAGGGCTTGCCGAAGACGTTCGCTATTACGGCCAGTGGATGCGCAATGAAGCCGAAAAGCGGATCGGCCACCACTATCCCAAGGTCAAGATCACGTCTGAGATGGCCAAGGAACGCCCTGACTTGAAGGAACATGTAGGGCACGAATTACCGGTGATCGCGTGGCTTTGGGCGCGAACTGTAGCTAGTCCAAATCCTGTTTGTGCTGGTACGTATGTACCACTCGTTCGATCCTTTATGTTATCAACAAAGAAAGGAAGACAGGCGTTCGCATATCCTGAAATCACTAAAGGCACTTCCTACCGCTTCGCAGTTCGGATTGGATCGCCGCCGACCGGTTTTGATCCGAAACGAGGAACCGTCATCCGATCTGGCGCGAGGTGCTTGCTTTCCGAATCGCCAATCACTCTCGATTACATTCGCACAGAGGCCAAAGCCGGACGAATGAACGAGATTCTCATGGCGATCATTGTGGAAGGCGCTTCTGGCCGTCTATATCTCTCGCCAACTGATGATCAATCTCAAGTTGCAACCTCTATCGTCCCTGATGGGTATCCGGAAACGGATATGCCTGATAAGGCACTTGGATTCCGCGTTCAGAATTATGGAGTTGATAAGCATTTCAAGCTCTTTACACGTCGCCAGCTCTCTACTCACGTACTGTTCGCCAAACTCATGGAGGAAGCGCGTACCCTCATATCCGATGATGCGTCGAAACATGAACAGGCAAGAGATTCAGGGAGCAGTGCCATCGACACTGGCAATCCGTCAGCATATGCAGACGCTGTTGTCACATACCTTGCGTGCGCTCTGTCACGATGTCTTGACTATAACAGCGCATACGCAAGCTGGCGACCAAAAGACAATGCGATGAGATCGACTTTTGCCAAGCAATCCTTGCCTATGATTTGGGACTTCGCAGAAGCCAACCCCCTGGAAAAGTCTAGCGCAGGACTAGCTGATTGCTGTCGAGTGATCGCAAAGTGCATAGAACTTCTTCCGGCCGCTACTGAATCCTCCGTCCAACAACTTGACGCTACCGCGAGCGCAGCAAGTGTCCACAATGCGATGGTCTGCACTGATCCGCCGTATTACGACAATATCGGCTACGCCGATCTTAGCGATTTTTTTTACATCTGGCTGCGCAAGGCATTAGTGCGTGTATATCCCTCATTGTTCGCCACGCTCCTAACCCCAAAAACACAAGAGCTAATTGCTACGCCGTACCGACACGGCGGGAACAGAGACTCTGCAAAGATGTTCTTTGAAAAGGGATTCGGCCACGCCTTTGAAAAGATTCGCGCATCTATAGATTCGCAGTATCCAATGACCGTATTTTATGCGTTCAAACAGTCGGAAACCGATGAAGGTGACGAGGACGAAAACGATGAAGTGACAAGCGGCGAATCTGTCGCGTCAACCGGTTGGGAAACCATGCTTGAGGGATTAGTAAAGTCTCGTTTTTGCATTACAGGGACATGGCCGATGCGCACGGAGGGAGACAATCGGCAAGTCGGACTCGGGACCAACGCGCTCGCCTCATCAATCGTGTTAGTATGCCGCCCAAGACCGGTTGAAGCTCCACTCGCAACACGCAAGCAATTCATGAACGACCTGCGGCGCGAGTTGCCGCACGCCTTGAAGAACCTCCAGCATGGGAACATTGCTCCTGTGGACTTGGCTCAAGCATCTATCGGGCCGGGGATGGCCGTCTTCACACGGTACTCAAAGGTTGTTGAAAGCGACGGCTCCGCAATGACCGTCCGGACGGCGCTCGGAATCCTCAACCAGGTGCTCGACGAAGTGCTCGACGAGCAGGAGGGAGATTTCGACCCGGACACTCGCTGGGCCTTGGCATGGTTCGAGCAATTTGGTGCAAGCGAAGCTCCCTACGGCGTGGCCGAAACGCTCAGCAAGGCCAAGAACACAGCGATCAACGGGCTGGTCAAAGCGGGCATTGTTAAAGCCAAGAGTAACAAGGTGCAGCTTGTCAGCCGGACGGAACTCCCCGAGGACTGGAACCCGGCAACCGACAAGCGACTCACCGTCTGGGAGACGGCCCAGCACCTGATCCGCACGCTGGAAACCAAGGGTGAAGGCGAAGCTGCCGCGCTGCTCAACAAGCTGGGCGGCATCGGCGAAACAGCCCGCGAACTGGCCTACCGCCTGTATTCAATCTGCGAACGCAAAAAATGGGCGGATGAGGCCCTAGCGTACAATAGCTTGGTCATCGCGTGGCCGGAACTGACAAAACTTGCGCTTTCGAGCAGAAACCGGCAACCTTCGACCCAACAAGAACTCTTCTCCTGATGGATAGCTGAAATATGGCCGTATCAAACCGCGAACGTGTGGGCAAAGGGCTGGACCTTCTGGCATCCGGCCTGCGCCCCTTTGTCGAACGCGAGCTGAAGTCGCATCTCGGCGACAACTGGCAATCCGCTTTGCCGGACACCACGGGACGCGGCCCTCGCGCCAAGCAACAGCCCGCCAATCTCGACGATCCGCAGATTCTCCTTGGACTGCTTTGGGATCAATGGAATGCGGTCTTCAAGAACACCTTGGGCCATGCCGAGCGGAGCATCGTCAGCGAGTTGCGGGACGTTCGCAACCGCTGGGCGCACAACGAACAATTCAGCAGCAACGACGCCATCCGGGCGCTCGATTCGGTGGAGCGATTGCTGAATGCCGTGTCAGCCGCCGAAGCCGGGACGGAGGTCGGCCAGATGCGCATGGACCTGATGCGGACCATGTTCGACGATCAACGTCGGCAGGAGATGCGAAAGAAGTCTGTCCAGCCGACCGAGGGCAAGCCGCATGGTGCCCTGAAGCCCTGGCGGGAAGTCGTCACCCCGCACCCGGACGTGGCCTCCGGCCGCTACCAGCAGGCCGAGTTCGCCGCCGACCTCTGGCAGGTCTACCAGGGAGAAGGATCGGACGAGTACAAGAATCCGACCGAGTTCTTCCGCCGGACGTTCCTGACCGAGGGCCTGCGCCGATTGTTATCGCAGGCCGTGCTGCGATTGTCCGGCAAGGGCGGAGACCCGGTCGTCGAGCTACAAACCAACTTCGGCGGCGGCAAGACGCACTCCGAGTTGGCGCTCTATCACCTATTTTCCGGAACCGCCGCTAGTGAACTACCGGGAGCCGAGGAACTAGTGAAGGAACTGAATATCGCGATTCCGAAGAACGTCCGCCGGGCGGTTTTCGTGGGTACGCAGATTTCACCGGGAAAGCCACACAAGAAGCCGGATGGCACCACGGTCCGGACTCTCTGGGGCGAAATCGCCTGGCAGCTTGGCGGGAAGGAAGGCTACAAACTCGTCAAGGAAGACGACGAGAAGGCCACGAACCCCGGCAACTCGCTCAAGGAGCTGTTCAACAAGTACGGCCCCTGTCTCATCTTGATCGACGAATGGGTTGCCTACGCCCGCCAGCTGCACACCACTGCCGACCTGCCTGCCGGCTCGTTTGAGACGCATTTTACCTTCGCCCAAGCATTGAGCGAAGCAGCTAAGGCGGCCAAGAATACGCTGCTCGTCGTAAGCATCCCCGCTTCGGAAAGCCCCCACCAGAAGGCCGAGCGAGGCGTCACCGACATCGAAGTCGGCGGGGAACGCGGGCGAGAGGCCCTGGCCCGCCTGAAAAATGCAATCGGTCGGGTAGAAGCATCCTGGCGCCCAGCCAGCCCGGACGAAGGCTTCGAAATCGTCCGTCGCCGGTTGTTCCAGCCGCTCACAGGAGACCAGTTCGTTACCCGTGACGCCGTCGCCCGTGCTTTCGTCGATTTGTACGGTTCGCAGCAGCAGGAGTTCCCGTCTGAATGCCGGGAGGCCGACTACGAACGCCGGATAAAGATGGCCTACCCCATCCATCCGGAGATGTTCGACCGGCTCTACAACGACTGGTCCACGCTCGACAAGTTCCAGCGGACTCGTGGTGTGTTGCGCTTGATGGCAGCAGTGATCCATTCGCTGTGGGAACGGCAAGATAGCAGCGTGCTCATCATGCCGGGCAACATCCCCATTGACGACCAAATGGTTCAGTTCGAATTGACCCGCTACCTCGAAGACCACTGGGTTCCCGTCATCGAGAAGGACGTAGACGGGAGCAACTCCCTGCCGCTTAGCCTGGATCGTGAAAATCCGAACCTTGGCCGCTATTCCGCCTGCCGCCGCGTTTCGCGGACGATTTACATGGGTTCGGCCCCGACCCTTCGGGCATCGCACCGGGGCATCGACGACCGGCAGGTAAAGCTCGGTTGCGTACAGCCCGGCGAGGCCGTCGCCACCTTCGGCGATGCGCTCCGCCGACTCACCGACAGCGCCACCTATCTTTACGTGGACGGCAAGCGGTATTGGTACTCGACCCAGCCGACCGTGACCCGTCTGGCCGACGACCGCGCCGGTCAGCTTACAGACGACCAGATCGGCGACGAGATCATCAAGAGGCTTCGCGAGGAAGCCCGCACGAGATCGGACTTTTCCAAGGTTCACGCCTGCGTCCCAAGCAGCGACGTTCCCGATGAAAGGGAAGCTCGATTGGTTATCCTGGGGCCGGATTTCCCGCACGCGAACCGCGACGAGAAGAGCGCAGCCAGAAAGGAAGCTGCGAGCATTCTCGATTCCCGTGGAACCTCCCCCCGCAATTTCAAGAATACGCTGGTCTTCCTCGCGGGGGACGGCAATCGCCTGCGAGAATTGGAGCAGTCGGCGCGTCAGTTCCTTGCATGGTCCTCTATTTCGGACGACCGTGTGACGCTGAACCTGGACGAGTTCCAGAAGCGCCAGGCCGAGACCAAGAAGAAGAGCGCCGACGAGGCGGTCGATTTGCGGATCAAGGAAGCCTATCAGTGGCTTCTCGTGCCGGGCCAGCCCGACCCGAAGGGCGAAGTCACCTGGACCGACCTGAAACTCCAGGGACAGGACAGTCTCGCCACGCGGTCCGCCAAGAAGCTCAAGAATGAAGAATCGCTCGTCACACAAATGGGCGGCGTAAGACTCCGGACGGAACTAGACCGTATCCCGCTCTGGACAGGCAACCATGTCAGCATCAAGCAGCTTTGTGAGTATATGGCTCGCTACCTCTACCTTCCCAGGCTTCGCGATGAGCAAGTTTTGGTGGCCGCGATTCAGGAAGGGGCGTCCAGCCTGACCTGGCAGAGCGATACTTTCGCCTACGCCGAAGGCTGGGACGAGCAACGGCAACGATACCAGGGCCTGCGGTCCGCCCAGGCAATTCGCGTCGTCGTGGACGAGCGTAGCTTGCTCGTAAAACCAGAAGCGTCTCTCGCCCAATTCAACAAGGACCGGCAAGCGGCCGAGGCCGCGGAGAAAGCGCAAGGATCAGTTACTTCAGGCGATCCTGCCTCGCAAATCTCTGGGACAGGCGGCCCCACGGCCACACAGCAAACGGCAAAACCGGGGCCAACCCCGGCACCTAAGAAACCGTCAAGGTTCCACGGCTCCGTACAGGTGGACCCGCTCCGCCTCGGCCGGGACGCAGCCCGAATCGCCGAGGAAATCGTCCAGCACTTGACCGGCTTGGTGGGATCGAACGTCGAGATCACCATCGAAATCCAGGCTGACCTTGCCGAGGGAGCTGGTGACAAGCTTGTGCGGGACGTAACCGAAAACTGCCGGACGCTGAAATTCAAGGATTACGGATTCGAGGACGAATAACCATGCTCCTTCGCAAAATTCAAATTGAGAACTTCCGCGGAATCACCAAGCTTGATCTTGAACTCGACCGTACGACGGTGTTGATCGGTGAGAACAACACCGGCAAAACAAGCATTCTTGATGCGCTGTACACGTGCATGAATCGAGGATTGACGCGTCGGGCCGTACCTTTTTCCGAGTATGATTTCCACCTTGCCGACAACAAAGTACAACCAGCCGACGCACTCCCTCTCGCCATTACGCTGATGTACGAGGAAACAAAGGTGGACGAGTGGCCGGACGAGATTGCCCAAGCGTTCCCAAACGTCATGCAGACGCTCGACGATGGGCGACAACACCTTGCCTTCCGAGTGACCGCCAAGTACGAGAAGGCCTTGCGTGACTTTGCCGTCGAATGGTGTTTCCTCGACAAGGCTGGCAATGTTCTTCCAACCGCAAAACAGCCCAAACTCGTTATCGACCTTCAGCAGCTTTCGCCGGTTTTTAAGTTGAGCGCAGTTCGCGACGCTTCTCAACACTTTCATGCGAAATCGTCATTTTGGGGACCATTCACGAAGAACCCGCAGATCACTGATGAGAAACGCAAAGAGATCGAACAACAGATTGAGCAGATCAACCAATCCGTTCTCGACAATCACAAACCGTTCGAGGTAGCCAAGGACCGAATTGCCCAGACTGGCAAGTTGCTTCCGCTTGCGTCCAAGGAATTAGTCAGCGTCGAGGCAGTGCCAGCACGTATCTTCGACATGCTTTCGTCAACTCAAGTCAAACTCGCAGCTCGCACTGGCGCTCGATTGCCAATTTCACAGCACGGTGCTGGCACGCAGAGCCTCTCCGTACTGTTCTTGTTCGAAGCGTTTCTACAATCACGACTCGCGGAGGCATACGACAAGCACTCTGAACCCATTCTGGCCCTTGAGGAGCCCGAGGCGCATCTGCATCCATCAGCGATCC
>Ga0182024_10012277_pt1 | contig 16982 bp, 8 predicted proteins | sample P32metaG_FD_120480 | JGI IMG/M metagenome (GOLD analysis project Ga0182024, IMG submission 120480) | Permafrost microbial communities from Stordalen Mire, Sweden - P3-2 metaG (Illumina Assembly) | ecosystem: Environmental > Terrestrial > Soil > Wetlands > Permafrost | place: Sweden: Stordalen...
ACGCTATCGACCGGTTTGTGAAGGTACACAACGCCAAGCCCGTCCCGTTTGAATGGACCAAAGCTGTCGTCCATCCTTCCAGGCCCCGCCGTCTTTACTCTGATTTATGCAAGTAAGCACTAGGCGCGGATCTACTCAAAACATTGCCTGGTGAGCCCTCGCCGGCGGAAGTAGCTTAGCGGCGCAGTCGACAGCCGCTCAAGCGCGGCGGAGCGCGCGTTTGGACCGCTCCCTTTGGTCACGGCTCGTTAGGCGCGTAGTAGCCGGTTCGATACTGGACACGTAACGGCATCTCGCTCGATCCCGTAACGGCGAGCGTCACGCGCCGATACTTTCCATTGTGCTCGTCATTCGTGGGCGTGTAGCCGATCAGGTACTGATTCCGAAGCTGCGCGCCGATGCGCGCGCTAATCGCGGGAAGTTCGTCCAGGTTTTCGATGCGATAATTCCGCCCTCCGGTGAGTTCGGTCAGTTCGTCGAGCAGACGCGGCCCTTCCTGCTCCTCGCGCGGGCGTTTCGCCGAACCATTGCCTTCGCCGGCCTCATCGAAAATTCCCATCGAATACATCTGAACGTCGGATTCCTGCATCAGGTTCCTGATCGACTGGAAGGTCATTCGGCTGCGATTATCGCCGCCGTCGGAAAGGATCACGATGGCCTTGCGCGCGTTCCTGGCTTTCTTCATCTGACGCACCGCCAGCTCAATCGCATCGAACAAGGAAGTGCGTCCGAACGGCCGCGTGTGGCTGATGCGGCGATACAGCTCGCCCGAATCGGGCGTGAAGCCGACGGCGAGCTTGGCCCGTTCATTGAAATCGACCAGAAAGAACTCGTCCTCGGGATTGGCCGTTTTGAAGAACGTCGAAGCGGCTTCGAGCGACTTGTGCATTTTGTTGTGCATGCTGCCGCTCGAATCGAACACGACGCCAATCGAAATGGGCGCGTCGTCCTGGGCGAAGTGGGTGATCTTCTGTTCCACGCCGTCTTCGAGGATGCGGAAGTCTTCTTTCGCGAGGTGCGTGACCGGCGCGCCCAGGTCGGTCGAGACCTGCACGGGAATCAGCACCAGCGACGCATCGATGCGCAGGTGGGCGCGGGGCGCTTCGGCATCCAGAGTGGCTGGCGACGGGCGCGGGGTGATGGGGTCTATAGGTCCGGCAGTCTGGGCAAGAGCAATCGATGTGAAGGTGAAGGAAAGCGCGGCGATCGGGAGTGGTGTCTTTAAGAAACGCGCGGACATCAGGCCATTCTTCACGGATGGGTTTTCAAAAAGAGTGAGGGTCAGTATATCACCAGCGGGGCGGATCGGCGATAGGAAAAAGGTTTAGCCGTAATGGTTCGCTGGCCGTTTTCGATGAATAATCGGAGGCGCTTTCCGAACGATCTTCTTACTGCCTCGTCTGCGGCGAGATTCGTGACCCTGGGCTGTCGGCGTGACCAAGGGCCGTCAGGATGCTGACACAATGTCAACTTTCTTGAGCATTGCGGTTCGGAGGTTCGATTCGTAAAAGGTCACGCGCGGCGAAAGAAAAGCGTATGGGAGCATATGTCTACCCGGGCATCTCTACCGATTAGGCGCGATGTGGTATAGTTTCATTGAGAGAACGCACTTGCGCCGAGCGGATAGCGCCTATTTTTGGGCATCCGTTGATGGGCCGCGCCCCCGAACTTCAGCTAGGCTTCCACGTCGAACGTGGTTTGCGGGACTGCCGGAAAATTTCCGCGAAATTTCCACGAAAAATTCCACGTCGTTAAGCATTTTTTGCGCTTCCAACCTCGCGCGCGCACGGCGATGTCGTTGAGAACCGGCCAGTAGCCTGCTGGCCCTCAAATTGCCATGAACGAATGTATAAGGAGAGCTGTTGTGCTTGGCTGGATGATTCTATTCGCGTCGATGTCAGGCCTGGGTGCGATCACCCTGGTTACCGGCAATACCCTGAACACCTCCGAGAGGATGGCGACCGCACTGTTTCTGGTTCTGTTCATCATCGGACTTCTGACTCGCGTGGCGCGCGGCCGCGCCTGGTGAGGTATGGGCCGAGGGGCCCCGATCGATGAAAGCCAATTCCCTTAGGGTAGTTCTCGCGTTCTACCCCGCCGGGGACAACTGCTCGGAGATATTTGCCGCGCTGAAACAGGAGCGGCTGGGCCGAGTTGCGGGATACCGCAGCGACGGCACGGGAGCGCTTCCCGCGCGCCATTTCGCGGCGAAGTACGCCGATTTGCGGCTCGAAGGCGAATGCCTCATCGCCATCGAGAGCAAACCTGAAAACGTCCCGGCGATCGTGCAGGCGATGCTACATCAGGGCTCGCCCGCGGTGTTCGCGCTGCATCCCCAATCCGCGAGCTTTCAGCGGGACGGCGCTTTCGCGGAGCAGGCTGCACGGTCCCCGCAGGTTTCTCTCGCCAAGCTGCTGCGCGATATCGACGAACGGTTCGAAGAAGCCTGCACAGAGCTTGCCGAAGCGGCTCGCCTGGATCACACACTGACGGCCGCCGCTGAATGGGTTCTCGACAACGCGTACCTGGTGCGGACGCATATCAGCGAAATTCGGGCGCATCTTCCGCGTGGGCGCCGGGTGATGGAACGCGACCGCAGCGCCGCGCTCAGCGAAATCGCACGGAAGCTGATCGCAGATCACGATTGCGGGATGAATGCCGACAATATCTCATCCGCTCTGCAGCTCTCGCAGCCGCTCACGATGGCGGAACTGTGGCTGTTCCCGCTGATTCTGCGAATCGAGCTGATCGAGATGCTGGCAACGCTCGCCGCGCGGGCCAGCCAATCGCAGCAATTGCGGGAGATCGCTTATCTGTGGGCGAATCGCCTGGGAGCGAGCGAGCGGCGCGGCACCGACGCGTTCAACGCCGCGCTCAAGCGCCTCGAGGCCGATCCCGCCGCGTCGCAACCTTATTTCGCGGTGTCGCTGGCCGAGCAGCTCAAGGAAGACGAAGCCGTGGTCGCGCCGGTGGAGCGTTGGCTGGAAGAGCGGTTCTCGACGCCGCTCTCCGAGATCGTGCATCGCGAGCATATTCGCGAAGCCTCGGATCGGGTATCCACGGCCAACGCGGTGGGTAGCCTTCGGGTGCTGGCCCAAATCAGCTATCCCGCGATTTTCGAGGCAGTGAGCGCCGTGGAGGCAGAACTGCGCAAGGATCCCTCCGGCATACACTCACGCAGCGATTTCGCCACGCGCGACCAGGTGCGGCATCAGGTGGAGCGGATCGCACGGCGCAGCGGCTGGAGCGAGGTGGAGGTTGCGCGCGCAGCCGTGGCCCTGGCCACGCAAGGCGAGGACGCCGAGCGGCGGCTGGTGGCCTACTATCTGATCTCCGACGGTGTCACGCGCCTCGAGGCCGAAACCGGCGCGCGTCCTCGATTCCAAGTGGAGATGCGGCGCGCGGTGCATCGCTATTCGGTTCCGTTGTATCTGGGCAGCAACCTGATCCTGACGGCGTGTTTTACGGGACTGGCGATCGCCCTCGCGCACGATTTCGGCGCGCGCAGCACCACCCATCTGATGCTGCTGGCGGCGCTGGCGCTGCTCCCGCTGAGCGAACTGGCGTCACAGATCGTACACGCGCTGGTGATCTCCCTGCTTCCGCCCGGCCGTCTGCCCAAGATGGATTTCCGGGAGCGGATTCCCCTGGAGTGCGCGACCCTGATCGTGGTTCCGATGATGCTCTCGAGTCTGGAGGTGATTCGAGAAGAGGTGGAAAAGCTGGAAGTTCGCTTTCTCGCCAATCAGGACGCCAATCTGTTTTTCGCGCTGTTCTCCGATTTCACCGACGCCGTGGACGCGGCTACTCCCGCCGACGCGGCGCTGGTGGAGGCCGCGCAATCCGGCATTCGCATTCTGAACACGCGCTATCCCGGCGGGCGATTCCTGCTGTTTCACCGGCGCCGCGAGTGGTCCCCCAGCGAGCAATGCTGGATCGGACGGGAGCGCAAACGCGGCAAGCTCGAAGACCTGAACGCCTTTCTGTGCGGCTATAGCCAGGCGGATATCTTAAGCGCGGGCGAGTTGCCGCTGGCGATCCCTTACGTCATCACGCTCGACGCGGACACGCAGTTGCCTCCCGGAACCGCGCGCCGAATGGTGGAAACCATCGCGCATCCGTTGAACCGCGTAGTGATCGATCCGGAGACGCGTACCCGCTTGCGGGGCTACTCGATCATCCAGCCGCGCATCAGCATCGCGCTGCCGCAAGCCACGGCCACGCTGTTCACGCGAGTGTTTTCCGATACTTCGGGTACCGATCCGTACTGCGAAATCGTTTCCGACGCGCAGATGGATCTTCTGGGCGAAGGCATTTTTCACGGCAAGGCGATTTACGATGTCAAGGCGTTCTGCACCACGCTGCAGGACCGCTTTCCTCCCGAAACGCTGCTCAGCCACGACCTGATTGAGGGCGCGCACGCCGGCGCCGGCCTGGCCACCGACATCGAGCTGTTCGAAAACGTGCCGCACACCTACGTGAGCTTCGCGCGGCGTCAACATCGCTGGATTCGCGGAGACTGGCAGATTGGGCAGTGGATCCTGCCGCGCGTTCCGGCCGCCGACGGCGAGCGCGAGCGAAATCCGCTGAACGCGCTCAATCGCTGGCGCATCCTCGACAACCTCCGCCGCAGTCTGGTCCCCATCGCGTCCATGCTCCTGCTGCTGTTCGGGTGGCTGATTTCAGCGGCTCCCGGCGTGTGGAGCGTCGTGGTGGGACTGGCTGTTGCGATTCCCGCCATCGCCCCACTGCTGGACCGCTCCGCGCGGCGAGTCACCGGCTCGGTCCACGCCTGGCGCGGCGCGGCCGACGAACTGGTGCGCGCGGTGGTGATGCTCGCGTTTCTTCCGCACCAGGCATGGATCTCGGCGGATGCCATCGGGCGCGTTTTTTATCGAACCTGGTTCAGCAAGCGCAAGCGCCTGGAATGGGAAACCGCGGAGGCTACCGGCGCACGAGCGCGCGCCCATTCCAATGTCACGTTCCGGCAATTGGCCGTCATCGCGATTTTCTCCGGCCTGTTGCTTTTCGCTCTGCACGCACGCTCCGCTTTTATGCCGACGTTTGTGTTTGTGGCCCTGTGGATCGCTTCCCCCTTGTTCGTGCTGTGGCTGGACCGGCCCTTGGGGGCGTTGGGCCAGTTTCGATGGCCGGGAGAGGATGCGGCATTTCTGCGGCGGCGCGCGCGACGTACGTGGCGCTATTTCGACGACCTGGTGAACGATGAATCGCACTGGCTGCCGCCCGATAACAAACAGTTCGCGCTGAAAATCGAGGTGGCGCAGCGAACCTCGCCCACCAACATCGGCCTGTGGATCGGATCGGCCCTGGCGGCTCACGACTTCGGCTATCTCGACGCCGACCAGTTATACCAGCGGCTGGCGCGCACCTTGGCAACGCTGGACACGCTGGAACGCTTCGAAGGACACTTCCTCAACTGGTACGACACGCGCACGCTGCAACCGCTTGCGCCGCGGTACGTTTCCACCGTTGACAGCGGCAATCTTCTCGCCACGCTATGGCTGCTCGAAGAAGGCTGTCACGACGTGGCGCGCGCGCCCGTGCTGGGGCCCGAGAGCTTTCGCGGCCTCACCGACACGCTCGCGATTCTTCGCGAAACCTGCGAACGCGACGTGGCCATCTCCGTGCCCATCCGCCAACTGCGGAATTTGTTGCACGCTGACTCCGGGACGCACGAGTTGATCGGCCGTCTGCGCCTGGCGTCGAGCTCGGCGCGCCAGATTATGGACGCCAAGCGGTGGGCCGCGCCGGAAGGCGATGAAGGCTCGTATTGGGCGTCTCACCTGATGGCCGAGGTGGACGCGTGGATCGCCGCCATCGACCGCTATCTGCCGTGGATGGAAACCTTGACGCGTCCGCCCGATGCATTCCTGGGAGTGCTGGGAGAGGAAGCGGTCGAGTTGCGGCATCGCGCCCTCGACCGGATTCCCGAACTGGCCGCGCTCGCGAGCGAAGGCGTTCCGGCGATGGACGCGATTCTGGCCTATCGCGGCGCGCTCGAATTGCGCCCGGAGCTGGCTCAATGGCTGGATCAGCTGGCTTCGGAATATCACCAGGCGCGCGCCAATGCCGCGCAGATGGTGAAGAACCTGGCGCAACTGGAAGCGGATGCGAATCGCCTGTCGCGCGCCATCAACATGCGATTTCTTTTCGACGCCAACCGCAAGCTGTTCGCGATCGGCTACGCGCTGGGCGCGCCGCTCGAATTCTCCACCCACTACGATCTTCTCGCCAGCGAATGCCGCCTGGCCAGCCTGGTGGCCATCGCCAAAGGCGACGCGCCCATCGAGCATTGGGCCGCGCTGGCGCGTCCGCGCGGGCGATCGGCGCAGGGCCCCACATTGCTTTCCTGGAGCGGCACGATGTTCGAGTACCTCATGCCGTTGCTGCTGATGCGCCCCTTTTCAGGATCGCTGCTGGTCAGTGCGGCCCGCGACGCAGTGGCGTTTCAGATGAAACAAGGCGCCAGTGAGGGCGTTCCCTGGGGCGTCTCCGAATGCGCCTATAGCGCGCTCGACGGGACCCAGACCTATCAATATCGCGCGTTCGGCACGCCGGCGCTGGCCTTGAAGCGCGGCTTGGACGAGGATCTGGTGATCACCCCGTACGCGACCATGCTGGCGCTGGCCATCGCACCCAAGGCCGCCATCGTTAATTTGAAACGCCTGGAGCAGGAGGGTCTGGCCGGGCCGATGGGCTTTTACGAATCGATCGACTATACCCGGGAGAAGCGGGAGGGCGATCGCGGCGTGGTGGTGTTCACCTATATGGCGCATCACCAGGGCATGAGCCTCATCGCGATGGACAACGCATTGCACCATGACGTGATGCAGCGTCGCTTCCATCGCGCCCCGCGCATTCGCGCCTTCGAGACGCTCCTGTTCGAGCGTGTGCCGCTGGTTAGGGTAAAGGGAAGCGAGCCGGAACCGACGCCGGCGCCCCTGCGCCTGGCCGCCGCCGAGGAGCCCGACGAACGCATCTGGAAGGAAGACACTTCCATTCCCCGCGTCCACATCAACGGCAACGGAAATTACGCGGTGATGCTGACCAACTCCGGGGCGGGCTTCAGCCGCTGGAAGGATTTCGACATCACGCGCTGGCGCGCCGACCCGGCGCTCGATCCGTGGGGCAGCTTCATTTACGTGCGGGACCTGCGCATGCAGCGAACCTGGTCGGTGGCGCTGCAACCGGTGGGTGGATCGCTGGGAGCCAGTACGGCCGCCTTCTCCGTGGATCGCGCACAATTCCGGCGGAGCGCGCTCGAAATCGAGACCACGCTGGATGTGGCCGTAGCCCCGGAGGACGACGTGGAGTTGCGCAGGGTCCGGATTACCAATCGATCCCGCCGCACGCGCCAGCTCGAGTTTACCAGCTACGCCGAACTGGTGCTCGCGCCGCACGCCGACGACGCCGCGCATCCGGCGTTCGCCAAAATGTTCGTCGAAACCGAATACATCGGCGATTGCGTTCTCATCGCCTGGCGCCGCAAGAAGACTGACGAAGATCCCAGCGTCTGGGCCGCGCACATGCTCCTGGGGGCTACCAGCGGCGTTGAATACGAGACTGACCGCGCGCGTTTCCTGGGCCGGGGTAACACGCCCGAAAATGCCGAAGCACTAGCGACCAGCCTTTCGGGCTCCCAAGGCGCGGTGCTCGATCCCGTGTTCAGTCTGCGCTGCCGCGTCACGCTCGACGCGCGCCAGAACGCCGAACTGGTGTTCATCACGCTGGCCGCGGGGTCGCGCGAGGCACTGCTTGCCCTGATCCAGAAATACAAGCGGCCCGATTCCACCGCGCGAGCCTTCGAAATGGCATGGACCCGCGCTCAACTCGAGCTGCGCTATCTGGGCATTCGCTCGGTGGCGGCGCGACGTTTTCAGGAGCTCGCCGGGTCGCTGCTGTATCCCAATCCTCAACTTCGCCCGCCGGCCGGACGGCTCGCGAAAAATCGGCTGGGGCAAAGCGCGTTATGGACGTACGGCATTTCAGGAACGCTGCCGATGCTCGCGATCACCATCGCCGACGAGCGCGGACTGGGTTTGATACGCGAGATTCTGACCGCGCACGGTTACTGGCGCCTGCTCGGATTTCGCGCCGACATCGTAATTCTGGATCAGGAAAGCGCCAGTTACGATCATCCGCTGCATGTGCAGATCGCGCGTCACATCGAGGCTCATGCTCACGGCGCAGATCCAGGCGGCGTGTTCCTGCTGGACGCCAACACCATGCCGCCGGAGCATGTCGAATTGATTCTGGCGGCATCCGGCGTAGTGCTTTATGGTAGCCGCGGGCCCCTGCAACAGCAACTGGCCAGCGTGCGCGAAAACGCGGCGCCGGCCGCCTTGGTTCCCGCGCGAGGCGTCGTCGAAGAGGTGTCGCCTCAATTGCCGTTTCTCGAGCTGCCGTATTTTAACGGCCTGGGCGGCTTCACTGACGATGGCCGCGAGTATGCGGTCTACCTCGCTCCGGGCAAGCACACACCCATGCCGTGGTCGAACGTAATGGCCAATCCGCGCTTCGGGACCATGACCACGGAAAGCGGCCTGGGTTACACCTGGAGTGGCAACAGCCAGAGCAACCGGCTGACGCCGTGGTCCAACGATCCGATTGGCGATCCGCAATCGGAGATCATCTACCTTCGCGACGAAGACAGCGGAGCGGTGTGGACACCCACGGCGTTGCCGATTCGCGAGGACGATGCCTATCGCGCGCGGCACGGCCAAGGCTACACCGTTTTCGAGCACAACAGCCACGCCATCGGCCAGGAGCTCACCGTATTCGTTCCGGTGGACGCAAACGGCGCGGGCGATCCCGTGAAGATTTTGAGGCTGCGGCTGCGCAACGATTCGTCCCACCGGCGGCGGCTGAGCGCTACCGGCTTCGTCGAATGGGTGCTGGGGTCGACGCGTGAGGAACAACAGTGGCACCTTCACACCACGTGCGACGGCGAATCCGGCGCGGTGCTCGCGTTCCAATCCTGGAACGGCGATCCATCTAAAATTGCGTTCGCCGCGGCCAGCCCGCGCGCCACTTCGTACTCCGATGATCGCGTACAATTCCTGGGACGCAATGGGTCCACCGCGCGGCCCGCGGCCATGCGCCGTGTTTCGCTCGACAATCGATGCGGCTCGGGTTCCGATCCGGCTGCGGCGCTTCAGGTCGCGGTGAATCTGGAACGCGGTGCGTCCACCGAAGTGATCTTCCTGATGGGCCAGGCTGCCAGTGTCGACGAAGCGCGTGCGCTGATCGCGCGGTATTCGCGGGCAGAGGCGGTCGAAAAGTCGCTCTCTGAAACCCGCAACTGGTGGGATTCGATTTTGGGCGCGCTCCAGGTGCGCACGCCGCTGCGCTCCGCCGATCTGCTGCTCAATCGCTGGCTGCTGTATCAGGCGATGAGCTGCCGCTTCTGGGCGCGAACCGCCCTCTATCAATCCAGCGGCGCATTCGGATTCCGGGATCAGCTTCAAGACTCGATGGCGTTCGTCTATTCGGCGCCGCAACTGGCGCGCGCATATATCCTGCTTGCCGCCTCGCGGCAATTCATCGAAGGCGACGTGCAGCACTGGTGGCATTCGGAAACCGGCCTGGGCGTGCGGACGCGTTGCTCGGATGACCTGGTGTGGCTGCCCTACGTGACGGCGCAGTACGTCGCGGTCACCGGCGACACAGGCATTCTGGATGAGTCCGTTCCGTTCCTCGAAGGCCTGCCGCTCAAAGACGACGAACCGCAGCGCATGTTCAGCCCGGGGATTTCGGAGCAGCATATGCCGCTGTGGGAACACTGCCGCCGCGCTCTCGAACACGCCTGGCGGCTCGGCGAGCACGGCTTGCCGTTGATCGGACGCGGCGATTGGAATGATGGCCTGGATCGCGTAGGCACCGCGGGGCGCGGGGAGAGCGTATGGCTGGCATGGTTCCTCTCGTCCACGCTGCGCGCCTTTGCCGATGTCCTCGCGAAACACCCCGAGGGAGCGGGAATCGCGGCGCTCTATCGCGAGCGCGCCGCGCTGCTCCCCGAAGCCGTCGAACGATCCGCCTGGGATGGCGACTGGTATCTGCGGGCGTTCTTCGACAACGGCGCTCCGCTAGGCTCGCACGCCAACACCGAGGCGCGCATCGATTCGCTGCCGCAATCCTGGGCCGCAATTTCAGGCGCGGGCGATCCGGCGAGAGTAAGAACGGCGCTCGAATCAGCGGACCGGCTCCTGGTTGACGAGGGCAATCGGCTGGTGAAATTGCTGACGCCGCCGTTCGACCATTCCACGCCGCACCCCGGCTACATCATGGGCTATCCGGTTGGCGTTCGCGAAAACGGCGGCCAGTATACCCACGGATCGCTGTGGCTGGCGATGGCCCATGCGCGCACGGGTGACGGCGATGAAGCGGTACGGCTGTTGCAGATCATGAATCCGGTGGAGTCGAATCGCGATGAGGCAGGCGTAGCTCGTTTTGGAGGCGAGCCGTATGTCTCGCCGGCCGATGTGTCCACCAGCCCCGGCCGCGAAGGCCGCTGCGGATGGACCTGGTACACCGGATCGGCCGCGTGGATGTATCGCGTATGGATCGAGGAAGTGCTGGGCTTCCATCTGCGCGGCGATACTCTGACCATCCAACCCGCGATGCCGCGCGACTGGCCGGGCTTTGAACTGACGTATCGCTATCGCTCGTCGACATACAACATCCGTGTCGAGCGCGGCGAGACGGCAGAGCCGAGTGCGGTCATCCAACTGATCGACGACGGCGAGACACACGATGTCTTGCTGCGCGTGGGGGACCGGAAGGCGGAGCCGGAAGTCGCAGAGTCGAAGCCGCTCGAGAGTGCTAACGGAGTTCCCAAGCCCGGCGGGGAATTGATGCCGCGCTAAGGCTCGCGCTTGGAGGATTTGCGAAAAACGCGTTCGGGCGGAGATATCCGCTCCGCCAGGCTTACCCCCGCGCGCGACGCTTCGCCGGCTTCTCCGCGACCGCAACAGGCTCCGACGTGGTTGCCGAAGCGGCGGGCTTCTTCGCCATTGCCAAGCTCGCCTTCAGCGCCTCCAGAATGTCCACGACTTTCGCCTGCTGCGGTTCCGGTGTTGCGACGACCTCTTCGCCCTGCTTCTTCGCTTCGATCATGCGAAGCAGATTCTCGCGGTAGTTATCCTTGTATTTTTCCGGTTCAAACTCGCCCGCCAGCGCCTCAATCAGACTCGTCGCCAGCGCGAGTTCCTTTTCCTTGACCAGACTCAAATCCGTGCGAAATTCGTCTACCTGGCGAATCTCATGCTGATAGTACATCGTGTGCATCAGCACGCCTTTTTCGCCGGGACGCAAAATCACCACGTGCTCGCGATTGTGCATCGCGACTTTCGCCACGCCCACATATCCGGTCCGCTTCAGCGCGTCGAAAAGCAGCGCATATGGTTTCTCGCCGGCTTCATCCGGCGCCATGTAGTAGGACGTCTCGAAATAAATCGGGTCCACCTGGCCCGCTTTGACGAACTCCTGGATCTCCATCACCTTGGCCGTCGCGGGCGCGACCTTCTTCACTTCTTCGTCCTCGATCACCACGTAGCGGTCTTTTTCGTACTCGAATCCTTTGACGATTTCGCTGCGTGGAATGGGCTTGTCCTCAGCCGCGCAATACAATACTTGCTTGACACGCGAGTTGTCGGCTTTATGAAGCTGATTGAAGCTGATGCTTTCGCCGCGAGCCGCGCTATACAATCGGATGGGGAACGACACCAGCCCGAATGTAAGATGTCCCTTCCAAACCGTCGATGCCATGACGATATCCTCTGCGCAAACCCGCGAGCGGCGCCCGAATCTATTCCATTATTACTATACAGCAGAAATCAATATATCTCTAAAATGTTCGCGATGCAAATCTTTCGTGCTCTTATGAGCCGCGACCGAAGGAAGCTGTTAAAAGAACAATCGTCTTCAAAAAATGTCCCTCAAAACCTACTCCGAAAAACGCAGTTTCGATCGCACCCCCGAACCTGCGCCTTCTCCGCCCTCCGCGCCTTCCAAACGACCGCTGCAATTCTGCGTCCAGCGCCATCACGCCTCCCACCTGCATTACGACTTCCGTCTGGAAGTCGCGGGCGCGCTGAAATCATGGGCGGTCCCCAAGGGTCCCACCCTCGATCCATCCATCAAGCGCTTGGCCATGATGGTGGAGGATCATCCGCTCGAATACGGCGCCTTTGAAGGCGTCATTCCGAAGGGCAACTACGGCGCCGGCAGTGTGATGCTATGGGATCGCGGAACGTACGAGCTGCTGGGCGACGCGACCGCTGAAGAGCAGCTCGCCCGCGGCGATTTCAAATTCCGACTGGCGGGCGAAAAGCTATCGGGCGACTTCGCCATCGTGCGAACCAAACGCGGCAAAGGCAACGAGTGGCTTCTGCTCAAGAAAAAGGATGCCGCCGCGCAGCCCGGATGGGACCCCGAGGATCATGCGGTGAGCGTCGCCACCGGGCGCACCCAGGAAGAAATCGCGCGCGGCCTGGAAGCCGTCGCCAAGCCGCCGGCGCAAAGTCACCCACTAAGGAATTCCACGGCACGCGACACCAAGCAGCCCAAGTCGCGAGCCGCAAAGAAAACCGCGGAACAAAAAACACTTCCCGGAATACCGGCTCCCATGCCGAAAAACCTGACGCCGATGCTCGCCCAGATCGGTAAGGGCGCCCCGCCCACCTCGGCCGAATGGCTCTTCGAGGTCAAGTGGGACGGTGTCCGCGCGCTCTGCTATCTCGAAAATGGCAAGGTGCGCATGGTCTCGCGCAACGGCAATCCGATCGACCGCCAGTATCCCGAGCTGTCCATTCTTCCGCATCACATTGATGCCACCTCGGCCATCCTCGATGCTGAAATCGCGGCTCTCGACGCTCGCGGCGTTCCCAGTTTTGAGCTGCTCCAGCGCCGCATCAACGTCGCCGAGGCGAGCGCCGTCGCCACTCTCGCCCGCAAAGATCCTGTCGTATTGTTCGTCTTCGACTTGCTTTATCTCGATGGCCACGATCTGCGCGGCGTGCCGCTCATCGAACGCAAGCGCCTGCTCCAGCAAATCCTAAAGCCCGGCGACGGAATAAATTACTCGAATCATTTTGAAGGCAACGGCCCCGATCTTCTCGCAGCCGCCAAACAGCAACTACTCGAAGGCATTATTGGCAAGCGAGCCAACAGTCTCTATGAATCGCGCCGTGGATCCGACTGGGTGAAATGGAAAGTCACCGCGTCGTCGTCCTTCGTGTTGTGCGGATTCACCCACGGCGAACGTGATTACTTCGGCGCGCTGGTCCTCGGCGTTTATGATGGCGGCAGGCTTCTCTGGGCCGGGAACGTCGGCACCGGATTCGATCGCAAAATGATGCAGTTGGTGCATTCGAAACTTGCGCCGCTCGCCATCAGGAAGTGTCCGCTTGAACCCGACAGGAATCTTCCGCGCGAGGTCACCTGGACCCGGCCCGAACTGGTCTGCGAAGTGAAATTCTCCAATTGGACTGAGGACGGCCGCCTGCGCGCCCCGGTGTTTCTTGGCCTGCGCCCCGACATCGATCCAACGGAATGTGTTCGGGAGGACTTGCCGCCGGGCGACGACCCACCGGATAATCCAACCGGCAGCGATGCCACCCTGGACAGGGTAAATATGCCAAATGCAAACAAGCCGGGTGCGCCGTCGAACCATCGCGCCTCAAGCTCTGCCCTGCTCCCGCCGGAAGCCAAGGAAGCCACGCCCGTCATCGACGGCCACCGGCTGAAGCTTACGAATCTCGATAAGATCTATTTCCCTAAAGACGGCTTTCGCAAGCGCGACCTGTTGAATTACTACGACGCGGTCGCGCCTCTCCTGGTCCCGCATCTGAAAGACCGTCCGCTCTCGCTCAAACGCTACCCCAACGGCATCGACAAACCGTACTTCTTTCAAAAGGAAGCCGCCGAAAGTTTTCCGAAGTGGCTGCGAATCGAGAAGGCGCCCGATGGTATCCATTATGTGATCGGGGAAGATCGCGCCACCTTGCTGTTTTTGGCGAACCTCGGCTGCATCGATCACAACCCGTGGATGAGCCGCGTCGGTTCCTATGAGCATCCCGATTACGTGCTGATCGATCTCGATCCCTTCGAATGCCCCTTCGAAAAGATCGTCGAGGCCGCGCTGCTGGTTCGCACCACGCTGGATCTGGCCGACCTCGAAAGTTTTCCGAAGACCACCGGCGGCGACGGTCTGCATATCTTCGTCCCGCTCGCGCCGCTGTATAGCTATGAACAAGTGCGGGCCTTCGCGCAATTGATCTCTGAGCTGGTCACCGCCCAGCGTCCGGATTTGTTCACCACCCCTCGCGCGGTTTCCAAGCGCCAGACAAATCGCGTCTATTTCGACTGGCAGCAGATCGCCGAAGGCAAAACAATTTCCGCTCCCTACGTGGTTCGCCCGTATGCCGGCGCGCCCGTCGCCGCCCCGCTCACATGGCGCGAAGTGACTCCCAGGCTGCGCCCCGATCAGTTTCACATCGGCAACGCGCTCGCCCGTTTCGACCGCGTGGGCGACCTGTTTCAGGATGTGCTCAGAAAACCCCAGGAGCTGGATGGCGCCATCGAAAAGCTGGCCACCGCGGCGAAACGTTGAACGCTACTGCTAGAGTTGAAGAATGACGGCCACGGAGGCGTACGAGTTGACCACGCACGGAGGCGCAACGGACTTTGCTCAAGTGATCGCCGCGTGCGAATCATTCGGCCCCTATTGTTTGATCGGCGGCTTGGCCGTCAATTGCTACGTTGAACCGGTGTACACGCTGGATGCCGATATCGTGGTCATCGCCTCACGTCTTTCCGATTTGTCCGAGCACCTTGAAACGCAGGGCTTCAAGACCGAAGAACATCCCCATTCGATGAATGCTGCTCCTCCGGGAAGCCAGATCCGAATTCAGTTCACCACGGACGAAAGATACCAGGCGTTCCTGCCCCGGTCGATCGAGGCTGAGGTTTTGGGAGTCCGGGTGAGAATCGCCTGCCTTGAGGATGTCGTTCGTGGCAAGCTGTGGGCCTACGCCGATCCGCGCCGCCGCCTCAGCAAGAGGAAAAAGGATGAACTGGATTTGATTCGCCTTGCCGAGGCGTATCCTGCCCTGAAATCTCAATATCCTCGAGAGTTGGTGGAACAACTCGACCGCGGCTGACCCTCACTGCAGCCGAGCCAGTTCCTGCGCGTACAACCGATTCCGCGGGAACTCGTGAGCCAGCCCTTCCAGCAATTCCTTCGCTCGCGCGACGTTCTTATCGCGCATCGCCGCCACCGCCAGCAGCACTTTCGCGTAGGGCAACAGGTAATGCCCATGCTCGGCCGTCTGCGACAAGTCGCGAATACCGCGTTCTTTATCCGTCTGCGCGCCGCCCACTCGCAGCAGGAATCGCAAGGGCGCGGACTTCAGGCTCAGTAAATAATTTTCGACGCCGATCGCCAGATATGCGTCGGCATATCCCGGATCGGCGGCGATCAATTTCTCCGCGATCGCGCGTCCGGCCTTCACCTCGGCGAGCGATGCGACGTATCGTTTCTCGATCATCGCCAGGTAGTCGGAGTGCAGCCCCAGCCGCATCACGGTGGCGAACTGAGCGTTCTGATTGCCCGGATCGCGCGCCAGAATCGCATCGGCCAGCTTCTGCGTTTTCGCCAAATCGGCCTCGAAGCTCTGCTTGAGACGCGCATCCGGAACCAGCTTGGCGCGATTCAGGAACGCCTCGTCATGCATGAAGAATTCGATTTCCAGGATATGCAACCGTTCGAACTCCGCGAATAAATACGCCGCCGCGTCCGAAGCCGGAGCCATGGGGTCGTCGGGGTGCTGGTCGCCCCATTGATGGAAGGTCGAATGCGCCTGGTCGAATTCGAGATTGTACATCTGTCGGAAACCGGTTTCGAGCGGCGTCGGCTGCGCGGAAGTTATCGGATCGGCGAAAAGAAACAGCGTCAGTGCGAGGGCTGCGATCAAACGTGATCCTTTATGTGGGGCAGGGCCATGCCTATGTGGGGCAGGGCCATGCCCTGCCGACCACCGCTCTTCCCTTTATATCGTGACTCTTATATCACGACGGCCTCGCGCATGTGAACGTTTCAGATCTTATGAGCCGTGACCAAAGGGAGCGGTTGACAAAAAGCCGCGACCGTAAGGAAGCGGCGCGCTCGACCTCTTTCGGAACCGCGACCGTAAGGGAGCGCTACGCTCAGCTCACCTTACTTCTCCCAGGCCCGATGCGGCTCGCCTGCGTCGCGATCCTCCACGCGATCGTACAAATGTTCATCCGTAGTCGTGCCCAGCGACACGTTGTACAGGCTGGTCAGCCCCAGCACCTCCCGCAAATCCTCATCGAACGCATGGAGCTTTTTAAGGTCTGATGCCTGCGCCGGAACTTCGCGTCCGGCGGGCGTTCGCAGGAACATTTGATAGCCACGGCTCACCAGCATTCCGATTTCGTCGGCCATCAGCACACCCGCTTTCCCGATCTTCACCTTCCCTGCGCCCTCGTCTTCCAGCACAGCTCCGCTTCCACCGCGCGTCACGCGCGCGCGTCCCGCACCTTCTTTGTGAACGTCGAACCCAGCCTGTTTCAGGTTCTGAAGTCGCTCTTCGAAATCGAACTGGTGCGGCGTCGCCCGGCGAAAAAACATATATCCATTATATGTGGCGCGGGCCGTCAAGCCCCCAGCCCCACCCGTGAGGGTGGGGTTTCTTCGCTCCCCGCCGAGAGTCATCTCGGCTTTTTCTGCTTAGTGGTTAGGTCTCGTATAATTCGTGAGTGCCTTACGTTCTCTCGCTCGATGAAGGAACCACCAGCGCGCGCGCCGCGCTTTATGACGATCAGGGCCGCCGCATCGCGATGGAATCGGCGCCCATCGAATGCCTCTACCCGCAGCCCGGCTGGGTGGAGCAGGACGCCAATTCCATCTGGAGCGCGCAGCTTGACGCCACGCGCCGCAC
>Ga0182024_10012278_pt1 | contig 16982 bp, 20 predicted proteins | sample P32metaG_FD_120480 | JGI IMG/M metagenome (GOLD analysis project Ga0182024, IMG submission 120480) | Permafrost microbial communities from Stordalen Mire, Sweden - P3-2 metaG (Illumina Assembly) | ecosystem: Environmental > Terrestrial > Soil > Wetlands > Permafrost | place: Sweden: Stordalen...
CTGAGCCAGCACCCCAAGGTCGCCTGGGTCTCCTACGCCAGCCTGAAGGACAGTCCGTATGCCAAGCTGGCGCAAAAGTATCTGCCGAAAGGCGCTGGCGCCGTGTTCACCTTCGGCGTCAAGGGCGGGTTCGAGGCCGGCATCAAGCTAGTCGAGAGCGTGCGGCTGTTCTCCCACGTCGCCAATATCGGCGACACGCGCAGCCTCATCCTGCACCCCGCCTCGACAACGCACCGCCAGCTGAGCGACGAGCAGCGCCTCGCGGCCGGCGCCGGCCCCGATGTCGTGCGCCTGTCGATCGGGCTCGAAACGGCCGACGATCTGATCCGCGACCTCGACGAGGCGCTGGCGGCTTAATTTACAGACGCTCGGCTTACGCCATGGCGTCAGCGAAAATCGCGGTGCTCTTACGAGAGTATTCCCGGGTGCCGCTGCCGAGCTGGCGCAATTCGGAACGGTTGCACTGGACGAGCCGCAGGCGCAGCTCGTGCCAAACCTCAAAGGCGCGGTCCCAGGCGTCAACTTGATCACGCCTCGGTTTCAGCAGATAGGCTTCGAAGCGTTCCTGCAGCCTGTTTACGGTCCGGACGTAGCTCGGCATACGCAGCGCCAGCCGGCCACTACGGAAATCATCGATCGGCAGTGAAGTTCGCAAGAAATCGTACGCAACCAATTCGGTCATCAGGATGGCGATCGTGTTTTCCACCTCGTCGGGCTCATACTCTATGAGATGGCGCACCGCGTGGCGCGCCGCTTCATAGGCAAGAAACTCCATATAAATCAATTCTTTCCACTTGGTTTTCCACTCGACGATGTCCTCGTCGCGGCTCCAATCGGGCGCCAACGCGCCGATCTGGCGCAGGGAATCGCGCATCACCTTCATGTACGTGTAGAACGCGGTGACGTCAGTGATGACGTCCGCTTCCAGAAGCTCCAAGTCCCGGGAGTTGCTGGAAAAGACGGGAAAATACTCTTCCTGGGAGTTGAAAGGGTGCGGCCGGAAGTCGGCAGCGACGGCCGTTTTCCCTTGCCGAATGTCCTCGGCGTAATTGAATGCATCGGCCGATCGTCTCGCGATATCGACCACCGTTCCGACTTTGCACAGCGTCGTGATCTCGCAGGCAAACAGATCGACGACGCCAAGCCGCACCGCCGCCGTCCGATAGACCCAGGCGAGAATCGCCCCGGCAACCCCCATGATCGAGAATGAAACCTTTGGATCGCCGAGGCCCAGAAGCTGACAGACAAAGCCTCCGCCTTTGCATCCCTCGGAGTAAGCCAAGAAAAATCCGAACAGAAGAAAAACACAAATCATCAATACAAGCGCCAACCGGGCAATGAGCCGCAGGTCACCGACGTGCTCGGATTTGAACGGCCGCTGGAAGGTCGAGGATTCCTTCCGCCAGTAGCCCCGCCCAGGCATGATTCAATGGCCTCCCGCGCATGGGCCGCGTCATTCGCTCCGGGGCCGCCTCCCACCCCGTCTTACGAAACGAGACGAGTTTTTATTGTATTTGAACGCACAAGGAGAGTCCTTTCAACCTTCGGATGAGCGGGAAGAAAGTTTTCGGCAGGCCAGGTCCGGCCGGAGAGGCGCGGCAGGCTGGCTACCGCGCGCTGACCAACTCGACCTCGAAGAGCAGCGTCGCGTTGGGTGGGATCACCCCGTTGGCGCCGCTCGCGCCATAGCCGAGGCTCGGCGGGATGATCAGCGTGCGCTTGCCGCCGACCTTCATCCCGACAATCCCTTCATCCCAGCCATCGATGACCTGGTGCTTGCCGAGGGTGAAGGTGAACGGCTTCCCCATCTTGCTGGAGCTGTCGAATTCCGCGCCCTTGTTGCCGTTCTTATAAAGCCAGCCGGTATAATTGACGGACGCGATGTAGCCTTTTTCGGCGACCTGGCCGTCGCCGATTTTCGTATCGATGTATTTGAGCCCGTCGGCGAGCTCGGTCGTCTTGCCTTCCTGCGCGAGCGCGGGCGGGGCGATGGCCGCGAGAAGCCCGAACGCCGCGGCGATAGCGGCAAGGCGGATCGACATAAGCAAACTCCTGACTGGGATGCGCGAAGGGATGCAGTTGAGGATCGCCATCATGCCGGCTTGGCAGTGGCCGTCGCAAGCGGGCGCGTGCTAGCGTTGCGGCGATCCCCATCCCCCCAACGAAAATCGGAGGAATTCCATGGCCCAATCGCAACCCGCTTCCGCGCGCGACGCCGTCCGCAACGTCGTTCCCGACCTCATCGGCTATACCGAGAAATGGCTGTTCGGCGAGATCTGGGAGCGCCCGCAGCTGTCGAAGCGCGACCGCAGCCTGATCGTCGTCGCGACGCTGATCGCGCTCGGCCGCGAGAAGCAGCTGGTCGGCCACCTTGAGCGCGCGCTCAATAACGGGCTCACCAAGACCGAGCTCTCCGAGGTCATCACCCACCTCGCCTTCTATGCCGGCTGGCCGGCGGCGATGACCGCCGCGCTCGTCGCCAAGGATGTGTTCGAGAAAGTCGGCTGAGGCAATCGGCTAGCCCACCCTCACCCCTCCCACGCCCGCGGCGTGGGTCCCTCCCCTCTCCCGCATTGCGGGAGAGGGTGGCGCGCAACGCGCGACGGGTGAGGGTTAGTGCACGACAAATACATTGGAGGAGCATGACATGAAGGTCGGTTTCATCGGGCTCGGCACGATGGGTGCCAGCATGGCCGCAAATCTGCAGAAGGCCGGCTTCGAGCTGGTCGTTCACGACATCCGCCGGGCCGCGGCCGAGCGCCATTTGGCCGCCGGGGCGATTTGGGCCGACAGCCCCAAGGCGCTCGCCGAGCAGGTCGAGGTGATCTTCACCTCGCTTCCCGGCCCGCCGGAGGTCGAGGCGGTCGCGCTTGGGCCCAACGGGCTCCTCGCCGGCATGAAGCCGGACACCGCCTATTTCGACCTGTCGACCAATTCGCCGACGCTGGTGCGCCAGATCAGCGCCAAATTCGCCGAGAAGAACGTCTACATGCTCGACGCGCCGGTCAGCGGCGGACCGAAAGGCGCCGCCTCGGGTAAGCTCGCGCTGTGGATCGGCGGTGACGAGCAGCAGTTCAACCGGCACAAGAAGGTGCTCGACGCGATCGGCGACCAGGCGCGCTATATCGGCCCGATCGGCGCCGGGTCGGTCGCCAAACTGGTGCACAATTGCGCCGGCTACGCGATGCAATGCTGCCTCGCCGAGGTCTTCACGATGGGGGTCAAGGCCGGGGTCGAGCCGCTCGCGCTGTGGGAGGCGGTGCGGCAAGGCGCGGGCGGCCGCCGCCGCACCTTCGACGGGCTGGTCGACCAGTTCCTGCCGGGGAAATACGACCCGCCCGCCTTCGCGCTGCGGCTCGCGCACAAGGACGTGACGCTCGCCACCCAGCTCGGCCGCGAGCTGAAAGTGCCGATGCACATGGCCAACCTCGCGCTCGACGAGCTGACCGAGGCGCTCAACCGCGGCTGGGAGAACCGCGATTCGCGCGTGGCAATGGAGCTCCAGAAAGAGCGCGCCGGGGTAAAAATAGCCGTTGACCCCAAGGCGATTGAGGAAGCCGTGAAACGCGACGGCAAGTAGCCGGCCGTCGGGAGTATCCGGGCCGGACCCGCAGCAAAACGCGGGCCGGCCGAACAGGGAAGGAATAAACCATGCGGGGCGGATTACGCACCTTCGCGCTGTGCGTTGGCGCGGCTCTCGTGCTGTGCGCCGGTGCGGCGAGCGCGCAGAAACCGGGCGGCATTCTCAAGCTCTACCACCGCGACAGCCCGGGCAGCCTCTCGATCCTTGAAGAGGCGACGATCTCGGGCATCGCACCGGCGATGGGCCTCTTCAACAACCTCATCCTGTTCGACCAGCAACAGGCGCAAAACCGGATGGAGGACATCCAGCCCGAACTGGCGACCAGCTGGGCGTGGAACGACGATCACACGAGGCTCAGCTTCAAATTGCGCCAAGGCGTCAAATGGCATGACGGGCAACCCTTCACCGCCAAGGACGTCAAGTGCACCTGGGATTTGCTGACCGGCAAGTCGGAGCAGAAGCTGCGGCTCAACCCGCGCAAGACCTGGTATCAGAACCTCGACGAGGTGGTAGTCGACGGCGACGACGCGGTGACCTTCGTCCTGAAGCGGCCGCAGCCGGCATTCACGATGCTGCTCGCCTCGGGCGACTCGCCGGTCTACCCGTGCCACATCCCACCGGCGCAAATGCGCACCCATCCGATCGGCACCGGGCCGTTCAAGTTCGTCGAGTACAAGCCGAACGAGTACATCAAGCTGACCCGGAACCCAGACTACTGGCGCCCCGGCCGCCCGTATCTCGACGGGATCGAGTGGACAATCATCCCCGATCGGGCGACCGAGAACCTCGCCTTTATCGCCGGCAGATTCGATATGACCTTCCCGTACGAGGTCACCACCCAGATGATGCGCGACGTCAAAAGCCAGGCGCCGAACGCGATCTGCGAGACGACGCCGACGCCGATCCAGGCCGGGCTTCTCGTCAACCGCGACAAGCCGCCCTTCGGCGACCCCGAAATCCGTCGCGCGATGCAGCTGACGATCGATCGCAAGGCGTTCCTCGAGATCCTCGCCGAGGGTAACGGCCAGATCAACGGCGCGATGCAATCGCCGCCCGCCGGGCAATGGGGCCTGCCGCCCGACCGTCTGGCCGAGCTGCCGGGCTATGGCGCCGATATCGCAAAGAACCGCGCCGAGGCCCGCGCGCTGATGGAAAAGCACGGCTACGGCCCGGACCACCGTCTCGCGGTCAAGGTCTCCGCGCGCAACATCGCGCAGTACCGCGACCCGGCGGTGATCCTCATCGATCAGCTGAAGCAGATCTACATCGACGGCGAGCTCGAAATCGTCGAGACCGCCAACTGGTTCCCCAAGATCTACCGCAAGGACTACATGGTCGGGCTCAACCTGACCGGCAGCGGCGTCGACGATCCCGACGCCTGGTTCTTCGAGCATTACGCCTGCGGCTCGGAGCGCAACTACACCGATTACTGCAATCCCGAGGTCGAAAAGCTGTTCGTCGCGCAATCGAAAGAGCCTGACCAGGCAAAACGCAAAGAGCTCGTCTGGGAAATCGACCGCCGGCTGCAGGAAGACGGCGCGCGCCCGGCGATCTACGATTATACGCTCGGCACCTGCCACTATCCGCGGGTGCACGGCATCACGATCATGGAGAACAGCATCTTCAACGGCTGGCGCTTCGAGAATGCCTGGCTGGATTAGCCGGGGCGGCGATGTGCCGCGATAGCGACAACGCTGCAAAAGAATCCTGCCTAAGATATGGTGAACACCGGCCGCGCTCGGCCCGCTTCGCGCCAGAGGGACAATCCCCGCCGTGAATGAATCCGCTTCGCTGTCGGTCATCGCGCTGTTCGAGAACGCCGACATCATCGTCAAATTCGTGCTTCTGCTGCTCCTGGCCGGCTCGATCTGGAGCTGGGCGGTGATCGTCGACAAGGTGGTGCGCCTGCGCGCGGCCCGACTCTCGGCGCACGGCTGGGCGTCGCGGGCGGCCGACGCGCGCACCGCCGAGGAGCTGGTCGGCGAGCGCTACGGCGCCGAGGCCAATCACCCGGCGGGCGCGGTGCTGGCCGCCGGGGTCGAGGAGTGCATCGCTTTCGCCGACGATTCGGCCGAGTCGATGGCCGAGCGGCGCGACCGCATCGACCGGGCGATGCGCCTGGCGCTCGGCGCGCAGCTGCGCCAGCTCGAATTGCGCCTGCCGTTTCTCGCCTCGCTCGGTTCGGCGGCGCCGTTCATCGGCCTCTTCGGCACGGTCTGGGGCATCATGCGCAGCTTTAACGCGATCGCCGCCGCCAACAACACCAGTCTCGCGGTCGTCGCGCCGGGCATCGCGGACGCGCTGTTCGCGACCGCGATGGGGCTCGCCGCGGCGATCCCCGCGGTCGTCGCCTACAATAAATTCACCGTCGAGATCGGCCGCTTCGCCGGGACCATGCAAGGCCTGATCGGCCGCAGCAGCGGTCTTTTGAGCCGCGCCGCGGTGGAGGGCGACTGACCATGGCGGTGCGGCTGCCGCCCTCGGGCGAGGCCGGCGAGCAGAACTACGCGCCGCTCGCCGAGATCAACGTGACGCCGATGGTCGACGTCATGCTGGTGTTGCTGGTGATCTTCATGGTGGCGGCCCCGCTGTTGACCGTCGGCGTGCCGGTCAATCTGCCGAAGACCAGCGCCGCGCAGGTGACCGAGCCGCAGCAGCCGCTCGTCGTGTCGATCAATGAGGCCGGCGAAACCTTTATCGGCGACAACCCGGTCGCCGGCGACGATCTGAAGGCGCAACTGGCGACGCTCGCCAGTCAAGACCCGACCCGCATCGTCTATGTCCGCGGCGACCGCGCGATCCAATACGGGACGCTGATGGACCTGCTCGGCCTGGTCAACACCGCCGGCTTTGCCAAGGTATCCCTGCTCGCCGAGGCTACGGGAGCGCCCAAGCCGACGCAATAGCAGCGCACGATTGAATGTAGCGCATTCGCGTGCTACATTCTCGGAATGAGCAAGCTCATCACACTGCGCGACGCAAATCAGGCCTTCTCTCGCTGCATCCGCGAGGTTGAAGCCGGTGAGGAGTTCGTGATCACCCGCAAAGGACAAGCTGTGGCGCGGTTGATTCCAGCGGCGGGCAAGCGCGCCCTGACTGCGGAGCAGGAGGCAGCGCTCACGCGACTGGGCACCACGAGCTGGCAACTCAACATCGGACGGTTCAATCGCGAAGAGATCTACCAGGAGAGGATCGATCGCCTCCGCAACGGCTGCTAGCCGGCGCTTCACCCTCGACAGCAACATACTTGTCTACGCGGTCGATGGTGGATCACCCCATCGGCAGCAGCTTGCCCGCGAGATCATCCTCGCCGCGGCGCGGCTCGACTGTTGGCTGATGCTGCAAGCTATTTCCGAATTCTACTCGGCCGTTTCACGTAAGCAAATCGTCCCACCGACGCTCGCCGCGGAGCGTGCTAACGATTGGCTGACCGCGTTCCGCTGCGTCGGCGCCTCGGCCGAGGCAATTCGTACGGCACTGCCAATGGCCGTTGCCGGTCGCGCCTCTTATTGGGACGCCTTGCTTGTCGCCACCGCCGCTGAAGCGGGCTGCAGCTTGGTCCTCACCGAGGATATGGCGCACGGCGCGATGCTGGGTGGCGTGGAAATCCACAATCCCTTCACCGCGCATGGCGAGCTAACCGACTTGACGCGGCAATTGCTCGACCTCCGACCAACGCGCTAGCATCGCCTCATGGAAGAAATCTACAGCTTCGCCGGCAACCCGCTCGACCGTGTCAGCGAGCGCCGGCGCGACAAGGAATGGGTGGCCTCGCTGCTCGCCGACCCGCAGAGCCGCATCCTGCCGCTTTACAATCTGAAACCGGCGATCCCGGACATGCTGCGCCCGGCGCTCGGATGGCAGCCGCTCGCTCCGTGGCGCGAGGCGATCGAGGCGGGTGCGATCTGCATCTTTCTGGGCATCGGCGAGGACCACCGCGCCTATTTTTCCATCGACGCGACGAGCGCGGGCATTCCCGCGGACGCGGAGAACACCGACGTCCGGACCCTGGCGCCGCTGGTTCCCGCCAGCGAGGCGGCGATCCTCGCCGAGGCGCGCTCGTTGATCGATTGGCATTCGCGGCACGGCTTCTGCGCGCAATGCGGCACGCCGACCAACATAGGGTCAGCCGGCTGGACGCGGCGTTGCCCGAATTGCCGGGCGAGCCACTATCCGCGATCCGATCCGGTGACGATCATGCTGGTGGTGCGCGGTGAGCGCGCGCTGCTCGGCCGCAACAAGCGGCGGCCGGGGCGGCGCTTCTCGTGTCTCGCCGGGTTCATGGAGCCGGGCGAAACGCCGGAAGAGGCGGTGCGGCGCGAGGTCTGGGAGGAGAGCGGCATCAAGATAGGGCGGGTCAAATACCTCGCCGCGCAGCCCTGGCCGTTCCCATCGACCTTGATGATGGGGTTTCTCGCCGAGGGGATCAGCGAGGAAATAACCATCGACCCCGAGGAGATCGCCGAGGCGCGCTGGTTCGAGCGCGAGGAAATCCGCGAGATGGTGGTGCGCGCCGCGACCGGCGAGGACGACCCCGAGCAAGTCTCGCTGCCGCAGCCCTTGGCGATCGCGCACCATCTGTGCCGCCGCTGGTCCCACCGGCTCGACGAGATCTAGGAAGAAAGCCCCTCACCCTTCCCATCGCCGAGGCGATGGGCCCCTTCCCTCTCCCGCATTGCGGGAGAGGGTGCCGAGCACCGGCATCGCCGGTGCGAGGCGGGTGAGGGTTAGCGATGGAGTAGCAATCATGCCGATCACGATCAAAAAACTGCATCCGCTGTTCTGCGCCGAGATCGGCGGCGTCGACACCGGCGCGCCGATGGACGACGCGACCTTCGGCGAAATCCGCGCCGCACTCGATGAGCATTCGGTGCTGGTGTTCCACGACCAGAGCCTCGACGACGAACGCCAGATCGCGTTCAGCCGGCGCTTCGGACCGCTCGAGACCTCGGGCAAGGCCAACCCGGCCACCGGCACGCCGTTCGCGCGCCAGTCCAATCTCGACATCGCGACGGGCGCGGTAATCCCGGCCGAAGACCGGCGGATGATCTACCAGAAGGGCAACTACCTGTGGCACACCGACAGCTCGTTCAAGGCGGTGCCGTCGCTGTGCTCGCTGCTCTCGGCGCGGGTCGTCCCGCCGGTCGGCGGCAACACCGAGTTCGCGGCGATGACAGCCGCCCATGACGCGCTGCCGGACGACAAGCAACGGCAGCTCGAAGGCCTCGTCGCCGAGCACAGCCTGGTGTTTTCGCGCGAGACCGTCTCGACCGAGTCGCTCACGCCCGAGATGAAGGCCGAGCTGCCCGGCGCTTGGCAAGCCATGGTGCGCGAGAACCCGGTCAACCACCGCAAGGCGATCTATGCCGGCGCGCATGCCTCGCACGTGATCGGCTGGCCGCGCGAGGAAGGCCGCGCCTTTATCGCCGAGCTCAACGAGTTCGCGACCCAGCCGCGGTTTTGCTACAGCCACGCTTGGCGCGACGGTGATCTGGTAATCTGGGACAACCGCGCGGTGCTGCACCGAGCGACCGCCTATGACACGCACGGCCACAAGCGGCTGATGCAGCGCACCACGGTCAATGGCGGGGTCCTGACCACCGCCCAGCCAGAGCGCTACGAGTTGGCGGCGGAGTAGTCGCCCCGGATTTGAACCGGCGCGAACGCCGGGATCAGGCTCCCGCGCCGGGATGGTGAGGTGGGGAAACCAGCGATGAAATACTTGATCGCCTGTACCTTGGCGGGCGTGCTGGCGTGCTCGGCCGCCAATGCCTCCGAATTGCGCGTCGCGCTCAACGAGGACCCCGACCTGCTCGACCCGGCGCAAAGCGGTAGCTTTGTCGGCCGCGAGGTCTTCGCCGCGATGTGCGACAAGCTGATCGACATCGCGCCCGACATGGCATTCGTGCCGCAACTCGCGACCGAATGGAAATGGTCGGATGACGCCAAGGCGCTGACGCTCAAAATCCGCGACGGCGTGCTGTTCCACGACGGCACCAGATTGGACGCCGACGCGGTCAAGGCGAACCTCGACCGCTATCGCACCGCCCCCGAAAGCCGCCGCAAGGGCGAGGTCAAACCGATCACCGCTGTCGTCGTGGTCGATCCGCTGACCGTGCGCGTCGAGCTGTCACAGCCTTATGCGCCGCTGCTCGCGGTGCTCGCCGACCGCGCCGGGATGATGATGTCGCCGACCGCGCTCGCCGCGCTGGGCGACAAGATCGCGACCAAGCCGGTTTGCGCCGGTCCCTACAAATTCGTCGAGCGCGTCGCGCAGGAACGCATCGTGCTGGAGCGCTTTGACAAATACTGGAACCCCGGCCCCTATGCGATCGACCGCGTCATCTACACGCCGGTGCCGGACACGACGGTGCGGCTCGCCGGGCTGCGCTCGGGCGGGTTCGACATCATCGACCGCCTCGCCGCGCCCGATGTCGCGGCGGTGAAGGCCGACCCGGCGCTGCAATACGTCGAGGTCACCGCGCTCGGCTATTACCTGATGTCGATCAACCTCAATAACGGCGCCGCCGCCGACAACCCCTTGGCCAAGGACAAGCGGGTGCGCGAAGCGTTCGAGCTGTCGATCGACCGCAAAATCCTCAACGATGTCGTGTTCGAGGGAAAATTCGTGCCGTCGAACCAGTTCGAGGCGCCGGGCTCGCGTTATTGGGACGCGGCGCATCCGGTGCCGGCGCGGGACGTCGCGGCGGCGAAGCAATTGCTCGCCGCGGCGGGCGTGCCGCACCCCGCCTTCACCCTGACCTCAGGTAACAGCAACACCGATCTGCAAGTCGCGCAGACCTTGCAGGCGATGGCGTCGGAAGCCGGGTTCGAGATGAAGATCCAGGCGACCGAGGCGGCGACGATGGTGCAAAAGAATACCTCCGGCGATTACCAGGCGGCGCTGGCGATCTGGAGCGGCCGGCCCGACCCCGACGGCAATATCGCGATCTGGATCGCCTGCGACGGGTTCCTCAATTGGGGCAAGTATTGTAACGCCGAGCTCGACAAGAACCTCGCCGCGGCGCGCACCACGACCGACCCGGCCGCGCGCGCGAAACTCTACGCCAACGCCGCCGACATCTACCTCGCCGACCGGCCGGAACTGGTGCTCTACCACTTCAAATGGCTATGGGGGGTCAGCCGCAAGGTCACCGGGTTCGTGCCGAACCCCGACGGGCTCATCCGCCTCGCCGGGATGAAGGTGGGGTCGTGACCGAGCGCTATTTCGTCACCAAAGCCCGCGTGTTACACATTTAGTCGCTCCCCTGGCTTGTTTGGTGTCGATGTGGCCGATCCTGAAACCATCTACAATTGGCGGCGGCTTGACGGCCGGATAACGACATCCGGTCAGCCGACCGAACCGCAACTGGCGGATATCCAGGCATTGGGTGTCCGCCACATTATCAACCTCGGGCTGCACAGCCATGAAAAGGCGCTGCCGGACGAGGCGGCGAGCGTCAGCCGTCTCGGCATGACTTATATCCATATCCCGGTGGATTTTCAGAACCCGACCGACGGAGACTTCACCCAGTTCTGCTCCGCCATGGAGCGGCTGAAAGAAGTCCCCGTGCATGTTCATTGCATCGCGAACTACAGGGTTTCAGCGTTTTTTTATCGCTATCGCCGCGACGTGCTCGGCATGGATGAGCCGCAGGCGCGTGCCGATATGGAACAGATTTGGCGACCCGAGGGCGTGTGGGCGGCGTTTGTTGGCTAAGCTGCCATATCCCCGGCCATGACGCGTTTTCAGATATCGAGCCGGTTGAACAGCCGCGCCGGCAGCATTCGGATGACCAACATGACCCAGCCCCAGAACCACGGCGCGTAGACCACCGGCCCGCCGCGATCGGCGGAATGCCGCACGATCGCGGCGACCAACTCCGGCGTCGCCCATAAGAGGCCCTTGCGGTTGGCGAACCCCTCGGTCATCGGCGTGACCACCGGCCCCAGCTTGACGATGACCGCCCGCGGACCCGAATTCGCAAAACGATGGGCGATACCCTCGACCAGCGTCGCGAGCCCGGCCTTGGCGGCTCCATAGACGAAATTGCCCCGCCGGCCGCGATCGCCGGCGACCGAGCCGAGCACGATCAGCGAGCCGCGCCCTTGCTGCTCTAACGCGTCCGCCGCGACAAGCGCCCAGCACGCGGCGGAGATGAAATTGACGTCGAGGCTCTCCCTCGCCATCGCCGGATCGCGCTGCGCCGCATTCTGGTCGCCGAGAACGCCGTAGGCCAGCAGCGCGTGATCGACCCCGCCGAGCGCGGCGACAAAGCCGGCGAAAGCCGCCTCGGTGTCGCCGCAATCCACGAAATCGCGGATCGCGGTCTCGACCCTGGCCGCGCCGCGGAGCCTGAGGTCGTCGGCCATCGCGTCAAGGCGTGCGGACTGGCGGCCGACCAGCAGCAGTTCCGCCCCTTCGTTCGCATAAAGCCGCGCCGTCGCCTCGGCGATCGCCGAGGTGGCGCCGAGCACGATCACGCGCATGCGACCCTCCGCCAGAAATGCGACGAGAAGCCGGGATCGACATGCCGCGCGAAATCCGGCCAGTCGGGATAGCCGGCGCGGAACATCTCCGCCGGGATGCGGCCGTCCTTCGCCGGGTAGAGCCGCCCGCCCGCCTCGCGCACGATCGCGTCGAGGCGGTCCATCAGCCCGAGGGTCGAGGCGCCGCGATTGGCGAAATCGAGCGCCAGCGTCGTCCCCGGTCGCGGGAATGACAGCATCCCCGGTGATGGCCTGTCTCCGAAGGTCTTCAGCACCGCGAGAAACGACCCTTCGCCCGAGGCCGAGATCGCCTCGAGCATCGCCTTGGTCGCGTCCCGCGCCGCCGCCGGCGGCACGACCGACTGGTATTGGTACAGGCCGCGCCTGCCGTACATCCGGTTCCACCCGCCGATAGCGTCGAGCGGATAGAAGAACGGCTCGTACGAAACCGTCGCCCGCCCCGCCTTGCGCCGGGCGGTGCGGTGATAGACCTCGTTGAAGGCGCGCACGGTCAGCGCGTTGAGGGCCAGCCCGGGCAGATCGACCGGCAGGCTGGGCCCGCGCCGCGCCTTTCCGACCATGAGCGGCCCGGTCGCCGCATGGCGGCCACGGCTGAAGACGCCGCGGCCGAGCGCCCCGCCCTTGGCCAGGCAATCGACCCAAGCGACAGTATAGTCGAACGCCGCCTCGCTCTCGGCGGCGAGCGGGAAGAACTCGTCGAGCGTCCCGAATGGGACCGTCTCGACTTCCATCATCGCGCTGGCGATCGGCATCACCTCGATCTCGACCCAGGCGATGATCCCGGTGAGGCCGAGCCCGCCGATCGTCGCGGCGAAGAGCCCGCTTGTGTCATCGGGGCCAAACTCGACCGCCTTGCCGTCCGACCGCACGAGCCCGAGCCGGCGCACCCAGCGCCCGAGCGTGCCGGCGCGGTGATGGTTCTTGCCGTGGACATCGTTGGCGACCGCGCCGCCCAGCGTCACGAAGCGCGTCCCCGGCGTCACCGGCAGGAAGAAACCGCGCGGCACCAGCAGGCGCAGCACTGCGTCCAGCGACACCCCGGCCTCGGCGCGCAGCAGCCGCGTTCGCGGGTCGAAGCCGATCGCCCGGTCGAGCCCCACCATGTCGATGACCGCGCCGTCGGGGTTGAGCCCGCTATCGCCGTAGGAGCGCCGCAGCCCGATCGCGAGGAGCTTGCGCCCGGCCTCGGTCCCCTCGGCGACCAGCGCCGGCAGCTCGTCCCGCCATTGCGGACGCGCGATCGCGTGCCGCGCGCGCAGCACGCGGCCCCACGACAGCAGATCGTCGCTCGGCCAAAATCGCGTCACCGCACGATGTTACCGCAAACATGGTTAATAAAGTCGGTGAGGTCGCGCGAGACCGGGAACGGGCACGCGAATGTGATTTCAAGATGTTCCACAGGCTGGCTCAATATTTCGCATGCTTTATATTATGCGAGCTCACCGATCGAGACCGACGCGGGGCGGGGAATGTCATTTGGTCCAATCGCCTACGGGGCGACGCTCGCCCTGATGATCGTCATGCTGGCGGGGACGATGCTGATCGACCGCCAGCACGAGCTCGTCGTCAGGGCGCGCCACTGGCTGCACGCCCTGATCCCGGGCGACCGCGGGCCGCTTCTGGCACGATCCGGCGCGCGGTTGTTGCTGACGACGAGCCTCGCTGGGCTGACCCTGTTCATCCTGCCGCCCATGGGCGAAATGCCGCCCGACTGGCAGATCGCGCTCGCGTTCCTCGTCTGGATCGCCTGGTGCTATCGCTATGGCTTGGTGTCGCGCCGTCGCGTCGGACTTGCCGCGGTCGAGGCGCTGCCCTCCTTGTGGCTTTCCCTCGGCTGGGCGCAATTGCTCGTGCTGGCCCGCATCATCTAGCCGATACCGCATTCGCGGGCGAAGTCCTACGACGCGAAAATCTCGCCGAGACGCCGGATCGAGCCCAGCACCTGCTCCTGCGGCAGCCCCGGCCACTGGCACCGCATGATGAAGTGATCGACGCCGAGAAGCTCGCGATAGCGCGCGATCTCCTCCTTCACCGCTTCCTTGTCGCCGATGATGAACCGGTCGCGCGCGAAATCCTCGAACGACACCGAGGTGCGGTCCTCCAGCCCCCACGCGGCATAGGCGTTGTATTTGTATTCGAGCGGACCGCGGCATTCCTCATGCGCCGTGGCCTGGCGCGCGCCGACATAGCATTCGACGGTGATCGGGAACTCCATCGCGGTGCGGCCATATTCCGTCAGCGCCGCGCGATAGGTTCGCATGAGCGGCGCGATCGTGCCGAGCCCGCTGCTGTTGACGATGAGCCAGGCGTCGCCGATCCGCGCCGCGCGCCTCACCGACACGTCCGCCTGCCCGGCGATATAGATCGGCGGCCCGCCCGCGCGGACCGGCTTCACCCCAATGCCGGCGTCGTTGACGGTGAAGAACCGGCCCTGATGGCTCACCCGCTCCTCGGTCCACAGCCGGCGCATCAGCGGGATCGCCTCGTTGAACCGCGGCGCGCGCTCGCTGAGGCTGACGCCGAATGCGTCGAACTCCGGCTGGCGATAGCCGAGCCCCACCCCGAGAATGTAGTTGCCGCCGGTAAGCACGTCGAATGTCGCGGCTTCCTCGGCCACGTGCATCGGGTTGAGCGGCGGCAGGATCAGGATGTTCGGCCCGATCGTCATGCCTTGCGCGTGCGCCGCGACGTAGCCCATGACCGGCGTGATCTGCAGCATCTGCATCGGATGGGTCAGCCAGTGATGCGGGAACCACAGCGACGCGAAACCGGCGTCGCGCGCCGCACGCACCTGCGCGACCATCTCCGGGACGCGCTCGGCGACGTTGAAGCCTTCCGGGAACTGCGTGTTGATGAACAGACCGACTTTCATTACGGGCTTTCCCTCGGTTTACCGCGCGGCCGACTCCCGCGACAACTTCAACCAATTGTATAGGCTGGGAAGCGGTGGTGCCCAGCGGCGGTGTTGAACCACCGACACACGGATTTTCAGCCCGCACGAGGGGCGGGGCTCGCAGTGGGGCTTTTCAGCTATCCGATATGTGACCCATTTCCGGCGAGCCGCTCGATCCCGGCGGCGATCGAAGAGAACAGCTCGTCGGCACAATCATTGGCCCGGTCGGTATTAAACGCACTGCCGCCTTCAATTTCGCGCAGGACGTGAACCTGGCCGATGATCCCGGACGCCGATGTGGCGACGAAGCCCGCGATCTGGTCCTCTATGCGGCCGATCTGTGAATAGAACCGATCAGACGAGCGATCTACCGCCGCGGCGCCAGCCTCATCCGCGGCGTCGAGCGCGGCATTCCACTCCGCAACAAGCCGAGATCGCTCCGCGATAAGCGCGTCCACCGGATCGTCCTGTGCGCTCAATTCATCGGGGATGTTGAGATCGGGCATGGGCGCCTCGTCCTTACCGCGCTGGCGAACTTGCGCCACGCGCGCGTGCAACCGATAGTCAGCGGGCAAGTATAAGGCCCTTCGAGCCCGGCAATGAGGATGTTTCCGGCTGATGCTCCGAACAGCGTCAGCGACCGGCTTGTCGGGTTCCTTGCAGAAACGCCCGCGAAGCCGCATATATTCCGCCGCGAGGAACAGGAGTGACAAGATATGGCTATCGGAACCGTAAAGTGGTTCAACGCGCAAAAGGGCTACGGCTTCATCCAGCCGGATGACGGCGGCAAAGACGTGTTCGTCCACATCACCGCGCTCGAGAGGGCCGGAATGGGTGGCTTGGACGAAGGCCAAAAGCTTAGCTACGATCTCGAAGCCGGCCGCGACGGCAAAAGTTCAGCGGTCAACCTTCAAGCCAAATAGGATCGGGCCGCGAAACCGGCCTTTGCCAATAATCGCGGCCCGATAATCAAAAACCCGGTCCGCCGGTCGAGCGAGCGGGACTCTCTTCCCGAGGTCAATGGGTGGTGGAGGGAGATCCGGTCGCACTGTTGACCGTCCCGTTGGTGCTCGTGCCGTTATATCCGCTTCCCGAAGCGCCGTAACCGCCGTTCGAGCCCGACGAAACGCCGGGCGAGGCGATGCCGGGGCTGCTCAGGCCGGGGCTTGCCGTACCGACACCGCCGGCGCCTGACGTGCCGCCGAGTGCTCCGCCTGGGCCGGGACCGACGCCGCCACCGGCACCACCCGCTTGTGCGAAAGCCGCCCCAGCGAATCCCAGGGTCGCGGCAAAAGCAGCGCTCAGTATGATTGCACGCTTCATCAGACTTCCTTTTTGCAAGGGGACAATGTCTCCTACCAACGAGAGGAAACTGTCGCTGTTCCTCAACTGGCTTACAGAGGCGGTGCGAGCTGCGATTGTCGCCGAGCGACGGGCAGTTAGGTGAAACTACGCCGAGGCCTTATGCGACTTGGAATAGGCTTGGTGGTGCTGTGGCTCGTATTTTGGACGTGCGCCTACGTAATTAGGCCGCCGGTATCGGAAAATGCACAATCGCCGCCGCCGCCGGTGATCTCGCTCACGATCATTCTGACAGCCGTCGCCATTCTAGGCATGCCGTGGATCGTTTCGGGTTTCCGGTCAAATTAGGAGCCTACCGGACCCGCTACGGGCGCGTTCCGCTGTTTCGGTTGCCGTTGTAGCAGCGAGGGGCGATCACGCCACCAGGCGGGCGCCGGGCCTCCGCCGCCGGCCGGCAAAAACCCAAGACCGCACCGTCCCGGGTCAACCCTGACCCGGCCGACCGACTTGTGCCGATCGACCGGGGTCATCCGTCAGATGCTACGTGCGGATCATGCCTTAGCGATGTCCACCCGCATTCTCCGGATGAAGCGTTGATTTTGAGCGCACTTTCCCCGATTTTGATATAATATTCAGTATCTTATCGTAGGTCGAACGGAGCGGCGATGGCGGACCCGACGGGTGAAGCGAAGA
>Ga0182024_10012279_pt1 | contig 16978 bp, 11 predicted proteins | sample P32metaG_FD_120480 | JGI IMG/M metagenome (GOLD analysis project Ga0182024, IMG submission 120480) | Permafrost microbial communities from Stordalen Mire, Sweden - P3-2 metaG (Illumina Assembly) | ecosystem: Environmental > Terrestrial > Soil > Wetlands > Permafrost | place: Sweden: Stordalen...
CGGAATCAATCTCTCCGAACTCGGCTTCACCCCCTTCAGGACCGTCTCTGGGGAAAATGCAACCCACGTTCTTGTCAAAAAGAGGTCGTCGTAGCCATCAAAGCTGATGACGTGAGCCTCAAACTGCAAAACGAATTCAACGAAAAGAGCACACACCCACTGGACACGAAACCGTAGTCACGAGCGGTACTCAATGGAACTTTCGTACTCAAACGAGCTGCGGAGCGGTCACTCCGCGGCTTTACCGTCTCCGGCCCCAGGTTCCGTGGTCCCGCCTTGAGCACGCCCGGGGGTCGCTTCCCGGCGTTATCGCTTCTTGTCATTACAAAACTATGACGAATGAAACGGTGCGAACAAATCATCAGATCAGCATGGTGATCAGCGTCCCATCCCTCGTTCCGATTCAAAATCAGAGTGTTTCCACCGATGTTAGCCCGCTGCCTACCGGTCCAGGCCATCCGATCGTGCTGACGCCTGGGAAGCCGAAACCAGCGATGCTCGCGCTCTCGCGCGATGCACAAAGGCTATCGCTGAATTGGCTGATCCTGAGCTTCATGGTTCTCTTCCACGTCGGAGCCGTCGCAGCGCTCTTTTTCTTTAGTTGGTCCGCGCTCATTGTCGCCGTAATTCTTCACGTAATCGCGATCAATGTCGGAATCGGTATGGGTTACCATCGTTTGCTCACGCACCGAGGCTACCAGGTGCCGAGGTGGATGGAGCATCTGCTGGCGGTATGCGCCACCCTGAGTCTGGAAGGTGGACCCCTGGTGTGGGTCGCCACCCATCGCGTGCATCATCAGCACACCGACCGGCCGGGAGATCCTCATTCTCCCCACGAAGGCGGGTGGTGGTCCCACGCAGGCTGGGTTATCCACGGATCAGGCGCAAACGCTGAACCTGCCCTGCTTGCCAAATATGCCCCAGATCTGATGAAGGACGGTTTCTATCGTTGGCTAAATCGCTACCACTGGGTTCCACTCACTCTGCTCGGATTTATCCTGCTCGCGGTTGGTGGCTGGCCGTTGGTTCTTTGGGGTATCTTCCTGCGAGTGACGCTAGGGCTTCACGCTACCTGGTTCGTCAACTCGGCGACCCATATGTGGGGATCCAGACGCTTCGACACGCGCGATGACTCACGGAACAATTGGTGGGTCGCTCTAATTACCGGCGGTGAGGGCTGGCACAACAATCACCACGCACACCCCGTTTCGGCCCGTCATGGCCTAGCTTGGTACGAATTTGATCTAAATTACTACGGCATCTGGATAATGGGCCAGCTAGGTCTGGCCAAAAAAATCAATGCGCTCACGATCGCACAGACGGCGATTGACTGCACGAGCGTTTCCGCAACACGCTCAAGTCTTTGATTGCGGGCTGGACCTTTCCTGCCGGAACTGCGACAGCACCCATTGTTTTTTCGCAGTTCCGGCGGTGAAGGTCCAGCGTATCGTCCGCGGAGCAGGGCAGGCCCGGTCAAAAATTGAACGACACTTGAAGATCGACGCTTCGATTGGACGATGGCGAAGAAAAGAACCCGCCTGCGAGGGCATTTGACTTCCCAAACAGGGGTGATTGCAAGACACCCACCGGCGGCGCGAGGTTCACGTTGTTGAAGACGTTTCTGCCCATCACCGTAACGTTCAGCGAGTAGCGCCTTGCTGCCTGTTGATCGAGCATGGGAGGCCTTCCGCCGGAGCTGCTGAGGCCCCCTGGGCCAAGCCCGCCTCCTGGAGGGCCACCGCCCCCCGGCCCGCGCCCACCGCCGCCGGGAGGCGGCCCGTTGAAGCCCCCACCTGCCGCTCGCTCCGTGCGTGGTCCGATGCCCACTGATTTGCTGATGCGCAGGTTGGTGCTGAACTGCCCCGGGCCGGTCACGTAGTTGTAGGGGATGCGTGCCGCGTCGGCCGAGGGATCCAGGTCGAGGGTCCCATATTTTGTCTTCATCACGTCGGTGCTTGCAGAGGTGGCGAACGCGGGACGATCGTTGAACTGGTTATCGCCGTTCAGGTCTTGCCCGACGGTGATATTGAAAGGCGTTCCCGAATCCAACACCAGGAACGGGCTGATCGAAACGCCGAAAGGAGCCGCATAATTGCCGCCCAACAGGAACCGATGATGGATATCGAAGGTTGATCGGCCATAGTCGGCCTTGGGATCAAATTGATTCGAAGGAAAGTACGCTACCCCCGAAGTATCGGCCTTAGCGTAATTGAGCACGTAGAAGCCAAAGAGCGTGAGCTTGCGTTCGCGGACGCTGAAGTTGGTGATTAATTGATTCTGGTGATAGATCCCACCAGACTGATATTGATACGTATTCTCATTCTTGCCGTTCGGCCGCACCCCGGTTCCGGTGGTGATGTCATAGGTGCCGGGCAGAAAGGCGTTGATGTTGTCACTATACAGTTGGTGCAGGCCGCGCGAGTTGATATAGGTACTCGCAATGGTGATGTTTTTGCCGAAGCGATGTTCGATTCCGATGGCCGTCTGCATGTTCACCGGAGCCTTGAGGGTTGGTGATATGGCGTACGTCGTTGGTGCTGCCTCGCTGGCCGCCAACGAGGCAGCCGGGATCGTAGTTTCGCCAGGAGCGGGGTTCTTCACCACATACTGCTGCTGATTGATGCCATTCTGGCGAATGGCCTGCAAGACGTTGGTGGATTGAAAGCGGTCAAAGAACCAGCCGTAGCCGCCACGGATCACAGTCTTCGCCGGCTGGTTTCCCCCGCCAAGGGCCCAGGCGAACGAGATGCGCGGTCCAAAGTCAGCATGATCGCGGATCCGATTTTGGCCCTCATAGCGGATTCCATAGCTCAGCGTAAATTTTGGCCGCAGCCGCCAATCATCCTGGTAAAAAACGCCGGCGTCAAAGAGAACGGCGCGCGCGGCCGCAGTACCCTCCGTCACCTGGTACTGCGATGGCTGCCCGGCCGCGTAGCTGTCCAGAGACGCGTAGGTGTAGTTTCCATTGAAGCCCGCGGTCGAGTCGTTGGCGTCGCGCACCGCTCTCAGCCGGGCACCGAAGCGAATGGCATGCACCCCCAGCGCAGCCGTGGTGTAATTCTGCAGCTCATAGTGATCCTGCGCATCGCGAATCGTCCCCTCGTTGCTGCCGCCCCCGGTAAAGGCGCCTTGTACGGTGATGGTCGGCGTGCTGTAGAGCGGAAGTTGATTGTCGCGATCGCGAATATACTCGAAGCGCGTTTCGTTGATCAGCCTGGCGCTGAGAACCTGGGTGTCGCTGGCTTGCAGAGTATTCTCCTGGTTCAAGGTGTTGTAGCCTTGCGTCTGCAGGGCAAACTGCGAGACCCCGTCATTCGTGCTTTTCTGCCGGTCATACATATACCGGACGGTGAGCGTGTTATTCGGCGTCAGCTGCAGATCAAGGCGCGGGCTCAGATCCAGCCGCGATTGTGGATTCGGAACCGCCTCCGAGTAGTTGTAACTTCCTCCCGTAGGATCAAGCAACTGCGCGTTGATGACGGAGTTGGCATTGTTGTCCCGCCGGAATCCACTCAAAAACCAGGATGACCTGCTGTTCAACGAACCGCTGACATTCCCCAGAAAGAACGTAGAGTAATACGCGGGCTCGCTGGTCACAAAGGTGTTCAGCGAGTTGAAAGCGGAGTCATTGCCGCTGGCCATGATCATTCCATGCAGGCGGTCCGTGCCCGGCTTGGTCAGTATCTCGATGCGTCCGTAACCCAGCTTGTCGTATTCCGCCGAGAAGGGGTTCTGGTTGATTCTTATTTCGCGGATGGAAGACTTAGGCGGCAGCTGTCCGCCGGTAAAGCCGTCAATGTAAATCTGGCCGCCGTTGGGCCCGGCCGCGGGCCCGGCAAGTGCATTCAGCTCATCCTGCAATTGATCGGGATCGTCGGAAAGCGCGTCCAGATCCTTGCCCTTGATCACGATTGAACTGGCGTTGTTGTCGGGACTGGTGTCGAGTCCCGCACTCTGGTCGTTAACGGTGACTTGTTGCTGTTCTACTGCGATGCTGAGCGTGAGATTCTGCAGTGTGGCCCGGGCCGCCTCAACCGTCACATTCTGAGGCTGCGCGAGGCCAAGGCCATGCGCGGTGACGGTGATGGTGTAGCTGCCGGGAACAAGCTGGGGGAAAAGGTATGCGCCATCAGCGCCGCTCTGGACGGAAGACGTGGTTCCATCCACTCCTTGAACGGTGACGGTAGCCTTGACCACCCGTGCTCCAGATGGGTCTGTCACCACTCCATGAAGCGATCCTGCTGCCTCCAACGCAACCAGAGGTCTGGCGGGCAAGAGACTCACGCAGAGTAAAACCAAGGCCATTCTTAGGGCCGTTAAAGTATGCAAGGGATCGCTCCTTCGGTTTATAACCACCTTCAGAAGACTCCCATCCGCCCCGCATTGCGGTCACAATGCGTAACTCTTGGTAAAGGACTGTCACCCGCCTGTGACAATTTGTTACATTTCCGGCGTTTGCGGGCTGCCGAATCGGCGTAGTCTCGGGAGGAACAGAAAGACACAGGGATGGAGCCCATTCTTCTCATCGACGACGACGTGGAGCTTTGCTCTATGCTGAGCGACTACCTTGGCCGCCATGGTTACCAGGTGACCGCGGTGCACAACGGGAAGACGGGCCTGGGCAAAGCGCTGGGTAGTAGTTACAGCATCGTGCTTCTCGACGTGATGCTTCCCGGGCTGGATGGTTTTGAGGTGCTTCGCCGATTGCGCGCTGCAGGCTCCGGGATGAATGTTCTGCTGCTCACGGCCCGCGGGGAGGATGTCGACCGCATTGTCGGTTTGGAGATCGGGGCCGACGACTATCTGCCAAAACCGTTCAATCCCCGCGAGCTGCTGGCCAGAATCCGGGCCGTTCTGCGCAGAAGCGGAAACGCCGAGGCGCCGGCGGTTGCGGGAGACTTTCTGACCGTGATGGGTCTTGAGCTGGATACTGCCGCCCGGATTGCGCGCTGCAACGGCGTGTTGCTGGATCTGACAGATGTTGAATTCGGCTTGCTGCAAACGCTCATGCGTTCCGCCGGCGAAGTCGTGACCCGGGAGCAGCTTGCAGAGACTGTCCTGGGACGCAAGTTTCATCCCTTCGATCGCAGTCTTGATATGCACGTGAGCCGGTTGCGCCACAAATTGGACGCTGCCGGCAGTTTCGGCGACAGAGTCAAGACCATTCGCGGCGTTGGATATCAGCTCGCAGTGCCGGCGCAACGCAAACTCGCAGGAGAACGCTAGGCGATGCGAGGGCTTTTCACCAAGATCTTTCTCGGCTTCTGGATTGCGCAAAGCCTCACCTTTGTCATCTCGACCATGTTGATCCTGCAGCATCGCTTTGTCCGGCCTAACGAAATAATGGAAGTCCTGAACGCAACGCTTCCCAGCGTGGGAACCGCCGCGGTGAACGCATACGAGACGGGTGGCTGTTCGGGGTTGCAACAGTATGCTGCATCGCTTGGCCAGACTATTTACCTGGCCGATACACCCAACCACCTTCTCTGTGAAACCGCCGGCTCCCCCATTGCGGCCGACGCATTGAAGGCGGCAGACAAAGAGCCCGGGGTGTTCTCGAACTCGTTGGGGGACGACTATCTGTGGAGCACCGCGATTCATTCTGCGAACGGCCGCCGCTACCTTTTCCTCCTGAGCCGGCCGCTGATCGGCAACAAACACTGGCTGCGCGATCTTCTTCATTTCGCGTTTCCTCAGCTCCCGGTGGCCATTGTGGTTTTCGGGGTAACCACCTTCGTGCTCGTCCTTCTGCTCACCCGGCCCATCAGCAGGCTACGGGTTGCCGCCCGCAATCTGGCCAAGGGAGAGCTGGCCACGCGCGTTCCTAACCCGGGCGGAGAAGAACGCTTGTTTGGCGGGGATGAGATCCAGGAACTGGTTCATGATTTCAACTACATGGCAGAGCGGCTGGAGCGGCTTGTGGGGGCGCAGAAAATACTGTTGCGCGACGTCTCCCACGAATTGCGATCCCCGTTGGCTCGTCTGAGCGTTGCCCTCGAGCTTGCGCGTGAAGAGGCCCCTCCGGTCATGGTGGGGCACTTGCAGCGCATCGAGCGCGAAGCGGGGCGACTGAACCTGCTGATCGGACAACTGCTTCGGCTCTCCTCCATGGAATCGACGGACGCGTCTGCGCAAACGGAGGAGTTCCGGCTGAATGCACTGCTGGAAAATATGCTGCCGGATGCGGAGTTTGAGGCACAACAGAGGTTGTGCAAAATTCGCGTATTGAATCATTGTGACTGCATGGTCCGGGGTAACCCCGAACTAATCTATCGTGCCATCGAGAACATTGTTCGCAACGCCGTTCGCTACACTCGTGAGCAATCCGTGGTCGAGCTGAAGATCAGTTGTGAAGAACGCGCCGGAGTGCGCATGGTCATCCTTGATGTCAGTGATGACGGGCCAGGTCTTCCGGAGAATGAACTGGAGAATATTTTTCGCCCCTTCTACCGGGTTGACGATGCGAGAGAGCGCGATACCGGCGGATTCGGGGTCGGATTAGCGATTGCGGAGCGCGCGGTGCGGCTGCATCAGGGAGAGGTTCGGGCGCGAAACCGCCCTGATGGCGGCCTGGTCGTCAGCCTCAGCCTACCCTGCCAAAAGGCGGCATCCGCCGGGTTTGTGCTGGGCGAAAGTTGATGAGATGGAGTGTGTCGAAGCAAGGGAGTTCGGAAAGGCACGCGAGTACCAGGGCTCAACCGCTGCAATCCTGTAACGGGATCCTCAAGCCAATGCCCTCACCCAACGAATACGCTGACGTGGGTCCTTTAGTAACTACGAATGTCGGCATCAGTAACTTCTTCACCAGCGCGCCCTTTAAAGAATTCAAGCTACAAGACGCTGTTATTGTTTCCGGCCTCGCGTCCAGCTGACCCTTGAACGACGAGTTCTCTCGCAGTAAGCATCGAGCAACGATCAGCCTTCATGTAATTAATTGCCCTTTAAGTGGTGCGTTTTTACAGGGTGTGCGCAGAATCTGCACAGGTCGATCAGGGATGCCTGAAGGTTGAATTTTTCGTCGAAAATAATCAGTCAAATGGGCTTTGCGTCGCGAAGAATTGTGTATCATCCGCTTTAGAAAAATTCCCACGGGTTCTGCTCATGGATGTTGAGTTTGGGAGATGAGCGATGCGTCGAGCGGTAACTCACACAGCCGTGAGGAGACCGCAAAAGGCCTCCGCATCGTTCTTTGCAGTTGCAGTTACTCAATCCAACGGGGGGCTATGCCCCTGAAGAATGTAACACCGATATGTCGAGTTATCTGGAGTCTGTAAGACCCGGATAAGTTAGATAGGCCACTAGCCTCAGTTAGCTTAGTCGGCTCTCCGCTCGGAAAGTATAGCGTCAGAGCCAAATCTACAGCGGTTGCATATGCGTGCCCGGATGAGTGGCCCATTGGCTGCCGTTCTGTGGTGCTCATCTATCAGTGTGTTCGTGTCGTTGTGCTAGCCGGCCCCTCCAGGAAATCCAATCTATTTATGCATGAAGGTGTTGAGTGAACCTCTTGAAGAAGAAGCTTTTTCTCCCCTCGTCATTGCTCGTAATGCTGGCCACCCCCGCACTCGCGGGTGTGACCGTTAACAGCCCTGGCAATGGTGCTTCAGTTACGTCCCCCTTCGAGCTGGTTGCAAATTCCGCGACCTGTTCTTCGCAGCCTGTCGACTCCATGGGCTTTTCGCTGGATAGCAGCACAGACACAACCGTTGTAAAGAGTACCTCCATCAATGCCCAGGTTACGGCTACGTCCGGCAAACACACCCTGCATGTGAAGTCGTGGGGCGATAAAGGTGATTCATGCGTCACCGACGTCGCCATTACGGTCTCAGGTGACACGCCGGCCAGTCCCGCGACGGGAGTCAGCGTCAGTACTCCTGCCAATGGTGCTTCTGTTACCTCCCCGTTCACGCTCACTGCCTCGGCCGCGACCTGTTCGTCTCAGAGCGTGAGCGCAATGGGTTATTCACTCGATACCAGCTCAGACACAACCGTTGTGGACAGTAAATCGCTCAACGTGAAGGTTACGGCGGCGGCCGGCACGCACACGCTGCATGTGAAGTCCTGGGGCAATAAGGGCGCCTCATGCGACACGAACTTGACCATTAAGGTAGGAAGCTCCACCTCGGGAAGCACTTCGTCCAGTTCCTCGAATGGAATTACCGTCAGCAGCCCAGCCAACGATGCGTCGATTACGTCGCCGTTCGTAGTTTCCGCGAAGGCCTCGACCTGTTCCTCGCAGTCTGTGAGCGCGATGGGCTATTCGCTGGATACCAGCTCGAACACAGCCGTTGTGGACAGCGATTCCGTGAGCGCCTCGGTCACGGCTGCCACTGGCGCTCACACCCTGCATGTCAAAGCGTGGGGCGACCAGGGGGCGGCATGCGATACAAATATCGCCGTCACCGTTACTGGCTCGAGCACGGGCTCCACCTCCTCCAGTGGAATCACTGTGAGCAGCCCCGCGAATGGCGCCACGGTCACGTCTCCGTTCGAGCTCTCTGCGAAGGCCTCGACCTGTTCCTCGCAGTCTGTGAGCGCGATGGGCTATTCGTTGGATACCAGCTCGAACACGACCGTTGTCGACAGTACGTCTGAGAATGCCGAAGTCACAGCGGCGTCTGGCTCGCACACGCTGCACGTCAAGGCCTGGGGCGATCAAGGCGCTTCCTGCGACGCAAACGTCGCCATTAAGGTCGGGGGAGGAAGTACGACCTCAAGTGACACTTCGCTCGCTCCCTCCGATGCAGTCAGCGTCAGCAGCATCCAGACCTTGAGTAACTGGAAGGCGACCCACGACACCGGCGGCCCCGGTAGTTCGAGTGGAAGCATGAGTATCGTCGGCTCGCCGTCGCGAAGTGGCCACGCGCGCAAGTTTGCCACAAAATTCTCAAGCGCAGGCGACGAACGGTATTCTGTGACCTTCGGGGACAATACGTCATCCACCAACTTCCTCTACGACGCCTGGGTGTACGTTGCAAGTCCCGCCAGCGACATCGCCAATCTTGAACTGGATGTGAACCAGGTGATGCCCAATGGCCAGACTGTAATCTTCGGCTTCCAATGCGACGGCTACTCAGGTACGTGGGGTTATTCAGAAAATTCGGGAACACCTACGAAATCTTCAGCCCACTGGCTTACCTCCAAGGCAAAGTGCAACGTGCGTGATTGGGGCACAAACACGTGGCATCATGTCCAGGTCAGTTATTCCCGCGATAGCTCTGGCCATGTCACCTATAAGTCGGTCTGGCTCGATGGAGCGGAACAAGAAATAAACGCCACGGTGCCGTCGGCTTTCGCGTTGGGATGGGGTCCGACGCTGTCGACCAACTTCCAGGTGGACGGGCTTGGCTCAAGCGGGTCCTCGACCTTATACCTGGACGATCTGACCGTCTATCGCTGGTGAAATAAGCAGATGGCCGGTGGTCGAGCCAAGCCACGTACCTGCACCGCTCGTCGGCCTGGCTGGTGGGAGGATTCGGCTTCCTCGCCCTGCTCCTGAGCAGTGTCGGCCTTTACGGAGTCATCGCGTACTCCGTGAGCCAGCGCGAACGCGAAATCGGCGTTCGCATGGCCCTCGGCGCGCAGCGTGCATCGGTCTATCGCCTCATCCTTACCGAGGCAGGGAAGCTGGCAGCCTGGGGCATTGCCGCGGGAATATTCTGTTCGCTCGCGGCCACAAACCTTCTGCGCAGTATGCTCTTGGGCGTACAGCCGTGGGACATCGCAATCCTGGCCTCTGTAGCGTTCGTGTTAGCCGTTTCCGCCCTGCTCGCCAGCTACGGCCCCGCCCATCGGGGCGCCAGTATTCAGCCCATCGTCGCTCTCAGATCGGAATAAGGGCGGGACACGAAAGTACCTCAGCGCTTTGGAGCGCTCGCTGCCGGGGCGCCCAAGCTCTCGCCTGCATCCGCCTGGTACTCACTCGCGTAGCCGTAAACCATGTCATTGGGCAGGACACAGACGATTGGCGACTCGACCTATCCTCCGACACCCGCCGCGCCGTACCCCTGCAGATGAATGTTTGTGGGGTCAGGCTCATAACCCTCGTCCTGTACGGTTTTCTGGACCGCAGCGCGGAGTCTCTGTTCGTCTGAATTTTTCGGAATCTTGCAATGGCGCCGAATTACCTCTTCACCAATTGCAATTCGAACCAGCCAATTCGACTTGCCCTCATCCCAAGTGACGTCTACCCGATCCGCACGCATGGCCACCTCCGACTGGAAGCTATATGACACCGTAGTCCAAGGTACAGCCCAAAAGCGCATCCGTGAAGTCAAGAACGACGAACCGAACGGGAACCTGAAGGGGAAAATAAGCGTACATCCTACAAAAGAGCTTGGTCCTTGCTGCGCAGGAAGGTGAAATGACACTAAATTGGCCAAATCTTGCAATCGGGTCCGTATTGGGCGCAATTCTGGGCGTGATAGCCGATTGGCAGATTGGCACCAGATTGCGGAAGTGGTCTGAACTGCGGTCCCTCACCAAAGAGTATGGTTCTCTGAATGGCCACTACGTGAATTACCGCATCAGGGATGACGGTACGCATGAGCCGACCGGCGGAACAGTGGAGATCTCGTGGCAACCCAAGGACGGTTTACTCGAAGCGTCGGGCTTTCAGGCAACCGGGAACCCGGAATGGCATAGCTACATCAGAATGAACCGGGGATACACGGGGACGGGCATTGGTCACTACAATAACGCGAATTCGATTCACGGCGGAATTCAACAGGTCATCTACTCGAAACAGACCCGCTCTTTCAATGTCATGGGAATCAGCCATGCCCGAAAAGAGTTTGCCCATTGCTGGAAACTTGAGAAATAGATTCGGAATTCCCAACTCTTCGGCATTACACTCCGAGCTGTCCAAATTGGGCGGAACCCGGGTTATTGGAGGATGTAGTTGGCTGATTCCATTGAGGAGCTATTGTCCAAACGGAAAGCAGGTTGCTTCTGTTGAACTGCTGCGATGCAAATTGCACCTGGAGTTCTTCGCCTTGCGCTCGATGCCTACTTTTTGGCGCGCCTTAACGTACCCGACACGACCTCCGAGTCCCGAAGGGACGGCGTGAAAGTAGCCCAGGACGTTCAGTCCTGGGTGCACATTGAACCAAAATAAAAAGAGTCCCGGCAGGGACGGCTGAAAGATGTGTGCGACCAATTCAGCCGTCCCTGGCGGGACTGGACTCATCTTGTTAATCCCACCCAGGACTGAACGTCCTGGGCTACTTTCACGCCGTCCCTTCGGGACTGCACCGTGCTCCCGGCGAGGTTTCCAACCTCACTGCCGATGGTCCTCGGTGAATGCTTCAGATGCCGTCCAAAGACCGCTCAAAAAACCGACACGTCGACATTCGCTGAACCCTGCCCTAGTCCGAATTGCTTCGGAAAGGGAGGTAGCCAGGGGCCCGGGTAATCTCCAGCCTGATATCAGGTCTCAATTGGCCGAGCGTTTTTTTGCCGGGTGATCTCCACCCTGGTGGAGCACCAACGATCCCACCGCACCGGTTGCGTCTGGCAGGAACTCGATCTCCGCATTCACCGGGGGTATGAAGAAGCGCGGATGCCCGCTCGCGGCACCCTGATACATCGCCGGCAGGGCCGGCTGGTTCGTGCCTTGCACGGTCAGCGAATCGCCGCTCACGGCGACTGTGAGGGCAAAATCCGGTGTCAGATCATAGACGCCGACGAATTTTTGCAGCTCCTCTTTTGTGATCGGGACGGCCTTGCGTTCGCTGGCCAGGAGAACGGACTTGCCCATCGCCACGTCCAGCATTTGCCCTCCCATGGAGGCAGGCGCGCCCCCATTCACATTGCTCAGCACGACGATCGTAATCTTCCGGTCCGGGACATAGCTTAGCTGCGTATTGAATCCTTCGATTCCCCCGCCATGCTGAATTATTTTTACTCCGTCCTGCTGAACCACCGCGACTCCCAAGCCATAGTCCCCTTTACCCGCGGTGGTCATCGCCGCGAGCGAAGCGTCATTTAGAACCTTCCCGCCAAAGAGCCCGCGCTCCCAGCGCAATAGGTCACCGGTCGTAGAGTAGATTGATCCCGCCGCCCAGGGCACGGTCATCGACTCCGAGCGCGCATGCACGAGACCTTCTTTGCCTGGGCGGTAGCCTTGCGCGCGCTTGGGCAGAATGAGGTCGTCTGTGTCCAGCCCCGTATCCTGCATACCAAGAGGCTGGAAGATGCGTTTGTGCAACAGGTCGCCATACTTTTCGCCGCTGACCTTCTCGATTACCGCGCCGAGCACCTCATAGTTTGAATTGCTGTAGGCAAACTTGCTGCCAGGCTCAAACTCAAGTGGCTTGTCGCGGAAAAAGGCGATCTCCTCCGCGGCCGTGTGCGGGCTCATCCCCCAGGGTCCAAACTCCTTGTCGCTGGTGAAGTTCGGAATTCCGGAGGTATGCCCCAGCAGGTTCGCCAGCGTGATCTTCTCCCAGCTCTTGGGAGCATCCGGCAGGTACTTGCCGACGGGATCCTCAATGTGCAGCTTTCCATCCTGCTGCAGGAGAAGGACCAGAGTTGCTGTAAATTGCTTGGTCAGCGAGCCCAGTCGAAACTTGACCTCCGGAGAGTTGGGGATGTTCCACTCCAGGTCGGCCATTCCGTAACCCTGGTCCAGCAGAGTGTGATCGCCCTCGGCGACCAGGACCGTGCCCATAAAGGCATTATCCGCCGTATAGGACTTTGCCACGGCCTCCAGGCGCTCTTTGACTGCGGCAGAGTTCGTGCCTTGGGCCAAAGCCGTTACGCATGCCAACACACACGCACCTGCAGCCGCAGCTGACGAGATTTTCATACGAACTCTCCTGGATTACTTTTAATGCAGATAGCATACAAGGCCGGCCCAGGCAGGGAAGGAGACCTACAGGTACCAGGGAATGTTGATCACCATGATGCGCTGATTCCCGCGTACAAGAAGAAGCAGCTTCAGCAGTTGAGCGCGCTGGTTGTGAAGCGGAGCCTGCCACCAGTGTTTGACCACAAGCTCCGGGACCAGGACAGCGATCTGACGATCAGGATGGTCGCGCTCGACCCTCAAGATGTACTCGACGAGCGGCATTACGACGAAGCGGTAGGGTGACGACAGAAGAATAAGCTCGGGAACGGTCTTCCCCGACTCGCGCAAGGGCGCCGCGACATCTTGTTGCCACATCTGTTGTACCTCGTCGCAGCAATCCTCGGCGTCAACGTGGACGGCTTTAACCTGATCGCTGATCTTCAAAGCGAAGCGCAGGCCCTTTTCGGTGATGCGGGACCAGCGGTCGAGCGGGACGATGACCAGAGGCTCGACGAGGTTGTCGATGCGCATGGGGCAATCGATGGCGATCTGGCGTCTGACACCATCGTAATGGCGCTTGACCGCGCTCATCGCAATGATCAGGGCGGGAACGAGGATGGCCGTGATCCATGCGCCTTCGGTGAACTTGGCGACAAGCACGACGACAAGCGTGATGCCGGTGGCGAGAGCGCCCACGCCGTTGATGACCATGCGGTGGAGCGTGCCTTTGCCGCCCTGTCGCTTCCAGTGCATGACCATGCCGGCCTGCGAGAGGGTGAATGCAAGAAAGGCCCCGATGGCAAAGAGCGGGATCAGGCGGTCCGTTACGCCGCCGAAGAGGATCAGCAAGAGCGCGGTGAAGCCGACGAGGGCAACGATGCCGTGGGAGTAAAGCAGACGGCGCCCGCGAATCTTGAAGACGTGCGGCAGATAGTCGTGCATCGCGATGGCGCGCGTGAGCCGCGGGAAGTCGGCGTACGAGGTGTTCGCCGAGAGCGCGAGCACCGCGAGGATCGAGCCGATGGTGACGTAATAGAACCAGCCGCGGCCCATGACGGCGGCGGTGAGCTGGGAGAGGATGCTCTGGTAGCCGGCGGCGCCGGGATCGGTGGCGCCGATCGAGTAGGCACGGCACAGCAACGCAATGCCTGCGAGAAAGACCATGAGCAGAACGATGATGATGGTGAGCGTCCGCTTGGCGTTCTTCTGCGTGGGCTCGCGGAAGGCGTTGACGCCGTTGGAGACGGCCTCGACGCCCGTCATGGCGGTGCATCCGCTGGCGAAGACCTTGGCCAGAAGCCAGAGGGAGAGCATCGACGCGCTGATGGGCAAATGCGGGGGCTCGACGATCGGGACCGGATGGCCCCCGGCGGCGAAGACGCGCACCGTTCCCACGAGGATCACGAGCAGCAGTGTGCCGACGAAGAGGTAGGTGGGGATGAGGAAGGCGCTACCCGTGTCCTTGACCCCGCGCACGTTGATCAGGGTGAGGATGAGCAGGATGGCGAGGCAGAGGGCGAGGGTGTGGGGTTGGAGCCGGGGGAAGGCCGAGACCAGCGCGCCCACGCCCGCGGAGATGCCGACGGCCGCGTTGAGGATGTAGTCGATCATCAACGCGGCGGCGGCGAGCAGGCCGGCGTTCGCGCCGAGATTCTCAGACGCGACGGTGTAGCTGCCGCCGCCGTGGGGGTAGGCGTCGATGGTCTGCAGGTAAGAGACGAAAACGATGGCCAGCAAGCCGATGATGGCGAAACTGATGGGTACGATGTGTTGAATGCCCGCGAGGCCAAGAGGGATGAGAAGCGTTAGAGCGGCCTCAGGACCATAGGCAGCCGAGCTGAGAGCGTCAAGGCCGAAGACGGGAATGCCGGCGATGGGACCGATGTGCTCAGCACGCTCTTCAGTGGTTGCGAGCGGCCTACCGACGACAAGGTCGAAGAACGACATGACGTGCTCTCTCGGTCGGCTAGGAGGGCAGGGCCAACATGGAACAAAGGTTATCTCAAAAATGCCTAAATAAGTCGTAAAGGTACAGACGCTCTCGTTTCGTGCTGAGATTTTGGGGCAGGAGTTGGCCGGGACTGTTGCTCTCTGGGGCCGCCAGGATCGAGCAGCGAATCAGGTAGCATCAGGATCAGCGATGCCCATCTACCTGCAATGACGTGGCGTGAATATCACGAAGCAACGAAGCATAGCGTTGAATCGCTGAGGCGAATGCGGCGGGTTCTCGACTGGGCAAATATGCCTGATCCGTTTCGTCATTACGAGGGCGTGCCGGTACTCGATCTGCCGGCAGATCCACCCGCCCCCGAACTATCAGCACTCGATGTGCTTCGGGGCGCCTCTGGCACCACGCCTGCGGGTGACGGACCGGCCCTCCTCTCGCAGCTCCTCTTCTACTCCGCGGCGATTAGTGCATCCAAGCGTGTCCCGTCTACCGGATATAGCTACGCGCTAAGAGTGAATCCGTCCTCCGGGAATCTGCACCCGACGGAATTCCACTTCCTTACACGGGGTCTGAAGGGGTGGCCCGATGGGTTATATCACTACGATCCATCCCGGCACATGGCGGAGCAGCGCGGGCGCGGTGATTTTGCAATAGAGCCCGCCGGGGGCTCTGCGCCAATTGTGTTCGTCTTGACCAGCATCGTGTGGCGCGAAGCGTGGAAATACGGCGAACGCGCATATCGCTACTGCCTGCACGACCTGGGGCACGCCTGGCAAGCGCTTGCACTCTCCGCCCGGGCCATCGGATGCCACAGCTCCGCGGTGGGATACTTCCAGGACGATGACGTGGCGCGAATGTTTCACCTTAACGGTGACGAGTGGCCGATGCTGATTGTCAGTCTGGACGGCAAGTCCATTCCATTGCGCGAAGCGGACACCGGCAAGACTGCATGGTTCGGCGGGCAGGCAAACCAGCTTTCGACGGAGACGATTGCTTACCCACTGATTGACAGCATTCACTTCGCCACGAAGCGAAGCAGCATCGGGAGCAGCGGCACCTCGTTCGCAGAGCCGGCGCCAACTGGTTCCGGGGAGATCAAGCTGCCTCCTCCGTCTTCATCGGCTCGCAGCTTTGGCGAGGTTGCCCGCATGCGACGCTCGGCGCTGGACTTTCTGGGGGGAAAGCAATCGATGTCATTGGCGCAGCTCTCGGCCATCCTTGCCGCCACAGCCCAGCCATTGTGGGCTGATTTTGCAGGCACACGTTTCATCCAACTTTGCTTGTATGCTCATCGCGTCGATGGGCTACAACCCGGCATCTACAGGTTCCTGGCGGAGCGTGCGGAGTTGGAGCAGATCAAGAGCGGCGACCAGCGCGTGGCGGCCGCTGGTCTGAGCCTCGGTCAGGATCTTGCCGGTAACGCCTGCGTGACCTTTTCGATGATCGGCGATCTCGATCGTGCCGCTCGTTCCTATGGCGACCGCGGCTATCGCTATGTGCATTTTGAAGCAGGTGCCATTGGCCACCGCCTTTATCTCGCCGCGGAAGCGGTTGGATTGGGTGCAACCGGCATCGGCGCCTTCTACGATGATGAAGTACACCGCTATCTCAACCTGGTGCCCAACCAGGGACAGGTCGTATACCATTTTGCGATCGGTTATCCGGTTCCCGATCCGCGCGTCTCGGCATCCAATGAGCCACGGGAAATCACATGGTAGGCCTACTCGTGCACGGCGACAATCATTTCGTTGTGCGCGGTCCATTGCCGGATCGAGAGGCTTGCAACAGCACTGGTTCGACACTGGTCCATCATTCAGATTGGAGCGACAACGCCGCCTTCGCTCGAGCGGTGGCGTATCAGCACGGAGGAGTTCCGAGAAGATCTGGAATCAGACTTGTCCAAATTAGCTTTTTGGAGCGGTTAAATTGGACAGCACTTGGAGCATTCACCGAGGACCATCGGCAGTGAGGCCGAATATCTCACCAGGAGCACGGTGCAGTCCCGAAGGGACGGCCTGAAAGTAGCCCAGGACGTCAGTCCTGGGTACACATTGGACCAAAATCAAAACAGTCCCGTAGGGACGGCTGAACGACGTTTGCGATCAATTCAGCCGTCCCTCGCGGGACTGGACTCGTTTGTTAATCCTACCCAGGACTGACGTCCTGGGCTACTTTCACGCCGTCCCTTCGGGACTCGGCGGTCGTGTCGGGTACGTCAAGGGCGCGCCCAAAAAAATAGGCAA
>Ga0182024_10012280_pt1 | contig 16978 bp, 15 predicted proteins | sample P32metaG_FD_120480 | JGI IMG/M metagenome (GOLD analysis project Ga0182024, IMG submission 120480) | Permafrost microbial communities from Stordalen Mire, Sweden - P3-2 metaG (Illumina Assembly) | ecosystem: Environmental > Terrestrial > Soil > Wetlands > Permafrost | place: Sweden: Stordalen...
CAGACCAAGGCGCGCGCCGAGCTTTCTCATTGTCTTGCGCCCATCGACAACGCGCCGATCAAGGTGCTGCGCATACTGGCTCATGACGACCATATTGCAGTCGCCGGGCCGGTGCTCAAACTGGCGGCGTGCCTGGGCGAGGTCGATCTCGTCGATCTGGCGAAAACCAAGAGTCAGGCTCACCTGCAGGCGATTGCCGCGCGCGTAGTGCTTGACGAGACGGTTACCGACGTTCTGGTGCGCCGCGGCGACCGTGAGGTCGCGCGCGGCGTTGCCGATAATCGCGGCGCCCGCATTTCCGAGAAAGGTTTCGCCCGTCTCGTGGAACGCGCCGGAACGGATGGCATCCTTGCCGAAAAGGTCGGGCTGCGGCCCGATATTCCGCCGCAGCTGTTTCGCGAATTGCTGACGGGAGCTACCGCCGTCGTGCATCAACGATTGTTCGCTTCGGCAACTCCGGAATTGCGCGCGGAAATTCGTCGCGTCTTGGAAAAAATATCCGGCGAAGTCGCCGCGCGCGTCGGTCCGCGCGATTACCGCGCCGCGCAGCGCCTGGTGCTCAGGCTGCACCGCGTAGGCGACATGAACGAGGCGGCATTGGCCGCATTCGTGGGCGACGGCAAATACGAAGAGACGGTGGTCGCGCTAGCGGCACTCTCCAAGGTGCCGATCGGTGTCGCCGACCGGCTGATGGCCGGCGAACGGCCCGATCCGGTGCTGATTCTCTGCAAGGCCGCCGGCCTGAGCTGGTCGACGGTGCGGTCCGTCATCACGTTGCGTCCCGACGGCAGACCGCAGTCGAGCTTTGCCATCGATGCCGCCTTTGCCAATTACGACCGGCTCTCCGCGTCGACCGCGCAGCGTGTGGTGCGATTTTGGCAAGTGCAGCAAAACCAAAAGGATTTGGAGCACGTCCCGCAAAAATAGCGATCCATTTTGCGGGGACGAAATGCGTGTCTCGTCGGCGCTGGCGTTCGATCTTCAAATTCGCCGGAAGATCAGAAAGCATGACACGCGGTCTGCGCGTGCGGCTTTGGCGTGATAGCGCGTCCCCGTGAAGCCCGGCCAGGGCTTGCGCCAATCGTCGGCGCATTCCGCGGTCCACTCGAATAGTTTCGAGCGGATGAACCGCTGCAGCGCCCAGGCGGCATAATCGGCAATGTCGGTAACGAAGCGAAATTCGCCGCCCTGCCGCAGGATGCGCCCGAACTGCGCCACCGTCTCATCCTGCACGAAGCGGCGCTTCCAATGCCGCCGTTTCGGCCACGGATCGGGGTGGATCAGGTCGATCCGCGCCAACGATCCTTCCGGCAGCCAGGCGATCAGGCCGGCGGCATCGTCGAAATGCAGACGCACATTGCGCAGCCCGCTGCTTTCGATTGCGGTGAGCGCCTTGGCCATGCCGTTGACGAACGGCTCGACGCCGATAAATCCGCCGTCCGGCTGCTCTCGGGCCCGGGCGATCATGGATTCGCCGCCGCCAAAGCCGATTTCGAGATTCACTTCCCTGACGGGGACCGGGAAGAGAGTGCCAAGTTCGGCGGGCGCCGCGCCGGAGAGATCGAGCGCAAGCCGAGGCAATAGCGTAGCAAAGAGCCGCGCCTGGCTGGGGCGCAGCTTATGACCTTTGCGACGCCCAAAAAATGCGCGCGGCTGCTTTTCGATACCGTCCATCACTGTCATGCTCCGCGCAGGCGCAGCATCCAGTAAATACCGGTCGGGTTGAAATTGCACCGGCGCTGGTTCGGCGTTGTTGGGTGACGGGGACGATCATCCGGACCGTCCCCTCATTGGGGTGGCCGAAGAGGCGACCCATCGGCGTTGATAAGACGCGTTCAGCGCAGCGCGCGTTTGAGCGCGTCGGCGAGGTCGGTTCGCTCCCACGAAAACCCGCCATCTTTCTCCGGGGCGCGCCCGAAATGGCCGTAAGCCGCGGTGCGCCGGTAAATCGGACGGCTGAGTTTGAGAGTGCGCCGGATGTTGGTCGGGCGAAGCGGAAACAATTCAGGCAGGAGCTTCTGCAGCTTCGCCTCTTCGACCTTGCCGGTGCCGTGGGTGTCGACCAGAAGCGACATCGGATCGGCGACGCCGATCGCATAAGCGATCTGAATGGTGCAGCGCTCGGCGAGGCCGGCGGCGACGACGTTCTTGGCCAGATAGCGCGCCGCATAAGCGGCCGAACGATCGACCTTGGTTGGATCTTTGCCGGAGAACGCACCGCCGCCATGAGGCGCATAGCCGCCGTAGGTGTCGACGATGATTTTTCGCCCCGTCAGGCCGCAATCGCCGTCGGGGCCGCCGACGACGAAATTGCCCGTGGGATTGACCAGGAAATCAGTCGATTTTCTTGGCATCCAACCTTTTGGCAGCGCCGAGGCGACAGTGTCCTCGATCAAGTCCCGCACCATGCTCGGGGTGTACTTCTTGCCGTTGCGGGTCTGCGCATTGTGCTGCGTCGAGACCACCACTTTGGTGCAGCCGACCGGTTCGCCGTCGACGTATCTCACTGTGACCTGACTTTTGGCGTCGGGCTGCAAATCGAATAGAGCGCCTGAGCGGCGCTTCTCCGACAGCACTTTAAGAATCTTATGAGCGAAATAGATCGGCGCCGGCATGAACGAGCCTTTTTCGTAAACCTCGCTCTCGGTGCAGGCAAAACCGAACATCATGCCCTGATCGCCGGCGCCTTCCTCTTCGCCGCCCTTGGTCTTCTTGGCGTTGACGCCCATGGCGATGTCGGGAGACTGGCCGTGCAGCAGAACCTCGACGTCGGCGCCATAGTAGGAAAAGCCGTCCTGATCGTAACCGATGTCTTTGACCACGCCGCGCGCAATCTCAGTGATCATCTCACGATTGACCACCGCTTTATCGCCGTGCTTGTGGAACAGCGGGGCCTGGCCGCGGCCTTCGCCGGCGACGATAATCTTGTTGGTGGTACATAACGTCTCGCAGCCAAGCCGCGTGTTAACGGCGCTTTCGTCGGCAATGCCGAGTTTGATGTCATTCTCGATGAAGGCATCGAGCACGGCGTCCGAAATTTGGTCGCAGACTTTGTCCGGATGACCCTCCGACACTGACTCGCTTGTAAACAGATAGTTGGCGCGTCGCACGGCGAAACACTCCCTTATAGCCGGCCTTGAGGTTACAGGCCTTTGAGCATGATCCCGAAAAGCGGAAGCCGGTTTTGGGATAAGATCACGCTCAAATCAACAACCTAGACCGCGTTCCGATTCAATTGAATCGGATCAGTGTCCAGCCCAGCTCAGCGCGGCTGAACCCGCGCGAAAGCACGTGGTTGTTGCAGCGTAACCCTGCGCGGTCAAGATGTGGGCCAAAGATGGGCGGTGGCCTGCGCCCCACAGGAAACTACCTACGCCGGCGCGACAACGTCGGAGACCCGTTCAGCGCTTGTCACGGCCGGCGATTTGCTCGACGAGGTCGACAATGCGCCGACGCAGCTTTGAATCGTCGATGCGCATAAACGCCTTGGTCAGCGCCAGGCCGTCCGAGGTGGCAAGAAAGTCGGATACGTAGGCCGGTGACGGCGCCTCACCCATCCCCTCGTGTCGACCTATGGTCTGGGCGGCCGGTGCGCCTTCAAAAAAGAAGGATACCGGGACCTGGAGGATTTGTGAAATTTGCTGCAACCGGCTGGCACCAATCCGGTTCGTGCCCTTCTCGTATTTTTGTACTTGTTGAAAAGTAAGCCCCAGTGCATCGCCGAGTTTCTCCTGGCTCATGCCAAGCATCATTCGGCGCATGCGCACGCGACTGCCGACATGCTTGTCGGTCGGGTTCGGCGCCTTCTTAGCCAACATAGCCATCTCAACTCCTGTGCCCCATGATCATTTGCGGGTATCGAGAGTAATCTGTCACACTTGAAACCACTTTTCGCAAGTATCGTCACGCACGAATTTTATTGGCTATGCCGCATTCTCACTCGGTGGGGAGACTCAACGCATAGCTAATGTAAGTCACTGCGCGTTTCAGTTGAGCGCAAACGATGGTAAACATCCAGAGGTCGTCACGGCCACCAGTTTTGCGGGAATTCTACAACCCGTTAACGATGCTTGTTAGTCTTATGCGTTGGACGCCGATGGGATCTTCGATTCCGGACGCAGGCGTCGGCGCACGACGGCGACAAGCGCCATCAGCACGATGACGAATACTGGAGCGTCGCCGACGCGGGCGTAAATAGGCGCACCGATCGCGCGCGGCAACGGCGCATCAAACACGCCCTCCGTTCCCAGCGGCAACGAATTGACGATCCGACCGAGCGGGTCGACGACCGCCGATATGCCGGTATTCGCCGCGCGCGCCAGCGGCAGGCCAAGCTCGATGGCGCTCACGCGCGCTTGCTGGAAATGTTGATATGGGCCGGTGGAAACACCAAACCAGCCGTCGTTGGTCACGTTGACGATCCAACCCGGCCGGCGGCCCGGCGGCATGACTTCGTCGGGAAAAATGGCTTCGTAACAGATGAGCGGCAACGCGACCGGAGCGCCCGGAACAGCGATGAGCCGATGGCGATCGCCGGCGAGGAATCCGCCGCGCTGGCGCGTCAGCTCCTCGAGGCCGAGCCGTTCGAGAATATGCTCAAGCGGCAAATACTCGCCGAACGGAACGAGATGCACTTTATCGTAGACCGCCGCAATCGACCCGCCGTGATCGATGACATAAATTGAATTGTACACACCGGATTGCGCCGGATTGTCAGGATCAGCCAGCCGCATGGCGCCGGTGATCAGCACGGAATTTTGCGGCAGCAAATTACTGATCTGCGCCAGCGCATCGGCTTCGCGGGTCAGAAAGAACGGAAACGGCGATTCCGGCCAGATCAATTGTGTTGTACCGGTCATGCCCTGTGCTTGTGCGCTGCTGGACGCCTCATTGGAAAAAGCGATGTAGCGGTTCATCACCTCTTGTTTGGCCGAATAGTTGAAGCGCACGTCTTGCTGCAAGTTCGGCTGCATGATGCGCAGATGCACACCGTCGACCAGTTGAGTCGGCGTGCGGTCGAGCCGCCAAACGCCGAATCCGCCAAGCGCGACGAGGACGGCGATGCCGAGCGCGAGCGGCTGCCATGGCTTCCGCGTTTCGGCTGGGTCGTCACCAAGTGTCGCGGGACTGGCGAACACTACAATGGCAATGAAGGTCAAACCCCAAATGCCGAAAAGCGAGGCGGCTTGCGCCAAAGCCAGCGGGGCCGTCAGGGCATAGCCGAATGCGTTCCAGGGGAATCCGGTCAGCAGGTGGCCGCGCAGCCATTCCGAAGCCGTCAGTGCTACGGCCAAAGCCAAAATGCGGAGCGCGCCACGGGTCCAGAGAACTCGGGCTAGCGCGACGCCGACTGCGGTGTAGATGGCAAGCACTGCCGGAAGACCGATGACCGCGATCGGCAACAGCCAGCCGAAGTCCGGCGCGTCCACCAGAAATGCGTAGCCGATCCAATAAAGGCCGGCGAGAAAATAGCCGAAGCCGAACCACCAGCCGACCGCCGCCGCGGCGGCCACTCCGCCCCAACGACCGACCCCGGCGCCGTCGATCAGCCAAACCAATGTCGGAAAGGTCAGAAACAACACCGGCCAGGCATTGAAAGGCGCCATCGCCAGTGCCGAAAGCGCGCCGGCCGCAAACGCGATCAGTCGGCGCCGCCAGCCCCAGGACAGCACGATGGCATGAATCAGCCGCGTCACGATGTCCGCGGCGTGTTCGGGTTCGGCCGGGTGCTCTCCTCGCGCGGCGCCGCTGGCCGGATGGGCGGGATTTTCGCCGGCGGGGGCAGTTCGCGTGCCGTGGCAGGGCGCCGGTCCTTGCGCAGGTAAATGCGCACGCGTTTGACCCGGCGCGGATCGGCATCGAGCACCTCGGCTTCGAACGGCTCCGGTCCCGGCACCAGTTCGCCGCGCACCGGCACATGGCCGGCTTTCGTGACCAGATAACCACCGAGCGTGTCGACCTCGTGCGCCACCTCGCCGACGTCGAAATCTTCGCCGATGGCGGCACGGACGTCGTCGAGACTGGCGCGGCCCGCGGCCAAGAACGAGCCGTCGCTCTGCCGCGTCACCGCGGGACCTTCTTGTTCGTCGTGCTCGTCGGCGATATCGCCGACGATCAGTTCGACCAAATCCTCGATTGACACCAGCCCATCGCTCCCGCCGTATTCGTCGATCACCAGTGCAAGATGAATGCGGGTCGCCTGCATTTTAGCCAGCAGATCGAGCGCCGGCATTGAAGGCGGCGCATACAGAATCTCGCGGACGATCTTCGCCGACGCCAACGGCGTTGAAAGATCGATATTTGAAAAATTAAGATCGCCTGCATTTGGTTGCGTGGGCTGCTGCCCTGGCTGCCCGGCATTGGCGGGCTCCTTCGTCCCGCGCGCCGCCATGAACGCGATCAGATCGCGGATATGGACCATGCCGGTCGGATCGTCGAGCGTGTCGTTATAAACCACGAGGCGCGAATGCGCGGCAACTTCGAAAACCTTGACCAGATCGCCAAGCGTGATGTCCTGCTGCACGGCGACGATATCGGCGCGCGGCACCATGATGCGCTCGATCCGGGTCTCGCGCAGCCCGAGGATATTTTTCAGCATTGCCGCCTCTTCGGGCGAAAAGCCCGATTGCGGTTGCTGCTCTCCCGTGAGGACAAGCTCCAGGTCCGCGCGCGTCGAGGCCGCCTTCCATCCGAACAAAATGCGCATGACGCGCGTGAGCCATCCCTCCGGTTGTTCGCCTGGTTGCGACATCACCATCGGCAGTCCGCGGCGTTCGTTGTCGGCCGGTTCGCTAGGTTGAGAGGATTGGGCCATCGCGGTTTCGGCATCAGCGCCGATATTGGAAGCTGTGATGCCGCCTATGCGGATTTCTGCGGTCGTTTCGCGGCGAGTTTGTCAGCCCGCTTAAGGGAGGTACGACGCGGCGTGCGCACCGGTCGATAGGGATCCGGGATCGCCAGTTGGCTGAGAATCTTCCGCTCGGTGCGTTCCATTTCAAGCGCGTCCTTAGGCCGTTCGTGATCGTAACCGACCAGATGCAGGAAGCCGTGCACCGCAAGGTGGGCGAGATGATGGGCGAGCGGCTTTCCTTCGGAACGGGCTTCGCGCGCGATGGTCTCGAAGGCGAGGACGATGCCGCCCAGGTGTCCCGCGGCATTTTTTGTCGGAAAAGCCAGCACATTCGTGGCCTTATCGACGTCCCGCCAATCCCGGTTGAGTGCGCGAATTGTCGAATCATCGGTCAGGACGATAGCAAGCTCGGCGTCTTTTGTTGACAGCATGGCGGCCGCCCGTGTGACGGCGCGCCGCACCGCTGTTTGCAGCTTCCCGGCATCTTTCCACAGCTCGCTGCCGACCATGACGTCGATGGTAAGCGCGGGTCGCGCCGCGCGCGTCATTCGCGGCGCTCGCGCTTCTTCGCCGATTCCCGGTCGTAGGCTTCGACGATGCGCGCAACGAGCTCGTGGCGGATGACGTCGGCGGCGGAAAAGCTGACATGGCCGATGCCTTCGACGCCATGAAGGAGCCGCACCGCGTCGGCAAGTCCCGAGGTCTGGCCGGACGGCAAATCGACCTGGCTCGGATCTCCAGTCACGATCATTCGGCTGTTTTCGCCGAGCCGGGTGAGCAGCATTTTCATCTGCATTGCGGTGGTATTCTGCGCCTCGTCGAGAATGACGGCGGCATTCGACAGCGTGCGGCCGCGCATAAAGGCAAGCGGCGCGATTTCGATTTCGGTGGTCTGCAAGGCGCGCTCGACGATGCGCGCGTCCATCAGGTCATATAGCGCGTCGTAGATCGGACGCAGATAGGGATCGACCTTTTCGCGCATGTCGCCGGGCAGAAAGCCGAGCCGCTCGCCGGCCTCCACCGCCGGCCGCGACAGCACGATGCGGTCGACCTCCTTGCGTTCGAACAGTTGAACGGCATGCGCCACCGCAAGCCAGGTCTTGCCGGTGCCGGCGGGGCCGGTGGCGAACACCAGAGCATGGCGCTTGAGCGCGCGAATATAGGCATCTTGCGCCGCGGTGCGGGCGCGCACTCGGCGCTTGCGCAAATTTATCTCTTCGAAATTCTCGCGTGCAGCGGCCGGATCGAAATCGAACAGCGAGCCCTGTGACAAGGCCAGCCGGATGGTGCCGTCGACATCGCCCTGCACGAGCTCGTCGCCGCGCTTGAGCCTGTCGTAAAGGCTCTCCAGCACGCGGCGCGCCTGATCGCTGGCATCGCGGCTGCCCTCGATGGTGACGGTATTGCCCCGCGAATTGGCGACGACGCCGAGGCGGCGCTCGATCAAAGCCAGATTTTGACCGTATTGGCCGAACAACGCTGAGGCGAGCCGATTGTCGTCGAAGGTGAGAGAGAGTTGGGTCGCATTTTCCGGCGCGACGAAAACCGATTGGTCCGTTTCGCGTGCTGCCAAGTCAGGCTCCTGCGGGAAGCAAAGCGGGCTCCGGCGCGCGCATTTGCGCATCCGGCGCAAGCGCTCCGAACAGGCTGTTACGGGCGATTTCGGTGATCGTCACTGTGGCAATCCCGCCGAGCAGTAAGGCAGGCGCCGTGACTTGCACCGGCTGGAGATAGGGCGAGCGTCCGACCAGCTGGCCGGGGTAGCGGCCGTGCCGTTCGAACAGGACATCGAAGCTGCGGCCGAGACAGCGGCGGTTGAACGCGGCCTGGTTGCGGTCGATCGCCTGCTGCAGGCGCTGCAAGCGCTCTGACTTGGTTTGCTCATCGATCTGCTCGTCCATGTCGGCGCCCGGCGTTCCCGGCCGCGGCGAATATTTGAACGAGAATGCACCCGAAAGGCCGACGTCGTCGATGAGGTCAAGGGTGGCGACGAAATCGCTCTCGGTTTCGCCCGGAAAGCCGACGATGAAATCGGAAGTCAGCGCGAGGTCGGGCCGCGCATCACGCAACCGTTCAATGATGCCGAGATAGTCCGCACGGGTGTGACGACGGTTCATTGCCGCCAAGATGCGGTCGGACCCCGACTGGACCGGCAGATGCAGCTGCGGCATGAGCTCGTGCAAATCGCGATGCGCCGCTATTAGATCGTCGCCCATGTCACGCGGATGACTGGTCGTGTAACGCAGCCGGTCGATGCCGCCGACCTGCGCCACCCCGTACAGAAGCTGCGCCAGCGACCACGTCCGGCCGTCTGGACCTTCGCCATGATACGCGTTGACGTTTTGGCCGATCAGCGTGATCTCACGCACGCCGGCTGCCGCCAGATGCTCTACCTCGGCGATGATTTTTTGCGCCGGGCGCGAGATTTCGGCGCCGCGCGTGTAAGGCACGACGCAGAATGTGCAGAACTTGTCGCAGCCCTCCTGCACCGTGACGAAGGCGCTGACGCCGCGTAATTGCGTCGCGGCCCGGCTCGGCGCGGCGAGATGCCCGAATTTGTCGTCGACGGGAAACTCGGTGTCCACGGCCTTGCCCTCGCGCGCCGCGCGCGCCAGCAGTTGCGGCAAGCGGTGATAGCTCTGCGGGCCGAACACCAGATCGACGGCGGGCTGCCGGCGGATGATCTCCTCACCCTCGGCTTGCGCCACGCAGCCGGCGACAGCGATAACGACATCGCGGCCCTCGGAGGCGGCGGCATCTTTCATGCGGCGCAGCCGGCCGAGTTCCGAATAGACCTTCTCGGCGGCTTTCTCGCGGATATGACAGGTATTGAGGATGACGAGATCGGCGTCGGCGGCGGCAACAGTCTCGACGTAGCCCTGCGCCGCCAAAGTGTCCGCCATACGACGCGAATCGTAGACGTTCATCTGGCAACCGAACGATTTGACGTAGAGCTTGCGGGGTCCGTTCATGCCGGGTGCAGTCGAGCCTTAAGTCCTTTTACAAGCTCGTAAATTCCGCTTCCTTCGCGCCGTGGCGAGGCTGCCGCGCAACGCCGATGTCTTAGCGGGATTTCCGGCAAAAGGAAATCCTCAGTCCATCGGCTGGATATTGTCCTTGATGACTTTCGCCCATTTGGCGACCTCGGACTTCATATAGGCATCAAGTTCCTCGGGCGTAGTGCCGCCGTCACCGCTGTTGGTCATGCCGAGATCGGCGTAGCGCTTTTTGGTGTCCGCGCTGGCGAGAGCCTGCAGCGCAGCGGCGTTGAGCTTGGCGATAACGTCGTGCGGCGTTTCGGCCGGGGCAATAAGGCCGAACCAGGTTTCGGCGGCAAATCCCGGCAGTGTTTCCGCGACCGTCGGAACCTCCGGCGCCAGCGCCGAGCGCTGCGGGCTCGTGACCGCGATCGCGCGCACCGTGCCGGCCTTGAGTTGGCCCATGATCGCGGACAGGTTGGCGAACATCGCCGGGATTTGCCCGGCGACGAGATCGTTGATCGCGCCGGCTTCGCCGCGATAGGGCACGTGGGTCATTTTGATGCCGGCCGCGTATTGAAACATCTCCGACGCGATGTGGGGCGTCGTGCCGGCGCCGCCGGTGCCGAAAATGATCTTGCCCGATTGAGCCTTGGCCATGGCGATCACTTCGGCCGTGGTGTGAGCTGGAAATGACGGGTTGACGACGAGCACCAGCGGTGACGCTCCGCAATAGGCCACGGGAGCAAAATCTTTGATCGGATCGATCGTCGCCTCGCGATAAAGACGCGGCGCGACAGCAAGCACGGTTTGGCTGGCCATCATCAGCGTGTAGCCGTCGGGCGGCGATTTCACGACGTCTTCGGCGGCAAGGAGCCCACTGGCGCCGGGGCGGTTCTCGACCAGAACCGATTGGCCGAGAATTTCCGACATCTTTTGCGCCACGATTCTGGCGGCAACATCGGTGCTGCCGCCGGCCGCGAACCCGACGATCATCTTAATCGGCCGGTCGGGAAAGCCGGTGCTCTGCGCGAATGCCGTGCCGGCGACAAAGCCGACCGCCAGTACGATTGTCGATGCGAACAAAAGCACGCCGCGCCAATTTCGCGTGGCCGTCATGGCGGTCTCCTCCCGTGCGGCCCGATTTTTTCGGGTCAAGCGTCAGTGTAACGATATTGCCGGAGCGCGTCAGCCGAGGTCGCGGCGCAGCACCAATGCCGTTGCGCCGCCTTCGTAATAGCCCTGTCGCCGGCCAACTTCGCGGAAGCCGGCCCGCCGATAAAGCTTCCCAGCGGGGGCATTTTGTTCGCCGACCTCCAGGAATACCGAGCGCGCGCCGAGCCCGGCCAAGCGCCGCAAATGCAGATCGAGGAGAGGCCGCGCCAAGCCGCGCCCGCGCCATGCCGGCGCGATCGCGACGGAAAGAATCTCGGCTTCGCCGGCGGCCAGGCGCGACAGGATAAAACCGATCAGCCTGCCGCCGCTCGTCGCGCGATGGCCGACGACGTTGTTCTCGACCAGCAGCCGATAAATCTCGTCCTCGCCCCAGCCGCGCTGGAATGACGCAGCATGCACGGCGGCGATGGCGGCTGCGTCCGCAGGACGCGCCTCGGAGAAGGCAGGCTTGCCGCGGGCGAATAGGCGAGCGACGAAATTCATCATCGGCGCGGCAGCGAGGCGGCGTTTTGCGGCTGTGCATCGGGGGCGCGCAGATATTGCGGCTTCGGCGGCGCGCTGGCCTCGGGCACGACGGCGCCGATCTGCGCGACCCAGCCGATATCGGGCGCATCGCGAGCGTCGACGGTGACAGGGGCTGGACCAGTCTCGGCCAATCCGTCGGCGACCGCTTGGGCGGCGGAGCCGACGATGCGGGCGGGGGCATCGGCCGCCACCCGTACCGCTTCGCTCAACGCCGCCAGCCGCGGCGCAGTCGAGGTCCGCCCGCTCGGAGCGAAGACCTGTAAAAAAACATGCGCATGCCGCGCATCGATGGCGGCGATCACCGGATTCTTGTTGTCGACGCCGAGATAGGGGGCGGCACAAGCCGACAGCGTCGACACGCCGACAACCGGAATCTTAGTGGCCACCCCGAGGCCGCGCGCGGCGGCGATGCCGACGCGCAGGCCGGTGAAGCTGCCAGGTCCCGTCGTCACCACGATGCGGTCGAGATCGGCAAACGCCAGGCCGGACGCCTTCATCACCCGGGCGACCAGCGGCATCAGCGCTTCGGCGTGGCCGCGGATCATCGGCAGGCTTTCGCTCGCAACGATCCCGCCATGAGCCGTGTCGAGCACGGCGGCGGCGCAGGCCGCCAGCGCCGTATCAATGGCGAGCAAGCGCATGGAAAGTCACATCATGCCGACGCCCGGCGCGCCGCGCCGGGATACGCCGGTCGATTACATGGGACGGACTTCGGTGACGTCGGGGATGAAATGACGCAACAGATTCTGGATACCGTGACGCAAGGTCGCCGTCGATGACGGGCAGCCCGCGCAGGCGCCCTTCATGTTGAGAAAGACGACGCCGTCCTTGAAGCCGCGGAAGGTGATATCGCCGCCGTCATTGGCGACCGCCGGCCGCACCCGGGTCTCGATCAGCTCCTTGATCGTGGCCACGGTCTCGGCGTCGGCGGCATCGAAGAACTCGTCACCATCGTTCTCTTGGGTGCTGCCGGCATTGAGAAGCGGCGCGCCGGACATGTAATGTTCCATGATGGCGCCGAGGATCATCGGCTTGAGTTGCTGCCACTCGCCGTTGTTCTTGGTCACGGTGATGAAATCGGAGCCGAAGAACACGCCGCTGACGCCGGGGACGTCGAACAGCCGCTCGGCGAGCGGCGACTGGGCCGCTTGTGCGGCATCGCGCAGATCGAGCGTGCCGCTTTCCAGCACCGGCTGGCCGGGCAGGAATTTCAGGGTCGCCGGGTTCGGCGTGGCTTCGGTCTGGATGAACATGTCTCGTCCTCCGTCACCTGCAGCCTACCAGATCGGCGGCGGCGTGACTCATCTCAATTCATCCTCATACGTGGCGAATTCCCTTGGAAGTTCAAGGGATCGTCTTGCAGCTCAGGATCGCACGAAGCCGACGACGTCCTTAACGGCATTCATGGTCTGGCCGGCGATTTGCCGCGCCCGCGCCGCGCCGTCCGCCAGGATGGCGTCGATGGTGACCGGGTCATGGAGCAGCCGCTTCATCTCCGCGCCGATCGGGCCGAGCTTGGCAACGGCAAGATCGGTCAGTGCCGTTTTGAACGTGGAGAATTGCGCATTGCCGAATTGCGCCAGCACGCCGGCCCGGTTGGTGTCGGCAAGCGCGGCATAGATGCCGACCAGATTGACGGCTTCGGGACGGGCCGCCAGGTCCTTCTCTTCGCTTGGCAGCGGCTCCGGATCGGTCTTGGCCCTGCGGATCTTCTGCGCGATGGCGTCGGCATCGTCGGTGAGATTGATGCGCGAATAGTCCGAGGCATCTGACTTCGACATCTTCTTCGAGCCATCGCGCAGCGACATGACGCGCGTCGCTTCTCCGGTAATCAGCGGCTCGGGCAGCGGAAACAACGCGTCGCCGTAGCCCTTTTGCTGGATCGATTGCGCGAAATCATTGTTGAATTTCTGCGCGACGTCGCGCGACAGTTCGAGATGCTGCTTCTGGTCCTCGCCGACCGGCACATGGGTCGCGCGATAGACCAGAATATCGGCCGCCATCAGCGTGGGATAAGCGTAGAGTCCGACGGACGCATTCTCGCGGTCCTTGCCAGCCTTCTCCTTGAACTGCGTCATACGGTTGAGCCAGCCGAGCCGCGCCACGCAATTGAAGATCCAGGCGAGCTCGGCGTGCTCGGCAACCTGGCTCTGGTTGAATACGATGTGTTTTTTCGGATCGATGCCGCAGGCGATGAAGGCCGCGGCGACCTCGCGAATGGCATGCGGCAGCTCGGTCGGCTCCTGCCATACCGTGATGGCGTGGAGATCCACCACGCAATAGATGCAGTCGTAGCGGTCCTGCAATTCGGCGAAGCGCTTGATGGCGCCGAGATAATTGCCGAGATGCAGATTGCCCGTCGGCTGGACGCCGGAAAACACCAGTTCCTTGAAGGTCATGCCCGGTCTCCGTAACACTACCGACCCCTTGCCATGTCGTCTGCCATGGCGTCGGCTTGCCGTGCAAGGGGCGGCCGCTATAGTGCGCGACCCTCCGCATCGGCGACAGAGCCGGACCCATGATAGCTGGACCAATGACCGCAGCACGCTACGACGTTCTCGGTATCGGCAATGCCATCGTCGACGTGATTGCCCGCGCCGAGGACGATTTTTTGCTCGCCCAAGGCATGCGCAAGGGCGGCATGATGCTGATCGACGAGGCCCGCGCGCATGCGATCTACGACGCCATGGGTCCGGCGGTGGAAACCTCCGGCGGTTCGGCGGCGAACACGATCGTGGGCCTTGCCTCGCTCGGCGCCCGCAGCGCGTTCATCGGCAAGATCAAGGACGATCTGCTCGGCCGCGCCTATAGCCACGATATCCGCGCCGCCGGCGTCAACTTCGCTACCAAGCCGGCGGCCGACGGTCCCTCGACCGGGCGCTGCTACGTCCTGGTGACGCCCGACGGCGAGCGCACCATGAACACCTATCTGGGCGCGGCGCAGGACCTGCATCCCGGCGATATCGATGCCGACGCGATCGCGGCAAGCGCGGTCGTCTATCTCGAAGGCTATCTGTGGGATCCGCAGAACGCCAAGGAAGCGTTTCTCAAGGCGGCAAAGATCGCGCACGATGCCGGCCGCAAGGTCGCGCTGACTTTGTCGGACGCCTTTTGCGTCGACCGCTGGCGCGACGAGTTTCTGGGGCTGATGCGCTCGCGCACGGTCGATCTGATTTTTGCCAACGAGGCCGAGCTGCACAGCCTCTATCAAAGCTCGGATTTCGACGCCGCCATTGCGGCGCTGCGTGCCGATATCGACATCGCGGTGGTGACGCGTAGCGAGAAGGGTTGCCTGGTGGTCGGTCCCGACGATGTCGAAGCCGTGCCGGCTTTTCCGGTCGACCGCGTCGTCGACACCACCGGGGCAGGGGACTTGTTCGCCGCCGGATTCCTCTCCGGACTGGCGCGCGGCGCCGACGACCGCACCTGCGGCCGCCTCGGCGCGCTGGCCGCCGCCGAAGTGATCCAGCATATCGGCGCGCGCCCGGAAGCTTCGTTGAAAGACCTCGCGCGCGAAAACGGCTTGCTGGATTAGCGCGCCCTGCCTGCGCTTCACGCCGCGCCCGCATCGAGGGGCGATGTATCTCCGGTAACCAATCGCTAACCAAAAGCGGGTTAACGACTGCTCAACCGTAACTCCGGAGATGCGACCATGGCCGAGAACCCGGACGATAGCGCCGCCGACAATGAGAAGGCGCGTGTTGGCGCTGGCGATAAGGGTGGGAGTAAAGCCGTGAGCAATTTGCCGATGGTCCTGGCGCCGAAGCTCGGCGCGGGTGAAGACGAGCCGCTCGACGAGGCGGATCACGACAGCGCCGCGGCAACGGCCGGCGCCGCACCGCGCCGACATTCATCGCGCTTTCTTATGCTGGCGGCTTCGGTCGCCTTCGCCGCATCGTTCGGCTCGTTTATCGGCTCGGTGTCGGGCTCAGGCTTGGTGCGATTCCTCGATCCGGGAACGCCGGCGCCGAGCGTGCAAACAACGACGACCGATGCGGCGCGGCAAACCAAGCTCGAACTTGCCGAGCTGACCGCCATCAAGACCAATCTCGACAATACGAGCCGCAGCACGTCGGTACAGTTGACCAAGCTCTCCGACCGGCTCGACAAGCTCGACCAGCGCTCGGCATCGAGCGAAACCACGGGCTCGATCACGACCGCTTCAGTGGCGCCGCCCGCAGCGCCGAAAATCAATGACCGGATTTTGCAGGATTGGATCGTGCAGGACGTGCAGAACGGCCGCGCTTTGCTGCAAAGCCGCTACGGCGCCATGTTCGACGTCAGCGCGGGCAGCAACCTGCCCGGCGTCGGCCGCATCGACTCGATCAAGCGCCAGGACGGCCAGTGGCTGGTGCTGACCGAGCGCGGCACGATTACGTCGGGACGGTAAAGCCGACGGAACTGCCGCCTACACATCCACGCTCGCCGCCAGCGCATGCTCTTCGATGAAGAGGCGGCGCGGTTCGACTTTATCGCCCATCAGCTCGTCGAAGATCGTATTGGCCTCGTCGATCTCCTTGATGCTGACTTGCAGCATGGTGCGGGCGTTGGTGTCGAGCGTGGTTTCCCAGAGTTGGTTGGGGTTCATCTCGCCCAAGCCTTTATAGCGCTGTAGCGCCACGCCCTTCCGTCCGGCGGCGGTCACCGCCTCGAACAGGCTGACCGGGCCGTGGATGGAAATTTCCTCGTCCTTGCGTTTGAGCATCGCCGGCGGTGTCGGCCGCGGGAACACTTTCTGCAGTTCGGGCGCAAATTCGTCGAGCTTGCGCGCGTCAGCCGAGCCGAGCAGCGCCTGATCCAGCGCGGCCACTTCCTTTACGCCGCGTACCATGCGCTCGAACAGAAAGCCCTCGCCCTCGGCGAATCGGCCTTGCCAGCCGCGCTCGGTCTCCTCCGACAGCGCATCGAGCCGCTTGGCGATATAAGGCACCGCGGCGACAGCTTTCTGCGGATCGCCGAATATCTGGCGGTTGAGGACGCTCATGATCGCGGCCTGTTCGACGACCTGACGATTGTACCGGCTGTGCAAGCCGCGCAGCAAATTGCGGATTTGGCGGGAGTCCTCGACCAGCTTGCGCAGGTCGTTGCCGGCCAGCACCTCGCCGGATGACAGCCGCAGAGTGGTCTCTTCGAGACCGGTGTCGATCAGATAATCCTCGAGCGCGCGCTCGTCCTTGAGATACTGCTCGGATTTGCCGCGCGCGATCTTATAGAGCGGCGGCTGGGCGATATAGAGATAACCGCGGTCGATCAGTTCGCGCATCTGCCGGTAAAAGAACGTCAACAGCAGGGTACGGATATGGGCGCCGTCGACATCGGCGTCCGTCATGATGATGATCTTGTGATAACGCAGCTTGTCGATGGCGAATTCGTCGGCGCCAATGCCGGTGCCGAGCGCGGTGATCAACGTGCCGATCTGCTCGGACGACAGCATCTTGTCCATGCGCGC
>Ga0182024_10012281_pt1 | contig 16978 bp, 16 predicted proteins | sample P32metaG_FD_120480 | JGI IMG/M metagenome (GOLD analysis project Ga0182024, IMG submission 120480) | Permafrost microbial communities from Stordalen Mire, Sweden - P3-2 metaG (Illumina Assembly) | ecosystem: Environmental > Terrestrial > Soil > Wetlands > Permafrost | place: Sweden: Stordalen...
CAGACGGTTGGCCGGAGCGTTCGGGGCAAAGAAGTCGGGGATCGTTCTCTCCGTCCGCTTGGGGCGCGTCAGGAAGTGCGCCGGCCATTCCGTGAACCGCCGCTGCTTCACGTGGACATACTGCCGGGGCTCAGGCTCATCGATGAATTCCTCTTGAAGGATAAGTGCCAACGGCTCCTCATTGCCTTCGTTACCCTCCGAGAACTCCAAGGCTTCCTGGTACGTAGCGAACGAGCAGTAGTAGTCGCTCCCCTCCGCCAGATCAGGAGCCCCGCGCTCGGGATGGCACCAGACCCGGTACTCCAGCACCGCATCCCAAACGTAGCCTCCCCCCGCGTGGGCGGCGGCCGGGTAGGTTCCCACCAGGCTAGGGTCTAGAGCGTCGGGGTATTGCATGGCGCCTTCTGTTGTTACCGAACTTATGCCTTCATGGATGCTACAATACGTGCGCGATTCTGCACCAACCCGACGCGTAAGCGAGGGACACGCGAATCCCTCGCTTACGCGTCGGGTTGGTGCGGGAGCCCCTTCAGGCAGACTCTTTCGAGATTTCGCCCGTCAATCCCCATTCGCACCTCGAACCTGATGCCGCCAATGACCTTCCACAAAGTTCGTCTCAAGGCTCGTAGCTTCAAATCTCGACTACCTCAATGACGGCTTCGGCCAGCCACGCTTTGGGAACGGCGCGCCCGTCGTTGAAGCGATGCGGCGGCGGCACTTCGTAACGCCGCCAGCTTATTTTCATCGGCCTTCCCCTGTACGGTAAAAACCAAATTTTCGCTTGCCAGCGCCGCCAGGGCCTCTTCAGGGACGATGTGCTCGCCCGATTTGAAGATGGTTGCCTTGAATTGCCCGATGAGAACCGCAATCGCGGCCTTTTGAGTTTGCACATCAGGAAATGTGATAATGACCATGAATTAGGCCAACCACCGTCGGATTTCCCGAAGGACCTGTTCAGGACTTTCAAGCGTCATTTCTTTCACTGGTGGGGCATCCTCGTCATCGCTCCTGTCCCAAAATTCCAGCCAGAATCCACCGTTCTCCTCGGATACTTCCACGGCACGCCCTTTTTCAAGCACGTAAACAAATGACGAAGCCCCGCGCCCCCTCAGACAGACGTTCTCGAATTGCGGCATAAGCTCGTCCTGAAGTTCCGTCAGTTTTGTCTTAACGATCATGGTGATCCTCCCATCGTCTGCTCCAAGGCCCGAAGTGCCGCCTTGAATTGCTTGCGAGTCATGCCCTCTCCCGGCCGAATCTCCATGTGGTTTTCTTGCAGTATTTGCGGCAGCATCGGATCGCTTGGAGCATGCACGACGGCCAGGCCAAGCGCTTCCATCGCCGAGATCTTCTGCGTGGCTATCAGACTGCCCGGGCGGAAGCTTGGCAAGATGTCCGCCGGAATCGTTTTTTCTGCATCAAACGCCGAGATTGCCTCTTCACCTTGGCGCAATTGAAATCGCGGCTTGCCTGGAGTATATACCCGATGGACGCTTGGCTCTCCCACGTCAATACCCATCTACCCGATCTTGGATCGTACCCGTGTATTTTTGCAGTGAGCAGGAGCCAAGTCAATACGCCGCCCGCGCTCGAAGGAGGCGAGCGGCTAAACGAGGTCAACGCATGTCATGATCCCGCCAGAAACTCCACCAAGTCCCGCAACTCCGACCGAGACAGCTGCTTGATCAAGTCCTCCGGCATGGCCGATCTCCCCCGGCTGCGCTCCTCGATGCGGGGTTTCGGCACAACGATCGTCTGCCCCTCGGCCGTCATCAGATGGACCTCCTTGGCGTCCTCGTGGCGAAGGATACCGCTCTTCACCTGGCCGTTATCCAGGGTGAGCACCACGGTGTCGTAGCCCTTGGCGATCTGGCGATTCGGCTCAACGATCGATTCGAGCAGATACTCGCGGTTCTGCTTCTTGCCGATGCCCGTGAGATCGGGCCCGACGGTGCCGCCGACGCCCTGGACTTTGTGGCAGCGCAGACACGAAAGCTGGGCGCGGTCGAAGAAGAGCTTCTTGCCGGCTTCGGCATCGCCGCCGAACATCGTCTCGCGGAACTTGGCCAGGTGATCGGTCTTGGGCCGGGCTGATTCGAGCGTCTTGAGCCGGGCCTGCAACTCAGCCGTGCCCCGCCGAGTCGCCGCTTCGAGAATGTCGAGCTGGACTTCTGGGGCGGCTTTTTTCTCCAGCAAAAGCTCGAGCCAATGATCCAGGACTTTGTCAGCGTCAGGATTCTTCAGATCGGCCAGCAGACCCAGGGCCCCCTGGCGTTCGACCGTGGCGCCCTTATCGATGACTTCAGCCAGCATTTTGACGGCCTCAGCCGGCGGCTGCTTCTTGAGCAGCAATCGGCGAGCTTGATGGCGCAGACGCGGTTCGTCGTCCTTGACGGCGAGCTCGGCCAGGTCGAGCAGCTTGGCGTCCTTCAGCTTTTCCAGGGCGAGCAAGGTATCGACGCGCACGGCGGCGGAGCGCGTCTTGTCGGCGACCAGAGCGTGCAGGACGGGGCCGATCTCCTTGATGCCGTACCTGGCCGCGAGCTTGACGCCTTCGGAGCGAACCGAGTCGGGGCCGGTCATGATGCCGGCCAGGGCGGGCCGCAGCACTTCGGTCACGATCTCCGCGGGACGCGGCGCCAGGGCTCGCCATAGGCCGTCGAAACGATCGCGGCCCGATGGCTTGGCCCAGTCGCTCAGATACTTCAGGGCCTCGACACGCAATCGGTCGGAGACGTCGGTGCGGCCGGCGAAGCGAGCCAGGGCCTGGGCGTTTTCCTTTTGGCCGAGCCGAAACGCGGCGACCTCCGCGCGCAGGAACAGCGGATCGGTCACCCAGCTGGGCCAATCCTTCATCGTGGACGTGGGCCGATCAAGGATCTTGACCAACTCGGGGTAAGCCTCGGTCATCGAGGTATCGGCGATGGCCCGGGCGGCTTCGAGAGCTATCTTCGGATCTGCGTCGTCGAGGAAGAAGCGCACGCCGGCATCGTTCGCTCGCCGCATGGCCAGCAGAGCCGCGAGCCGAACGGAGGACGACGGATGCTTGGCGGCCTGCTCCAGGGCGGCGTGGTCGAAATTGCCGGCCATGGCCATGACGCCGGCATGTCGCAGGTAAAGGTCTTTGTCCGCGTTGGCGAGCAACATGTTAATGATCGGCTCGCGCACCTTGCCCCGGCCGATCTTGCCGAGCGATTGGGCGGCGAAGAAGCGAACGCGTGGGCTGGCGTCGCCGAGCAGCGGGACCAGCTTCTCCGCGGCTTCGGCCCAATCCTTGTCGGCCGTGCTGCCTTTCTCTGGAGCGAAAACGATGCGTGTTTCGCCGAGCGTCTTGGCGGCCTGGGCACGCACTTCTTCCTCCTGGCTGTGCAGCAGTCGAAGCAGTGACAGGGCCGGTTGATTCTCCTGGCGGGCGATTTGACCCAGCCCCCAGATGGCGTGCAGTTGAGCCAGCAGCGGCTCCTGGCCATGGCTGACGCGAATGAACACTTGCTTGGCCTTGCGCTCGGCCAGGGTGAACTGGGCTTCCTGGCGGATGCGCATGTCGGCGTGGCCCAGAAGTTTCGCCAGCTCGTCATCGGTGCGCTGGGAGAAGCCATCGAACAGGAGTTTTTGCACCTCGTGGGATGGGATTTCCTCCGGTCGCTTACGCGACCGGCTCGCTTCGTCGTAAACTTTGTAAATGCGGCCCTTGAACGGCATGCCCCAACCATCGACCCAGTCGCTGAGATAGAAACCGCCGTCGGGGCCGAACTCGCAATCGGTGGCCAGGACGGACCAGACGAATGGATGACGATCGATCACTTCAAATGCCGCCCCCTTCGGCTTCATGGCGAACGACCAGATGCCGCTGCCGCCCGCCGAGCCCCGAAAATCGCACAGGAAAAAGTGATCCTTGTATTTCTCCGGAATCAAACCTGTACCTGGAAAATAGGTCAGCCCGGACGGTCCATTGCCGATGTGCTCCAGCGGCGGCAGCAGATAGGACGCGGTGTTGGTGTCGGCCTTGTGCCAGAGTTTCTCGGCATTCCACGGCCCCAGGCTCGGCGAATACTGGTAGCCGATGCGCCAACCGCTGTCGCCGCCCTCGACCAGGTAGACCCAGCGGGCCGCGTCGCCGCCGTCGGCATTGTTGTCGCCGGTGAAGAGATTGCCAAATTGATCGAAGGCCAGCTCCTGCGGATTGCGCAGCCCCGTCGCGAATATCTCCAGCTCCGAGCCATCCGGATTGCAGCGCAGCACCGAGCCGTTGTCCTGCTTGGCGAGCGTGCGTCCTTCGGTTTCGACGAACAGCCCGCGGTCGCCGATGCTGAAGTAGAGCCGGCCATCGGGTCCGAAACGCAGCCCGTGCAGGTCATGGCCGATGAAGGCGACGTGAACGCCATAGCCATGATGCAGCGACTTTTTCACATCGGCCCGGCCGGTCCCCTTGGTATCTTGAAGCAGCCAGAGATCGGGGATGCAGGTGTACCAGACCTTGCCGCCGCGAGCGATGACGCCGGAGCCGAGCCCGCTGGCCGCACTTTTGAAGCCGCCGGCGAAGATGGTCGATTTATCCGCCTTGCCGGTACCCTTGGTGTCTTCGAGCATGCGGACGCGGTCTTCCTCGACCTCCCACGAAGCGAACGCTTTGCCCAGATGCTTCTTGTACATGGCCACGCGATCGGCGACACTGCGAGCGGCCAGCTCATCATCGATCCACGACATGTGCCCGCGATTGTCCGGAGTGCCCTTGTTGAGCCGATAGGTCTCGGCCACGTACACGCGGCCCTTTTCATCGAAGCAGAACGCGACCGGATTGGCCACCAGCGGCTCGGCGGCCCAGAGATCGACCTTGAGATTGTCCACCGTGCGAATGCGCTTGATCGCCTTGACGCCGTCCTCGGACGGACCGGCGATGCGCTTGGCGTAGGGATCGTCCGGGCCATCCTGGGCCGCGGAGTGACGGCCTGTTGTCGCCAGGAGAACAGGAATAACCGCCAGAACAAGAACGTAACGATATGGCATGAACGTTGACTCCCCACGTGCACAATCTCATTCGAGGTTTTCCTGTTTTTTTCGTGTCTTTCGTGTGTTTCGTGGTTTAATGCATTAAACCACGAAACACACGAAAGACACGAAAAAAAAGGCAAAGGCGACTTCTTCAAATATACTGGAACGAATGGCGTCGTGCCAAGGTCACAGAGCATTCAGCCATTGGGCGATTGCAAAAGGAGGAAAACATGAAAACGTTTTTGATGGTTGTGGGATTTCTGTCGCTCCTCACGGGATCGGTGCTCCGCGGGCAGGAGAAGGGGCATGCGGACGATTCGGACCACGTGGTCGTGAAGCCGGACTCGATCAAGTGGGGGCCCGCGCCGCCGAGTTTGCCGCCGGGCGCCAAGATGGCGGTCCTGGTTGGGGATCCGAGTAAGCCGGGCGTGGCTTATGTCATGCGCGTCAAACTCCCCGATGGCTTCAAGGTCCCGCCCCACTGGCATCCGATCGACGAGAACGCCACGGTCCTCAAGGGCACGCTGCTGATCGGCAAGGGCGAGAAATTCGATGCCGCCACGATGCAGGAAATGCCGGCCGGTTCCTACATGCGCATGCCCAAGACCATGCGCCATTTCGCCATGGCCAAGGGTGAAACCGTCCTGCAGCTTCACGGCGTCGGCCCGTTCGCCATCAACTATGTGAACGCCGCCGACGATCCGCGCAAGAAGGAAGAGAAGAGGTAGCGATCGGGCCGCGAAAGCGTTGTCAACGAGCGCGATCCTCGTAGAATGCCAGGGAAAAGAACCCATTCACCATTCAACTTCGGAGCACCGCCGTGACCCATCTCATGTGCCAGCGCGTGTCATCGCTCGGGTTTGTGGTTTTCGTGGCCAGTTTGTTCGCCGGCTCGAGCGTCTGCGGGCAGGCCCCCGCCAACATTCAGCCGGAATCGACCAAAAAGGTGAAAAAGGCGACGGTCTATTTGAAGGTCGAGATGGCCGACGGCGTCACGGCGGAAGGATCGGGCTTCTTCGCCATGGAGCGCGGCATCGTGCTGACCAACGCCCACGTCGTCGGCATGCTGGCGCCCAACTCCAAGGCGCCCAAGAAAATCGACATCGTCGGCAACAGCGGCCAAAAGGACGAATTTAAGATGACCGGCCTGGTTCTCGGCGTGGACCGCAACAACGATCTGGCCATCGTGCGCGTCGAGGGCGAGGAGAAACGCTGGCCCGAATCGCTGACCGTCGAATTCAACATGAGCGACCTGGTCGAGCTGCAAAAAGTCTATATCTTCGGCTTCCCGCTCGGCGCCGAGCTGGGCAAGGAGATCACAGCCAGCGAATCGTCGATCTCGTCGTTCCGCAAGGACCTTGATGGCTTCCTCTACCAAATTCAGGTCAATGGCGGCATGCACCCCGGCAATTCGGGCGGACCGGTTGTCGATACTCGCGGCGTGGTCGTGGGCGTGGCCGTGGCGGGCATTCGCGGCACCCAGATCAACTTCGCGGTACCGGGCGAAAAAGTGCAGGGGCTCGTCCATGGCCGAGTACAGGAGACGCTGGTCGGTCTGCCGTTTCGCGATGCGGCGAAGATCAAGCTGCCTCTGAAAGTAGTTTGCCTCGATCCCCTGCAACGCATCAAAGCCGTTGAGGTGGATGTCTGGACCGCACCGCCCGGCAAGCCGCGCCCGGCTTCGCTCCAGGCCCCGGCCGTGCTGCCCGGCGACGCCAAGAAGCAGACAGTCAGCATCAAGTACGACAAAGGCCAGGCCAGCCACGACATTCAGCTCGGCGCGGACTTGCCCCAGGGTCATGTCTATTGGCTGCAGCCCGTGTTCGTGAACCAGGCCGGCGTCAAGCAATGGGGCGCCACCAGCAATTTTAAGCCTACCGATTCGCCGCCGCTCGACCGCGTGGACGCCAACCTGACCGCCAATATCGCTCCCGGCGAGCGCTCGCTCAAGCTTTCGACCCGGTCCGTCATGCGGATGACCAGGGGCAAGGAAAAACATGCCGAGTCCGACATCATGAACCTGGAGGTGCTCGAAACCCTCAGCAATCATCCCAAGGGGGCCAACCTCGGGCTCGTCTGGGGCAAGGGGCAGTTCCTGGAAGAATTCAACGGCAAACGCGTGCCGAGAAGACCGGCTGCGTACGCCTCCATCAGAAATCACGTCCACGGCTTTGCCTGCAATGAAACCGGTGGGCTCATCACGTTCGGCTTCGTCAAGTTCAACTTCAAGGACCCGCTGGTCAACCAGGACGCCAACGACATGGTGCATTTCTTTCTGAGCTCCTACCAGTTCGTGTCGCTGCCGCTGCCCAATCGCGAAGTCAAGCCCCAGGAAAGCTGGCCCGTCAAGATCCGTTTGCTGATGGGCCGCGAGAAGAAGAAGGACGTCATGGACGTCGTGCTGACCTGCACCTACGAAGGAACGCGCACGGTGAATGACAGGAAAGAAGCCGTCATCAGTTTGCTGGGGGAGATCAACGTTCTCAAGAGCGAACGGCCTCTGCTGCGCCAACCCAGCGACCGCGCTTTTGGCCTGGCCGTGTTCGACGTCGAAAAGGGTTTTGTCAGCAAGCTCAAGATCGCCCTGAGCGATGAGCGCGACTTCGGCGGGATCACGGTGGCCCGCATCTTCGAGGCGGACATGACGCGCGTGCCGGGCAACCCTTTCAATATCAACAACCCGGCCAAGCCGAAGGAGAAGCCCAATATGCCCCCATCTTCCTGACAAACCATTGGCGACGTAGCGAGCCTCCCGCGTAAGCGGGGGGAGTAACTTCGCGTGCAGCGAGACGAACTCCCCCCGCTTACGCGGGAGGCTCGCAAGCCTACGCGTTAGGCGCGCAGGCCGCGAATAGCGGGCCCAGTTCCCGCTCGTAATGGCGCCAGCGGGCCACCGAGTTCGCGTGGATGGGCTGGCGCACCTGAACGGCACTGGCGGTGCGAACCGGCTTTTTGCTCTCGTGGAAGGCCAGGCATGCCGGTTCCCAGTCGAGCCCGCACCACGCCAGCAACCGCCGAGCCACGCCCGGCAAGTCGGCGACCGTCTCCTCGTACTGGATTTCCAGCATCGCTGCCGGCAGCACCTTTTGCCAATGGTCCATGAGCCGTTGATACTGCCGAATACGGGCGGCGATGTGTTCGGGATCGTTGGCCCAGGGAAGGCGCTCGAAGTGAGTCATCCAGCAGGACATGGCCACGTCGCGCAGGTCGCGGCGGCAGTGGATGAACTTCGCCCTGGGGAACAGCGCCGCCAGCAGGCCGAGAAACATGAAGTTCTCCGGCATCTTGTCCACGAAGCGCGTGGCCGTGCGGTTGATGGCCCCCAGTTGATCGAGGTGCCGCTGCGCCTGCCGCCGTAGCGCGTCGCCGGGCAGTCCGGGAAGGCTGGCGAAAGCGCTGTCTTCCGTTGGCAGCGTGCCCAGGGCCAGGAAATCCTCGCGGGCCAGCAGCAGTTCGCCGCCGCTGAATACTTGCGAATGGGCGGCGAGAATCTGCTCGGTCAGGGTCGTGCCCGAACGCGGCAGGCCGACGATGAACACCGGCCTTTCCGTTTCCAGGCCGAAGCCGCGGGCCCGCTCAAAGAACGCCGGGCTGAAGGCGGCGATGAGGTTATCGACCTGGTGCGCATCGCCGTCAGGATCATATCCCAGTCCTTGCTGGTGAGCCAGGGCCGCCATCAGGGCGTTGGCCTGGCGCAGCAGGGGAGCCGCCCGTTCGTACTCGCTCTGGGCGTCGCATACCTGGGCCAGGCCGAAGAGCAGTTTGGCGCGGTCGGTGTCGTTCAGGTCAGGTTCAGCCACGCGCCGTTCGAGGAGAACGCGGTCTGCCTCGGGGAGCTTGCCGCCCAGCAGCCTCGTCAACTGCCACAGGGCATTGGCGTGCCTGGGATTCAGCCGAAGCGCTTCGCGAACGCTGGCGCTGGCTTCGGCTATTCTGCCCAATTCGGTAAGAGCGGCCCCCAGATTATTGTGCGCGTCGGCATAGTTTGGCTTGAGGCGCAGGGCCTCTCGACAGCTGGCGATCGACTCGTCAAGCTTCCCCAGATCTCGTTGAACATTCCCCAGATTGCTGTGCGCCTCGGCAAAGTCGGGCCGAAGACGCAAGGCGTGCAGATAACTCGCCTGCGCGTCTGCCGGCATTCCCGCGGCCATCAGGGCGGTGCCCAAATTGTTGTACGCATCGGGAAATGCCGGGTGCAGGCGCAGAGCCCGCTGGATGTAATCGACAGCCAGATCGTTTCTGCCGACTTGATGAGCGATGACGCCGAACAGGTGCAGCGCATCGACGTACCAGGGATCGTTCTGCAGAATTTGCCCACAGAGAAACTCGGCCTGGCGGAGATCGCCCGCCTGATAATACTGAAAAGCGCGTTGGATTGTTTGCGATGCGAGATGCATGTGCCGACCTCCCTGAGATGCTGACTCCGCCGGTGCAACGGTGCGCCTGACAATGTCCAGGACCGAGAGCGCGTCGATGTTTCTTGGTCGCGCTAGGCGCAGTTTCTCTGCTCGGTTCCCTTGCAGTCATTTTCGGCGAGATTTGGTTAATGCGGGATGAATTTGGGGCGCATGAGCAATTTGTAACGGACACTAATGAGAAGGTTATCTTCCACTTCTAGGGGTATGGTAACTCGTCTCACCCCCGGTCACTGATGATTTCACGTCTGCTCAAGCTCCGCTTGCCGTGCTTTTTCTTTCGAAAAACCACAAAATCGCGGCCCGGACGACGGCCCCAGGCCACCGCCGTCCGGGCGTCCGAAATGCATCATTATTATACGGCAATAGACGTTTGCGATCTTGATCCAATTATCAATTGCTAATTGTCAATATTGTCAATTGTCAATCATCCGAGAACTATACCCCTTCCACGGGGACGGCCGCCGAAGGCGGCCCGTAGGGCTTCCACTTCCGCGCCCTGCCGACGTCTGAAGTCAGGCGGGATTGTCGCTGGCGCGGGCCGCGGAAGAAGGAAGAGAAGAAGTAAGCGTGGCCGCATCGAATCGGGCGCTGGCCACAAACCTCATGGGCCGTGCGAGCCCCGACCGAAATAGTGGAGCTTGCCGCGAATTCGCTTGGCCCACCGGCCGCTCTTGTGCCAATAAAACGGCGATCCTTCTGGTTTCTCTTTCCGACTTGGACCTTGGCTGGTAGAATCATTTGTGCCGCCGATGTAGCTCAACGGTAGAGCACCGCTTTCGTAAAGCGGGGGTTGTGGGTCCGATTCCCACCATCGGCTTTTTACATAATGTCTTTGCCGAACGCAACTTAAGCGTACCTTTGAGTGTTTGAAAGTGCGGCCTGCTTTGAGAGGTTATCCGGTACGTACCGGATAAAATCCAGGTTACGACTGAACGAAACGGAAATCGGGCTTATTTATGTGAATGCACATGAGCGGTCTTGCTGTGCCGGTCGGCATCTTGGCTATGGTCGAGTGCTGAGTCTGCGTGCTTCTTCGCCTCTTTATGGTTGTCGTAATCGTGTTCCAGAGCGGCTTCAAGGTGATGGTGCGCCGCCGCGGCGTGGTGCGCCGCCGCCTTCAAATGAAATTTGCTCGCCCGGTGCTTCCGTTTCGCCATGAGAGTTGCTCCTGTGAAGAGGACTGGTGATACGTATGAACCCGTCCAGGCCAGGCGTCTGCACCGGCCCAAGTGACTATTTTTTCGGTTGGCGGTACAACGGTGACTCGGCCAGGGTGAAGATAATGTACGCTTCGCCGGTCACGGTGCTGATGTCATGGTGCAGGCTCACTACCTTGACGCCGGTGATCTCTTGAACCATCGCTTGCAGGTGCGGTTTGGCAGATTCGATCAGGTGGGTCCGCACTTGCTTGAGCAAGTCCCTTCCTTTCTCGAAGGGGATTTTGGCCAGTTGTTGTTCGCCGGGTGTCAGCAAACCCTGGAGTCGGACGACCAGGAAATCGCCGAGCAGGTAGGCATGAACGTTCTTCGGGCCTCGGCCCCTGGTTTCCTGCTCAAAGCGACTGATCCCTTCGCAGACGGCAGCTTCGATCTCGCCTTGGGTTTTCACGGCGATGGCAACTCCGAGATGGTCGTCAGGATTTCCAGCACTTTTCCGAAATCGCCCGGCTTGACCAGATGGTAATTGAATCCCGCTTCCTTTGAACGCTTCCGGTCGCTCTCCTGCCCATACCCTGTCATGGCGACCAGCACGATGTTTTTGAGCGTGGGTTGCTGACGCAGCAGCTTCGCTACCTCGAAACCATTCAGTCCTGGCAAGCCGATGTCTAACAGCACCACGTTCGGTCGGTAATCGAGGGCCGCTTCCAATACCGTTGAGCCGTCGAAGGCCGTCCGAACCTCATGGCCGGATTCTTGCACCAGCATTGCCAAGGTCGTCAACGTATCCACGTTGTCATCAACCACCAGGACCCGCAAGGATGGTACGGTCGGCTGGACTTTTTCGGTCGGAGGCCATGATGGCAGCGGGTGGGGAGGCGGCACCCGTGGCAGCCGCACGACGAACTCGCTGCCTTGCCCCAATGCACTGGAAGCCGTCACCGTTCCTCCGTGCATTTCCACTAATCGTTGCACCAAAGCCAGACCGATGCCCAACCCGCCTTGCGAGCGATCGAGGGATCGTTCCGCCTGCGTGAACAGGTCGAAGATGCGGGGCAGAATTTCGGGAGCGATGCCGACGCCCGTATCCCGCACACCCAGCACCGCCTCCTCGCCGTCTTGTTGGAGAGTCACCCAAATGTGACCACCTGCATCGGTGTACTTGGCAGCATTGGTAAGCAGGTTCACCACGACCTGTTCAAGCCGTCCCGCGTCGCCGTCCACCCAGATTGCCTGCGGGGGCAGCGACAGTGCGAGTTCATGTTTGCGTTGCTCGATCAGCGAGCGGGCCGTCGCCACCGCATTTTCCACGACGACGCCCACGGCGATCCGTTCTGGGTGAAGCTGAATCCGACCTGTGGTAATGCGAGAGATTTCCAGAAGTTCATCAACGATCCGTACCAGTTGTCCCACCTGCCGCTCAATGATGATGGCGGATTGCTGGATAACCGGATTCTCGATGCCTTGCAGACGATTTCGGTTGCTTTGCAAGCGAAGAAGAAGGGAGGCGTTGAGGATGGGGGCAAGGGGGTTGCGAAGTTCATGCGATAACATCGCCAGGAATTCATCTTTGCGATGGTCCAGGTCGGCCAACGCAGCCGCCTGCTCCTGCACCTTCCGCTGCAAGCGGCTGCGTTCGGTGATGTCACGGACGTTGCATTGAACGACCTGGTGGTGGTTCTCCGCATAGACATTGCTGACGAACTCGACTTCGACCTTCTGCCCGCTCTTGCTTTCCAGGGGCAGATTCTCATAGCGGACGAAGCCTTTCTCTTGCAATTCCCGGTAAGCGGCCCGGCTCTCCTGGATGTCTCGGAAAAGGCCGATCTCCCACAGTTCCTTGCCCAGGAACTCATCGTGCGAATAGCCCAGCAAGGTCGTCATGAACGGGTTGGCGTCGATCACCTTCCCCGTGTCCGAGTCGAGGATGAGGATGCCGTCCTTGGCCGTCTGGAACAGCCGCCGATAGCGGACTTCGGAGTCCTTCATGGCGGCTTCCGCTCGGATACGGTCGGTAATGTCCTCGATGGCAAGAAGGACCAAAGCCGGGTCATTGCTCTCTGGAGGGAACCTGCGGGCGTTGAGCAGCATATTCCTGCGTCCGAGGGTAGGGAAGGCGTGTTCAACCTTGAAGCCTTCAACGGGATGGCTGTTGCTCAGGACTTGGGGCAGCAGCGACCGCAGTTGGGGGATGTCCCATTGACCGTTGCCCAGGTCGTAGACGAAACGGCCCTCCGTTTCTTCTTTCGAGACGTGAAAGTCATGGTAGAAGGCGGCGTTGGCCGTGCGAACTCGCAGGCTCTTGTCGAGAACCACGAATGGCTCTCGCAAGGTGGCAATGATGTTGTCGGCGTAGACAAGGTCATGTCGCAGTTCATGTGTAACTTTATCACCGTTCGCTTCCATTTCGCCTCCATGTCCTGCCGTTCTCGGAGATTGCTCTGTCGAGGCAAAGGCTGTCCCGATACCACACATTTTATCGGGAGATCGGGCAGGCTTCAACTGGAACCGTTCTTCCTTCAGCCGTAATTGGCAGTCATGCTTCGGGAGGCCCGCCCCGGAATGCCACCATGTTTCTCTTGAGGCAGTCAGGGCAAATGCCGTGGGTAAATTGCGCATCGGTGCGTTCAGTGACGTAATGTTCGACCTCATGCCAATAGTCCTTGTCGTCCCGCACCTTCTTGCACCAAGCGCAGATCGGAAGAAGCCCTTGTAACTGTTTCACGCCATCAAGGGCTTCTTGAAGCTCACGGGTCCGTTCCTCGACCCGCTTCTCCAAGTCCTCGGCGTGCCGCTTCAACTCTTCCCGCAACCCTCCCTGCTGGAAGGCGATGGCCAACTGACGGGCTATCTCGTCGGCAATCCGTTCGTGTTCGACGGAGAATGCCGAGGGCTTCGAGTCGCAAAAAATCAGCACGCCAAATCTCCTTCCATCAGCCTTGAGCGGAACCTTCAAGCAACTGCGCTGGCCAGCCTGGAAGAGGCGGTCCTGGACCTGGCTTTGTCCGGCGACCTCAGCCAGGTCGGTGATTGAATGAAGTCCGTCTCGGTCGGAAAACTCTGAAGGGACGACGCCAGCCAGCGTCCGTGTCGGATTGGCAACCAAATCGCTGCGAGAGATCACCCGAGCCGGTTCCCCGTTGGCACCGAACAGGACCACAAAGGCTTCTGCGCTGGGGATTGCCGGCTCCATCCGACACAGCGCCGAACAGGCAAGTTCGGGCATTGACGCTGCTGCCAGGATTGCTCGGTCGATCTCGTGCAAGGTTTCGAGACGATGAGCCGCCTTACGAAGAGAGTCGGCGTGGGCTTCGACCTCGGACAGTGCCTTCCGATAGCTTGCCGACACCAGGAGCAGTTGGCGGCGAGTGAAGAAGGCCAGGACACCACCAAGCAATAGTGCCAGGCTGAGACTTCCCCCAACAACAACCCAGGTTGCTTGCCGTGCTGTCCGGGTCCGGGCGTCTCTTAGTTCTTCTTCGACTCGAATGACGTCGGCAATTTGCCCACGCATGGCATCCATCCTACGCTTGCCTTCCCCATTGCGAACGGGTGACTGGTAATCGCCCCCCTCTCGTCGCAGGTCGATTGTTTTCCGGGCGTAGACTTGCCAGTCGTTGTGGTCCCTGCGCAGAGCCTTGAGACTTTCGACCTGGAACGGGTTGTCCGAAACAAGATCAATCAAGCCCTCGAAGGCTGTGCCGACGCTCTTCTGTTCGACGTGGTAGGGTTCAAGGTACGCCGGATCGCCCGTGACGAGGTAGCCCCGCATTCCCGTCTCGCCATCCACGAGCAGTTCCAGCACAGCGTGGGCATGGGCGATCACCTGATCGGTATGATTGACCCAATGTGCCGCCGACAGCAGGAACATGATTTGGACGAGGAAAACGGCAGCGAGGACACCGAGCAGTGCCAGAGGCGTAAGAACGGAGCGGAGGAGCAGTCGCCGAAATGTTGATTGGCTAACTGGATCGGCAGGCATCAAATCACCCTTTCCTAATCGCACGCCGGTAACGGGCATCGGAAAGTTCGTCGTCATCCCGACCGCCTGGCGTAAAGCGGACGAACCCCATGTGGCCAGTTTGGCTCATTCCGCGGAGTGCCCTGCTTCTGCATAGAATATCGCTATTCGGCCGTTAGGCAGCCCCAACGAGGTCTGAGGAGCGGATAATGGCATTCTGGAGCTGGCGGCCCGCCCGGCCCATGCCATGACAGCACGTATCAAGAGGATCACCCTGGGGCAATATTGGAGAGCAGCGGCAATGCCATTTTCCGAGCGCACGTACGCTTGCGTGTCTTGGGATCGATGCCGGAGAGGTTGGGGCCTTTATGGTGGTTGTCGGCGAAACACGCGAGCGCCAGGTTGCTAGTGATCGTCTTGCCGCCATGCTGCTCGGCGATGACGTGATCGATCTCGAACGGCACTTCATCGCATGTCTGCGGCATCCGGCAGTATTCGCAACGGTCGCGGGCACGCTGCCAGACGAACTCGGCAAGAGCGATTTTCATGGCCTCACGCGCCACGGCCGGTGCGCTTGATTACCTGCCGCGCTTTCGATTTGAGCGTGGAAAGGATCGAACCGACCCGTTCGAAGGTATCCATTTCCGCGTCTTCTTCGGGCGTGAGAGTTCCGGCACGGGCCTTGGCCGAAAGTTCGTGCATCCGGGTAAGGTCGTCCTTCCGGAAGGCAAGCCTGAGGATTGCGCCAGCCACGCGCGGCGACAGATCGTCATCGGGGTGAAGGATGCGCAGCCAGACTTCTGCTTCGGTTTTCGGTGCAAGCGTTGCCGTTTTCATGGAGGCATTCTACCTCAGGGCGGGGCGCTTCTTCAAGCCAGTGGTGAACGCAGTACGTGAGATTCCGGAAGTTTCTTGTTATGTGACTCGAACAGGTTGCCATGCCTTTTCTTTCGGCTTCGATTTTGTTATCCTACCGCTATGGTAGCCGACCTTCGAGATGTCGATCCCGCTGAGTTGCGGCTGCCGTCGTCGCGGTCGAGCGGCGCTGATCCCGTGAAGTTGCAACGGCAGATCGCCAAGCACGGCACGTCAACTGCAGGAATGCCGCCATTATTTGCCTATGAAGGGTCCGACGGCGTTCTGGAACTTTACGATGGCGTCACGCGCGCCACTCGAGTGGCCAAGCTGTTGCCCGGGACGACGGTGCAGATCGAGGTCATCGGCAAACTGAAACGCCCGAAAGCCAACAACCGCCGCGTTGGAGATGCACTATGACCAGAGTGGATTTATTGGGCCGTATCTTGGGCCGGCTCGATGAAGTTCGCCTTCGATGCCCCGAGTTACGTTTTGGGCAGTTGATTGCGACCATTGGCATGCTTGCCGAAGACGAGGTGGGGCATTCACTTTGGGATGTCGAGGATGCCGACTTCGCAGCGGCCCTGGAGCGTTTCGCCGCAGACATGGCACGCCGTGACTCGGGCGACGCTGAAATGGGTGCGGCAGCGTCACGGCATCCTGAGTGACACCGCCGGGGAGGAGCAGGATAACGGCGGCTGTAAAGCCTGATGGAACGCGCATGACTGTCATCGACATTGCATCGCGATTGAATGAACTCAACGATGATGGCATCATCTTCGCTGAACGCATTGATGACGCCTTTATGCCAAACTCGCGAGCAGTCGTTTTAGGTTTGTCGGAAGCGGAATACAATCAAGATGTGAGCGAAATAGCGGCGACTCGTTGTCCCGGTCTCGAGTACTGTTTGGAAGTTCGGATTGCCAAGGATGCCGTGAGGGTATGGTCCCAATGGCGCGCCGATCAAGAGCCGTCTCCATTTGAGGCAGCCGAAGCTATTTGCCACAAGGCAACATTCGATGCGTGGGGACCTCCGAATTGGTAAGCGAACAAGTGCTGAAGAAAGTAACAAACCCAAACGAGAATCAAAGATGAACATCCTCCGCAGAAAGTGGCTGATGAACCGCCGCACGTTCTTGCGTGGCACCGCATCCGCGATTGCCCTGCCCTGGCTGGAAGCGATGGGCGCCAACAGCACCTCCTTCGCCAAGGCCGGCGAAGTGGCGCCCGCGGAGATTCCGCCACGGACCGTGTTCACTTTCTGGGGCATGGGCATGAACCCCTTCACGGCCACGCCCGCACAGACTGGCCTGGATTATGTGCTGCCGGAGTCGGTCAGGCCGCTCGAGCCGCTCAAACGGGAGACGACTTTCTTCACCGGGCTGCACTCCGTCACCGGCGGGCATTCGTCGTCGCACTGTTTCCTCACCGGCGTCGATCCGACCAAGGGGCGCTACGGCATCTCCTGCGACCAGGTGATCGCGGAACGCCTCGAAGGCCGAACCCGCTTCCCGGTGCTGGCCCTGAGCTGCACCCGGCAAACCGGCTTCGGCGGCGTCGGCGACGGCACCCTGTCCTGGACCCGCAACCGCACG
>Ga0182024_10012282_pt1 | contig 16978 bp, 8 predicted proteins | sample P32metaG_FD_120480 | JGI IMG/M metagenome (GOLD analysis project Ga0182024, IMG submission 120480) | Permafrost microbial communities from Stordalen Mire, Sweden - P3-2 metaG (Illumina Assembly) | ecosystem: Environmental > Terrestrial > Soil > Wetlands > Permafrost | place: Sweden: Stordalen...
GTCGCCGGATTGCTGCGCGGCGTCCGGCCGATCGGCGACTGGTCGATCACGATGACCTTGTCGAGGTTTTCAAAACCCTTGAGTGTGCGATGGGCGCCGGGCCGCTCCTTCGAGCCGTAAAATTTGCGGAACAGCGCGCGGCGCAGGATGTCGTCCACGAGCGTGCTTTTGCCCGAACCGCTCACGCCCGTCACGCAGGTCAGGGTGGCGAGGGGAATGCGCACATCAATGTTCCGCAGATTATTCTCCTTCGCGCCGAGAATTTCGAGCCAGCCGCTCAGGGGCGACGGTTTGATCCGGGTTTTCGGGATGGGGATCGCCAGTTCGCCCGTCAGGTATTTTGCCGTGAGCGAATTTTTATTCCGCAAAATTTCCGGCAGCGCGCCCGCCGCGACCAGTTCGCCGCCGTGAACGCCCGCGCCCGGACCGAGATCAAGGATGTAATCCGCGTTGCGAATCGTGTCCGCGTCGTGCTCGACCACGATCACGGTGTTTCCCAGATCGCGCAGCCCCTTGAGCGTCGTGAGCAGGCGGTCGTTGTCGCGCTGGTGCAGACCGATGCTCGGTTCGTCCAGCACGTAAAGCACCCCGACGAGCGCCGCGCCGATCTGCGTCGCCAGCCGGATGCGTTGCGCCTCGCCGCCGGAGAGCGTGCCGCTCTCGCGGTCCAGCGTGAGGTAGCCGAGGCCGACGTTTTTCAGAAAACCGAGCCGCGCCCGGATTTCCTTGATGACTTCCCCGGCGATTTTTTGCTCGAACCCGGTCAGCTTGAGCGTGGCGAAAAATTCATCGGCCTGCTCCACGGACAGCGCGCAGACATCCATGATGGACCGGCCGGGGATTTTTGACCTGGAATCTGGAGTCTGGAATGGCGCGCCGGCCTCCGTGCCGCCCAGCGTCACCGCGAGAATTTCCGGCTTGAGTCGTCTGCCTTTGCAGGCGTCGCAGAACTGTGGACTCGTGTAAGCCTTGAGCCGGGTGCGGATGAACTCGCTTTCGCTGTCGGTCGCCAGCCGTTCGAGATTCGGCAGCACGCCCTCGAAGGGACGATGGATGCTGCTCAGCTTTCCGCCGCGCCAGAATTTGAATTCGATGTCGTTCCCGCCCGAACCGTTGAGCAGGATTTTTTTGAAATCCTCCGGCAGCTCCCGGTAGGGCGTTTCCATGCCCACGCCGGCATGCGCCGCGACCGAGCGCAGCATGGCCTTGTAATAAATTGTCAGCCGCTTGCCCGCGCGCCGCCACGGCTGGATCGCGCCGTCTTCGAGCGATTTTTCCGGATCGGGCACGACCAGGCTTTCGTCGAAGATCATCTTCTGCCCCAGTCCGTGGCAGACCGGGCACGCCCCCGCCGGGGCGTTGAACGAAAAATGTTTCGGCGTCGGCGGATCAAAACTTTTGCCGGTCGCCGGACTGCACATCTTGTTCGAGTGCAGCGTCTCGATCCACGTTTCGGATTTCGTTTGCGGCTCCTGCTGCAGCGTGAACATCACGCCTTCGCCCAGCCGCAGCGCCGTTTCGACGGAATCACCGAGGCGGACGCGGATTTTTTCGTCCATCACCAGCCGGTCAACCACGGCTTCGATATTGTGGAATTTCTTTTTGTCGAGTTTGAGGCGCGCGATGTTTTCGCCGAGTTCGGCGATCTCGCCGTCCACCCGCACCCGCACGAAGCCTTCGCGCGCCAGCCGTTCGAGCACGTCGCGGAACTCGCCTTTTTGCCGGCGCACGACGGGCGCGAGCAGCATCAATCGTGTTTTGGGCGGCAGCGCGAGGATTTTGTCCACGATGTCGCTGGTGCTTTGCGCGACGATGGGCACGCCGGTTTCCGGACAATGCGCCCGGCCGATGTGCGCATACAGCAGGCGCAGGTGATCGTAAATTTCCGTCGTCGTGGCGATGATCGAACGCGGGCTGCCGCCGGAACTGCGCTGTTCAATCGCGATCGCCGGTGAAAGTCCCTCGATGAAGTCCACGTCCGGCTTTTGCATCTGGTCGAGGAATTGCCGCGCGTAGGCGGAAAGCGACTCGACGTATTTGCGCTGGCCTTCGGCGTAGATCGTGTCGAACGCCAGCGACGATTTTCCCGATCCGCTCAGGCCGGTGACGACCACCAGCTTGTCGCGCGGGATTTCCAGCGTGAGATTTTTGAGATTGTGCTCCCGCGCGCCGCCGATGCGGATGAATTCCTTGCTCATGATTGCGAATTTCTCGTTGCCACAAACAGGTCAGCGTATGCCAGGCGGCGGCGAAAGCCAAGCCTGAGTTGGGCCGCGGGAATATTTTATTTGATGGGGACAAGCGCGCCGTCCTCGTTCCTTGGTGTCCTTGGCACCCCTTGGCGGTTCAAAAGTTTGTCATGGTAACAATGCATTCCGCCCGTTGGACGTGCAAACCAAGGGAGGGACAGCGTGTTGCGCTGGCCGCCTCTTTTACGGTATTTTGTCGTGGCTACTTTGTGCCCGGCAATTGATGTTGCGATTTCGCAGATCATCGCCGTGCGCCAGCGGCAAGCCGGATCGCTTCACGCCCAACCCTAAAATCAGACGTGACGCACGTTTTCAATGATGATCGTCATTGTCTCCACCACCACCACCACCGCCACCATGGTCATCCGAATGACCTCCGCCTCCCCTGCCTCCGTCATCTCCCCGACCTCCGGGAAAAATGCATCCAGTGGTGGAGAGCAAGGTGATGATACCTATTAAATACAGGATAATTCTCATACGATTCCTATTCTTTTCAATTCAATCTTAATTTGTTTGTTGTGTGATCGGTTGCAACACCGTCTTTGCCGGAAGAAGCATTCCACCATTTAAGCGAGACCGCCATGGGGTGTTCACCCCCCAAAAAAAAGCCGAGGGTGGGGATAAGCGCGCTGCGCCGTCCTCCTATTCCTTGGCGTCCTTGGCGTCTTGGCGGTTCAAAAGTTTGTCATGGTAAGGACGGGCCGGTCTGATGGGTGGCCGCGCCGCCCTTGGGAACTTTTATCAGATGCCACCGGCTTCCCGGCGGGACATTGGAAGAAAAATTGTTTTAAGGCGCTTGAATTTTCACCGAAACGTCCAGGTCTGAAAATCCCGAAGTGTCCAGCGTCAGTAAAACTTTTGCGCCCGCCTTTATCGCCGCCGCCGCGTGCATCAAATCGTGAATCCGTGCGCCGCGCACTCCCTGCTTGCTGGCCTGATTGATCGCAGCTTGCGTTTCCCCGGCGCTCAATTCCACAAAGGCCATGTCCGCTTTCAACTCCGAAAGTATTTTGGCCGCATCTTCGGCGGGATAGCGAAAGTTTAGGCCTTTGGTCAGTGTCGAAAAAACTTCTGCCAGTGAATGCGGGCGTGTTACGGCGGTGTCGGGCCGGATTTTGTCGCGGAGATTTTGATCGTGCAATGCGTCCACCAGTGCCGAAGAATCCCAATAGGCTTTCATCATTCGCGGTCTCGCCGGATGGACTCAACAATTGCCTGCCGTTCAATTTTTACGGACGGGTTGCCCAGCCATCGGCCATTGACTTTGACTGCGCGAACCAGCGGCACTTCCTTTTCGACAAGTTCCACGATGCGGATGCTGCCATCCGGCTGTGCTGTGGCGTCAAAAGCGGTGTTCGGACGGAACAAATCCGCCGCCGTCAACCGCCCGCGAGAATCAGCTACCAGCTTCATAATGGGATAATCCCACTATTCTCGGACACTGTCAAGCCACTTTGGATGTTGGGATTCTGCCTTTGACAAATCCAGGGTAAAAGGACAGCGCGCTGCGTCGTCCTCGTATTCCTTGGTGTCCTTGGCACCTTGGCGGTTCAAAAGTTTGTCATGGTATGCAGCCACATTGCAGCGGCACTGCAGCGGCACTGCAGCCACACTGCAACGGTTTGGCCAAATGATCCCACACGTTCTTTTGTGTTCCGCCCGCTGTGAACGCGGGCACGATTTGTTTCTTTTTACGGACTTGGCTTCCTTCACCACTCACGGCGACATTCTGACGTTGCCATGGCAAACAGGAAAATCCGAACGGACAACTTTGATTTGAACCTGAAAATTAAGGCGTCACTTGTCGCCATTCCGTTTCCAGACCGCGCCGTTGAATCCATTCGTTGAGAGCCACGCGATCCAGTTGTTCGCCAGACACGGCGAGCATGGCGCGAATGTCGCGCAGATGTTTTTCCGCATGGCCATCACGATAGTATTCCAGTTTCCGGACGATGACATATTCCGGCGGTGCGAGCGTGACGTTTTCACCCTCGAATTCGACGGAGCGTTTGCCGCGAAACGCCCACGCGTTCAGTTCGTCGCGTCCCGTCGGATACAGGTCCGCTTTGAAGCCGGTGTCGCGGTGAATGAGATTGAAGTGACCGTGATGTTCGCGCGCCATTTCGGCCAGCATGGTTTCTTTTGGCGGCAAATAAAAATCTTTCGCTGGAAACACCTCGACCAATCGTTGAATATCGTTTGCGTTGAGAAAGACGACGAAGCCCACGTCATGGGTGAGGCGTGGTTCGCCATAGAAAATTGCGGCCACACTGCCGCTCACAACGTAGCGGATGCCCGCGCGATTCAGCGGACACACGAACAACAGAAACAATTCAGGTTCGGGCATGGCTGAGTATTTCGCGCACTTCGTTGTTCAAACGCTGGTCTGGCCAGTCAGGATGCTGACTGCGCAATCCCGCCGCTTTCATTTTGCGCGCCGACCAGTAAAGCCGTTCCGCCAGACGTAACCGGCGTGCGCCGGTCATCGCGCGCAACGCGGTGATCTGTTCGGGACTGGTTTGCTCATCCGTCAGCATGAATCAATCATGCGCCAAGGGAGGGTTCTGTGCAACCATCTTGACTTGTCCGCCACCACATTGCGCAATGGTTGTGCCCTTTGGCACCGAAATTTGTTTCGTGCTAGCGTGCTGTTAGAAGCCGGATTCTCCGGTTTTGTTCACCCCCCAGCACATTGAAAGGAGTATTCCTATGTCAAAATCCACGTTCATTGACTTTCGCGCCGTTAAACGCGAAGTCACCATGGTTCAGGTTCTGGAGCATTGGCCAAATGATCCCACACGTTCTTTTGTGTTCCCCGCTGGACGCGCAAACCAAGGGTAAGGGACTGCGTGGTAAGGACGGGTTCCACCCCGTCCCATTCATCCGCCCTAATATTCGATGATGCGAAAAAATCCCCGGCGTTCATAATCCGTGAACAGCCGGACCGCATGAACCTGGGCGACAAGCGATAAATCGGCGAAGTTATAAATTTGTAAAATTTCTTATCTCGTGAGAGCTTGAAATTCAGGTATCTCCTTTTTTGAGGATTCATTTTCCAACAAAGTGGCAGTCTTTTATATCCTTTTCGGCCACCTGGTTGTCAATCAGCTCCGGCCACACATGACCTACGAAAAACCCAAAGCTGATGTTGAGCCGCACATATCGTTCTTGCGCCGGATCCAGTGTCAGGCTGAGGGTCCGCTTGACTTCCGTTGTGGTGCTGATTTGGTAGTTGCCAGCGGGACGGTCAATGAAAAAATATCCCCCGGGGACCGCGCTGCCGACGGCTTCGTCATTGACCTTGACTTTAGGCTGGACAGCGGCACCCACATGGGCCGTCCGGTATATGTAAATGCGCCCTTCGCCGGCGGGAACGGGAGACTCGGAGTTGTGTAACGCGCTGTATCTGGGGCCGCTGGCGCAACCGGTAATGGTCAGTGCCAACAAGGTTGCGGGCAAAAAGCTATTGAGGAATTTGATCGAGTTCATGGATTTAGGATGGTTGATGGTTGGGTCGGATTAGATTGGGTTATTGAGAGTCAAGTTCGATCACCACCGGAGGTGATGCGGCTGTAAATGTGCGTTCCACCGGCAGATAAAAGCCCACGATGTTATTACCATTTAGGACAACATAGGCTTCATACACATTGGAAGCTTCGACCTGCACGATCTGATCCTTGGTTCGGAATACGTCACCTTGCGCGATGCGCCCTACTTGCGTCCAGCGGGTGCCCGTTTTGAGCAGGGTGCTAAAACCGGAACTGACGTGGAGGGTGACGTTGCGATGCAGCATCCAAGGTTGCCGGGAGGAAGTGGAAGAATCCAGTGTGGCGGGTTGCTGCCGGATATGCGAAATATCAAAAGCACAGCCAGACATGAGAAGAAGGCCAGGCACAACCAACGTCAAAAATACATGAATATTTAATTTCATAATTTCTTCCTATCGGCATCAAGCACTACACCCCCAATAATTCGAGAGTTTCAGGTCCAGGCGCATACATTGTTGGTACGGTCGGCAACCTATTAAAGAGCCAAATTCAGGTTTCGCAGAGATCAAATTCCTCCATTTTAATTATGGCATTTCATTTCTATGGTATTTTGAATTTGTCATGCCCTATGGGACTGACCCATTTATGGTGCCAAACTAAGGTTGTAAAATCGGTGGGGCAAAGTGTTCGTGTTTGGTTCGATGAAATTGGCGATGTCACCCACATGAGCGATTGAAACCGGTTCAACGGTCTGCCAGTTCTTGAGGTCAGTAGAGGCTTGAATCAGGTAGTTGTAACCCGGAACTCCGCCGTAAAAGAAAACTTCGGCTGGCGGCCATACTGCAATGCCAAGACTTGCCCCGGCACCAGGTCCACCATGTGCGCCGATGTCGTTAACTCCGACCCCAATAGATGGAGGAAAGTAAACGTTGTTATAAATCGCGTTTGGGTTGCCCGCATTGATACAGGGAGACCCAGGCACAATTATTAAATTAGTCGTGCTAAGGAATATCGGATTGTGATTTATGTTTCCCAATCCAGCAAAGCCGCCTTGCACGTCGCAGTAGGTCACGTTGGTTGGACCAGAAATCTGGGTGCCGTTGCCATTGTTGAAGTAAAAGATCGAGTTCATCACAGGCGAATTGCCCGCACTTAGGAGTCCTTGCGGAGTATTGTACGCTATCGTGCAATTGATAATGTTGAAGGCATTTGTAGCACTATTAGCCACATAGATTCCCCCGCCTCCTTCGGCACTGCCTGGACCATTAGCGGGGTTCGGTATGCTCGTCGCCTCATTATCCGCTATGACCACGTTTGTCAGCCCAAGAATGCCTGAACTATCGGCGTAAATGCCGCTACCATAAGATCCCCATCCCTCACTATAGTCGACGCCGCCGGGCGTTCGTTCGGTGCTGGTGACCGTATTACCAAGGAAAATGCAGTTTCCAATATTCACTGTCCCATTGTTGAAGTATAACCCTCCTCCATAGGCGTTAGCGTATACCAAGCCAGTTGCAACAACCTGGCAGAGGTTGTCGGAAACGTCGCAGTTATGCATTTGAGCATTGCCAGAGATATAGATCCCCCCTCCATAGAAACTATTACCGCCGCCGACTGGGTTTGAATTGGCGACATTATTGCTGACAACGCAGCCCCTCATTGAGAGCGTGTTGGTGCCGAGGAGCGCGCAGATGCCCCCGCCAGAAAGAGCGCAAGTGTTATTGAGAATGGTGCAGTTCTGTAGAACTAGGTTATTCGCTGCATTGCTGGCCAGTATCCCGCCGCCGTTGCCGGAAGTGGAGTTGTTCGCGATCAAACAATTGTTGATCGTCGCGCCACTGTCGGTGATGCGAATGCCGCTGTTAACGGAATTGGAAATGACGCAACAATTTAATACTGAGCCAGGGCTGCTGTTATTAAAATAAATGCCTTGCCAGCCACCGTTGGTTCCCATGAATACAATCGGGGCATTCGGCGTTCCCAGTGCTGTTATCACACCGTCAACCTCGAAAGTATAGTTACTCGCGAAACTAACCGTGACACCTGGGTTAATCGTCAGCCCTGCCACGTTGATATTTCCAACCACAATATACGGTGAATTGTTACTGGTCCAATTCCCGTTTACGATGGTTCCGGAAACGTCCGTTTGCGCGCTGGCGACCGAAGCAACGCTGAAGAAAATGCTGCTCCCTAAGGCCAGAAGCCAGATGGTCAAGGGAATGCGCATAACCGAGCCGTTTGATTTGGGTTCTTTTGGTTTCATAATTGTGAATGTTTGTTGTTGATGATTGGTTTCAAATTTCAATTTCACCCTGCCACTGGGATGCTCACCCCATCGCTCCATTGGCCACCACAGGCACCGGCTTCCGGAAAAATGGCGTTGTATCTTTAGAAGGCTCTTTGTCTATTTTACAACGGTTGCGCATGGGGTGGGGGCTTCTGATTGTCAGTCCAGTATGGAGGTTGATTTTGTTGATATCAAAAATCGCAGGCGGCGTCAATGTAAAAAGCGTTTTGTCACTTTGCCGGGAACTTTTTCTGGCAAATACCTGACCGCAGGACTGATAAATTGGACTCATAATTTTCCGAGTAACTGGTGCCAACCGTTCCAACCAATGACTCGAAAAATCCCGGCGGCAGGTTACGTGGCAATCGAAACTTTTTTAAAGCCCTAAAAATAAAGTGGATACAATCTATTGAAACCCGGGATGCGACTGGTTGTCGGCGTTCCACCGTGTCCCTAACTCCCTCACAACCCGCGTTCACGGTAGGGACGGGTTCCACCCCGTCCCATTCATCCGCCCTAATATTCGATGACCCGGAAGAATTTTGTGCGGGTGGACGGCCCGGTCTGATTCGTGTCCGCAAAGGTGAATACGCCGTTGGACACGCTCAAAACCGGATTGGTGAGGATGAACCAGTTTGCCGGCGGCAACGCCAGATTGGTTGTCCACTGGATCTCGTATTGATAGTTCGTCGGCGCGCTCCACTGGAATTGAATCCCGCCGGCCGTGAATTGCCGGTTGACGATGGACAACGTCGGCGCCGCCGGGATGGGCACGCCGGGCGCATACGCGATGAGCCGGTAGAATTTCAGGAGGCCGGGGCCGCCGGTCAAAGAAAAGTCGTCAAAGTATTGATACGTTCCGGTTCCATTCGCCGCCACCGTCACCAGCGTCGGGACGGCGCCGGGGATGGTCCCCCAGAAAATCGTCGGCGTGAGACTGGTCGTCCATTGGATTTGGAACTGATAATTCGTCGGTGCGAACCACGTCAGCAGGATGCCGTTCGTCCCGCCGATGTTCGTGACCACGACGCTGGAAATAGGGTAGTTGGTGACCGGAACCGTCGGCGGCGGCGGGACAAGATGAAAATTCACCTCGATGTCGTAATTCACCGCAAAGGGGTTCGTGTTCAGCACGCCGAGATAATAAGACCCGCCGGGAACGATGTTGGTCGGCGTGGAGGTCGTGCTCAACACCGTGGAATCATTGTTGCTGGCGGAGAACAACAGTTGATCGCCGGGATTCATGCCGTCCGGCGAGTTGGTTTCATTGAACCACAAACTCAGCGGGCCGTTGGTCAGGGAGAGCGAATTCGTGCCAAAATCCGCGTTGGTCGGCACGTTGACCAGATAATACCCGACGCTGTCGGCGGGAATGCTGTTGGTCTGCGGCACACCGTTGGCGAGGGTGCCGGTGACCAGGATGGGCGCGCCCGGCGGATACGCGATGAGCCGGTAAAACTTCAGATGGCCGAAACCGCCGGTCAAAGAAAAGTCATCGAAATATTGAAACGTTCCATTCGTCGGCGTAACCGCCACCAATGTCGGGACGGCGCCGGGAATGGTGGTCCAGGAAACCGGCGGCACGAGATTGGTCGTCCATTGGATTTGGAACTGATAATTCGTCGGTGCTAACCACGTCAGCAGGATGCCGTTCGTCCCGCCGATGTTCGTGAAAACGATCTTGGAAACAGGATAGTTGGTGATCGGGGCTGGCGGAAGGATAAGATGAAAATTCACCTCGATGTCGTAATTCACCGCAAAGGGGTTCGTGTTCAGCACGCCGAGATAATAAGAACCGCCGGGAACGATGTTGGTCGGCGTGGAGAGCGTGCTCAAAACCGTGGAATCATTGGCGCTGGCGGAGAACAACAGGGTGTCGCCGGCATTCGTGCCGGTCGGCGGGTTGGCTTCATTGAACAGCAGGCTCAACGGCCCGTTGGTCATGAACAACGAGTTCGTGGCGAAGTCCGCGTTGATCGGCACGTTGACCAGATAATACGCGATGCTGTCGGGGGGAACGGTGTTGGTCAGCGGCACGTTGTTGGTGAGGGTGCCGATCGAACTGGTGGCGGTGGTGAAATTGAACCGCAACTGCCAGCTCACCAGCGACGGCGCGGGATTGGTCGCGCCCGCGCGATCATCCTGGACTTCCAGCGTCCATTGACCGAGCGCATCTTCGCCGTCAAACACATCCAGCGGTTGTTCGGGCAGGTAGGCAAGCGGTGTGGATAATGTAAATGCGTCCAAAAGAACTCCCGTTGATGAGCTCCCCGGATCCAAAGAGTTAATGGTCAAAGACGTCGAGTTGGAGGTTGCTGTGAATACGACCGATGTCGTCCGCCATTGCAGATTTGACCAGGTATCATTTTGATTTCCCACCACGGTAGCTAATTGAATGCCATTGACCAAAACGGCGGCTTGCGGTGTGATATTGGGGATGCTGTCTGGATTGCGTGAATAAGCAAATTCGAGCGTATAAATTTGACCGGGAACCGTGGTAATGTTGGTCGAAATCCCTCCCGGAACAAAGCCGTCCAAATCAATGAAATTATTTCCGCTATAGGCTGGACCGGTTGCCGGGCCTAAAACTTCTATATTTCCAAAAGTAACCAGCCATCCTCCATCAAAGTAATTCCCGGCTTGGACTAAATTCGGATTCGGGATGCTTTCTTCAAAACCGTTTTGCCATGCAATTGCCGGCACAAACGGCGGCACCGCGAATTTGATCGGCGTCGTGGTCAGGTTCGTATTTTCTGTCAGCACGAGATAATCATATGAAGGTCCCGTCGCATCCACCGTGTAATCCCACAAGTCGCCCGGACCGGAATTGTTGCCGTTCGGATTCATGATGATGGTCAACGGCGCGTTGGTGTAGGGAATGTTGAACACCCCGCTGCCGCTGACGAGACCGGAATTAAAAATCAACGCATTCGTTGTCAACGGCGGCGCTTGGTCATACACGACCATCTCATCCGGCAGACTGTAAAAATTGTATTGCACCGTCAGTATGCCGGAAGCCTGACCAGTATTGATCACGTTGGTGGATGCGCCCGAGCCGCCCGAAGAGGTTTGCGCCTGCACCACGGTGTTCGAGGTCGTGAGCGTCACGCCCATGCCGTTGGTGGTGTAGCCGCCGCGATTTTCCACCAGCAGCACGCGCGTGCCGTCCGGGCTGATCAGATGGAACACCAGATCGGACACGCGCGGATGATCCACGCGCAAACCGACGTCCACCGACGAAATGATCTTGTCCTGCGTGACGAAAAGGGAGTTCGTCGTCACCGCGTCATCCAGCAGCGGCACCGGCCCGCTCGAGGTGAAATCCACCTGGGGTGCAGGGGGTCCATTGACGTTTGCAATGATGAAAAAATCTTGCGGTGGATTTCCATTCGGGTTAAACACCCCGACATAATAGACCCCGGAGGTCAGCGGCGGCCCGATGGAAATGGAACCGTCCACTGCGGGCGGAATGAGGGTGGCGTTGGTGATCTCCGTCATCTCATCAAAACTATTGGTCGTCGGCAGCGCGCCGTATTTGATGAACATTTCGAGCGGCGGTGAAGCCGTGCCGGTGAAGTTCGTGACGATCACCGTCAGGTTGGTCGCTCCGGGCGGCACCACCACAAAACCGTAGAACCAGCTGTTCGGCTGGACGGTGACGTTGGTGCCCCCGCCCAGGCCGTTCGCCGGATAAATGGCCAGCGTGAAGTTGTCCACGACATTGCTGAAACCTTGCGCGTTGTTCGCTTCGTGCAATCTCCAGACCCCGGTGCCGTCCGTGCCGAGGAAATCATTCAAACTGCCCGGCCCGTCCGACGGTTGCGAATTGGGAATGTCATTTTCACCACTGTCGTCGTAAATGAACATCTGATTGGTGATGGGCGAATTGAATGAATCATGGTTGTTCAAAATCACCGAAGTGCCGTCATGATTCAACGCGCCGACCAGGTCGCCAAAATTTTGTGCGGTGAAGACATTCGTCACGACGACCCGCTGCGCTGTGATCGGATAAGTGGCGAGTGCAACCACATCCGTGTAACCGGGCACCGCCGGATCGCCGCCGGGAATCGGCAGCGGCACTTCCAGGCCGTTCACGATCTCGATGCCATTATCGAGCCCGCTGAACGGCGTCTGGCTGAACACGGGCAGGAACGCGTATTCGGACCCTTCCTGCGTCTCCGACTTCACGCCGATGTAATAGATATCGCTCGGCGCCGAGTTCGTGAACACCACAAATTCATCGCCGCTGCGACCAAGTGAAACCGTGCCACCGACGATGGCATTCGAGATGACGTTGGGATCGAGATTGGTCAGCGCCGAGTTGGTGCTGACGTAGAGGTCAATGTCCGCTTCCGGCTGCGTCGCATTGGCCTGCGAATCGGCAAACACCCCCATGCGCGGAATTGAAAGCGTGTCCGGCATGAATGTGATGAACGCAGCGTTGGTGAAACCGGAAGAATTTGACGGCGGATTCGTCACCACATAGAAATGCCACTGGTTCGTCTGGCCGATGGTGACCTGCCAGTTCGCCCCCAGATTTTCCGGAGCCGTGCCGTTGAACAACAGCGTGTTCGTGCCGAGCAACGGCGAGTTCGCGCCGGCAAACTGGTTCAGCAACGCTCCGCTGCCGGGTGCCACCAAGGTGATTTGCTGGTCGCCCGTGGGATTGGAAACGATGGGATGGTTCGTGACGGTGATTGCGTTGTTGGTCTGGCCGTTGCCGCTGGAGATGACCAGCGCGTAATCCTGCACCACATTCGGCGCATAGGCTCCAACGGAGTTGTTCGTCTGCGCCGTGACGGCGTTGACGTTCACGCGGTAGCCCATGACGGTGACGGAGAAATTCGTGCCCGCGCCCGCCGGCAGATAGACGTTTTGAACGTTGTTGATGGCGTCGAGAACCGAATTCGTGTTTTCCTGATTATTGAAATCGCCCGTCGAAATGTCGTTGCCGAAATAAACAATCGGGTTGGTCGGGTTATCAAGGTTGGTCACGATCAAAACCAGATTATTGACCAGCTTGATGGCGGCGGCGGGATTGCCGGGCGGATCCGTCCATGCGAGCGTCACGCGTAACGGCTGTGCCTCCGCGTTGGACGAAACATTCACGCCCAATGTCCGGCTGTCGCCGGTGGCCAGCGCAGTGTTCGGGCTTTGGTCGAGGATGAAACTGGAGCAGGCCGTGTTGAAATTGGTCGTGATGCCGGACGGCAGCGAATCCGGCAGATTGGCCAGACCCCAGCCTTCAAAATTGATCGAGTTCTCCACCTGCAAATCGTTAAAACCCGTCGGGCGCGCGCCGTTGATGAGCATCGCCTTGAACAACGCCGGACTGGGCAGCGCGCGCAGCGTGTTCGTGAAATAATCCTGCATCAACGCCAGCACGCCTGACACCGCCGGCGCCGACATGCTCGTGCCGGTTTCGTAACGGTACCAAGGCGCGAGCGGAGCGTTCAATTGATTGCTTAAAACTTCAAAATAATTGCCGTTATCGTTTGTCGTGGTGATTTCGACGATGAGGTCGTAGTCAGCCGGTTGCGTGCCGCTGTTGCCCACGGCGAAGTTGAATCCCCTGTTGGCGAGGGCGGTCGTCAGATAGGCCACGCCGCCGCCGTTCGGATCCGGCGGAATGGTGATCGTGTTCGTTTCCACCGGTGACTCATAAGTGGCCGGATCGGTTGGGTTGGGAAAATTACCCGGGCTGGGCGTTAACGGAATATAAATCGGCAGATTCAAGGTGCCGATGGTGAAGTCGTTCGGCACAACTTGTATGGTGACCCCCACCGCGTTCGGTGTCGTGGAAAGGTGAATGTTGTAATATTGCACCGCGTTGGTGTCCACCGTCTGATCCGTGTAATCCTGCTCGGAGAAATTGGTCGGATTGTAATACGCCGCCTGATCCCATTGCTCCGAACGCGTGGAAACCACAAAGGTGCCCGGCGCGACCACGTCCGGCTTGAAACGCCCAAAAGTGCCTTCCGTGCCGATGCCCACGTTGCCGCGGCTCGAATATCCGGCCACTTCAAAGCTGGTGTCGGTCATCGGCAGCCAGACTTGATTTGAAGTGCCATTAAGCGCGGTGACATAGTTCGTGATGTTCCGCAATTGCTCCAGTGCGCCCACGGTGACGACATTTTTGGCCGTGCCGGGGGAACTGATCGTGTCCGGATTGCCGCCACCGCCGCCGTTGTCACCACCGCCGTCATTGCCCGCCGCGAACACAAACAGCACCGGCTGCGAACCGCTCACCCCCGGCAACGCATCGCGCACTGCCGCGTCGTAACTTGCCGCGCTAAGATCATAAGTGCTATCATCATTACCCCAACTGTTGTTGGAGATCAGCGCGTTCGTCAGGGCGGGTTGTTCCTGGAAATAAGCGTCCGTGATGACATTCGTATCATCACCTCCGTCAATTCCGCCGACCGAATACAATGTTGCCGCCGGCGCTTTGCCGCAAAAAATGGCATTCGTGACCGACCCTTGCGGAAGATGGGGCGGTTGATTGATGGTGCCCGATTCCAAACCGTTGCCCGCGATGATGCCGGCCACATGCGTGCCGTGACCGTTGGTGTCCACCAGACTTTGCGGCGCATCGCCAATGACGCGACCCGTCGCAAAATCAGGATGTTGTGCGTCAATGCCCGTGTCATTCACTTCCACCGTTACGTTTTTACCGGTCAATCCCATGTAATTCGCAGTCGCAGCCGCGGTTGTGTTCGTCGCAACCCCCAGCGTGACCCGCGCCAGATCGTTTAGGAGGACGCGTTTGTGATACGGCTCGACAATCTGAACGCCGGGCATTTGCGCCACCGCCGCCACGTCGCTCACATTTTGCACCGTGAGAATCGCGCCCCCAAACGGCGACGGCTCCTGTGCGATGATTTTCGCGCCCGTATTTTCCAACGCGGTCATGGTTGCCTCGGCGGCGTTCGGAAACACCGCCACTTTCAATTCGGTGACCGGCTGGTTTTCCGAAATCGCGTCCAGGAGCGACGACTGCATCTTGTAATAAGGCTCATAGGGGATCACCGTAAATCCTTGCGAAGTCATTTCATTCGCTGCCGTGCCTGAAATGCGCACCAGATAGGCGTCGTTGGGGATATAGGACACAATCGTCGCGCCCGCCGCCGCGAGCATCGCGCGGAACGCATTGTCAATCGGCCCGTTCGCCTGCACGATGTAAGCGCCCGGATCGCCCTCCGACTGCAAATTTTTGGGGATGGAAAAGTTCAGCGGTCTGCGCGTGTCAATCAATGCGTTCTCCAGCAGGATCGCCTTGTCGTCGTGCACCAGTTCGCCGATGGACTTGCTCGTGTTGCTAAGGCGATAGGCGAATTCGTTCGTGGCCGATGCGCCGGTTTTGACGACCTTCGTGGCCACGGCTGGGTGGGTCAGAAATTGCGGCGCGGTCGAGGCGGAACGACTGGTCACGACCGTCGGTCTGGCCATGGACTTTTTCTGCGCCAGCGAGCGGCCGGCGTGATGCCAAAACAACCACGCGCCCGCCAGCAGGAGCAGGCTCGACAAAATCCAGATCAATCGTCGCGAACGCATAAATTTTTAACCGCCCAAGCGGAACTTCTTATTCAATATTGTTTTTCAACCGACTTCTCTAATTTTGGCACAAACCAAGGGTGGGGACAAGCGCGCTGCGCTGTCCGTGCCAACCATGGTAGGGACGGGTTCCACCCCGTGGTAAGGACACGTTCCACCGTGTCCCTAACTCCTTCACAACACGCGTCAGGGACGACGTGGAAGTCGTCCTTACCAGGTTTGTCCGTGTTAATTTTTATTTTCATCATCGGGTGCAGCGTCACGCTGCCTAATCCGGCGGTAATACATTGAAATTTTCAATCACCGTGTTGTTATTCGTCACCGACGGCACGTTGATCACGGAGCTATTAATGTTTGTCTGGATGATGTTGCTGACGCGTGTGCTGTTGACGCGCACCACCGCGCGCGTGGCGACTTCCGACACGATCTGGTAGTTCGTGCATATCCCGAAAGACGAACCGCTCGTCACAATCCCGTTCGGCGCGGGCTTCAATGTCTGGCCATAGCAATAAATCACATAACGCACCGGCGCTTGCGGCGAGCCGCCCACCCGCAACAACGACATCGTCTGCTGCGGCAGCCATTCATACATCTCGTCATTGAAGGTGTTCGTATTGGGGTTGTTGAGGAACAGCCATTGGTTCGATACGGTTAGAAACGGCGCAGCCAAAATGTCGCCCACGTGCTCGAAAGTGCCGGCCAAACCGTCGTCGTTGATGAAAGTCGCGCGCGTTTGATTAATGTTGGTGACCAGTTGCCCCAACAGCGAACTTAAACCGGCTGCTCCGGCAGGCTGAATGTTCGTGTAGCCGCCGAAGGTATTCGTCGGGATAACCACGCCGCTGAATAACGCCGACCATGCGGCAAGTCCGGTTAGAAGGTTGGTGGCATCATTCGCCCCGACATTCACCGAAAGCTGGCCGCGCGTGGCGTTGTCGTCGAGCGCCGTGCTGAAAAGGTCGAACAATTGCCAGTCTTCACCGGGCGCGGAATTGTCGGCGTCGAACGCATTCAAATCCCCCGTCCAGCTTGTCCAGGTGGGAACACCCGCCACGCCCGAAGTAATGACGGGCAGCACCGACTTCAGATCAACCGTCTGCCACGGCGTGCCGCGATGCACCCGGCCCAGCCAGCCCACCGTCGGCAATTTGTTCGTTGGAAAATCCCAATTGTCCGATGAATAGACCAACGGGTCTTTGACCGCCAGATTGTAGGCATTCACCACATTGGGATCGTCCGGTGTATAGGTATTGAGTGTATAAGCAGGATTGCCGCCCCACGGCGAATAGCGGTCGTTCAACTGGCCAAGGTTGAGGTTCGTCAGGGTGGCAATCTGTATCGGTGGATTAAATGTATTGGTGCCGGGTTGCAGACCCTTATTTGCCGTTTCTCCCGTGTAA
>Ga0182024_10012283_pt1 | contig 16978 bp, 13 predicted proteins | sample P32metaG_FD_120480 | JGI IMG/M metagenome (GOLD analysis project Ga0182024, IMG submission 120480) | Permafrost microbial communities from Stordalen Mire, Sweden - P3-2 metaG (Illumina Assembly) | ecosystem: Environmental > Terrestrial > Soil > Wetlands > Permafrost | place: Sweden: Stordalen...
CAAAAAACACTAGCGCAACGGCGTAGCTGCGAGTCATCCACTGGCGGTGCTGTTGGATTTTCCTATTACGGATGAAGAAGAGCGCGAAGGCGGCCGTCGATGTCAGCAAGATGGCGTCGACCAACGTGGCGATCGTAAAGGAGCGTGACGCTCCCATGCGCTCCTCAAAGTATTGGATGTAGACACCGAGCGGTGCGAGCACGAATACGCCTGCAATGTAAATGCGCCCTATGATGCGATGCATCTTAGTGAACCGCTGGCGTAGCCGGTCGGAGAACTGCAACGGGGCGAGGACCAGTGCACAGGCTCCCGCCAATCCGTGCGGAAGCAGCCACCATTTGAATGACTGGATGTGCCCCCAGTTTGGGTCACTTCGGTCAATGACGAAGCGCTCGTTGTGGCGAAGGACGTAAGCCATCATCAGAGCGACGCAGACGAAGACGAGATTCTTCGTCCGAAACCATGAAGCGCGCGGCCGCGAGACTGAAACAGTAACCATGTGCCACCCTAACCTCGGCCCGATCGCTGCTGCAGAATATACAGGTCACTGCGGGTCCAGTCATTTACCGCCATTTGAGCGTCTTCTTCGCGGCAATGCGGTTTGGCCATTTATGGTCTCGTGCAACGCGTGCATCGGGTCCACTAGACGCCTGCCTCAGATCAACGCGTCGCCTGGTAGCCTTGCCCGCGCAGCACCCGGCCGGGCAGCGCATTGGTCGAAACGCCGTCGGCGATAACCGGCACCCCATTGACGAGCACCCATTGCATGCCGACCGACAGTTGCTTCGGCGCACTGAAGGTCGCCTTGTCCATGATCTGCTCTGGATCGAACACGACGATATCGGCCCACAATCCGGCCTTGAGAACGCCGCGATCATTGAGACGCAGGCGGGAGGCCGGCAGGCTCGTGAACTTTCGAATGGCCTCTTCGAGGCGCATGCGTCGTTCCTCGCGCACGTATTTGCGCAGCACGCGGGGAAAGGTCCCGTAGGCGCGCGGATGCGGAAACTCTTTGCCGAGCAGACCCTCAGGCGAGGTGCCTTCGCTATCGTTGCAGAACGAAACCCAGGGCTGAACGGCGGCGAGCGCAATATCGGGCTCGCTCATCGCGAAGACAGCCACGGTGGTTCGCGCCCCGTCCTCGACGAGGATGTCGAAAAGCGTGTCCTTGGGATCGGTGCCGCGCGCCTTCGCGATCTCGGCGAGGCTGCGGCCTTGCAGATCGACCAGCTTCGGATTTAGCACGGTCGCGATGAGGATCGCTTCCGGACCCGGCACCGACTGCCATTCGTTATCCCAGTCGGTCGCAGCGGCGGCGAGTTCTGTCTTGAGGCGCGCACGCACCGCGGGGTCCTGGAGCCGCCCGATCAGTTTCGCGTCACCACCCTCGTGCGCCCAGGGGGGAATGAACGCCGACAGGTCGTTGTACCAAGCGGGGTAGGCGTACGTGTCGGCCGCGATATCCACGCCCGCGGTACGGGCGCGGTCGATACGCGCGATGATCTCCGGCATAAGACCGAAGTTACTGACGCCGCCGGCCTTGAGATGCCAGATCTCAACGGGGATATGCGCCTCACGACCGATGCGGATCGTCTCGTCGATCGAGGCCATGATTGATCCCTGTTCGGAACGCATGTGCGTCGCGTAGATTCCGCCGAACTGCGCCGCCGAACTCGCGAGCGCGATGAGTTCCTCGGTGCTGGCGTACGGCGCCGGAGCGTATTCCAAGGCGCTCGATACCCCGAGCGCGCCCTGACGCATGGCCGTGGCGACGATTGCCTGCATGCGGGTTACCTCGTCCGGGGTCGCCGCGCGGTCGGCGTATCCGACGATCATCTCACGTACCGTCGTCGCGCCGACGTAGGTGCCGATGTTGATGCCGACGCCCTGCTTCTCGAGCCGCGCGAAATATCCCGTGAAGTCGCTCCAGTCTTGCGTAATCCCATAGTGGCTGAATTTGGGCGCTGCTTCCTTGGCAATCGCTGCATTGACCGGGGCGACCGACTCGCCCTCGCCCGTGATCTCCGTCGTGATGCCCTGAAAGATCTTAGACGGTACGTGCGGATTCACGAGCAGGGTGACTTCGGACTGACCGAGCATGTCGATGAACCCTGGGGCCACGACGCGCCCGGCGGCGTCGATGCGCTGCTTCGCCGCGGCCTTGTCGAGCCGGCCGATCGCGGCGATGCGTCCCGCGCGAATGCCGACGTCGGCAGCGAACCAGGGTGCGCCTGTACCGTCGATGACTCGGCCGTGCTCGATGATCAGGTCGTAGGTCGGCAGCGCCCCATCCGCAGCGAGCGACAGCGGGCCGCTGCATGCGAGGGATAATCCGATGAGCGCGGCAACGCGCAAAGCGGCGGCCCACGTATTCTTGTCATCCGGCATGACGGATTTCACCAGCGACGCGGCAACGATGCCGGAAGTTATCGCATCAGTGTAGCAACTGGTCGAAGCCAGTACGAAATATCGGCATCGCTGGGACTCGGGGAGCTACTAAAGGACCGACCGCTATTGCACCGGCGAAGTAACTAGCGCAGGTCGATTCGCATGCGGCCTAGGTATCGGTCAAACAAGCTCGCGAGGTGCCGGCCAAGTAGCCCAGCTAACGAGGCTTCCCAAGAGCCGACGTCCGCGAACGGCTCCTTGAGGTCGGTCAACAGATAACGGCGGCGGCGCAAGTAAAGATTGCCCAGTCTTTGATCGCCGTTCGGCAATAGTCCTAAGCGGGTTCGGCATGAGAAGGCGCTGTGCGAACCGACGAACAATGGCGGGAGTGGGCCGCTGAACATTGCAGTCCGTTGCACATCGTTGCAAAACGCTGCAAATGGTAGCGGGGGACCGCTTCGTGAATTTTCGACGCGTTCTAGCGGCTTGACATGGCGCAGTTTAATCGACGTGATTTCCGGTACCTCCAGAGCGGCCGTTTAGCATAGGCGAAATTGTCGGTAGCCATTGAAGAGCGCGTGGAACTGCCACCGCTCTGGCCGAATCGCCCGTCCGGCGCCACCGGCGCCTTCGTCGGTCGGAATCGTGACTCAAGCGCGTCCTGGCGTCGTTTCGTCGCAAGCGCCTGGACCGTGCGGCGCCTGAGACGATAGTCTCTGCCGAAACAGCGCGGTCGGGCCGCGACGGGTACGAGCGAAACAATGATTCGACGATACAAAGTGCTCAGCGTTGTCCTAATACTGGTGGTGGTGACGCTGTCGTCGCTGGGGTTGGTGCTGAGCCACGACTCCCCTTGCGGCGCCGCACAAGCAGCACCCGCTAATACGCAATCGATGAAAGCAATCGTCTATCGCTGTTACGGCTCACCCGGTGTAGTCAAGCTCGAAGACATTCCGAAACCGACGTTGGCGGACGACAGAGTGCTGATCAAGGTGCACGCAGCTTCCGTCAACCCTCTGGACTGGCATTACATGCGAGGCAAGCCGTACATCGTGCGCGCCATGGCCGGGTTGGGCGCACCCAACGACATCGGGCTGGGGGTTGACTTTGCAGGCACAGTCGAAGCGGTCGGAAAAAGCGTCAAGCGGTTCAAGCCAGGCGATGAAGTGTTCGGTGGCAGAGACGGAGCATTCGCCGAGTATGTGAATGTTCGTGAAAATGGGGCGCTGGCGCTGAAGCCGGCCAACCTGACGTCTGAGCAGGCGGCGGCTGTGCCAGTGGCTGGCATCACGGCATTGCAGGCCCTGCGCGACAAGGGAAAGATTCAGTCGGGGCAGAAAGTGCTGATCAACGGCGCGTCGGGAGGTGTCGGTACGTTCGCCGTGCAGATTGCCAAGGCATTCGGCGCAGAGGTCACCGGTGTATGCAGCACCAGAAACCTGACAATGGTCCGATCAATCGGCGCTGACCATGTCATTGACTATACCCGAGAGGATTTCACTCAAGGGTCGCTACGATACGACCTAATAGTCGACAACGTCGGGACTCACTCGCTGTCGGAGTATCGGCGCGTGCTGAATCCACAGGGGGCGTTGGTGATGGTCGGAGGACCGAACGACGGTCGCTGGATCGGGTCTGCTCTGTCAGGTGCGATAAAAGCGATGCTGGTCGGACCCTTCGTGAGCCAGAAGTTGGTCTTTATATTGGCGAAACTGAACCAAGGCGATCTCGGCGTCCTGCGCGATCTGATGCAGACCGGGAAGCTAACACCGGTTATCGACAGGCGTTACAAATTGAGTGAGACTGCTGAAGCTATCCGCTACCTTGAGGAGGGACATGCGCGAGGAAAAGTAGTCATTACTTTGGAATAACAACAACGCCTAACAAAGCGACGCGCACACCTTTGCTCCACAGGCTTTGAAGGCTGGTGGGCCGTCCCGTCCAACGACGGCTACGGCCCTGACAATGGTAGCCAAAATCTATGAGGCCACGACGGCCATGAGCACTTCACCGGCAGACGAGCGCGAATCGCGGCTTTCCCCCCCGCCGCCGACACGGCTGAGCAGGAGCGCTACCGGGGTGGCGCAGCATGAGCGCAAGGCCGTGGCGCTGGCGTTTCTGTGCAATTTCTTGTTGCTTGGCAGCTACTATATTCTGCGCCCGGTCCGCGACACAGTCGCGACGATTTTCGGCGTCCATCAGCTGCAGAACCTGTTCACGGCAACCTTCGTTGGCACCTTGATTGCCTCGCCAATCTATGCCGCGTTGGCTTCGCGGCTAAAGCTATCACGCCTGTTACCGGGTGTGTTCTGGTTTTGGCTGTTCAACGTTGCGCTGTTCGAGGTACTGTTTCGGCTCGCACCGCAGAATCGCTGGATTGGCGCGGCGTATTACGTCTGGTTCAGCGTCGCCAACCTGTTCATGATCTCGGTGTTCTGGAGCCTGATGGTGGATGTGTTTAGCGCCAGACAAGCAACCCGGCTGTTCGCACTCATCGCGGCCGGAGGCGCGTTTGGCGCAATCATCGGCCCGCTGCTAACCCGGCTGCTCGTCAAGAAACTGGGCTTAAGCGGCATGCTGCTGCTTGCCGCTGCCGGCTTCTTGATGGTAATCCTGCTTGTGCACCTGCTGATGCGCGAGAAGGAGCGGCTGCGCCGCAGCGGCGATGAAGCGCAGCAGTCGACGCTGGATCACTCCCTGCGCGGCAACGCCTTCGAGGGCTTCATTCAGTTATTCAAATCGCCCTACGTCATGAGCCAGGCCGCGTTCATGCTGCTGATGACCTGGATCAACACCGTGGCCTATTTCTTTCAGACGGATTTGATTGCACGCGCTTTTACCGCGATCGAAAGTCGCGCGCAGGCGATTGCCGACATCGATCTGGTCGTGAACGTCGCAACTGCCGTCATCCTGACCTTCGGGCTCGGACGCATCATGCAACGGTTTGGCGTCACGGTCGGACTGGTGCTCAATCCCCTCATCATGGTAATTGCCTTCCTTGGTATTGCGATCTCGCCTTCAGTATTCATGATTCAGGCGTTGCAGGTCGTGCGCCGCGTCGGGCAATACGCAATCGCCCGACCATCTCGGGAAATCTGCTTCACCGTCCTGGAACAGAGCAGCCGGTACAAAGCCAAGAATGTCATCGATACCGTAATTTACCGATTCGGTGACGTTAGCTCGGCGTGGACGCAAGCGGGATTGAGGTCGGCCGGGTTCGGGCTCAACGGGGCTGTGGCGCTCGGCGTCGGCGCCTCGCTCGTTTGGGGCGCGGTCGCAACGTTCCTCGGCAGGCGCTATGAAAAGATTCGTTTGCAGGAATCCAGCGTTTGCGACTGAATTATCAGTCCCGCGCATAAAGGGTTTTAAATGAGTCCATGCACGCCATCGAGCATCGAGTGGCCGCTGCTTGCGCGTCTGTTCAAGTCGGTCGCCGTCGTCGAGCCCTATGAGGTCAAGGCGGTGATCCTGAGTATGCTGTATTTCTTCTTCCTCTTCGGTAGCTACTCGGTAGTCAAACCGGTACGCGACGTCATGGGCACGGTCTACGGCGTGGCTCATCTGCAAGAGCTGTTCACGGCGACGCTGATAGCAAGCTTTGTGTTCGCGCCGCTCTACTCGGGGCTGGCGTCGCGGATCAGGCTGTCGACCTTTCTTCCCTGGGTCTACGGCTTTGTGGCGGGCACGATCCTCGTGTTCTACGCGCTGTTCGCAAGCGGCCAATACCAGGCCCGCTGGATCGCGGCGGCGTTCTACGTCTGGGTAAGCACGTTCAATATCCTCATCATCTCGGTGTTCTGGACCTTCATGGCCGACATTTTTTCGCGCACCCAGGCTAAGCGTCTATTTGGGTTCGTCGCAGCGGGCGGCACGATCGGCGGAATCGTCGGTCCTGCGATTGCGACTCTGCTGGCGACGCGGATCGGCAACAACAATCTTCTGTTGATCTCTGCGACAGGCTTCGGCGTGACCGCCGTGCTGGTGCGTATGCTGGCGCATGAGAAGCACAAGTTACTGTCGGTCGGCGTCGAGGTGCAGCCCACGAGCCTGGAGCACCGGCTCAAAGGCAATCCGTTCGACGGCTTTCGATTGCTCCTGCAATCGCACTATCTGCTGTTGCTGGCGCTGTTCCTGCTGCTGATGACCTGGATCTCGACCATCGTATATTTTCAACTCGGGGATCTAATTACCAAAGCCTTCAGCAGTCGCGAAGCGCGCACTCAAGTCTATGGAATGATCGACCTGACGGTCAATAGTATTGCAGTCGTGATCCAATTATTTGGCACCGGCCGCCTCATCGAACGTTTTGGCGTCAGTATGGGTTTGCTGCTCAATCCGATCATTATGGTCATTGCCTTCCTCGCGATCGCGTTCTCACCCGTACTTTTGATTCTCGGAGGCATTCAGATCATCCGACGTGTGGCGGAATATGCGGTCGCCAAGCCCACCCGCGAGATGCTCTTTACGGTAGTCGACCAAGAGAGCCGGTACAAAGCCAAGAACGTCATCGATACGGTCGTTTATCGCTTCGGCGACTTCAGCTCAGCGTGGGTCAGTTCGCTGATCCTGCCGCATGGCGTCGCCGGGCTTGCGATCTTTGGCGCCATCAGTTCGGCGATCTGGTTTCCGATCGCCTATCTGCTCGGTAAGCGCTACGAGAGCGTGCGCAGCGGCGAAATCGTCGGCAGAGCGGCAAGGACACCTGCGCGCCTCGCGTGAGAAATGCGCGAGTCATCTAGTGCCGGCAGACGCATTCTGTATTCCAAAGCAATCTTGAAATATTCCCCGTAATCGGTCCCGCATTCATTCGAAGAGAATCCAGTGTCAAGTTGTCGTGAATTTCTCAAGCAGACAGCCGCCGCCGTTACGGCGGCATCCGTGCATGTCGCCCACCTGATCGACGTGGTAATGTATCGAGGCTCCGACACGCTGTATGGCTGGGTATTAGACAGCTTGCAGGCGCTGGTGCTGAAGCTCGTTGCAATCGCGTCGGGCGCGCTGTCGGTGGTGGCCGGATGGCTCGTCCGGTCGACGGCGCTGGGACGGATGCAGATACGCCGCGCCGCCGAGCTGGGCACCGCAGCGGTGCAAGGAGACAGACGATGACTCACATGACGCGCCGCGACTTTTCTGCGCTCACGGCCGCCGCGTTGCTGGCGCGGCCCGCGTTCGCGCAAACCAACGAGGCGCAGCCCATCACCCGCGCCATCCTGAGCACGGGCGAGCGTGTACCGGCGGTTGGCCTTGGCACCGCAAGTGTTTTCGACAGCGACGACGAGCGGACCCGGCACGCAGCGGCGCAGGTCGTCAGGACGCTGATCGATGCCGGAGGTCGACTCATTGACACAGCGTCGACCTACGGCGATGCCGAGAGTGTGCTCGGCAGCGTGATTGAAGACGAGAGTTTGCGCGACAAGGTCTTTGTCGCCACTAAGCTTGAGGAGCCCAATGTAGCGGAACTCAAGCGCTCGTTTACGCGACTCAAAACAGTGAAGCTAGACTTGCTGCAACTCCACAACGTGCGTGATGCGCGCCAATCTTTGGCACAGTTTAAGGCCTGGAAGGCGCAAGGGCTCTGCCGCTACATCGGCATCACCTCCACTTCCCACGCGGATTTCCTCGCTATCGAAGCGGTGCTCGGACGCGAGAAGCCGGATTTCTTGCAGATCGACTATTCGCTTGACGATCGCGAAGCAGAAAAGCGCATCCTACCGCTGGCAGCCGAGGTGAAGGCCGGCGTGCTAACGGCCCTGCCCTTCGGTCGCGGCCGGCTGTTCGGCGCAGTGCGCGGAAAGGCGATGCCCGATTGGGCGAAGGACTTCGCCGGCAGTTGGGCGCAGTTCTTCCTCAAGTACCTGCTCGCCGACGAACGAATCACGACGGTCATTCCCGGCACCTCCAACCCGGCGCACATGGCGGACAATCTTGGCGCCATGCGCGGCCGCCTGCCCGATCCGGACCAGCGCAACCGGATGAGAGCCTTCATCGACAATCTCTAGCTGCACTGTTCGTCTGCGTACGACGGTCTCTACGCGAACGGGGTTAACGCAGAAAACTCATGCTCGGAGCGCCGAACCGTTCGCTCCCCCTTCGGTGATTGTTTTGCCCACCACAACAGAGAAGGGGTAGGAGCGCTCGAGGAAAGCGCTGTGGCTGTCGCGCGGCAACTCGAACTGCGTCAGGTATTACCCTGGCCACTAACAATCTCAAGCATTTCTCGAACGTGCCCGATCTGAAAGTGGAGGTGTGGAGTTGATCGCCTGCCGCCTTGAAAATTTCTCTTGGGGTAAGTTCGAATCCGCGGCGGATATCACGCGAGCGCAATCCACTGCGGCGGCTACTGAACCCATCGGGCCGAAAGGGTGTCAACAGGCAGGCGCGTCCAAGAATGACCACTTTCGGCGCCGGGCACGACCTCAGAATTGGTGAGGGTCCGATCGTTGGCGAGGAACGCATCGAAATCAACGTCGTTGAGGTCCATTCGTGGCCCCAGCCCCAGGAATCTGCATAGCCGGCGCGTCGCGCCCTACCATGTTCATCATGCCGGGCATGGCAGAGTGTTGCGCATGGACAGCGTGGCTGGAACCGTTGTCAGTCCGTTGCCCAAGCGCGCGGGGGCCGCCTGCATGCGTGTTGGTGAGGCTCGCGAGCATCTCCTCGGGAGTCCGGAAGGTGAAATCGTGCAACACCAGAACGATTTCCTGGCGATCGTCGCGTAGCGCAATTTCGTCCTCGACGATCAGGGGCGCAGTCATCAGGACTTGTTCCTGCATGGCGTAGTGCGAATGCATCCAGTACGTCCCGGGAATGGGGGTGTAGTCGTAGGAGTGCACCGCCCCGTTTGCCAACGGAGGAGTCTCGGGCCACGGGGATCCGTCCTGCGTCCACGGCGGCAACTGGCCGTGCCAGTGGACGAGCGTCTGCTTGCCGCTCTGATTTACGAGATCGACACGGAACCGCTCACGCGCCCGGAGCCGGGTGCCCGGGCGTCCATCCGGTCCGATGAGGCTGTAGGCTCGCGCTGCGCGGCCATTTACCTCCAGCGTTCGCGTTCCGGCGACCAAACGCTTCTCGGCTTCGGACGCGACGCTCCGCGACGTGGGCAATGTGGAGACAATGCCGGTGGCCAAGGTGGCGGCGAGGAAGGTGCGACCGGAGAGTAGACTCATTGTGGCCCCGTCGGCCATCACGCGATGCTGGAAGCTGTCGCGGTCGGCTATAGTCATGGGGTCCTTCAAGAATCGTTCGGTCAGCGATACTATGGGTCACGCGCAGGCTTTCGTTAATGGCCGCGCGGCTCGGTCCGGTGCTCGAGTGGATCAATTTTGAGGATCAGGTCCATGAATCCTGAGCTCTCTTGAAAGCGATGGTGTCGGGCCGTACCAATCACGCTGCCGCACAGCGCGTAAAGAGAGCCGGCCAACAATACGCATCCTCCCCATAGTCCCGACATCAGCCGCGCGACGGCCGCCGCCGCGACGATTCCAAGGACGAAGATCGCCAGCGATCCATCATCGACAAACAGTCCGGCGAGTTCCCGCAACACTCTCGTAAGCACCCTCACGACTGCACCGTCGTGCGTGGCCTCCGAGCCATAACATTGGCCTGGTCCAGGTCGGGAAGATGGTGTCACCCCAGCGAGAAAGAGCCCCGTCTCTACGCACGCGAGCCGGGGGGAGGCTGAAAGGTGCGCATTTGTTGAGACGGGACGTAAACTATCAACACGGTCTGCCAGCGATCTCACAACTGCCAACCAGCATCGGGGTTGCAGGTCACTGAATCATTTCAGGGTGGGCAGCGCGCATTTCAGTTGAAATGAGATCCTGTGCTCCGCAATAAGTCGGCACGTCGGTCGAACAGTCAATCGCGCGAACCGTCTGGGACCCGTATGGCATGATGCGGCGATGCTGAGAGTGGCTGAGATCCTAATTGGGTTGGTCTGCGAGACCCTTCGGTGGCTGCGGCTCGCAGTGCGATCGAACCGAGCGATCAAAGCTGAGAACCTTTTTCTGCGGCGCCAGCTGGCGCTCTATATCGAGCGTGGCGTCAAGCCTTGCCGGATCGACTGGGTAACGCGGATTGGGCTGACGCTGCTGTCACGATTCTTCAACTGGCGCGACGCTTTGGTGGTAGTTCGCCCCGCGACGTTGATTCGCTGGCACCGAACAGGATGGAGGTTGTTCTGGCGGCTAAAATCCCGATCCGGCCGACCGCCGATACGGCCTTGGGATGTCCCGGGGAGCCATTAAAACAACCCCTTAGCTAATATTCTCACGTACTACGGAGCTACGGAGCCGCGTTGTTTCCGAATTGTTTGAGCCGTTGGCTGCCTCGACATCTAAGATCCAAGCGGCTCGAGGGTCCCACGCAATTGGCGGCGATGCTCAGACGAACCGCCGCTATGAGCTGTGCATCGCCTCTGTCCGTAGGCGGAATACTCGCTTAAGCGTCTTTCCCGTAATTCCGATCGGGAATTCATTCCAGTCCATGATCTCGATCCGATGCAACTGTTCCTCCGCTGTCAACGTGGCGTTCAGTTCATCCTTCAGTTCCGCTGGGGTCAATTGGAACTCGCTCGCATGTCGAAGCGCTATGGCGGCCACAGGGAGTTGCGACCCGTCCGGTTGGCGCGCTCCGTACACGCACGTGTCAAATACCGCGCTATGTTTATGAATCTTCTCCTCTATGAGGAGACTATAGACGGGCCCAGCAGTCGTACGAATCACATCCACTTCGCGGTCGAGCTGAACGAGGTGGCCATCCCGCTCTTGGCGGGCGATATCTCCGGTGAAGAACCACTCGTCGCAAATGGCTGCGAATGTCAGGGAGTGATTGTTCCAGTAGCCGGCAAAGACGGTTTTGCCCTTCACCTCAAGGCGACCGGCTTCGCCACGCGCTACTACACGCCCATTGTCACCGACGACTCTGACCTTCGGGCCGAAGGGCGTTGAGCCTGGACGCCCGATCCGCCGCTCGAAGTGTTTCGTGAACCGCGTAATGTAACGGAGCACCGAAGGCGTGCCCACTTCGCTGGACCCTTGCGCGTCCAAAAACACGGAGCCGGTCATGGGCATGCCCAGGCCGCGGAACGCACCACCCACAGCTACGAAGCGCCGTTGGACGGCCTCATGACTGGCGTCGGCGGTACTCGCCCAGACTCTCATTCGGCTCAGATCGTGAGCACCGATGTCCACTCGCGCAAGCTGCGTATATGTGATTGGAAATCCGAAGAAGCCCGTAAAACCGCCGGCCGCCAATTCACGAACCACCATTTCCGCGTCGAATCCATCCCGATCGTACGCACACGTCCAATGAACGGGCACGCCGAGCAGAAGCAGTCCGTGGAAGGTGAGAATGACCGCCTGATGGTTATTGGGGACAGCCATGTACCCTTTGTCCCTGGTTCTTGAGACATGTACATAGCAGAGCCATCCTCTGACGGCATGCGACTGCGCGCGATTCTTGAGGATGACCGCTTTCGGATCACCGGTCGTGCCCGATGAGTGGACGAGGTACAGCGGCTCATCCTTTCCTCTTGGAACCGGGCTACTGCCGTGAGCGACAGTTCTCAGCGCGTCCTCGATCCAAATGACCTCCATGTTCGGAGATATGGCTGCTAGCAAGTCGAGCAACTCGGCTTGCGCGACATCGCTCTTCTTTTCGGCAACCACGATAATCCGCACGCCGCCGAACGTCCCGCCGGCACTCAGCACGCGACGGAGTGTTACAACATCCGATATGAGCACCTTCGAGCCGAGGTTCTTGAGGTACGGCTCGAGGTCGTCCGCACTGAACTTGCCATTGATAGTGCAGGCAATCCCGCCCGCTCTGACGACACTCACGTGAAGCAAGTGGATGTCGAAATGATTCTCCTTGAAGATCGCCACGCGATCGGCACGTTTTACGCCCACGACCTGTGTGAGCATGGCGGCTAGAAAGGCCGCCGTGGAGGCAATACGGCACGCGTTCCACTCTGTCGCATCGCGATAACGCCCCGTCAATGTAGGCACATCCCAGCGCACTGGCGTGTCGCAGGTGAATAGAGGCTTGTTGCCGTACATTCTCGCCGCGCGATCGGGAATGGTGTCGAGCGAAATCGATCTAAGTGCCAGCACACTTCTTTGGTGGAACCCGACTCTCACCGCCACGAACGCGAGGTACGCGGCGAGGACGGCCAAGCCACCGAGCAACGGAATCATTTCAGAGCCGGAGGAGCACGTGAGACGGGAGTGGTTTGTCGCGCGCCTCTCGCCAGGCGCTGGTGAGCCTCGGAGAACTCTCCGGCGGCTAGTGCTCCGGCGATCGACAGCTCACCCGCCAGCGCGATCGCGGCGCACACCTCCGCGAACGCGTTTGCATGTCCAGGGCCGGCAAGACCGAGGATCTCGAGACAGGCCTTTTGACTTGGAAGGCCGGTTCCGCCACCGATCGTGCCAACGGGTAAGCTGGGAAGAGTCACGGACGCGTACAGCGCTCCATCAGGAGTCACTTCCAGGCGCGCAATGCCAACTGCCGATTCGGCAACGGAGGCCACGTCCTGGCCACACGCTAGGTAAATTGCTGCAAGGCCATTCGCGAAGTGACATTGAATACCCATCGCCCCTGACATGACGCCGCCAATGGCGCCCATGGTGAAGAATTTCGCCATGATTTCGGGAGTGGTGTGAAGATGTTCATGTACCATCATCGCAGGAATGACGACATCCGCCGTGACGCTTCTCCCGCGCCCACATATGGACGACTGAGCGCTCGCCTTCTTATCGCCTGAATGATTCGCCTCAAGAAAGTAGTACGCCGGCTTGACTGGTGAGTGAAAGTTGATGTGCTCACAGATCGCCTGCGTTGCAATCGTGACCATGTTCTGACCGGCGGCGTCCCCCGTGTGAAAGATGAAAATCACATAGACGTGATTGCCCTCGATGCTTACTCGGACATCCTGCAGGCGCGCATAGCTGCTCGTTGTCGCCCCGACTGCTGCCAATTCCGGAAATGCTGCAAGTACCCAAGCCGCGAACTCGCCGGCTTCATGCAGCGCATGGAACGCAAATCCGGGGGAGCGCGCCATCCCTTCGTTCACGATGAGCGCCGAACACCCGCCGACAGACGTAATCAGCTTCGCGCCGCGGCCGTAGGAGGCAACCAGCGTCGCTTCTGTCGTCGCTAAGGGGACGAAGTAGTCCTGTTGAGCATACGTGCCATTTACGCGTAGCGGCCCAATGACGCCAACGGGCACTTTGACCGTGCCGATGAAGTTCTCAATGTTGGCTGAGTAACGGTGTGATTGCGCATGACTCTGGGTGTCCAGTAGCTCGCGACGTGCAGCATGGGCCATCGGCAACACTTTCCAACGTGCGTCGATGGCAAGGTCGGTGATTTCAGAGCCCGACGGTACTTTCTGCGCCGCTGCCCCATGCTTGCGCCTGAGCCGTGCGAGCAGTTCGGCTGGTGAATGCTGAACGAGAAGTGATTGGAGTGATCCAAATGCACGCCGATATTCGCCGGTCATGACCGAGCTCTCCCGTTTCCACCGCACCCGATGGGAGTAACGCGTGAGCGTGCAAGCGCAGCGGACCAGTTAGACCCTTCCAACATAACGGCAGCGCTAATCCAATGCATTTGAGTGACAGCCACACGCAAGCACATCATAACGCGCGCTTCAACGGGACATCGGGATGCGCGCCCACAAAAATGAGCTGCCCTATGCAATAGCGCATCCGCTGCGTTCGGCCACCGGAGGGTGAACCCAGAAGCAGCAGTCCACGCTCGTCGAAGAGTTCGTAAGACCGGTCGCACGCTTTCGCGCCGCACATCTTAGTCCCACTCGGGGCGCGGCATATAAAATCCGCATACTCCAACAGCGGCGACGGTACCCCGGTTACCTAATCCCGGTCCAGTTAGTGATGCCATAGACACGCCTGCACGAGTATGCGTGTTCTTGGATTTCAGGTACTTATGTGATTCATCGGACTGGAGCAGATATCGCAGGACAGCCAGTTACGTTGCGAGGAAGGCTTCGAGTCGCAGTCCCGAGCGTGCGCCTCGCTTTTCCGTCTGAATGCCAGAGCCACGCTCTCGATCCCCCTCTCCGCGCCGACTGAACTACCATTGCGTCACCCCGCCACAGCGTGTCGCGCAACAATTTCTGGGTAGCCCATGTCCTCGATTTCCCTCCAGGACTCGTTCAAGTTGTCGAACCAAAGCTGAGATATCTTACGTCGACTGGAAGCCTCGACACTTGGCTTGGCTTAACGCAAGGGGTCGGATGAACCGCAAACGGAGCACAGCTTTCGACTCGCGCAGACACAATCGATGCGACAGATGTCCTTCAGGTCTTGGAAATGCGGAGGCATATCCCGACCACCCACATGTGACTTGAAACATCACGATCACGTGACCACTGACGGGCATTTTTCGCTGGGCTTTGGACGGCTCGTCAAACGGCGCGAGGCCAGATGGGCTTCCGCCTCTTTTCACGCTGTTCCTCAAAGCCGCAGGCCCCGCCCAATTTGCCGCCGCAAGTACGGTGCATCGCGGCGTCGAAAGTAAGATGCTTTCGAGGTTCTTGAGTTGTGAATAGGCCGATTGCTGTTGGGGAACGGAATGTATGGATTGGCGGTCGCGCGCGCATTATCCTTCCGACCCTGATCACACAGCCAGAGCTTCCAGGGTGCGCATGCGCATATCGTTTTTCGCCGCGATGCTCAATGCCTTCTGCTTGGCAGCAGTTACGCACGTTACCTGCGCACATGACTATCCGCCGGGTATCTCCGACGACTTCAAGTGGAGGATGATCGGACCCTTTCGCGGCGGGCGAACGCGGGCAGTCGCCGGCGTGCCGTCGCAACCGAATGTATTCTATGTGGGAGCGGTCAATGGCGGGGTTTGGAAGACCGACGATGCCGGGCGCACGTGGCAGCCGATATTCGACGATCAGCCGACGCAGTCGATCGGTGCGATCGCCGTCGCGCCTTTGGATCCAAACGTCATCTATGTGGCAAGCGGCGAAGGCCTGCATCGACCGGACTTGTCCGTCGGCAACGGCATCTATCGCTCCATCGATGGCGGCAGCAGCTGGGCACACCTCGGCCTGACGGACGGTCAGCAGATCTGCGAGCTAACCGTAGACCCGCGTGATTCCAACCGCCTGTTCGCCGCGGTCCTCGGTCACCCTTATGGTCCGAATTCCGAGCGCGGCATCTTTCGCTCGTTGAACGGCGGCGGCGTTTGGCAAAAGGTACTCTACAAGGACGAAAACACCGGCGGGTCCGCGGTCGCAATCGATCCAAGCCAATCGAATACTGTCTATGCGGCGCTCTGGCAGACGCGCCTTGGGCCGTGGGAGGATAAGGACGAATTCCAGGGCACTGGCGGCGGTCTGTTCAAGTCGTCCGACGGTGGAATAACCTGGACGCAGCTCACAGCGGGCCTTCCGACGGACTTGTCGCAAGTCAACATTGCGATCGCGCCGAGCGCGCCCAATCGTCTTTATGCGACAGTGGGCACCAACGAACCGGGCGATTACTCCTCCGCCGCTGGACTTGGGGTGTTTCGTTCGGACAATGCTGGTGAGAGCTGGATCAAAATCACCTCCGATCCGCGCCCTGCGCTGCGCATCGGCGGCGGTGACTTGCCAGTCGTACGCGTCGATCCCGCGAACGCTGACATCGTGTACAGCGCCGGCATCGTCACCATGAAGTCGAGCGATGGGGGCAAGAGCTGGCAGTCACTGCGCGGCGCACCGGGCGGCGACGACTACCAGAATCTATGGATCAATCCGAACAATCCCCGCATCATCGCGCTAGTCAGCGACCAGGGTGCGGTAGTGAGCGTGAACGGCGGGCAGACCTGGAGTTCGTGGTTCAACCAGCCGACCGCGCAACTCTTTCATGTCAGCGTCACGCCCACTTTCCCGTATCGCGTGTGCGCCGGCCAACAAGAGAGTGGCTCCGTGTGCGTCGCAAGTCGGGGCAACGATGGAGAGATCACGGAGCGCGACTGGCATCCGGTTGGGGCCATAGAGTACGGCTACGTCGCGCCGGACCCTCAGGACCCGGACGTGATCTACGGCGCCGGACGCAATGAAGTCTCAAAGTATCACTGGTCGACCGGTCAGGTGCAAAACGTAACGCCGATTCCAGTGCGAGGCGCCGCGATCCGCGTCGATCGCACTGAGCCCCTGCTCTTTTCGCCGCTTGACCCACATACCCTCTACTACGCCGCCAACAGAGTTTACAAAACCAGCGATGGCGGCGCGACATGGCAGACGGTCAGTCCCGACCTTACTCGAGAGGAGCCAGGGATCCCGGCGAGCGTCGGTGATCTACACCTGGCGGGTATCGAGCGTCAGCGCGGCGCCATTTACGCACTAAGCGTATCAGCGCGCAGTATCGGAACGCTCTGGGCGGGCACTGACGACGGCCTCGTGTGGATGACGGGCGACGGCGGGGGACACTGGTCAAACGTGACTCCGCCCGCGGTTACGGCGTGGAGTAAGGTGACTCAGGTTGAGGCGTCTCATTTCGATACAAACACCGCCTATATTTCTGTCAGCCGCATGCGCATCGACGATTTACACCCTTACATCTTCCGG
>Ga0182024_10012284_pt1 | contig 16976 bp, 19 predicted proteins | sample P32metaG_FD_120480 | JGI IMG/M metagenome (GOLD analysis project Ga0182024, IMG submission 120480) | Permafrost microbial communities from Stordalen Mire, Sweden - P3-2 metaG (Illumina Assembly) | ecosystem: Environmental > Terrestrial > Soil > Wetlands > Permafrost | place: Sweden: Stordalen...
GCGATGGGAATGAGGCTTCTTCCGCTCCCTGTAATTGATTGAGCTCTTCGTCGTTTAGAAAATGCATTGGGCTCCGCGATCGGGCAAATATTGATACTACCGGAGTGGGGATCTCGGCGCTAGAGGCAATGCGTTCACATGAGTGTTGACGACGAGCATCCATGATGGGCGGCCTTGTCCCGCGATAAGCCGGGCCATGGGTGGAAGCCCCTGGCCGACGCGGCACCGAGGAGTGCGTGCGCCACTAAGAGAAGAAACGTCTTCGGGCAGATGGAGTCCAATCGGGCAAGGAGCATTACACGGATGGAGATCCTACGAGAATTATTGATCGAAGAGCTGCGAGATTTACTTCACGCTGAGAACCAATTGGTAAAAGCTCTGCCTAAAATGGCGAAAGCCGCCAAAAACAGCGAGCTCAAAACGGCGTTCCAGGATCACCTGGAGCAGACCAAAGGGCATGTGGAGCGTCTGACGCAGGCCTTCGATATGCTGGGCGAGAAGGCTAAGACCAAACCATGCAAAGGCATGGCCGGTCTGGTGCAAGAAGGACAGGAAGTGATCACGGAAGGCAAGCAGAAGGAAGAGGCGCAGGCCGACCTGGCCTTGATCGCGGCGGCGCAGAAGGTGGAACATTACGAGATGTCGGCCTACGGGACGGCTCGGGCCATTGCCGAACAAATGGAACACAACGATCTGGTGAAGCTTCTGACCAAGACGCTGGAAGAAGAGGAGAAGGCGGACGAGCTGCTAACCAAACTGGCTAAACCCTTGCTTGCGGAAGCAGAGCAAGCAGGCGGCGAAGAAGAATTGGCCGGGAAGTCCGCGTAGCTACTTGTATTGCTGGAACGCGCCTGAGGTTCCTAACTGCCTTGTATCTGTTACATCGAAACAAGAACAAGTTTTAATACATCTAGGGTACGGTGATCAGCCCTAGGGGTTGTCACCCGTAGATAGACATGAACAAGGAGAATTATCATGGCAAATGAACCGGGGAAAGGCCAGCAAGACCAGCAGCATAAGGGCCAGCCAGACCAGCAGGACCAGCAGCATAAGGGTGGCCAGCAGGGTCAACAGGGCCAGCCGGACCAGCAGCATAAGGGTGGCCAGCAGGGTCAACAGGGCCAACAGGGTCAACAGGGTGGACAGCAAGGTCAGCACGGCCAGCAGCAGCAGGATCAGCGCAAAGGCCAACAGGACAAGGGGCACGACGAAGGAAAGACCGGCGGCCAGCACAATCGTTAGTCGTTGAAAGATCGAGCGGCGGGCCGGCCTAGACTCGAGTTACTGTGCGTGCCCAGGTCGGCCCGTACTTGCCGAATTACTCTTCTGTAGTTTCCGCAGTTGGTTCTACGCTCTGAGGCGCCGCTTCCTTGCGAGCGTGCTCGAACAGGAAATTGAGGGTTTTCTCCGAGCGAATCCGATATGCGATCCGGCCGAGAACCCCGTCCTTCTGCAGCTTCTTACGCATTGCCGCTACGGGTTCGCGCTCTTGTTTAGCGATGCGCTGCACTTCGTGATCCACTTCGTCATTGGTGGCGTTGATGGATTCACGCTCCGCGACTTTGTCGATCAGCAAGCTTCCCCTGACATCGTGGATAGCCTTGGGACGTTGCGCCTCTTTGAGCTTGGACCAATCAATCTGAAGTTTCGACGGATCGATGCCCCGGTCCGTCAGGTCTTTGAACTGCTGGGTCACCTGGCTTTCGATTTGCCGTTCGACGTACGCCTCGGGCACCGGAAAATCATGCGCCTGAATAAGTGTGTCGATTAGTTCTTCCTTGGCCTTTTGCTGCGCAAGAAATTCGCGCTCCTGGAAAATGGCCCGGCGGATGGCCTCCCGGAAATCGTCGAGCGTCTGATAATCGCCGAGATCCCGAGCGAATTCGTCGTTCAGCTCCGGCAATTCCTTGGTTCGGATCATCTTGAGCTTCATGCGGAAGCGCACGGTCTTACCGGCCAGATTTTTCTGCCCATAATCTTCCGGATAGGCGACTTCGAATTCCTTTTCTTCGTCGGGAGACATGCCGCGCACCGCGTCCGTAAAGGCCGCGACTGTTTCGGGATCGCCCACGTGGAGTTGCATATCATCCTGATGGATGGGCTTTTCCAGTCCCGCGAGGCTGTCGAGTGAAACGACGGCATAATCTCCATCGGCCGCGGGCCGCGGGTCGATATTCACAAACTGGGCCTTCTGACCGCGGATTTCCTCCAGTCTCTGAGCGATGTCCTCCGCGGTTATTTCGGGCTCGCTGTAGTGAACCGTAACGCCACGGTACTCTTGCAGCTCGATAGTAGGCGCAACTTCGAATTCGGCTTTAAACCGGAGCGGCTCGCCTTCCTTGAACTCAACGTCTTTGACGCTGGGGCGCCCGACCACCTGCAGATCCTCTTCCTGGACCTTCTTTTGGAAATACTTGGGCAGCAGGTTTTCGATGACGTCTTCGCGCACCTCTTTGGCAAACTTGGTGCGAATCAGATTAATGGGAACTTTTCCGGGGCGGAATCCCGGCAGCTTTACTTTTTGCTGGATATTGGCGACGACCCGGTCGGTTTCGCGGGCGATTTCATCAACGGGAACGCTGATTTCGATTTCGTGTTTGCAGCCTTCGAGAAGCATGGGAGGTAGGTGGTGGGAGGTGGGGGGTGGCACCGCCTACTTCCCACTACCCACCACCATTCTACGTGCCTTCGTTCCAACTTGCCAGGTAGTGCTCCTGCTCGAGGGTCAGGCGGTCGATTTTAACGGCCATGGCTTCGAGCTTCATGCGGGCAACTTGTTTATCGAGCTCTTCGGGAACCGGATAGACGCGCTTTTCGAGGCTGGCATGGTTCTTGACCATGTAGTCGGCCGATAGCGCCTGATTGGCGAAGCTCATGTCCATCACGGAAGCCGGATGGCCCTCGGCGGCGGCCAGATTGATCAGCCGGCCTTCTCCCAGCACATAAATCCGCCGTCCATCTTTGAGGGCGAATTCTTCGACGAACTCGCGGGTCTGCCGGCGGGAAGACGCCATCTTGCCGAGGGTCTCGAGATCGATCTCGACGTTAAAGTGGCCGGAATTGCAAATAATCGCGCCGTTCTTGAGCTTCTCGAAGTGATCGCGCGCTATGACGCTCTTGTTGCCGGTGAGCGTGATAAACAGATCGCCGATGGTGGCGGCCTCCATCATCGACATCACGCGGTAGCCGTCCATCACGGCTTCGATGGCCTTGGTGGGATCGATCTCGGTGACGATCACGTTGGCGCCCATGCCGCGCGCCCGCATGGCGACGCCACGGCCGCACCAGCCGTAGCCGGCCACGACAACTGTCAGACCAGCCAGCAGGATATTGGTCGCGCGGATGACGCCGTCCAGCGTGCTCTGTCCGGTGCCATAGCGATTATCGAAAAGGTGCTTGGTCAGCGCGTCGTTAACCGCGACGATCGGATATTTCAGCACTCCATCCTTGGCCATGGCGCGCAGACGGATCACGCCAGTGGTGGTTTCTTCGGTGCCCCCGATCACGTGCTCGAGCAGCTCCTTGCGCTTGGTGTGCAGAATCGTCACCAGATCGGCGCCGTCGTCCATGGTGATGTTGGGCCGGTGATCGAGAGCCGACATGATGTGGGAGTAGTAGCTCTCGTTGTTCTCGCCCTTGATGGCGAAAACCGGAATGTTGTAATCGCGCACCAGGCTGGAGGCCACGTCGTCCTGCGTGGACAGCGGATTGGAGGCGCACAGGACTATGTTCGCCCCGCCGTCACGCAGGGTAACCATCAAGTTGGCGGTTTCGGTGGTAACGTGCAGGCAGGCGGCCACACGAATATCCTTCAGCGGCTGGGCCTTGATGAACTGCTTGCGAATGCTCTGCAAGACAGGCATGGATTGAAACGCCCACTCGATACGCCGTTTGCCGAGATCGGCCAGTCCTAGATCTTTCACATCGCAAGCTACAGTTGCGGTTGCATTAGTTGGCATGAGTCCCTCGATTTTGAAAATTGAATTACTTCGCTGCGGCTGCGACGCGGCTGCTATCCCGGAGCGCGGCGGCCTTGTCGGTAGCTTCCCAGGAGAAGCTTGGTTCGGTTCGGCCGAAATGCCCGAATGCGGCAGTCAAGCGATAAATGGGCCGGCGCAATTTCAGGTGGTCGATCATTCCTTTGGGAGTGAGAGGGAATTGGTCGCGAACTAATTCCACCAGGCGCTCCTCCTCCACTTGTCCGGTTCCAAAAGTGTGGACCATTACGGAGACCGGCTCGGCCACGCCGATGGCATAGGCCAACTGGACTTCGCAGCGCGAGGCTAATCCAGAATCCACCAGGTTCTTGGCGATGTAACGCGCCATGTAACAAGCCGAGCGGTCCACTTTCGTCGGATCTTTACCGGAGAATGCTCCGCCGCCGTGACGTCCCATGCCACCATAGGTGTCGACGATGATCTTGCGGCCGGTGAGGCCGGTATCGCCGTGCGGCCCACCGATGACGAAGCGGCCGGTGGGATTGATGTGGAATTTGGTGGAGGAATCGACCATGTTGGAGGGGACCACGGCATCGATGATGTGCTTCTTCACCTGGGTTCGCAGCTCTTCGGTTGAAATGTCGTCGTCGTGCTGAGTGGAAACCACTACCGCCTCGATGCGCTTGGGCTTGCCATTGGCATATTCCACGCTGACCTGGCTTTTGCCATCGGGACGCAGGAAATCGAGCTTGCCGGCGCGCCGCACTTCACTCAACTGGCGAACCAGCTTGTGGGCCATCATGATCGGCAAGGGCATCAACTCGGGCGTCTCATCGCAGGCGAAGCCGAACATCAGGCCCTGATCGCCGGCGCCCCCGGTATCGACACCCATGGCGATGTCGGGCGACTGGCTCTGGATCGAATTAATGATGCCGCAGGTCTTGCTGTCGAAGCCGAAGTTCGCGTCGGAGTATCCGATGTCGTCGATCACGCTGCGTACCAGGCGGGGCACGTCGACATAAGTGTTGGTGGTAATTTCACCCGAGACCACGCAGATTCCAGTAGTGATCAAAACCTCGCAGGCTACCCGGCCTTTGGGATCGTCTTTAAGAACCGCGTCCAGAACCGAATCTGAAATCTGGTCCGCCATCTTGTCGGGATGTCCTTCGGTGACCGACTCGGACGTAAAAAAATGCCGCATCTTTTCTGACACCTGTTGAGCCTCCAAAAGCGTAGATCTATTGCGAATCGTGAATTTTCCGTGCGGGAAACTTAAAAATCAGTGTAGCTCGACGCCGCTATGTTGGTCAATGAACCGTGGTCCTATTCGCTCATGGGTCTATAGTCCTGTGGGGGCCTATTTTCCGAGGGGAAGCTGGCGAATTTGAAATTAAAAGCTCTCAAGAGTCCCGATGCACCGAATCGAGAGCGAACGCCGGAACACAAACTGCAATATATTCAGCACCTTCCGCGCCCGGAGTGCTGTATCTTACCCATTCGCCGCGCCGTGCGATGACGGCCTGTCCGGCGCTAACCTCGATGACACCTTCCTTCGATTCCACTAGTACTGCTCCTCGGAGGACGATCGTAAACTCATCGAATTCCGGCTGCTGGCCGGGTTCACTCCAGCCGGTCGGGCTGTGCATGTGAGCGATGCTCACGGATTCGTGGCCGGAATTGACCCGTCCGATGTACTCGTCGATCAATTTGTTCGCCGGGACGGGAATTCGAGTAGGGCTCTTTACCAGTTCGGGCATTCTGGCTCCTGTCTTCTGACTCCTGTCTTCTGTCTTCTGGCTCCTGCCTTCTGGATTGTCAGTGGTCCCGGTCCGTCATCAGATCGGTGAGCGCGATCAACGCTCGCTGGTAGGGCGACTCAGGAAATTCCATCACGATGGAACGAGCCTTGTCGGTGAATGCCTGGGCGCGTTCCCGTACGCGATCGAAGCCGCCGCGGCGCTCGACCATGTGGAGAAGTTTGGCGAAAGGCGCCTGGTCGTAGTTGGCGTCGCGGAGCACCGTGCTTACCAGCCGGCGGTCGTCTTCGGAGGCCTGCTCGAGCGCATAAATCAGCGGAAGCGTCACCTTGCCCTCGCGGAGATCGCTGCCCACGGGCTTGCCCAACACCTTTTCGCGCGAAGTGAAATCGAGGACGTCATCCACCAGTTGGAAGGCGATTCCCAGGTTCCAGGCGAACTCGCCGAGACGGGCCTCGGTGGCGTCATCGGCGCCTCCCATCACAGCGCCCAGGCGCGCGCAAGCGGAAAACAGGCTGGCAGTTTTGCGGTCGACCAGTTCCATGTAGTCGGCTTCGGAAATATTAATTTTGCCGATCAGCTCCAACTGGAGCAGCTCGCCTTCCACCATCATCTGGGTGAGGGCGATCAGGACATCCAGCACATGAAAATTGCGCTCGCGCAGCGCCATCTGAAAGGCCTGCATGTACAACCAGTCGCCCGCCAGCACGCAAGTGTGATTGCCCCAGATGGTATTGGAGGATGGACGGCCGCGGCGCGTTTTGGCGATATCGATGACATCGTCGTGAACCAACGTCGCGGTGTGGATCATCTCCACTACCGCCGCCATGCGAATAGAGCCGTCGGTGATGCTGCCGACCAGCCGCGAAGCGAGCAAAACGAGGATTGGACGCAGTCGCTTGCCGCCGCCCGCCTGCAGGTAGCGGCCGATGGTGGTAACGGCGTCGACGCTGGCCACCGATTCGAGGCTGATCTCGCGCTCCACCCGTTCGAGATCATCCTTGACTAAATCAAAAATGTCCCGCGCCGACAGGCTTTGGCTGAGCTTGCTAAGTCCCATTCAGGAATTCCTCAGTTTAGCAGGTTGCTTGAAACCGTCAGGTTGTGGCCAAGCCTTAAGCTGTGGGCAGCAGTAGCCGGCGGAAGTTATCGCTCGTTACGCGGCATACTTCGTCCAGCGATTGGCCGCGCAGATCGGCCAGCTTGCGCGCCGTATGAACAACCAACGCCGGCTCGTTCCGTTTGCCGCGCTTGGGAACGGGAGCGAGATAGGGCGCATCCGTTTCGACCAGGATCCGATCGGCGGGCGCTTCTTTGGCCGCGGCCTGAACATCGAGCGCCTTAGGAAATGTCACGATCCCGCCGAAGCTGAGGTAAAAACCCAAGTCGAGCGCACGCCGCGCCTCGGCTGGACCGCCCGAGAAACAATGCATGATTCCGCCGATGCCGTGCGGTTTCCAGTATTTTTCCAGCAACGCGGCCGTGTCGTCCCAGGCTTCGCGAGTGTGAATAACAATCGGCTTCCTGGCAGCGGCGGCGATCTCCATTTGCTGGATGAAGACCGACGCCTGCGTTTCGCGCGGAGAAAAATCGTAATGGTAATCCAGGCCGATTTCGCCCAGCGCGATTACTTTCGGATGCAATAATAGCTCGGGTAAGCGGTCGACATCGGCTTTACACGCTTTGGCCGCCTCGTGCGGATGGATGCCGACCGTCGCATAGAACTGCGGATATCGATTGGCCAGCCGGATGCCGGCTTCCAGATCCGGCGGCCCGTTACCAGTCCCGATGGCGAGCATATGGTCGACTCCGGCCTCCAGTGCGCGCGCCACCACTTCGTCACGGTCGGCGTCGAACTCCGGACTGTCGAGATGGCAGTGGGAGTCGATCAGGCTCACTTCAGCCGGGCTCCTACCGGCACGTCTTCGAGGAATCCGGCCAGCACTGGTTTGCCTCCCTCGAGCGACGCTGCGACGATCATGCCGTTGGATTCGAGCCCCCGCAATTTGCGCGGCTGCAGGTTCGCGACGATCACTACCTTGCGCCCGATCAATTGTTCAGGCGGATAAGCTTCGGCGAGTCCGGCGACGATGCTGCGAGGGGCCTGTTCGCCGATTTCCACCTTCAGATGAAGCAGCTTGTCGGCGCCTTTCACCCGCTCAGCGGCTAGCACCAATCCGACTCGCATCTCAACTTTGGCGAAATCGTCGATGGCGATTTTGCCGGAATCGGCCTGAGTGGCGGGCGTGGCCGCGGCGGCTTGGGGAGGCGCGAAGATGGCAGCCTGCCGCTCGCGCTCTTTCAATTCCAGCTCCTGCATCTGTGCGATCGCAGTTTTAGCATCGAGGCGCGGAAAAACACCGGCCACTTTTCCGACTTTTTGACCGGCCTGCAGCTTACCCCAGTGCAGATCCGCGATGCGGACGTCGCGGATCGATCCCGGCATTCCGAGCTGTTCCCAGATCTTGGCAGACGCCGCGGGCATCACGGGATAAAGCCACGCGCAGATGATGCGCAGCGCTTCGGCGGCCGTGTACAAAGTCTCATCCAGCAGCTTCTGGCTGAAAGCGGATTCGTCCTTGGCGAGCTTCCAGGGAGCGCGCTCGACGATAAATTTATCGATGACCGAAATGAGGCTCCAGATGATCTCCAGGCCTTTGGAAAAGTTGAAGTCATCGAAAGCTTCGAGCGTCATTTCAGTGGCTCGGGTGGCCGCCTCTGCGACATCCCCCACGCCGTCCGACTGCGGAATTTCGCCGCCGCGATACTGATGGATCATGGTGAGCGTGCGGCTGGCCAGATTCCCGAGACCGTTGGCGAGATCCGAGTTGTAGCGCTGGATCAGCGCGTCATAGCTGAAACTGCCGTCCTGGCCGAAAGTAATCTCGCGCAGCAGAAAATACCGCAAGCCGTCGATCCCGGCCACTTGCGCGATAGGGTTGGGCCGCAGCACATTGCCGCGCGACTTGCTCATCTTGTTCTCTTCGAAAAGTATCCAACCGTGGGCGAACACTTTCTTCGGCAGCGGCATGTCGGCCGCCATCAAGAAGGCCGGCCAGTAGACCGCGTGAAATCGCAAGATATCTTTGCCGATCAGGTGCAGGTCAGCCGGCCACAGATTGTCGTTCTTCACCGCGCTCATGTAGGAGATCAGCGCATCGAACCAAACGTAGAAAACGTGGTGTCCTTCGACCGGCACCGGAATGCCCCACTGGATATTGGTGCGAGTGATGGAAAGATCGTGGAGGCCCTGTTGGACGAAGGCCGTGATCTCATTACGCCGGTGATCGGGCTTCACAAACTCCGGATTTTTCTCGTATAGCTCCAGCAGACGCTCTTGAAAGGCCGAGAGCTTGAAGAAATAATTCTCTTCGGTGACCGTTTCAGTCGGACGCCCGCATTCCGGGCACGGGTCGCCCGGGCCGGCTTCGTTGACGTAAAGCTCATCGTTCACGCAATACTGGCCCGTGTACGAGCCCTTATAGATGTAACCGTTCTTCCGGCAGCGCTCGAATAATTCGCGCACCGTCTCATGATGCTTGGGGTCGGAAGTGCGAATGAAATGGTCGAAGTCGATTTCGAGCGTCTTCCACTGGTTGACAAATTCAGCGGCCATTTTGCCCGCATACACTTCCGGGTCGAGATCGGCGGCCTTGGCGGCGCGCTCCACCTTGCGGCTATGCTCGTCCGAGCCGGTGGTGAAAACAACGGGATCGAAGCCTTCCATTTTCTTGAAGCGCTTGATGAGATCGGCAACAAAAGTGGAGTAGGCGGTGCCCAGGTGCGGCGCCGCGTTCACGTAATAAATCGGGGTCGTCAGGTAATATTTCATCGAATGTTTTTCTGATACGCCAGGTTTGCCTCGGCCAGGATCTGCTTCAAGGGAACGCCGGTCTCGCGCGCGAGCTTCCGGCAGTCTTCGTATTCAGGCGCGTACGATCCGTCCTGAGCGATTTTAATCCTGACCTTGCCGTGCGGCGTCTCCACTTCCAGGGTGTGCCGCTCTTTCACGCGCCGCTCGGCGGAATAAATCCGCAGCCCCAGCGTGGATGTCTCGGCGAACATCAATTGCGCCAGCGCCTCGCGATCTTCCGGCTTGGCGATCACTCGTACCAGAGTACCGGGGCGATTTTTCTTCATCAGCAGGGATTCGAGCGTGACGTCCAACGCGCCGGCTTCGAGTAGCCGCTCCATCGCGTAGCCGAGAACTTGAGGGCTCGAATCGTCGATATTCGCTTCGAGTACGGACACTGTGGTCGCCTCATCGGCTGTGCTGGTCTCGCCAATCAGCACGCGCAGCACATTGGCGTGTTCCTGGAAATCTTTGTCGCCGGCTCCATAGCCGGTCGCCGTGATCTGCATGGGCGGCAATGAACCGAATTCGCTTGCGAGTGTAACTGCGATCGCCGCGCCCGTTGGGGTTGTAAGCTCGACGCTGGGCCCGCGCGCGTACACCGGTTTCCCCGTCAACAACTCGGCGGTGGCCGGCGCCGGCACCGGGAGCACGCCGTGCTCGGTCTTTACCGTACCGCTTCCCACGTTCACTGGCGAGCTGTGAATCTCGTCGACATCCAGCAGATCGAAGGCCGCGCATGCGCCCACGATGTCGCAGATTGAATCCACCGCGCCGACTTCGTGGAAGTGAACCTTGTCGATCGAGATGTCGTGAACCTTGGCTTCGGCTTCGCCCAGACGCTGAAAGACAGCGGCGGCGGACTGCTTGACGGATCCGGGGAGCGCAGACGCGTCGATCAGTTCCAGGATGTTCTTCAGATGCCGGTGTCCGGTGGCTTTCCCGCCGCTAACTCGAAATTTCGAGGCGGTAATGCCGCAGCGTTTGGTCTTCTCGATCGTAAATTTCGCTCCCGTGCCCAGCTGTTCGAGCGCGAGCACTACAGCGCCCGAATCGGCGCCCGCGTCGATTAAAGCGCCCACCGTCATATCTCCGCTGATGCCGGAGAAGGCGTCCAGGTAGCAGATTTTCATGCGATCAATTGGGGCAACAGTTCTCCCGAGGGGCCTTGGAGAAACTCGTCGATGCCGGCGGAGAGCACGGTTTCGGCGATGTTGATTTCCACTACGCGCGCGCCGGACGCCTTTGCGATTTGGGCCAGGCCTGCGGCAGGATAAACGACTGCCGAAGTTCCGATCAGCAGAAACACTTCCGCTGTACGCGCCGCGGCTTCCGCATCCTGCCAAACGCCCGCGGGCAGCGCCTCGCCGAACCAGACCACTCCAGGGCGCAGCAACGCTCCGCATTCACACTTGGGAGGAATTTCAGGGAGCGGCGTCCGCCGATCCATATGCGCACGCTCGCACGACGTGCAGCGTATCTTCCAGATGCTTCCGTGGACCTCGAGAATATTTCGGCTGCCGGCCAATTCGTGTAGACCGTCGACATTTTGCGTGATTAAGGTGAATGATGGCACACGCTTTTCGAGCTCCACCAGCGCCCGATGGCCCGCGTTGGGCTGGGCCTGCGCAATCAGGCCGCGGCGCCAGTCATACCATTCCCAAACCAGTTTCGGATCGCGCGCGAATGCGCCCGGCGTAGCGAGATCTTCGGCGCGATACTGTTTCCACAATCCGTTGTTGCCGCGAAAAGTGGGCACACCGCTCTCGGCCGAAACTCCCGCGCCGGTGAGTACGGCGACGGATCGAGCCTGCTTCAGCCATTGGCGAACCGCGTGCATTAATTTCAGAGTACCCTATCAGCCGCAAATCAACGCGGATTCTGTGTGAGACTTTGGCGCGCCTTGAGCACTGTCCGATAAGCCTCTTCCGGATCGTGATTCAGCGCCGTCAGGTGCCCCATCTTGCGCCCTGGCCGAGGCTCCAGCTTGCCGTAAAGATGCAGCTTCACATCCGGATATGAACAAGCCGCGCGCCAATCAGGCTCGCCCGACGCCCACAGGTCACCCAAGATGTTCGCCATCGCCGCCGGCCGATGCATGGCCGTCGAACCCAGCGGCAACCCGCACACGGCGCGCAACTGCTGCTCGAACTGGCTGGTGACGCAGGCATCGACAGTCAGGTGCCCGGAGTTGTGCGGACGCGGCGCCAGCTCATTTATCAACAGCTTCCCGTCGCGGGTCACGAAAAACTCGACGCACAGTACGCCCACTACGCCGAGCCGCTCCAAAACGCAGCGGGCTATCTCGACCGCCTCGTTCGAAACATCAGCCAATACCCGCGCGGGCGCGATGGAAAGATCCAGAATATGCCGGCTATGCTGATTTTCGATGGCGCCATAGTGTACGAATTGGCCGTCCTCGCCGCGCGCCGCCACTACCGAAATCTCGCGCTCGAAATCGATGAACGCCTCGAGCACCGCTTCCTGACGTCCGATCGCGTTCCAAGCTTCGTCGAACTGGTCGCGCGAACGGATCAAAAACTGGCCCTTGCCGTCGTATCCGAATGCGGCTGTTTTCAACACCGCTGGAAGTCCAAGCTCCGCGGCCGCTTGCTCGAGATCCTGAGGCGATCGCACCTCGCGGTACGGCGTCATCGGCAAACCCGCAGTCTTCAGAAAAGCCTTCTCGCGAATGCGCTGCTGCGTGGTATGCAGAATTGCACCGCTCGGCCGCACCGGCGCGCAGCTGGCGGCAGCTTCCGCCGTGGGCGCGGGGACATTCTCGAATTCGAAAGTCACGATATCGACGCGCTGGGCAAAGGCCGACACAGCATCCAGATCGTCGTAAGGCGCGGTCACTTCCAGATCGGCAATCTGGCCAGTGGGTGTATCCTCGTCTGGCGAGAAAGTGTGGACGCGATAGCCCATGCGCCGCGCCGCGAACGCGAACATCCGCCCTAATTGCCCGCTTCCCAGCACTCCGATAGTGGCGCCTGGAAGAATCGGCTCAATCACGGCAGTTCTTCCGAACGCACTCTGGCAGCCTGTTCCTGACGAAAAGCCCGCAGCTTTTCGCGCAGCGCCGGATCGTGATTAGCCAGCATCGCCACCGCAAGCAGCGCCGCATTTTGCGCGCCCGCTTTACCGATCGCCAGCGTCCCCACTGGAACGCCGCCGGGCATTTGCACGATCGACAGCAGCGAGTCCATGCCCTTCAGCGACTGGCTTTCCACCGGCACGCCCAACACCGGCAGCATGGTATTCGCCGCCACCATACCTGGAAGATGCGCCGCGCCTCCGGCTCCAGCGATGATCACTTGCAGGCCGCGCGATTCAGCCGTGGCCGCGTACTCCACCATCCAAACGGGCGTGCGGTGCGCCGAGACAATCTTGGCTTCATGCGGCACGCCGAAGCGTTCCAGCGTCTCGCCGGCATGGCGCATCGTCTCCCAATCGGACTTGCTGCCCATGATGATGCCGACGAGTGGCTGCATCGGGACTAGATTCCGCTGCCGTGCGCGACGGTAATGGGTACCAGGCTAGACATGAGGCCGGAATCACCAAAATAGCATGGGCGGCCAAGCGGCGTGTATAATTTCATCACGCTGAGATCGTCATCCAAAGTGTTATTTTGCGCGCTGCTTCTGGCGGCGTGTGGGGCGAAGCGCCCAGCCGTCGAAGACCTGGCCACGCATGCGGATTTATCGCTGTTTAAGCTGCATTCACTCCGCGGCACGCGCGACGGCGATCGTCTGCAGGCTCAGGCGGTATTCAGCGACAGCTCGTCCATTCTAACGATGGAGATGCATTTCGCGATCGGCTCGCCGACCACGCTCGAATCCGGCACCTGGCAGTGGGCGCGAAATAATCAGATGTTGAGCGGCAGCGTCAGTGCGCGGTCGGTGACATTCCTCGGCGGTCAGGATGGGCCTCCCAGCATCGGTGGCGTTTACGACTTGCGTGACACGAGTGGCGTGGCGCGCTATCGCGTCGCGATTCCGACTACGGCGCTGCCGGAACGCTGGCAGGCGCGGCCCGCAACAAATTAGCGAAGCCGTTCAACTCGCCCGAGCTCAGATCGGAAACCAGCCACCAATTCAACCCCGCGCGCGTCCAGTGAAGCATGTTGTAGCCTTGCCGGGCGCCCTCGCTCACCCTGGCATCGGGCAATCCGGAAGCGGGCCACACATAAACGTTAATCAAATGTTGGCGGCGCTGGTAGACCAATACCGCGACCGCGCGCCCGTTCAAGGAATCCAGCCGGCCGCCGGTCAGGGGAAAACCTTGCGGAGCGAAGTCGGTCACCGGCGGCGAGTAATCGAGCTTGCCGTTGAACCAGGGCTTGACCGTGTGCTGATCGGTGGATTGGACGTCAGTAAGATGTCCCGGCATGAGCGAGCGGAGGTGGCTGTCCAGAGCCTCTTGCGCCAGCAGGTTACCGGCCACGTCATGAGGAATTCCAGGAATCATCCGCGCGATAAAATAAACGCCCAGCAATAGACACGCCGCCAACGCGACGAGCTGCCAACCGAATCGTTTGGGAGGCGTCTCCACTCGCCCGGCCGGCTGCAATAGTTTTTCCAAGCGCGGACCTAGGCTCGGGGGGGCCTGGTAATAAAGCCCGCCGCTGCGCAGGGCGGACCCCAGCGCACGCTGATTCTCTACCGCGCTGGCGCACACCTTGCAGCCGTCCACATGCTTTTCGATTTCGATATTGCGTACCAGATCCAGCTCTCCATCCAGGTACGCGTCCAGAAGCATATGAGCATCTTCGCAACTCATGCCGCACCTCCTTGGTGAGCGCGACTAGTCAGCGCTTTCTGCAACCGGCTTCGGGCTCGGGCCAGCCTGGACATAACGGTTCCCACCGGAATTCCCGCGACCGTTCCGATTTCTTTGTATGATAAACCCTCCAACTCTCGCAGCACGATCGCCTCCCGAAACTCTACCGGTAGATCATCCAGCGCCTGCCGAAGCCGCTCGCTATCGACGCTGCGAAGCAGCACGGCTTCGGGATTGGACCGGCAGCTGTCAAGCTCCGGGATGTCTTCGTCCAGCTCGATCGACGGCTTGCGATTTCGTTGCAGCCAGGTATAACAGGTGTTGCGCACAATGGCCAGCAGCCAGGTGCGGCCGTCGCCGCCATGGAAACCGTCAAAGAACCGATACGCGCGCAGATACGCCTCCTGCACCACGTCTTCAGCATCGTGCTCATTGCGAGTTAACCAGCGCGCCAGGTTGTAAGCGGCCCTCATATGCGGCACCACCAACAGCTCGAAGCGGCCAAGTTTGCTCGGTTGACCCACGGAAGCCGGCTCTTGTTTCACCAAAGCTAGCACGAATGGATGACCGCGCCGCCGGCGATTTTATTCCCGGGAATCTATACTATTGGTTCCACGAGCAGCTTCAGGCCTGCAACGGCCTTGACGCGCACCCGGGCCCCGGGGGGAACGCTGGCCGAGGCCACAGCGTCCCAGATCTCGCCGCGCACCAGCACCTGCCCCTCCGGCTCGAGCCCCGTACGCGTGACGCCTTCCTCGCCGATCATACCTCCGGCGCCGGTCAACACCTTGTTCCGGCGGGCTTGGATCACGATCGAAACCAAAAACATCGTAATGGCGGCGAAGGGGATGGCCACGGCCACGGCGGTGGTGAAATGGATGCGAACTTCAGGCGGACCGTTGATCAAAAGCATGGCACCCAGCACCATCGAGACCGTGGCGCCGATGCCCAAAATTCCATGCGAAGCGAACTTCGCCTCCAAAACGAACAGCGTCACGGCCAGCACCAGCAGGGCCACACCCACCCAGTTGATCGGCAGGATGGTCAGCGCCGAGAGGGCCAGCAAAACCAGAATCGCGCCGCCGACTCCCGGGAAAATCAATCCAGGCGAAGAAAATTCGACATACACCCCGAGCGCCCCCAGCACCAGCAGAATGAAGCCGATATTCGGATCGGCGATGGAGCCTATCAGGCGCTCGCGCAGCGTCCGGCGAACTTCGGTGACCGTAGCCCCGGCCAGGTGCAGCACCTGCTTGCGGCCATCCCAGCGCGTGATCTCGCGGCCATCGAGCTGTTTGAAAAGCTCCTGTTGATCGCTGGCGATCAAGTCGATCAGCTTCTGGTCCAGCGCCTCTTTTTCGGTGAAGGCTCTGGCCTTGCGGATGGCTTCCTCGGCCAACTGGCTGTTTCGCCCGCGCCGCGAGGTCATGCTGCGCAACAACGCGGCGGCGTCGTTTTCAACTTTTTCGCGCATTACCGGATCCATCTGCTGGCCCACCAACACCGGGGAGGCGGCGCCGGTATTGGTGCCCGGCGACATAGCCGCGACATCGCCCGCTTCGAGCAGAAAGAAGCCAGCCGAGGCCGCGCGCGCTCCGCTGGGAGTTACATAGGTGACGACCGGAATCGGCGATGCCGAAAGCTGCTGGATGATCTGGCGCGTCGCATCCAGCAATCCGCCGGGAGTGTCCAGACGGATCAACAGCACGGCGGCGTGCTCGGCCTGGGCCTGCTCGATGGCGTGGTTGATGATTTCGATGGTGATCGGATGCACCATGCCGTCGACCGGCACGGCGATTACTTTGGGCGTAGGAGACTGCGGCCCGGGCGCCTGCGGTACGCGTACCTGCGGTACGGGTACCTGGCCCGCGGCCGTGAACAGCGCCAACGCGATGAGTGCACTTGACCGCCAGCGCATATAAGAACCTGTTTGTTCCAGGATAGCGCTCGAATCGGCTAGGGCGCTGGCGCCGGCTCGAGAATCAACTCCGTCGTGATGGCGATGGCGTTTTTCAGGCTCCGGTAAACCGGGCACTTATCGGCGAAGAAGCCGTGCACTCGCTGGGCGGTTTCCCAGTGCGCCGGATCGGCTTTCAGTCTGAGCTTGGCGTGAATACGCCGAATGACCAAGACTCCATCTTCGACCTCGATTTCGCCCACGGCATCCGAGGCCAGACGATCGTTTGAAGCGGGGATTTGACGCGCCTCCAGCGCGCCTCCAAAGGTGCCTGTAAGTCAACCAGCCGTCGCGGCGACGATGTAATCTAGCGTAGTGGCGCGAGGTTCGATCGAGCCGGGCGCCACTTTGTAGTGCTCGGCTACCGCGCTGTGCACTCCAAAAATGACCGGCTGGCTCTCGGCCGGAAGGTACGCCCGGCGAACCGGGCCCTTCACGCGCTCGATTCGAACTTCGGAACGGTAGACGACCTCGGACATGGAGTTATAGTAGCGCACGCACCTTTGCGTAATGCCACTTAATTTCCCAGTCCCGAACATGCCCGATTATCTGTGGGGCGGACCCCTGGATCGGGTCGAGTGACGGGGATTGCGCCCCCGCCACCCTCCCACACCACCGGACATGCGGTTTTCCGCATCCGGCGGTTGAACCAAGGGCATTCTTAGTTAGCCCTAAGGTCGCTGAGGAAA